>Ga0268264_10002825_pt1 | contig 15160 bp, 9 predicted proteins | sample KBSSwiS32_FD_190357 | JGI IMG/M metagenome (GOLD analysis project Ga0268264, IMG submission 190357) | Switchgrass rhizosphere microbial communities from Kellogg Biological Station, Michigan, USA - KBS Switchgrass S3-2 (SPAdes) (version 2) | ecosystem: Host-associated > Plants > Roots >...
CCCCGTCCCCGACGACCAGGCCGAGCCCGGCGCCTCGCTGATCGAGCGCGCGGCCGAACGCTTCGACTTTCGCCGCGGCATCAAGCCGCCGCCGCTGCCCCCGGTCGTCAAGCCGCGTTCGGTTCGCGAGGTGCGACCGCAGGCCAGCGAGCCCGTCATCGCAGCGGTCGCGCCGGAGCCCGCGCAGCCTGCACCCGCGCCCAATCCGCGCACGCAGTTCGAACCGGTGGCCGAGCCTGCGCCTGCCATCGCGGCTCCGCGCCTCGCTGCAGTGGCGCCCGAACCCACGCCGGTCCAGGTCCCCGCAGTCTTCCCCAAGCGCAAGCTGGAGATCGACCGGGAACGCCTGCTCGAGAACGGTCTGATCGTCCCCGAAGGCTCGGTCACCGCGCTCCTCGAGGAGTTCCGCATGGTCAAGCGTCAGGTTCTGCTGCAAGCGGGCGAGATGCGGCGCCAGAATGCCGGGGCCAAGGCCCAGCGCGTGCTGATCTGCTCGCCGCATCCGGGCGAGGGGAAGACTTACTGCGCCACCAATCTCGCGCTTTCGATCGCGGCGGAAAAGGACGGCGACGTGCTCCTCGTCGATGCCGATTTCGCCAAGCCCTCGATCCTCTCCGCGCTCGGGCTTTCCGGCGGTCCCGGGCTGATGGATGCGCTGATGGACGAGAGGGCCGACGTCGCCGATTTCGTGCTCGGCACCGACATCCCGGGCTTGTGGGTCCTGCCGGCGGGAGACACCACCACCAACGACAGCGAATACCTCGCCTCCGCGCGCGCCGCGACGGTGCTCGACCGGCTGACCCAGGGCGCGCCCAACCGCATGGTGATCTTCGATTCGCCGCCCGCGCTTGCCGCCACGCCGGCGGCCGAGCTCGCCAAGCTGGTCGGCCAGGCGCTGGTCATCGTGCGCGCCGACAGCACCGGGCAGGGCGCGCTGGAGGATGCGGTCTCGCTCCTCTCGGCCTGCCCCAACATCCAGCTGCTGCTCAACGGCGCGCAGTTCAGCCCGAGCGGCCGCAGCTTCGGCACGTACTACGGCTACAAGGGATGAGCGCGATGATCCGCCCTCGCACCGTGATGATCCCGCCCGTGGCTCTGGCGCTGGTGTTTGCCGCGCCGAGCGTCGCCCAGGCGCAGACGATGGCCTACGGCGATGTCTCGGGCGGCGAGGCGGTCTCGGGCGGCCCCGGCGCGGATGCGGCGGGAGGCGACGACAGCCAGCTCGAGACCTTCAGCCCCAAGAAGGCACGGCGTGGCGGGCGCGATGGTCGCGGCGGCGGCAAGCGCGTCGTGATCACGCCCTACATCGAGGCCAACCAGATCGTCGACGCCGAGCTCTCGCCGGGCAGCGACGTGGTGACGTATTCGCAAGTGGCGGCGGGTGTCGACGCGACGGTCGCCGGGCGCAACAACGCCGCGTCGGTCTCGGTGCGTTACGAGTATCACTACGGCTGGGGCAAGAAGGCGGGCAACGGCGATTCGATCTCCGGCATCGCCAGCGGCTACACCACGATCGCGCCGGGTCTCACGCTGCAGGCGGCGGGGCTTGCCACTCATGCGTCCGACCGGGGCGGCGGCGCTGGGCTGGGCGGCAACTACGGCCGCGACAACGCGACGGTCGATGTCTACGCCATCCAGGGCGGCCCTTCGCTGGTCACGCGCGCGGGCAATCTCGACGTTTCGGCCAACTATCGGGCCGGCTTCACCAAGATCGACACGCACAACCGTGACCGCTCCTTCGCCGGCGGGATCGCGCCGGACACGTTCGACAAGAGCGTGAGCCAGATCGCCGATGTCGAGGCCGGCTTCGCGCCGGGCACGGTGCTCCCGGTCGGCGTCGGCGCGGCGGGCAGTTTCTACCAGGAGGACGTCAACAACCTCGACCAGCGCGTGCGCGACATGCAGGCGCGTGGCATCGTCACCGTGCCGGTCGGCCGCACCGTCCAGGCGACCGGTGCGATCGGCTACGAGGATGTCGAAGTGTCGAGCCGCGACGCCGTGCGCGACGCTGCGGGCAATCCCGTGGTCGGCAGGAACGGCCGCTACGTCACCGACAAGGGCAGCCCGCGCCGGATCGCCTACGACACCGATGGCCTGATCTGGGACGTGGGCGTCATGTGGCGCCCCAGTCCGCGTACTTCGCTCACCGCCCACGTCGGCCGTCGCTACGGCGCGATGAACTACAACGGCACCTTTACCTGGTCGCCCGACAATCGCCGCACGGTGAGCCTTGCGGTCTACGACACGATCTCGGCTTTCGGCGGTAACCTGTCGCGCCTGCTCGACAATTTGCCGGACGATTTCGTGGCGGTGCGTAACCCGGTCACCGGCAATATCGGCGGCTGCGTCGCCTCGCTGGAAGGCAACAACTGCTTGGCCGGGGCGCTGGGCGCGATCCGCTCCTCGACCTTCCGCTCGCGCGGGATCGCGGCGAGCTACTCGATGCGCTTCGGCCGCCTCGATGCCGGCATCGGCCTGGGCTACGACAACCGCAAGTACATCGCCGCGCCCGGCACCGTGCTCGCCATCGCCGATGGCCTGACGGACGAGAACTACTGGCTCACCGCCTACCTCAGCGGCCAGATCGATCCGCGCTCGGGCTGGGGGCTCAATGCCTACGCCAGCCTGGTCAAGAGCGACCTGGACTTGGGCAACGTGACCAATGTGGGTGCGTCGGCGGCATACTATCGCAACCTGACGCGGCATCTTCGCGCCCATGCCGCGCTTTCGATCGACGGGACCATGGCCAGCGACGACTTGCTGCTGGACGATTTCTGGAATGCCTCCGCGCTGGTCGGCATGCGCTACAGCTTCTGACGGGCCCCGAAGGAGAAAAAACGATGTTCGACGATTTCTACGGGCTCGAGACCAGGCCCTTCCAGCTCACCCCGGACCCGGCGTTCTATTTCGAGAGCCTGACGCACCGCAAGGCGCTGTCCTACCTCGGTTACGGACTGGCGCAGGGCGAGGGCTTCGTGGTCATCACCGGCGAGGTCGGCTCGGGCAAGTCGACGCTGGTCGCGCACCTGATGGACACGATCGATCCCGAGCGCCTCACCGCCGCCCAGGTGGTGACGAGCGCGCTCAACGGCGAGGAGATCGTCCACGTCGTCGCCCGGGCTTTTGGCTTGGAAGTCGAGGGCCACGACAAGGCGAGCGCACTGTCCGCGATCGAGAGCTTCCTTCACGAGGAGGCAAGGGCAGGGCGGCGCTGCCTGCTGATCGTCGATGAATCGCAGAATCTCTCGGTCGGCGCGCTCGAAGAGCTGCGGATGCTGTCGAACTTCCAGCTCGGCGCCTATCCGCTGCTGCAGACGCTGCTGCTCGGCCAGCCCGAGTTCCGCGCCACCCTGCTCGACAGCCCCGAGCTGGAGCAGCTGCGCCAGCGGGTGATCGCGACGCATCACCTGGAGGCGATGCAGGCGCGCGAAGTGAAGCCCTACATCGAACATCGCATGACTCGCGCCGGCTGGCACGGCAATCCCGCGTTCGACGAGCATCTCTTTGCCGAGATCCATGCCGCGACCGGCGGCGTGCCGCGGCGCATCAACCAGCTGCTCAACCGTCTGCTGCTGCTCGGCGCGGTCGAGCAGCGTGGCCGGCTCGACGGGGCGATGCTCGCGCAAGTGCTGGGCGAGTTCAACCAGGACGGCACGATCGCGATCGTCTCGCCGCCTGCCCGGCCGGTGCCTTCGCCCGCTGCCGCACCAGTTGCCGGGGAGCCGGACCCGATCGAAGCTCGGCAGGCCGAACCGGTCGCCCCGCCGCCTGCCGCGCCGGACTCTGCCGCCGCCATCGCCGAGATCGAGGCGGCGCTCGCCGAGCGCGACGCGCAGATCAAGGAACTGCAGCAGGCCGTCGTCGAACTCGCCAATGTCGCCGAGGACCGCGAGGAGGCCCGCCGTGCCGCGCTGCAGGACGTCCATGCCGAACTGATCGGCGCGATCGACGAGCACATCGCTCGCCTGGAGTCCCGCCTCACCGAGCAGGACCGCGCGATCCGCCACACGCTGACGATGCTGATCGAGTGGATCGAGAATGGCGAAGGGCCGCGGGCCGCGGCCTGACCCTGCGCGAGGAGGATCGATCATGCACGCGCGTGCCCCCGTCAACGGACTGTCGGTCGACGTCGAGGACTGGTTCCAGGTCGGCGCCTTCGAAACGGTGATCGACCGCGACGCCTGGAGCTCGCTGGCCGATCGGGTCGAGCGCAATTGCGATGCGATCCTCGCCATGTTCGACGAGGCCGGCGTGAAAGGCACGTTCTTCACCCTCGGCTGGGTGGCGCAGCGCCATCCCGCATTGGTGCGCCGCATCGCCGAGCAGGGCCACGAAGTCGCCAGCCACGGCTGGGACCACCAGCGCGTGTTCCGCATGGACAGGCTCGCCTTCGCGCAGGACCTCTCGATGAGCCGCAAGGCGATCGAGGATGCCGCCGGCGTGCAAGTCACCGGCTATCGCGCGCCCAGCTTCTCGATCGACGCGCGCACGCCTTGGGCGCACCAGGAGCTCGCCGCGCAAGGTTACGTCTATTCCTCGAGCGTCGCTCCCGTCGCGCACGACCACTACGGCTGGCGCGAGGCGCCGCGCTTCGCCTTCAGCCCGCTGCCCGACAACGATCTCGTCGAAGTGCCGGTGACGACCGCGCTGTTCGCCGGCCGCCGCCTCGCCGCCGGGGGCGGGGGCTTCTTCCGCGTCCTGCCCTACGGCTTCTCGCGCTGGGCGATCCGGCAAGTGAATCGCCATGGCCGCCCGGCGGTGTTCTACTTCCACCCGTGGGAAATCGACCCCGGGCAGCCGCGCATCGCGCAGGCGCCGATCCGCTCACGCCTGCGGCACTACACCAACCTGGGGGTCATGGCGGACAAGCTGCGCCAGCTGATCGGTGAGTTCGCCTGGGGCCGGATGGACGCGCTCGTCATGCGCGAGGCGCCCACGGCCACGGTCCTTCCCGCCACGGCGCTCGCGGCGTGAACGCGCCTTTCGTTCCGGTGTGTAGTCGCGTGCGCCTTGCCGACTTGCGCGACCCCAGCGAGCGGGCTGCGCTCGAGCGCTTCGTGGCGGAGCACCCGGAGGGCACTCCGTTCCACCGTCCCGCCTGGATCACGGCGGTCGAGCAGGGCACCGGCAACCGCGCGCTTGTCCTCGTCGAGGAGCGCGGGGGCGAGATCGTGGCGATGCTGCCGCTCAACGAGATCCACTCGCCGATCTTCGGCCGCCTGCTCGCCTCGACCGGCTTTGCGGTCGACGGCGGACTGTTGGCGGGCGATCGGTCCGATACCGATGCGCTGCTCGCAAGTGTCGAAGCGCTGGCGGCGAGCACCTCGTGCCCCACCATCGAACTGCGCGGCGGCCCCGTCGCGGCGGAGCGGCCGGGCTGGACCCTGCGCACGCAATCGCACTGCGGTTTCGTCGCCCCGCTCGCGGCGGACGACGAGGCGCAGCTCACCGCGATCCCGCGCAAGCAGCGCGCCGAAGTGCGCAAGAGCCTCGCCAATGCCTTCGACATCACGGTCGGCAACGCTGCCGAAGACCGCGCTGCGCATTACGCGGTCTACGCCGAGAGCGTGCGCAATCTCGGCACGCCGGTGTTCCCCCGCGCGCTGTTCGACGCCGTGCTCGACGGCTTCGGCGCAGACGCCGATATCCTGACCGTCCGGCACGAGGGCAGGGCGGTCGCCAGCGTGCTCTCGCTCTACTGGCGCGGCGCGGTGATGCCTTACTGGGGCGGCGGCACCCGCGAGGCGCGATCGCTGCGCGCCAACGACCGGATGTATTTCGAGTTGATGCTCCACGCCCGCCGGCGCGGGTGCGACCGCTTCGACTTCGGTCGCTCCAAGACCAACAGCGGCGCCTATCACTTCAAGCGCAACTGGGGCTTCACGCCCGAGCCGCTGGGCTACGGCGTCTGGACCGCGCCGGGCGCCGACAAGCGCGATGCCGACCCGACGAGCGCCAAGCATCGCTTGCAGATCGCCTTGTGGCGGCGCTTGCCGCTCGGTGTCGCCAACCGCCTGGGGCCGTGGATCGCCCGGGGCCTGGGCTGATGTCCGAGATCCTGTTCCTCTCGCACCGCATCCCGTTCCCGCCGGATCGCGGCGACAAGATCCGCTCGCACCACATCCTGCGCCGGCTGGCCCGTATCGCCCCGGTTCACGTCGCGACTTTCGCCGACGATGACGCTGATGCGGAAGCCGAGGGCGATCTGGCCCACATCGCCAGCAGCCATTGCCTGGTGCGGCGCACCAAGCCGCTGCCGCTCGCCGCTCTCGAAGCTCTGGCCGGCAGCCGCCCTGTCAGCCTCACCGCGTTCCGCTCGGGCGTGATCGAAAGCTACGTGCGCCAGACGCTCGCGCGCCGACCGATCGGGCTCATCTACGTCTTCTCCGGGCAGATGGGGCAATACGTGCCCGCGTCGTACCCGAGCCGCGTCGTCGCCGACTTCGTGGACGTGGATTCGGCCAAGTTCGAAGCCTACGCCGTGCGCGACGGCGGCCTGCGCGGCTGGATGGAAGCGCGCGAGGCACGATTGATGCGCGGCGAAGAACTGCGCCTCGCCCGGCGCGCGGGGGTCAGCCTGCTGATCAGCGATGAGGAAGCACAGCTGTTCCGCTCGCGCCTGCCGCTCGCCGAGCGCGCCCGCATTGCCGTGCGCACGCTGGCCAATGGCATCGACAGCGCGACCTTCGCGCCGTACCTGACCGCGCCTGAGCCGCGCATGGCCCAGATGCCCGCGCCGCGCCTCGTCTTCACCGGCCAGATGGATTACGCGCCCAACGTCGAGGCCTGCCTGCGCGCGGTGCGCAGCATTCTGCCCGGCATCCGCGCCCGCTTCCCGCAGGCGAGCTTCCATGTCGTCGGCCGCAACCCGCCCGAGCGACTGACGAGCCTGTCGGGGCGCGACGGCGTTCACGTCTGGGGCCGCGTGCCCGATGTGCGCCCCTACCTGGCCGCGGCGGACCTGGCGCTCATCCCGCTCGATATCGGCCGGGGCGTCCAGAACAAGGTCCTCGAGGCGATGGCGATGGCGCTGCCCGTCGTCCTGACGCCCGAGGCGGCGACCGGGATCGGCGCGCGCGACGGGCGCGAACTGCTGCTCGGGCACGGCGATGCGGACCTGGTCGAGGCCTGCTGTGCCCTTGTCGAGGACCGCGCCCGCGCCAAGGCGATGGGGGATGCGGCACGTCGCTTCGTCGTCTCGCAAGCCAGCTGGGAAGCGGCGCTGGCCGAACTGCCGGAGATCGTCGGCTTTTCCGGTGGCACGGCGCGCGATGCGGCTTGAGGTGCTGACGGCGCAGCCGGGCGCGTTGGCGCGATGGCGGGCTCTGCCCGGTCCCTGGCGTGAGGCGCTCTTGCGTCTCGCACTTGCCGACGTGCTGCTGGTTGCCCTGTTCGCCAGCGACTGGGCGGCGATGGCGCGCCAGTGGTGGAACATCTCCACCTACAACCACATCCTGCTGATCCCGCCGATCCTGTGCTGGCTGGTCTGGCAGCGGCGGGCAGAGCTGCTGAAGCTGGAGCCGAGCCTGTGCTGGCCGGCGCTGGTCCCGCTCGGCGCGGCGGCGTTCCTGTGGCTGCTCGGCGCATTTTCCGGCCTCGACCTCGCGCGGCAGGCCGGCGCCGTGGCGCTGCTGATGGCGAGCGTGCCGCTGCTGCTCGGCCCGCGCGTCACCGCCGGGTTGCTGTTCCCGCTCGCCTACATGGTCTTCCTCGTGCCGGTGGGCGAGGAGCTGGTCCCGCTGCTGCAGACCGTCACCGCGCGCATCACCGTCGCGCTGGTCCACGCGAGCGGCGTTCCGGCGCGGATCGACGGGGTGTTCATCGCGACACCCGCCGGGCTGTTCGAAGTGGCCGAGGCGTGCTCGGGCGTGAAGTTCCTCATCGCCATGATCGCGTTCGGCGTGCTGATGGCCAACGTGTGCTTCGGTAGCTGGGCGCGCCGTGCCGTGCTGGTGGCGGCCTGCATTCTCGTGCCGATCCTTGCCAACGGGGTGCGCGCCTGGGGCACGATCTACGCCGCGCAGTTCTTCGGCACCGAGGCTGCGGCCGGCTTCGACCACATCGTCTACGGCTGGATCTTCTTCGCGCTGGTGATCGCGCTGGTGATCGCCTGCGCCTGGCCGTTCTTCGACCGCGCGCCCGACGACCCGCAGATCGACGCCGGCACGATAGCCCGCTGGCCGTGGCTGGCCTCTCTGTCCGGCCGGACGCTCGATGCTCGTGCCGCGCTTGCCGCGCTGCTCGCGGTCGTGCTGGCGGTGCAGGGCTGGGCGTTCCTCGCCAACCGGCTCTCCGCGCCGCTGCCGCAGCGGATCGACTTGCCGCAAGTGCCTGGCTGGACGCGCACCGACTACGCACCGCGCCTGTGGTGGGAACCGCGCGCGAGCGGCGCCGGACACCGGCTGCTCGGCAGCTATTCCGACCGCAGTGGCCACAAGGTCGACGTGTTCTACGCGCTCTACCCGACGCAGAGCGAGGGGCGCGAGGCCGGCGGCTTCGGCCAGGGCGCGCTGATGCCGCAGAGCCCGTGGGCCTGGCAGGCCGTCGCCGCGCCGATCGCCGGCGGCCACGGCGAACGCCTGCTCGGCCGAGGCGAGATCGGCCGCGTGGCGATCACCTGGTATCGCACCGGCAGCCTGCTGACCGGCAGCAACGCGCGGCTCAAGCTCGCCGTCATGGCCGACCGGCTGGCGCTGCGCGAGCGCCCGACGATGCTGCTGATCCTCTCCGCCGAGGACCGGCCGGGCCAGCCCGCCGAGTCCGCGATCACGGCCTTTGTCGGTTCGTTGGGGCCGCTCGGGCGATGGGTGGACCGCATCGGCGGCGTGAACTAGGATGCGCTTCGCATGTGCGGCATAGCCGGGATCTTCCATATCGAGACCGCCAAGCCGGTCGATCCGGATCGAGTCGAGCGGATGTGCGACGCCATCGCCCATCGCGGCCCGGACGGCTACGGCGTCTGGACCGCGCCCGGCGTGGCGCTCGGCCATCGCCGGCTCTCGATCATCGATGTCGCGGGCTCGCCGCAGCCGATGGCCTCGACCGACGGGCGCGCGATGCTGGTCTTCAACGGCGAGATCTACAACTACCGCGAGCTGCGCCAGGAACTGCGCGCCACGGGGGCCACGTTCCACACCGACGGCGACAGCGAGGTGATCCTAGCCGCCTGGCAGAAGTGGGGTCCCGACTGCGTCAGCCGCCTGAACGGCATGTTCGCCTTCGCGATCTACGACTGCGAGGCGCGCACCTTGTTCCTCGCACGCGACCGGCTCGGGGTGAAGCCGCTGTTCCTGGCGCCGCTGAGCGACGGCAGCGTGGCCTTCGCGTCCGAACTGAAGGCGCTGGTCGCACATCCGCTGCTGCGGCGCGAGATCGATCCGCTAGCGGTCGAGGACTTCCTCACCTGGGGCTACGTGCCCGACACGCGCTCGATCCTGAAGGGCGTGACGAAGCTGCCGGCCGGGCACACCCTGCTGCTCCAGTGCGGCAAACCGATGCCGCCCCCGAGCCAGTGGTGGGACATCTCCTTTGCCGATCGCCGCAAGGGCAAGCCGCAGGATCTCGAGGCCGAACTGCTGCACTTGCTGCGCGAGGCGGTCACTTCGCGGATGGTCGCCGACGTGCCGCTCGGCGCGTTCCTCTCGGGCGGGGTCGACAGCTCCAGCGTCGTCGCGCTCATGGCGGAAGCGAGCGCGAAACCGGTCAAGACCTGCTCGATCGGCTTCGACGTCGCCGCCCTCGACGAGAGCGGCTATGCCCGGCAAGTCGCCGAACGCTTCGGCACCGACCATCGTGCGCGCCTGGTCTCGCCGGATGACTTCGCCGCCGTCGATACCCTCGCCGCGATGTTCGACGAGCCCTTCGCCGATGCTTCCGCGCTGCCGACCTGGCGCGTATGCCAGCTGGCGCGCGAGACAGTGACGGTGGCGCTTTCGGGCGACGGCGCCGACGAGGCCTTCGCCGGTTACCGCCGCCACTTGTTCCAGCACGGCGAGGACCGCCTGCGCGCGTTCCTTCCCTCGGCTTTGCGCGGGCCAGTGTTCGGCGCGCTCGGCGCGGTCTATCCCAAGGCCGACTGGGCGCCGCGTCCGCTGCGCGCCAAGACGACGCTGCTCTCGCTCGCAGGCGACAGCGCGGCCGGGTACGCGCGCGCTATCGGGGTTACGCCGGCCGAGCAGCGGGACCTTCTGTATTCCAGCGAGTTCAAGCGCTTACGCGGCGATTATCGCGGAGAGTCGCTGGTGCTCGACTGCATGCGCAACGCACCCGCGCGATCCGGCCTCGACCGCGCCCAATACGCCGATCTCAAGGTCTGGCTGCCGGGCGACATCCTCACCAAAGTCGACCGGACCAGCATGGCCGTGAGCCTGGAAGCGCGCGAGCCGCTGCTCGACCATCGCCTGATCGAGTTCGCGGCGACTTTGCCCGAAGCGGTGCGGCTGCGCGGAGGGCAGGGCAAGTGGCTGATGAAGCGGACGATGCGCCGCTACCTGCCCGACGACGTGCTCTATCGCCCCAAGCAGGGGTTCGTGACGCCGATCGCGCAGTGGTTTCGCGGGCCGCTGGCTGATGCCGCCGCCGCGATCGGCTCCAGCGCGGCATTGGCCCGCACCGGCTGGTTCGACGCCGGGCGGGTCGCCGCGCTGGCCCAGGCGCATCGCGTTGGAACATCGGACAATTCCCGGGTCCTGTGGCAACTGCTGATGCTCGACCGCTCGCTCGCGCGCCTCGGCTTCAGCTGAGCTACCGTTTCTTAACTGTCGTCCTGCAGCTACCCCTGTGGGCAGAGGGCGCGCAAAGAGACGGTGTTAACTAAACGCAATCTTAGGACATTGCGTCTAGCACTGGCCGGGGAAACGTCAGTTAGGGCGCCATGACGGGTCACAGTCGCACTCTCGGGAACATGCATGCGGCTGGCTCGCAAGCCGCTGTCTTGCGCGCTCGCGGCTCGGTTCGGCGGGGCTTCGGACAAGCGGCCTGTGATCAGCTGCCCCTGGTGGCGCCGTCGTGAGCACGCTGCGCGAAAGGCTCGCCGCGGCCTGGCGAAACCGACGCACGCGGATCGTCGCATCGGCGCTGCTGCTGGGCGCGTTGTGCGGGACCTTCGAGGTGACCCTGCCGCTCGAAGACCTCTTCATCGCCGCCCGCACCAAGCTGCGCACCGTACAGCCGAGCGGTTCGATCGTCGTCGTGACCATCGATGACCGGACGCTCGAGCGTCTTCATGCCAACGACGTGTCCCGTTCGAGCGATGCGCTCGTGATCGAGACGTTGCTGAAGGCTGGCGCGAAGAAGGTACTGTTCGCGCGCACTTATCCATTCTCGGCGCAGACGGACGATGCCCCTGTGCTTCTCGACGCGCTGCGTCGTCATCCGGGCAAAGTCGCCTTTGGGGTGGTCCCAAAGGATGGCGAAGCGCCGGACCAACCCCTGCGTCAATTGCCTGCCCCAGCCTTTCGCGAAAATGCGGGCCTGGTCTCGCTCGCGGCGCTCACCCACCCTCTCAATCTTAGCTACAGCTTGCCCTTTCAGACGCGCACATCTGACGGAGCGATCCCTTCGCTTGCAGCCGCCCTAGCCGGCGTGCACGGAGAGGAAGACGAGTGGTTCCGCCCCGATTACGCGATCGAGTACAAGAGCATCCCCACGTTGAGCTACCTCGACGTGCTCGAAAATCGCTTCGATCGCTCGCGAATTGCCGGGCGGACAATCGTGGTTGGGCGCACGACGATGATCCTCAACGAGTATCATCCTCTCCCGCTGGGCGAGTACGTCCCCAATCTCTACTTCCATGTCCTCGGCGGCGAGACGCTGTTGAAGGGCAAGCCAATCGATCTTGGATGGCTGCCAGCCTTTCTTGTTGTCGCGGCTATGGTGGTCACAGGGGTCGGACGCGGTCGTTCGTTCAAGCCGCTGCGCTTGATCGGTAACGGCGTCGTTCTGATCGCGCTTCCCACCATTCTTGATCGTTACGGTATTGAACTCGATGTGCTGCCAGCCGCGGTCATGGCCGTATATGCGACCTTCCGGGCTCGTGCGCTCGACAAGATCAAGGACGTGAGCGAGACCAACGCGGCATCCGGGCTGCCGGGTCTTCAGGCACTGCGCAGTGTTGAAGTGAGTTCGAACGGCTTTCTCGTCGCACTTAAGATCCGCAACTATTCGGGGATCCTTCGCAGCTTTGCCGAGCCGATCGAGGCGCACCTCGCCAACGAGATACAACGGCGTATCCGGATCAGTGAGCCGGAAGTCGTGGTCTACCATGAAGGCGGCATTTTCGTTTGGCTGTCCAAGCTGCCGGATATCGTGGAACTGTTCGAGAACCTGGAGGGACTGCACCGCATCGTCCAGAACGGCATCGTCATTGAAGGCACCGAGGTGGATGTCGGTTTCAATTGCGGCATCGACTCGGCGCGTGAGCATTCCATGCCAAATCGCCTTGCGAGCGCCATGCAGTCGGCCGAGGAGGCGGTGCGCGCCGACGAGCTCGTCGTCCATCACGACATCGAGAAAGGCGAGGTACAGTGGGAGATATCCCTGCTGGCCTCTCTCGACCGCGCGATCGACAATGGCGAGGTGTGGGTGGCGTTCCAGCCCAAGCTCGACCTTGCCAGCAACCGAATCGTCGGGGCCGAGGCACTCGCGCGCTGGACTCACCCCGAGCGTGGGCCGATCAGTCCAGAGAAGTTCATCGGCATCGCCGAGGAGTACCACCGGATCGAGCGGATCACGCGCTTCGTGCTCGACAAGGCGGTGCGCGCTGCCTCGGCATTGGCGCGGGACGGCCACGAGTTCAGCGTTTCCGTGAACATATCGGCTCAACTCCTGCGCAATCCGCGCCTGCCGCGCATGATCGCAGATTCGCTGGCCGCGCACGATCTCGCGCCCGAACGTCTGGTTCTGGAGATCACCGAGACCGATCGGCTTGAGCGCTCAAACCGCACGGTGCAGATGATGGAAGCGCTCGTCGCCAGCGGTCTGCGCATCTCGATCGACGACTTCGGCACCGGTAACGCCACGATCGATTACTTGCGCTATCTCCCCGCATCCGAGGTCAAGATCGACAAGGTCTTCATTCGCGAGCTCGAGGTGAGCAGCGCGGACCATCTGCTGGTTCAGTCGATCATCGAGATGGCGCATTCGCTTGGCCGCCGCGTCGTGGCCGAAGGTGTCGAATCGCCGGAATCGCTCGCGCTGCTGCGCGGACTGCATTGCGACGAGGCTCAAGGGTATTTTATCAGTCGCCCCGTCCCATTTCAGGACCTTCTCACCTTTCTCTCATCGACACCCCGGCGGGTCTTTGGTTAAATTTCCGTTGATTGCCTTTTAACGTTCCGGTAACCATGTGGGCGTCGCACAGCAGTGCGGCGTTTTCACATGGGGACGTGACGATGTGGCATTGGTTCTACGGCGGTCTCGACTGAGACGCTCTTTCGTCTGATCCGGACGGCAAACCACGGTGGCTCTAACGCCGATCGTGAGAGGCTCGAAGGATCAGACGCATTGATCCGAAAGGAAAACTTCGGATCTACGGACATCTAGCAGCACGCTAGAAGGCGCCCGGGGTTTTTGCCCTCGGCGCCTTTGTCATGTCCGGACCATGGATCTCGGCGCAGTGTCGAACCGATCGCGACTCGAGTCGGGATCGCGGCAGGTGTTAACGAAGTCCAGCGGGCGCCGGCCAACCTTCGTTAACGATCAGTCCTCGCCGTGGCCGAGGGCGAGGTATTCGGAGCTTTGCATTTCGTTGAGGCGGCTGACCGTGCGCTCGAACTCGAAGCGGCCGGCACCGGCTTCGTACAAGTCCTCCGGTTCCGCATCGGCGGCGGCGATCAGCTTCACCTTGTTCTCGTAAAGCGCATCGATCAGCGTCACGAAACGCGCAGCCTCGTTGCGCATGTCCGGACCCATCTTCGGAATGCCGACGATGATCACCGTGTGATAGGCATGCGCGATCGCGAGGTAGTCGGCAGCGCCGCGGGGCTCGCCGCAGAGCCGCTTGAAGCTGAACACGCCCACGCCCTTGAGGCTCTTGGGAACGTGCAGCGTCCGCCCGCCGCCCAGGTCCAGTTCGGCCGAGGGCACGTGATCGGCGTCCTCAGGGGGGTAGTCGGTCAGGCGATAGAAGGCCTCACGCGTCTGCTCGGTCGCGGCTTCGCCCAGAGGCGTGTGCCAGGTGTCCATGCCGCCCAGGCGCTGCAGGCGATAGTCGGTCGGCCCGTCCAGCGTCAGCACGTCCAGGTCGTTCTCGATCAGGGCGATGAACGGCAGGAAGTGCTCGCGGTTGAGCCCGTCCTTGTAGAGCTGTGACGGCGCTCGGTTGGAAGTCGTGACGATCGTGACATGCTCATCGCGAATCAGGGCGGTGAACAGCCGGCTCATGATCATCGCATCGGCCGAGTTGTTGACTACCATCTCGTCGAAGGCGAGGCAGCGCAGGTTCCGCCCGATCGTGGCCGCGACCGGCAGGATCGGATCGCCGGCTTCCTTCTTGCGCTCCTCGCGCAGGAGCGCATGCACCTCCAGCATGAAGGCGTGGAAGTGCACCCGGCGCTTCTCGGGAATGGCGAGCGTCTGGTGGAACAAGTCCATCAGCATCGACTTGCCGCGCCCGACACCACCCCACATGTAGACCCCGCGCAAGGCTTGCGTCTTGCGCTTGAGCAGTCGGCCGATCAGCCCGATCGATGCGTCCGCTTTCGCGAGGTCATGCTGCAATCGTTCCAGACGCTCGGCGGCGGCCGCCTGGTCGGGATCGACGCGCAGTTCCCCGGTCGCGACGAGGGCTTCGTAGCGGGCGAGAATGCCGGTCACGATCGATCCCGCTTGCGCACTGGAAGGAGGCCGATCGTACCCGAACTCGGTCCCACCTCAGACCTGGCGTTCGGCCTGCATCTTCTTGATCTCGGCGATGGCGCGTGCCGGGGACAAGCCCTTGGGGCACACGTTCGCGCAGTTCATGATCGTGTGGCAGCGATAGAGACGGAACGGATCCTCGAGCTCATCGAGCCGCTCGCCGGTCATCTCGTCGCGGCTGTCGGCCAGCCAGCGATAGGCCTGGAGCAGGATCGCCGGGCCCAGGAACTTGTCCGAGTTCCACCAGTAGCTCGGGCACGAGGTCGAGCAGCAGGCGCACAGGATGCATTCGTAGAGGCCGTCG
>Ga0268264_10002829_pt1 | contig 15149 bp, 12 predicted proteins | sample KBSSwiS32_FD_190357 | JGI IMG/M metagenome (GOLD analysis project Ga0268264, IMG submission 190357) | Switchgrass rhizosphere microbial communities from Kellogg Biological Station, Michigan, USA - KBS Switchgrass S3-2 (SPAdes) (version 2) | ecosystem: Host-associated > Plants > Roots >...
CTCCTCGACGTAGCCCGGACCGATCCACACTGCGACTGCGCCGAGCTGAACGAACGCCTCCGCGCCGTCAATAGGCGAGCGATCGACCTCACCGAAGCGCTACTCCTGCTCAGCCGCGCCGACCAACGGGCCTTCGACCGAGAACCCCTCGACCTGTCCCTCATCGCGGAAGAAGCCAGCGAAACGCTGCTCCCCTTTGCGGAAAAGCACGGCATCACCATCGAGACCTCCGGCGACGCCACTGGAACCGTGGGCTCACGCGCGCTTCTCCTGCAGCTGACCACCAACCTTGTGCACAACGCGATCGTCCACAATCGGTCGGAACGGGGCGCCGTGTGGGTGACCACCAGCGCTCACCCCAAGAGTGTGGTGCTCACCGTTGAGAACACGGGCGAGAAGCTCAGTCCACAGTTGGCGGCCACGCTCATCGAGCCGTTTCGTCGCGGCAGCGAACGCAGACACAATGAGCACTCGGGTGTCGGCCTCGGCCTGGCGATCGTCAAAAGCATCACCCGGGCCCACGAAGGAACCCTCACGCTGACTCCCCGAGCCGCGGGCGGCCTGTGCGTGGCGGTGGAACTCCCGGGCGCCCCGTAGGCTGCACCCGCGGGCTGGACGCTCATCTCGACCTCGATCTCGACCTTGCCGTGCGCGTGAGATAGGCCGGCTCCGGCGCCGGAGTTCGACCTAGCGGTACGACCGACAGAACGAGCGAATCTCGTTCACGAACTGATCGGGAAGCTGCAAGGCCGGGAAATGACCCCCCGACGTCTGGGTGGACCAGTGCACGAGGTTGAACGATTGCTCGGCCCAAGCCCGAGCCATCTTGAAATGCTCGCCCGGATAGTCGGCATAGCCGACCGGCACCGGCGATTTCGTTGAAGTATCGATCGAGGCGGTTCCTCCCGCGACGCGAGTCTCGAAATAGAAGCGCGCCGACGACGCGATCGTTCGCGTGAACCAGTACACGCTCACGTTGGTCAATAGTTGGTCGCGTGTGAAGGCGCTTTCCACGTCCCCACCGCAGTCTGTCCACGCCCGGTACTTCTCGACGATCCATCCACACAGACCCGCCGGGGAATCGTTCAGCGCTTGGGCCACCGTTTGGGGCCTGGTCTCCTGAATGCGCCAGTACCCGGCATCCTCGGCGAGGATGGCGTATGTGCCCTGCACGCGAGCCCTATCGGCTGCATCGAGGCCGGCCATCGGGTCGGCCGGGTCGGGAGGGCCTAGCGGCAGCAGGTTGAGGTGGGCGGCGACGAGATGACGGGGGTCGATACCGGTCAACACGGCGGCGACGCCGGCCCCGATGTCGCCGCCTTGGGCCACGTAGCGCCCATGACCCAAACGGTCCATCAGTGCGGCGATCGCCTTTCCCATTGCCAGCGCGTTGACGCCGCGCCGGTCAGTAGGCCCAGAGAAGCCGAAGCCCGGCAGCGACGGCACCACTACATGAAAGGCATCGGCAGGGTCTCCTCCGTGAGCTCGCGGGTTGGTCAGCGCGCTGATGACGTCGGTGAACTCCCCGGATCCCGACGGCCATCCGTGCATCAACACCAGAGCCATAGCGTTGGGCTCGGGGGACCGCACGTCGTAAAAGTGCACACGAAGCCCGTCGATGTCGGTGGTGAACTGAGGCCATGCATTCAGGCGGCCCTCGGCGGCGCGCCAGTCAAAGCCGTCACGCCAGTACTCGCACAATCCGCGCAACCACGAGATATCGACTCCGTACTCCCAAGTCGTGCCCTCGATCTGGTCGATCCAGCGAGTGCCAGCGAGGCGTCGTCGGAGTTCATCAATGTCCGAGTCCGGTACCGCTACACGGAACGGCTCGACGGGAAAGGAAGCCTTCGGATCGACCATCCCCCCAGTATGGCCTGAGTTACCTCCGCCGGAAGAAAATCCTATAGATGATTCGGCTCAACATGGTAGCCTTCGGCAATGGGAGCGAAGATGCCGCGGGCGGTCGATGATCTCACTGCGGAGTGGTTCACCGCCGGTTTGTCTCCTGCGTTTCCCGGGGTCAACGTCGCCTCCGTGTCCGTCGATGAGATTCTTCGAGGCACGGCCATCAAGGTCTTGGTGGGCCTCGAATATGGGCAAGACCAACCGAGGGGCGCGCCGTCGTCGGTGTGCGTGAAGGGTGCCTTCGGCGAGGATCAGGTCGACATGGCGGCCGCCTCGAAGATCTACGAGCGAGAGGCGGTGTTCTATCGGGACTTTGAGAGCCTCCTTCCCCGACCCGGACCGATTCCTTGGTTCTCGGAAACTGAGGCGGGTACCGGTCTCGGAATAGTCGTGCTCGAAGATCTGCGCACTCGTGGCGCGACGTTCGGCCGGGCGACCTCGCCGTTCACGGTCGACCAGGTGGCAGCCGGGCTGGAGGTCTTAGCCGGTTGTCAGACCGCCACCTGGGGCCTTCCGTTGCTTCACCAGCATCCGGTGATGGATACCGCCGTGAGTCGCGACAATGGGACGGGCCAGTATTTCGCTACCTTTGACACGTCCGGCATCCAGTACTTTCTCGACCTTCCTCTTCGATCCGAAGCCATACCGGTCGAGCTCCACGACCCCGAGCTCATCAGTCGGTTGTTCTGGGCTTGGGCCGATCAAAGTCACGACGGTCCCTATTGCCTTTCTCACGGCGACGCGCACATCGGAAACTGGTATGTCGTACCAGACGGCGGCGTCGGGCTGCTCGACTGGCAGGTGATCGGCCGTATGCGCTGGGCCCATGACGTCACGTATTTCATGACGTCGGCTCTCGACGTGGATGACCGCCGTTCGGCCGAGACCGATCTTCTCCGCCTCTACCTCGGACGCCTGGCGTCAGCGGTAGACGGCGCCCCCTCATTTGATGAAGCCTGGCTCGACTATCGGCGTCACATGGCGTACGGGCTCATGGCATGGCTCACGAGCCTGGAGTGGATGAATCCGGAGCCCATCCATGCCGCGGCCGTCGGGAGGTTCGCTCACGCGGTGCTCGACCTCGACACCGAAGGCGCACTGGCCTCCTAATCCCGCAGACCGTTACCCGCCCTCGGTCATCACATGCCTCGTACGCCTTCGGACGGCGCGACTCAGGCGTTCTCTTCGGCGACCATCTCGTCCTTGACTTCCGCTTCCGCATCCTCGGGGTCGCCCAATGCCTCGACGTCCCGCGCGGCCTTTTGACGAAGCTGCGGGAAGATGTCGCCCTCCTCCTCCTGCACGTGATGACTGATGTCGGCCGTGAGCGTTTCGATGGCCTGCTGAAAGTCGCCGGTAGCCACCGCGTCTACCGCTCGTGCCAAATCGTCACGAGCCTTGTTGTGCTCATTTTCGGCCTCGGACGCCTTGGCCTGCCCAAGGAATTCCTCCACGAGCGGATACACCTCCCGCTCCTCGACCTCCATGTGCAGCGCTAGGGCGTCGCCGAGCTCCGCCAGCACGCGGTCACGGCCCGGACCAGGCTGGCTCTGAGCCAACTGTTGGAGCATCTGCTCCGCCTTCCGATGCTCTTCGATCAGGTGCTCGAGAACGTCCATCACGACCTCCAGTGCGTCAGGTAACGGATGCCCCGAACCGCCGGGCCAGATACATCGATGGTACGAATCTTCCGACGCCCGGCGGAGCTTCGCGGAATGATGGTGGAGTACCGAATCGGTAGCGGCTGGCGTCCCCGGCAACGGCGCCTCGACGAAGCGACTATCCACACCCCAACGCGACTCGCCGAGAACGACTATTTTGCCGTGAACGGTGGCCCGCTCGATTCGCGGCAAGCAACTCCACCAAAACCGAAACGGAGACGATCGATGACCCGTCCGCTCGAAGGCATGACCGTTGTCAATGTGGTGGCGGAAGAGGACGGGTTCGTCGGCCGCCACTTCCCGAAGGTGGCCCGGTGACCACCGCCCTTGTGGAGGCGACGCGCGACGAACACGTGCTCGTGGTGGTGATGCAACGACAGGAGAAGCGCAACGCCGTCAATCGAGAGCTTGCCCTCGCCATCGATGACGCGCTGAACCTGCTCGATGATGACCCCGACCTGTGGGTCGGCGTACTGAGCGGCACCCAGCGGGTGTTCTCGGCCGGTAGCGATATGTCGCCGGAGGCAGGCGACAACCGGACCGACCGCGGCGGCGAGTACGGGATCATTCGACGGGCGCGCCGCAAGCCGCTCATCGCCGCGATCGAGGGTTTCGCTTTGGGAGGCGGCATGGAGATGGCGCTCGCCTGCGACCTCGTTGTCGCTGCCCGCGACGCCGTGTTCGGGCTCCCGGAGGTTCGCCGCGGCGTGCTCCCCACGTCGGCAGGCTTGTTCCGGGCACCGCGTTCGCTTCCGTTGAATCTGGCCCGTGAACTGATTCTCATCGGTGATCCGATCGACGCGGCACGCGCCCACGGCGCCGGGTTCGTGAACGTTCTGGCCGAGCCCGGTGGGGCCCTCGAGGCCGCCATCGCGCTGGCCAAGCGCGTCTGCCTCAACGCACCGTTGTCCGTTCAGGCCTGTTTGGCTGCGGTAAATCAGCGACTGGCCGACGATGACGACGCGGGCTGGGTGGCCACCGCCAAAGCGCTCGACGCGATCCGGGACACCGCAGACTTCGTCGAGGGACGGCAGGCGTTTTTCGAACGGCGGTCGCCGCGATGGACAGGCCAGTAGTACTCGATGCCGGATGAGAGGTCGCTGCCCGTGACGAACGCGGCATCGCGGCTCATGAGGTAAGCGCCAGGGATGCCGCGCCGCACGCCCTAACGACTGGCCATCTCGCCGAACTTTCGTACGCGGCTCACCCAGGAGGTCTGCGGCTGGCGGCGGGCGACGAGCCGCTGCCAGGTCAGAACTCCAGCACCGACAGCTACGAGCCCAGGCACGGAGAAAGAACCAACCATCGGGCTCACCCGTCGTGAGATGAGCTGAGCTCCAGCCAACACGGACGCCGCGGTAACGAGACCGTCGACGAGCCGGTCGACCGCGTGGTCTGCGTCATGGATGCGGAAATCGACCCCCAGCTTGCCGGACCGGATCTGGTCCAAAATGTCGTGGAGGTCGTCGGGAAGGCCAGCCACGAAGTGATCCCAGCTCCGTACAGACCGGCCGAGCTGGCGGGCGATGCGGCGTGGATCGAACCGCTCGGCCAGCATCTTGCGCACGTACGGTTGCAGCAGCTCGGTAACCCGGATCTCGGTTCCTACACCGCGGCCGAGGCCTTGGAGGCGCAACAACACGCGAAACAGCAGAGCGAGGTCGGCGGGCAGCACCAGACGATGGTCCCGCAGCAGTTTCATGCCGCTGCTCATGATCCCGTTCATGTCAAGCTGACCGACGCCAATGAGCAGGTAACGGTTGAGCCAAGCCTCGATGTCGGCCCGCAGCTCCGACAGGTCGGCGCCTGGTGGCGGGGTGGTCAGCTCCAGGACAACGTCGATCAGGTCGTCCACATCATCAGTCCCGATGGCGATGACCATCGTCTCCAACTGGCGTCGACGCTGGCTCGTTATGCGACCAACATCCCCGAAGTCGAGGATCGCCATATGTTCGCTGTCGGGGAGCAAGAAGTTCCCCGGGTGAGGATCGGCGTGATAGAGGCCGTCGCGGAAGATCATCTCCAGGTATACGTCGGCCGCCCGGTGCACGAGCGCGTCGACATCCCACCCGGACGCCTCGACTCCGGCTCGGTCCGTGAACGGCTGGCCAGAGATCATCGACATCGTCAACACGTTGTGGCGGCTCAGCTCCTCATAGGGCGTGGGGATTACCACATCCGACTCATCGGCGAAGTTCAAACGGAAGCGTTGGAGGTTGGAGAGCTCCTCTCTCAGATCGATTGCCGCGGCCATCATCGCCGCGAACTCGGCGACGAGAATGGTGGGTCGTAGTTGCGCGAGTTCGGGGTCCTCGTTTTCGAGGTAGGCGGCGACGACCTTCATCAAGTCGATGTCCTCGCGAACCTTCGCATCGGCACCATCGTGTAGCACTTTCACCGCGACCGGGGTCCCGTTGACGAGCGTCGCGCGGTGAACCTGCGCGACCGAGCCAGAGGCAAAGGGCTCGGATTCGAACGATCCGAAAAGCTCCGATACCGGTCGGCCAAGTTGCGCCTCAGCATTTCGCTGAGCGACACCAGGCGGATCGGCGGGAACGGTGGCCTGAAGCTTGCTCAATTCCGCTGCGACATCCTCACCCACTACGTCCGGGCGCAGGCTCAGCATCTGTCCGAACTTGATGAATGTCGTGCCGAGCTCGGTGAGCGCACCCCGGAGTCGCTCGCCTGTCGAGGCCTCCCGCTCCGCCGGCGTCAGCACCCGATCGACCATCGCCTCAACCGGAGCCGCCGTCGCGATCCCTCTCCCTCGCGCGGCCCACTCCGCCAACCCGTGGCGAGCGAGTACCGTCGCCATTTCGTTGAGCCGCTCTCGGTGCTTAAACAGAGTGCCAGCAACCTCGGCCATGAGACAGTCCTCCGGCAGTAGGGCGCATCAGCGCATTGGGGCTAGGAATCATGGCATGGCTTGGAAGAGGCTCCGCCGGCCTCCGTCCGGCATGCATCACGGAGCCCCGGTTCGGGCCCGACGGCGCTTCAGCTGCTGGTCGAGCACCTCGGTGGCCACTCGCCGCTTCAGGATGCGGCCGAGGATCCTTCGTTACCGCAGGGAGAATTCCGGGTTTCGACCCAGTTGGCATCGACCCATGGGACCAGAACCTTCAAAAGTCTCGATCGCACCGCTGCGCTGCGACAGCCCCTTACGTGCGGACCTAACCGCCCACTCCGTACTTATCCAAGCGAGAGCGACCGCTTCACCTCGTAGTCGATGGCGTCTTGCGAGCAGATTTGCTGCTAGCCCCAGAACACGGTCCCTGTCTGTACATGGGGCAGGCGGACTTGGCGACCGCCTGCCCCACGAGCGGCTTAGTGGGACACGATGTTGGCAGGGACCATCTGCGCCTGAAAGGCGAAGACGTCCCGGCTTTGCGGGTCAACGAGCGCCTTGACCCAGTGCACGTCGTTGAGGCCGTTCGCCGCGTTGTCTCCGAAGGTCTCGACGCGGGTGAAGTTCTCCAGACGTTTGCCGGACGCGTCAAGTAGTGGCTTGTCGACGCGGAAGTAGTGCGAGTCGCCGTGTACGTACGCGACCGGACGGCCGAAGGCAATCGTTTCGTCCCGAACCGCCACGAGGAACGACTGGAATCCGTCGGGTGCACCGTCCGTCTCGGCCAGCGTTTTCGGGTTGCGAAGCGGGGCGCGAGTGGCATCACTCAGATCGAAGCCGGGGTCGGCCTGGCTGATGATCATCACTGCGGCGGATCCGTTGGACTTCGCCTGCGCGAAGGTGTCATGCAGCCACGCTATGTCAGCCGCATTGCGAGCGGCCTCCTCGTCGGCGTTGGGGGCGGTGTCGCACAGGTTGTTACACGAGCCCTGGACGTTGAGGGTGACATAGGTGACGTTTTTGAAGGTCCACCGCCGATTCTCGACGCAGGGTACCGGTTGAGTCACGGTTGGGCCCGTGGCCGGCCCGCTGACGTATCCGAGGCACGACGGGGTGCTCTGCACTTCTTGCAACAGCGGCTTTTGACCGGCCGAGTATGGCGTACTGAAGAAGAGTTGCCGTTCGTGGTCGAGCCGTTCGAGCGAGTTGAACCCGCCGTTCGAGGGCCGGTCGCAGTCGGTCCAGTCGTTGTCGCCCGGTGTGAACATCGCCGGCGCTTGCAGCTGGTTCAGATACGCCAGGCCGTTCTCGAAAAGCGCGTCGTCACAGGTTACGGACGGCGGGTTGGACGTCGGACCGTTACCGGCTTTGAGATCCCCGTCATGCACGCTGAAGGCGAGCTGCTGGCTGTTCATGTCGGCGATGAGGTTCGGCACTCCGGGATCGGCCTGCACCGCCGAGTATGGAAGGTCGCCCCACAGGCCGACCTGATACACGAACGTCTTGTCGTTGGTTCCCGGCTTGGTGGCAACCGCGACTGCCGGAACGGCGAGTGCCGCCGCGCCGAGCGTCAGCCCGATGACGGGCGCCCTGAACTTTCGTAGTTTCATTGACGTGACCTTCCATAGTGGGGACGCGCGGTGCGCAGACAGGCTGCGATCGTTAACGGCAACCGATACGACCGCGACGGCAAGGATTCGAATTGTTGATAATGCTCCCGTGATCGCGGGACGTTGTGCACCTTCTTCTGGCTTCGAGTGCAGCGGGCAGCGTGCAGCGCCTACGTTGACGTGTTACTGACAGGCGGTTACCGAAGGGGGAACATAGAGAGAACTCCGCGCCCGGCCAGCGCACGCGCACATACGCCCCGCCGTGAAGTGAGCGGTCCGGCAACAGCTCGTCGGAAATGGGGCTTCGACGCGTGACGGGTTGGCCGCGGGAGGTACGAGTTGTACCGCGCCGTCTTCAAGCCTGGTATCGCCAGGAGAAATCGGGCCGAGGTTCGGCCACCCGGAACGACACCTGTTGTTCGCCTGCTGGTCAGGTTCCTGTCACCGCGGCATGCCCCGCGCCGGCCACGGGTAGCTTTTCGGACCGTGGCGGTTCTGGCGATCCTCTTCGAAGGTGGCCGGTGGCTCGCTACCTCGCCGGACCTGCCGGGCTGGTCGTACGTTGCCGAAAACTTGGATCACATTGTTGACGCGGCGACGAAGGAGCTCCACATGAGCGAGGCCGAGCGCGGCGAGATGCGGGTCATCCTCGTGTCGAACCACCGCTAGCCGGCAACATTTCAGGCAGAACGCTTCGTCCAAAGGCCCCCATCGACGCGTCGACGCCCTCGTTCCTGTCCCGCCCTCTGACCTGATCGGCGACAGCAGCCGGCTCTACTCGACCGTCCCTCAGATCGGCGCCCGTGGCTTCGCGAGGTGCTACCGCAAACGCCGTTCGTGTTGGCGGCGGTAGGGATGCTGTGACCGGTAGTCGCTCACCAAGGCCGCGATGGTCACCGCTACTACAGCTCCTGTGACCCCTAAGTACATCATCAGGCGCAACCCTCCGCCGTCGATGATGATTGAGCTTCGTTGCACTGGTTCGTATGCACCCGAGCTCAAACGTCAGTGCGTGAGACTTCTCCGGTCTCCGAGCGCCTGTTTGGTCAAGCCGGGCAAAGTATAGCGACATGAAACCAGCCGGCTAGACCACCAGCGGAGCCGTCTGGCCGCCGTGGCGTTCGGGCAATCCCGGCAGGCCGGCCAGTGCCTCCTCCGTGGACCACCAAGGTTCCCAACCCGGTTCGCGCCGCGCTCGATTCGCACTCATAAGAGGAACGCGGTGGCGAGATCCGTCAACGGCGCAATGCCGAACCATCCACTTCGCCCCCGACCGCCCAAACCAATGAACCAAGCGAGACGACGACGAACCTGGCCGCGCCAGACCGGCCGACGTCCAGTGAAGTCGAGGGATCTACGCGATGACGGGATGTCCGGAGGCGCTGGTCGAGGCAAGCTCGGTGGTAACCCGGGAATCGTCGCGGTACCTCTCAACAGGGCCGCGCCCAGAGAAGGCTGTGGACAATGGCGACTATCCTCCTGCAGACCACCATCGCGGACATTCCTGATGACTGGAACGTCGACCGCTTCTCGCTCCTACGCAAGGTTCTAGAGGAAGCGGGTCATCAAGTTACTGCCCGCAACCGTGACGAGGGCGGCGCTGACGACACGGTCTTGAGCGTCCTCGACACCACTGACTTCGACCAGCTCTGGCTCATGGCGGTCGACACCGGCGACGGTCTCACGCCCGCCGACGCCGCCGGCATCATGCGGTTCCGGGCCCGAGGTGGCGGCATCCTTACCGCACGCGATCACCAAGACCTCGGTTCGTGCCTGATGTGCCTGGGATCACTCGGTCAGCTCAACCACTTCCACAACCAGAATCCCGAACCTGATGCACAAGCCGACGATCAGGACAATCCGAACATCTCCTGGCCCAACTACCACTCCGGCGCCAACGGCGGGTCCCAACCCGTGTTCGCTGTCGAACCAGTGCATGACTTGTTGCGCACCACGGAGTCGCCCAGCGGCCGCATCGAATGGTTTCCCGCACACCCCCATGAGGGTGCAGTGTCGGCCCCACCCGAGTACTCGTTTGCGAGAGCCATCGCGCGAGGCCGGAGCACTGTGACGGGACGGCATTTCAACCTCGCCGTCACCCTCGATGGTGAGCAAACGAGCGACGGGCGACCGCTGGGTCGAGCCGTTGCCTCATCCACCTTCCATCACTTCGCCGACATGAATTGGGATATCGACTGTGGCGCCCCGTCGTTCGTGACGGAAACGCCAAGCGATGAGTTCAAGCGCGACCCCTCAAAGTTGGACATTTTCAAGAACTACGTACGCAACATCGCCCGATGGCTACAACCTGGACGCGATACCAAGGACGAAGACGGAACCCAACACGAAGAGGACACCGCGACACGGCAGCCGCGATCGGCCGCCTACGCAGAAGGCTGACGACGCTCGCGGCGGCGTTCGAATCAGGCATCCCCTGAATGCTTGGTGTCAGGACCCAGCGTCCAGTCGGGTTGCTTTCGGACGTGGCGGGTGTCGTACGTGGCGACGCCGTCGTGCAGATCAAGCAACTTCGGTACCACGATCGAGCGGGGTCGCGGGCATTGTCGCCCGTTGAGATGATCGGCGACGTCGGCCGGGAAGGCGCGAAGGACACTGGACACCATGGTCTGCGCCTCGATGGGGAGATAGCAGCGGTTGCCGTCAGTCACTTTGCTGAGCCAGGCGTCGATCTCGCCCAGGTCCGAGCGGTCGCCCCGGCCCATCTGGATTCGCTCGAGATGAGAGGTGATCTCGCCGCAACCAAGCTTGCACGGTGGGCATTGACCGCAGGATTCAACGTACAAGAAGCGGGAGAACTCACGGGCGACTTCAACCATGCAGGCGGAGTCGTCGTACACGATGAAGCCGCACGCCCCCATCCCGGCTCCAATGGCCTTGAATCCCTCGTAAGTCAACGGCACGTCAAGCTGCTGCGAGGTGACCACCGGATTGGCGACACCGGAGAACACCGCCTTGACCTGCCGACCGGGGCGAGTTCCTCCTCCGACCATAGCCAGCACCGCGCGTAGTGGCGTCCCGAGCTCGATCTCGGCGACCCCGGGTGTGACCACATCCCCGACAACCGTGCACACATGTGTTCCCGGGGAGGCCGGGGTCCCCATGGACCGGAACCAGTCGGCGCCGCGCGCCATGATGTGTGGCACGTTTGAAAGCGTTTCCACGTTGTTCACCAGAGTGGGGTTCGACGCGTGCACCCCGATGTGCCCCGGCTCGACGTCGCTGGGTTCCCACCCGGTCTGGGGCGCCGTGGCGAACAGTCCGTGTTCGTGAGGCGGAAGGAGCCGGGGAAGCGGCGGCTTGCCCTCGATCACCTCGAGGAGCGCCTTCTCTTCGCCATAGAGGTACTCGTCCGGTCCGGCCACAATCGTGATCGGGCAGTCGGTGCACACGCCGGCTTGCTGCAACTCCTGCACGGCTCGCGTGACCCGGTCGCGTTCCACCGCGAAGGCTTCCTTCACCGCGACAAAGATCTCGATCGCCCCGATGGCGTAAGCGGCGATGATGGCGCCCTCGACGAGCTGGTATGGGTTTGCTCGCAGGAGAGCCCGGTCCTTGAACGTGCCCGGCTCCCCCTCAGCTCCGTTGACAACGACATACCGGTGGGTACCCGGCTCGGCCAGCACCGAGGCCCATTTTCTACCGGTCGGAAAGCCGGCACCGCCCCGGCCTCGCAGTCCCGCCCGAGTGATCTCGTCGATCGTCGCCCCCGGCCCGATATCGACGGCCCGCTGGAGTCCTTGACCTCCGCCGCTCGCCAGGTACTCCGCCACGCCGTTGACCGAAGGGTTTGGGAGGAGGAAGGGCGTCATTGAACACCATTGCTTAGAAGTGCTCTTGCGTTTCGAGCCATTTCCGGTCCTGTCCTCCACCCCCTTCCATCGTTACGGGCTCGAGTCGACAACACATCCCGCAACCGCGTAGTCAAACCGACGTTGCCACTGACCGCTACGGACTGGTCCACTTCCGTTACCCCTGCTTGAGCGCCGGCCTCACCAGCAAGCCCCGAAGGTTAGAGACCTGATCGCGTGGCAGTCCGTCCGCCCCCGGGCCAGGCAGGCCCGACGACGGGCTGTTCATGAAAGCCCTGGCCCGGCACCGTTCACGGTGCCCTCCCTACGAGGAAGGCCACGACTGTACCCGCAGAAGTATCAACCCGGCAGGACGACGTCCAACGCTCAAATTCGTCCTCCGGTGACCTAGAGGTAACTCCCGAGATAGGCCACAGTGAGCGCGTAAGAACCGTCACTGGAGGCCCTGACATGAACGCAGTACTCCTTGCCCGGCCAACCGATCCGGCGTACGCGTGGACCTTGGTCCTGCAAGGGGAGCCGGCGGCGGCCCTGGAGCAGGCCAACGGCGTGCTCTGCGGACCGGACCGACCGACGGCGAGCCACGCGGTGGCCGAGTCGGCACGGCTCTTGGCCGTCACGATGCTGGGCGATGTCGACGGGTCCCGACGACTAACCGAGAGAATCCTGGGTGGAACCGATGATGCATGTGAGGACATCTCCCTCTCGGTCGCCCTGACCACGTTGTCGCACACCGCTTGGCGATCCGGCAGCGTGGCCAATGCGGTGGCCTTGCTGCGAGGTGCCGTCCGGCGCGCCGACCGCAGCTCGGCGGGGGTGGCCCAGATACATGCGCGTTTGCAGATGAGCGCGACCTTGACCGCTCTCGGATGCTTTGCCGAGTCTCAGGACGTCTTGGACCAAGCATCGGCTGCGGTGGAAAGCTCCGGCGAGCGTGCATGGTCGGCCGGAGTCCTCGCTGGCCGGTCCGCGCTGGAGTTCTCGTCGGCCCACCTGGACGAAGCCCGAGTCACAGCGAATGCATCGCTCTTCGCGGCCGAAGTTTTCGGCGCCGACCTGTTCGTGTCGGCAGCGCGACGGACCCTTACTTCAGTCGCACTGTCCTCTGGCAAGCTGCCCTCGGCCGCTACTCAGTTCTCCCGACTGAGGGAGGCGATGGACGCTGGACAGGTAATGCCAGAAGATGGCGCCAGCGACGTGCGTCTTCTCGAGTCACGGCTGGTGGCGGCCCAGGGTGAGTGGGCCGCCGCGTTCGAGGTCGCACGGCCGCTCTACGACGATTTAGCCGGATTGTCACCGGTACTACTCGACGAACCCACCGCCGCGGCTTGGCTGACAAAGTTAGCGTTAGCCGTCGACGACCGACCTCGGGCAGAGGTGGTCGTTCGCACCGCGCAGTTACTTGCCTCGGGGAGCAGCTTTCCCAGCCTGGAAGCGTCGGCCGCTCACGCGTTCGGAGTGGTGGCTCAAGACAGTGCCGCGTTGCATTACGCCGCCACCGAGTACCGACATCCGTTGGCGCGTGCAGCGGCATGCGAGGATGCCGGCTGCGTTCTGGTCAATCGCAATGATGCAATGAACGCGCGGATCTCCCTCCAGAGGGCCTTGGACGTTTACCGGTACGCCGGTGCTGACCGTGACGCGAACCGGGTAGAAGTAGCGCTCAAGCGGAGCAAGAACCGGCGCCGTTTCCGGCCGGTGTCAGGTTGGAGCAGCTTGACCGACACGGAGCGCAAAGTGGCCGAGGCAGTGGCCGAAGGGCTCACCAACGCAGTGGTGGCGCAGCGGATGTACCTGTCCCGTCACACGGTCGACTTCCACCTTCGGCAGATCTTTCGCAAGCTTGAAATCCGTTCCCGAGTGGAGCTCACCCGGTTGCTGGTGGAGCACCAAGCCACCCACTGACAGAGTCAACACTCGGACTGTGAATCGTCCAGCCTCGGTGACCCATGTCAATCACGGCGGACGTCGACGTGGTTGAGACGGACCTCGTCACCACTGCTGCACAAGATCCACGCGATCGCGGGGCACTGCGCCCGCGAGCGTGGCGCGACACTCTTACATGCGCACTAAACCGCTCGCTTCGGCTCCGCTGAACAGTCCCGTCACGTTGACCGGCGCCCGAAGCGAGGACGGCCATCCCAAGCGATCACTACCGCCGGTCAAATTGGCGGTGCAACCAGTGCCGGATGCCATTCGATCGCTCGTGCGGTTCCAGCCGGCGAGCGCTCCCGTCGTCTCTGTATATCTGGCGGTACCGGAAAATCTGAAGATGGCGCGATCGAAAATACACGATATGGCCAAGCACATTCGCCACGAGGCTGAATCGCTGGCGCTAGCCCATAGCGAACGGCAGTCCGTTCACTCCGATGCTGACAGGGTGCTCGAGTTAGAGGCCGTGCTTCCCAGCTTGGTCGGGCGAACATTGGCCTTGTTTCGATGCGCTGACGAGGGGCTGGAGGAGGCAGTGGTGGTTCCTGGTCTGCTCCGCGACCGTGTGTTCGTCGACGCCGCGCCCTACCTCAGACCGCTCCTTGCCATCCTGGATAAGTCGCATCGGTATGCCGTCGTCACCGTCGACCGAGAACACAGTCGACTCTACGATTTCTTCATGGGTCGACTCGAGGCCGCTGAGCGCCACGACGACCGCGTGCTACGTAAACCGAACTACGCGGGTCGGTATGGCCTCGACGAGTACCGAGTGCGCAACACCGCCGAGGATCTGGCTCGGAAGCACTATCGGCACACCGCCGAGGTCGTCGAGGAGTTCATGCACCAGAACGACATCGAGTTGTTGGTGATAGGTGGACATCAGGAGTCCATTTCCGCGTTCCGCTCCTTCTTGTCGCATGAGTTGCAGAGTCGAATAGTTGGCACGTTCGTCATCGATCCTCACACGGTCACTCCGGCGCGTGTGCGTGACGAGGCGGAACGGGTTGTGGACGACTTCGAGCGACGACAAGAGGCGCAACTGGTGGGTCAAGCCATTGAGCGAGCGGACACCAAGGATCTGGGCGCGCTAGGGCTGGAATGGTGTCTGGCGGCGGTCGACGAACAGGCCGTGCAGCTGCTGCTGATCAACGATCACTCGGAGGCGGCTGGGCGGCGTTGCGACAACTGCGGGTGGCTAGGCGTCGCTGGGGTGTCATGCCCCGTGTGCGGCTACGCCACCCGGGCGGTCCCTGATGTCATCGATGAAATGGCAGCCGCGGTTGTGGACGCTGGTGGACTCGTGGATCACGTCGACGCTGATACTCCTCTACGAGACCACCTGGTGGCGGCACTGCTGCGTTTT
>Ga0268264_10002833_pt1 | contig 15130 bp, 11 predicted proteins | sample KBSSwiS32_FD_190357 | JGI IMG/M metagenome (GOLD analysis project Ga0268264, IMG submission 190357) | Switchgrass rhizosphere microbial communities from Kellogg Biological Station, Michigan, USA - KBS Switchgrass S3-2 (SPAdes) (version 2) | ecosystem: Host-associated > Plants > Roots >...
GCGGGGCTACGATGCGCACGACCCCGCGATCTACTGGATGAGTCTCGGCTTCACGTTGATTGGCGCCTTCATCTTCGCCATGGTGAAGGGACACGAGGCTGACATTCCGCAAGAGGCGATCATCGGCATCTCCTACGCGGTCGCGTCGGCTGCGGTCATCATCACGCTTAGCAAAGCGACTGGCGAGGCCGAGCATCTGCAGAACATGCTTGTGGGCAACATCCTGTCGGTGCAGTGGCCGGAGGTCGCGCTGACCGGCGCTATCTATCTCGCTATTGGCGCCTTTCACTACATCTTCCGCAAGCGTTTTCTCGAGATCTCCATCGACACGAAAGCCGCCGCGGCGCGAGGCGTCCCGGTCAGGTTTTGGGATTTTCTTTTTTATGCGTCGTTCGGCCTGGTCGTGACGCGCTCGGTCGCCATCGCCGGCGTGCTGCTTGTCTTCTGTTATCTGATCGTGCCGTCGGTTGGTGGCATGTTGTATTCGTCGCACATCGGACGACGCCTCGCGGTCGGCTGGATCATGGGCGTCGTGGTATCGATGCTGGGGATGTACCTGTCAGTGCAGCTGGATCTGCCAACGGGCGCGACCATTGTGTGCACGTTCGGAATGGTGCTCGCCCTCATGGCTGCCGTGCGGCCGTTGTTGGTGCGTCGGGCAATTCAAAGTTCGAAATTCAAAATGCAGACCGTATCGGTGTCTGAACAGAAGGGGTGAACGCGCTGCGTTGTTCACCCCAATGGTTCGATTAGATAGTGTTTGCATTTTGCATTTTGAATTACGAGATCATCCCCCCACCATCGACAAACAACGTACTGCCCGTCGTGAACGGGTTCGTCATCAGCATGAGGATCGCGTCCGCGATGTCTTCCGCTTGCCCGACGCGTTTGGCCGGGAGCGTCGCCGCGGCGTGATCGAGCATCGCTTTCTTCCTGTCCGCGGGCATTGCCGCGCGAATCGGCGTATCGATCAAGCCGGGCGAGACGGTGTTCACGCGCACCGGTGACAGCGCCAGCGCGAGGCCGCGGCCGAGGCTTTCGAGCGCCGCGTTGATGCAGCCTTGCAGCAGCGCGTCCTTGTTCGGCCGTTGACTCAAAAATCCGGAGACGAGCGTCAGCGATCCTTCGGGTGAAATTCGCGCCAGGCGTGCCGTCTTGTACGCGCTCCAGAACTTCGCGTTCATGTTGCCGTAGGCGTCCTGAACCGAGAGGTCGTGCAGCCTGGCCGATCGGCCGGCAGCGACGGATACGACGATGTGATCCCACTCAGGTTGTTGGGCAAAGAACGCCTCGAGTGCTGCGTCGTTCGTGGTGTCCAGCGGCACGCCGGTCGCTCCATGGCCAACCTGTGCGACCGCGGCGTTGACCTTGTCGCCCGAGCGCGACGCGACCGTGACCTTTGCGCCGGCAGCCGCCGCACCTCGCGCGGTCGCCAATCCGATTCCCGACGATCCTCCCAAGACGAGCACACGAGTTCCCTTCAAAGAACGAGGCATGAGATCTCCTTGAACCCCCTAGCATAGCCGGGTGAAGCCGACGCGGCGCGAGAGACAGCGAGGCTCGTGGCCTATCGGGGTTGTTGGGGCTATCGGGGGGCCGCTAGATACCCAAGACAGACAGGAGGATGCCGACGGTTATGCCCGCGATCAGACTGAATGCGAATGATACTCGGCGAGGCAGCGGCGGCACCGCTCTGCGCTGGTTGCATATTTCTGCGACCAGCGACGCCCAGATCAGCCCCAAACACGCGTACGCCAAGGCCATGGGTTGCACTCCATCCAAATGTCCCCAGTCACTTGTTGTATCGGTTGCTTGGCTGTCGTACTGAAACTCTTCCTCTGACTCTCGGTCTCTGTGGCTCGCGACCGAAGCCCATCAGGTGTGCGCATCGAATTTCGTGCCGCGCGTTTCGGGACCCAGCCAGATCACGACCGCCACTGTCAGACCCGCAACGGCAATGACAAGCGCCATCGCAGTGGCGAGCGGCATCCCCTGTTGCTGCAGCGCGCCGATGAACGTGGGCGTGATCGAGCCGATCGCGGCGCCGGCATGGTACGCGAGCCCGGGACCGACCCCGCGCACAATGGTGGGGAACCGCTCGGTAAGGTAGGTGGGTGCCATCCCCCAGATGCCGATGCCACAAATCCCCATCACGACCGTCCCGATCCACATCGGCGTGGCGCTCGTCGTCAGCGTATAGAGGGGCACCGCGGCGACGCCGAGCAGTGCGGCCAGCGCAATCGCGCCGCGACGACCGAGACGTCTGTCGGAAACGGCTCCCCATACGGGATTGCCGAGCGCCTGTCCGAGGTTGAGGGTGACGAGATACGCAAGCGGCTCGATACCTCTCGATCGGAGCAGCGTCGCATACCAGAACGTGATCGCGTAGTACGAAAACATGAACGCGGTCATCAGCAGCGCGCACTGCGCAGTGGTGCCGATGAGATCGCGTTGGAACAACCGTACAATCGGCGCGCGTTCGGTGCGGCCGCTCGTTTCGACGTGTTTCCGCCGCTCGAGCCAGACAGGACTTTCAGGGACGCGCGCAGCAATCCAGGGTACGAGCGCGAGCGGAATAATGCCGATGCTGAGCATCACACGCCAGCCGAGGGCCGGGTCGAAGTGCGGATACAGGAACCGGAACGCGAACGCCGCGAGGATGAATCCCCACGCGAAGCCGCCCTGGAGCAGGCCGGATGCAGTTCCGCGCAAATGCGCGGGCCAGTGCTCGAGCGTCAGCGGCATCCCCGCGGCCCACACCCCACCCATTCCGATGCCGAACAGCGCTCGCAGGGCGAACAGCATCGGATACGACGTCGAGAAGCCGCTGAGAAACGCAAAGATCGACAACCACAGGATCGACAGCATCAGCGGCGGCTTGCGGCCCCAGCGATCCGCCATCGTGCCGGCGACGACGCCGCCAACAAGACGCATCACGAGCGTGACCGTTCCGAGCGCGCCTGCGAGCACGGCATCGACCGCAAATGTTTTCTGGATGTCGATGAGGATGAACGTCAGAACCGTGAAGTCGAAGCCGTCGAACATCCAGCCGAGAAAGGTCGCGGCAAAGGCGCGCCACTGATCGCGCGTCAGCTCTCGGAAACGGTTGGTGGTTGGTGGTTGGTGGTTCGTGGTCGTCACCGCGACGAGTCTTTTATCATCAACCACAGATCGCACTCACCACCAACAAGCTAAAATCACGAGGGATCGTTCGTAGGGGCCGGCTTTAGCCGGCCCTTCGTGTCATGATCATCAAACAGCATTGGGACACGGTGTACGCGACGAAAGGCGAGCACGATGTCAGCTGGTTTGAGGCGTCCCCCGTCGTTTCCCTTCAACTGATCGAAGCAACCGGTCTTACCGCCCGGACGTGTGTACTCGACGTGGGCGGTGGCGAGTCGCGACTTGTCGATGCGCTGCTTGCGCGCGGCGTCATGTGTATCGCCGTACTCGACGTCGCGCGCGAAGCACTGGTACGCGCGCAAGCGCGGCTCGGCGACAAAGCCCGCGACGTTGCCTGGATTGAGGCCGACGTCACCGGCGCATGGTCATGGAAAGAGGTGGACATCTGGCACGACCGCGCGGTCTTTCACTTCCTGACCGAGCGCGCCGATCGCGACAGCTATAAAGCGAAACTTGCGGAGATGCTGAAGCCGGGCGGCTCCGCGATCCTCGCCACGTTCGCGCCGGACGGACCGGAGAAATGCAGCGGGCTGCCCGTCGCGCGCTACTCGCCCGAGATGCTTGGTTCTGAACTGGGTGAGGGATTTGTCCTTGTCGATTCGCGCCGTCACACTCACACGACGCCGTGGGGCACCCTGCAGGCCTTCCAGTACTCTCGATTCGTCCGACGCTAGTCCTTGTACGGATCAAAGATCTCGCGGCCCGCCATTGCGACGCCGATTGGTTTCAGCGTGTGCAGAATGTCGATCGTGTCGCCGTGATACGCGAGCACCTCTGATAGGCGCTTGTAGCATTCGGGCGCTTCGTCGGCCCCGCCCCCGCGCAGTTCGACGCCCTGCGTGCGCAGCGTGTCCTGCCACTGCCGCCAGTTCACTCTGCCCGGTTTGACGCAGTGCGCACCTTTCCATTTGCCCTTGGCTTCCATGCGGCCCATCACGCGTCCTGCGCCATGCACCGTCGAATAGAGCGCGCGCTGTGAGGCCGCCGACTCCTTGCCGCGAATAATCACCGCATCGTCGCCCATCGATCCGCCCACGAACCCGAACTGGCCGGGAAACGCCGGTGTGGCCCCCTTGCGGACGACGAGCCACTTCTGGCCGTCGTGTTCTTCCCACCAGGCGAAGTTGTGATGATTGTGGACGCGCAGTTCGTCGCGTGCACCGAGAAGCCGCAGCACGCGATTCACGAGCCAGTCGCGTCCGGCATAGGCGTACTCGCCGGCGATATTCATCGCGGCGAGGTAATCATCCGCCAGCGGCGTTCCCAGCTGAATCGTCGATGGAGGTGCGTCCATGCTGTTGTTGACGCGATCGCCCCATTTCCTGCCGTCGGCGAGCGCGAGGAAGCCGGAAGCGGTCTTGTGGCCGAAACCACGCGATCCGAAGTGCACGCCGACCCACAGGCGGCCGTCGGCGCGGTCTTCCAGCAGATCGACGTAATGGTTGCCGCTGCCGACTGTGCCGAGCTGCGAGCGTGCAAGATCGTTGTCCAGATCGCGTCCATTACGTTCTTCACGTCGAGATCGGAGGCCGTCAGATCCGTACGGACCGCGCAGTTGCCGCACGCGATGTCGTAGCCGACACCGGCTGGCATGACGACCGATTGCGACGCGAGGACGCCGCCAATCGGCATCGAATAGCCTTTATGGTGATCCGCGCACAACACGCCGCGCGCTTCGTCACCACCGGCATCGAGACAGCGATCGAGCTGCTTGCGTGCGTCCTGTTCGACAGGACCAAACGCGACGAGCTCATGTGCGGCTGGCATAAGAGGAAGGCGGACCATAAGGTCCGCCTCCAAGGTCCGTCTTCTACAAGCCTTGAACCAACGAATCCCGAATCCCGAGTCCCGGCCAGGCGGAGGTAATTCACGGCGAACATGTCAGATCCCCCTGACAACGGGAGAAAAGTGTAAATGAAAGCCGAAGTAGCGAAGGTATTTCACCTGGAAGCCGGTTTCCTGTACGATCCGCGGCAACAAAGTCACGCCCTCAGCCAAATGGTCTTCCTGAGGAGGAGACATGTCGAAGATTTCGCTTGGAATGCTCGCAGCGGCTGCCATCTTCATGTGCACGATCGCACCCGCCGCGGGCCAGAGAAACGGCGGCGTCGCCGACCTGCCCGACGGGCCGGGCAAGGAAGTCGTCGCGCAGGAGTGCACGAAGTGCCACGGTCTGAACAACATCACCCAGTCGTGGGGCTTCAGCGAGAAGGACTGGCGCGAGACGTTCGATTCAATGGTGAAGCTGCCAGACGACAAGGCGAAGATCATCGCCGCGTATCTCGGCAAGACCTTCCCTGAGCGTCCGGATCGGCCGAAGACCGTCGTCGTGCCCGGCGATCTGAAGGTCAACATTAGAGAATGGGTCGCGCCGACGCTCGGGTCGCGACCGCACGATCCGCAGGCCGCGCCTGACGGCACCATCTACTGGGCCGGCATGTGGGGCAACGTGATCGGGCACGTCGATCCGAAAACCAACGCGATCAAGGAATATCCGCTCCCGACGACGAGAACCGGTCCGCACGGCTTGACGATGGACAAGGACGGAAACGTCTGGTTCGCGGGGAACTTTGGCGGACTAATCGGCAAGCTGAATCCAAAGACCGGCGAGGTCAAGGAATACAAGATGCCGGATCCGAACGCGCGCGATCCGCACACGCCGCTCTTCGACAAGAAGGGCATGCTCTGGTTCACGCTGCAGAACGCGAACATGGTCGGCCGATTGAACCCGGCGACGGGCGAGATCAAGCTCGTGACGATGCCGCAGCCGCGGTCGCAGCCCTACGGCATGGTGATGATGGCGGACGGCAGTCCTTTCATCTGCGAGTTCGGCGCGAACCGCCTCGCGAAGTTCGATCTCGACACGATGGCGATCACCGAGTACGAACTCCCGAACAAGGACTCGCGTCCGCGCCGCCTGACGATCACCAAGGATGACGTCGTCTACTACGCCGACTATTCGCGCGGTTATCTCGGGATGTACAACCCGAAGACCAAGGCGGCGAAGGAATGGCCGTCACCGAGCGGTCCCAAGTCGCAGCCGTACGGGATCGTCCAGGTGAACGGCATCATCTGGTACAACGAGTCGGCGATCCGGCCGAACACGATCGTCCGGTTCGACCCGAAGACCGAAAAGTTCCAGAGCTGGATTATTCCCGCGGGCGGCGGCGTCGTCCGCAACATGAGCGTGATGCCGAACGGCAACATCGCGATGGCCGAGAGCGGTGTGAACCGCGTCGCACTGGTTGAAGTAAGCGGAAAGAGCAACGGCACGAACTAGGTTGTTAGAGGCCGGGTCCTCTGGGACCCGGCTTCTTACGCTTCTGATTCCATCGCCACGGCTGGCGCGATCCCCGCTTCCTCCTTCGAGCCAAGCACCACGCGTCTCGGCCGCCGGCGCGTGAGCCACAGCCGCGCGTTCTCGATGTAGACGTAATAGACGGGTGTGATGTAAAGCGTCAGCAGCTGCGACACCACGAGTCCGCCCACGACAGCCAGGCCAAGCGGGCGGCGCGATTCGGCGCCGGCGCCCAGTCCCAGCGCAATGGGCAGCGTTCCGACGAGCGCCGCCATTGTCGTCATCATGATTGGACGGAAACGGACCAGACACGCTTCGCGAATGGCCTCGCGCGGGGAGAGGCCGCGTTCGCGCTGCGCAGCCACGGCGAAATCCACCATCATGATCCCGTTCTTCTTGACCAGGCCGATGAGCATGATGATGCCGACAAACGCGTACAGACTCAGCTCCGCCTTGAAGACCAGCAACGTCAGCAAGGCGCCGAATCCGGCAGCCGGCAGCCCCGAGAGAATCGTCAACGGATGCGTGAAGCTCTCATACAGCACGCCCAGGACGATGTAGATGACGACGATCGCCATCACCAGAATCAGGCCCAGGCCGCGCAACGATTCCTGAAACGCCTGTGCGGCGCCCTGGAAGCTGGTGGTGACCGTCGAGGGGAGCGTCGTCGCGGCGGTCGTCTGAATTTCGGCGACCGCGTCGCCCAGCGCCACTCCCGGTTTCAGGTTGAATGCAATCGTGACGGAAGGCAGCTGGCCGGTGTGCGCGACGGTCAACGGTCCGACGTCGGTCGAGACCTTTGCTAGCGTGTCGAGCGGAATCAACCTTCCGCCCGATGCCCGGACGTAGAGCATCGACAACGCCGCCGGATCGCGCTGAAATTCGGGCGCCACCTGCATCACGACTTGATACTGGTTGTTCGGCGCGTAGATCTGTGACACCTGACGTGTGCCGTAGGCGTTGTTGAGTGCCGTCTCGACCTGGTTCGCCGTCAGGCCGAGGGCCGAGATTCTGTCGCGGTTCATCTCGACGCGAATCTGCGGGTTCTTCACCTGCAGATCGCTGCTGACGTCTTCGAGGCCGGCAATCCCGCGGATCTTCTCCTCGAGAATGGGCGCCCAACGATAGAGCTCGGTCGTGTCCGTATCCTGCAGAGTGAACTGATACGGGCTGCGCGCCCCCTGCTGGCCGCCCAGGTTGATCTGCTGCGGCATGTTCATGAACACGCGCAGCCCTGGCACCTGAGACACCAGCGGGCGCAGCGACGTGATGATCTCTTGCGCGGTTTGCGTGCGCTGATCGCGCGGTTTGAGATCGATGTTGACATTGCCGCGATTGCCGTTCGCGAAGTTCGACAGGCCGTTGATGTTCGGGTTGTGGCCGATGATCTCGGCGATCTGCTGTTCCTTCCGCACCATGTCGTCGAATCCGATGCCCTGTACCGCCTCGGTCGTCACGTTGATGCGGCCAACGTCCTCGTTCGGTAGGAACCCCTTCGGTATCAGCGTGAACAAGTAGGCCGTCGCGCCGATCAGCACGATCGAAATCGCCATGGTGACCGCGTGGAAGCGCAGGCTTTGCCGCAGCGTGACGTCGTAAACCCGTCGCCAAGCGTCGAACATCGCTTCGGTCGCGTTGTAGAACCAGCCGTGGTGCTGCTCCTCGGGCGGCGTCAGGAACCGGCTGCAGAGCATCGGCGTCAGGCTGATCGACACGAACCCGGACACGAGAATCGCGACCGCGATGGTCACCGCGAACTCGTTCAGCAGTCGGCCGACGATACCGCCCATGAACAGCACGGGGATGAACACGGCGACGAGCGCCAGCGTCATCGACACGATCGTGAAGGCGATTTCCTTTGAGCCTTCCATCGCCGCGCGCATCGGCGTCTTCCCCATCTCCATGTGCCGGACGATGTTCTCGAGAATGACGATGGTGTTATCGACGATGAAGGCAACGGAGAGGATGAGAGCCAGCAGCGACAGGTTGTCGAGGCTGTAGTCCAGCAGATACATCACCGCGAACGTGGCAACGAGCGACACGGGCAGCGTCAGGCTGGGAATCACCGTCGCCGAGATATTGCGGAGGAACAGGAAGATGACCAGCACCGCGAGCGCGATGGTCAGCAGCAGCGTCATCTTGATGTCCTGGACGGACTCGCGAATCGCGATGGACCGATCGCTGCGGATATCGAGCGTGATCGACGGCGGCAACTGCGCGCGGAACTCCGGCAGGAGCGCTTTCACCGCGTCCACGACGGCGACGACATTGGTGCCGGGCTGCTTCTGCACCGACAGGGAAATCGCGCGCTCGCCGTTGAACCAGAACGGCGACTTGTCGTTCTCGATGCCGTCGTATACGTGCGCAATCGCGTCGAGCCGCACCGGGTTTCCGTTGCGATAGGACACGATCGTCGAGGCATATTCGCGGGCGCGCAGGAGCTGTCCATTCGCCAGGATCGTGTAGGTGTGGTCCGCGCCGTAGATGGTTCCGGTCGGCAGATTTACGTTGGAAGCCTGGATCGCCGAGGCCGCTTCGTCGATGCCGATGCCGTACGCCGACAGATTGCGCGGGTCGAGATCGATACGCACCGCGTATTTCGCCGCTCCGCCCACCTGCACCTGCGCGACACCCGGCACCGTCGAGATGCGCTGCGCAATGGTCGACTCCGCGTACTCGTCGACCTGCGAGGTCGGCAGCGTGGACGAATACAGCACCAGCTGCATCACCGGATCGTCGCCCGGGTTCACCTTCTGATACGAGGGCGGCGCCGGCATCTGCGTCGGCAGCTGACGCGTGGTGCGGGCAATCATCGACTGCACGTCGGCGGCCGCGGCATCGATATCGCGATTGAGGTTGAACTGCAGCGTGATCGTGGTGAAGCCGAGCGAGCTGTTCGAGTTGATCGAGTCGAGCCCCGGAATCGTCGCGAACTGCTTTTCGAGCGGCAACGCGACCGCGGCGGCCATCGTCTCCGGGCTGGCGCCCGGCAGGTTCGCCTGTACGCGAATCGTTGGGAAATCGATGGTCGGCAGGTCGCTGACCGGCAGCAGGCGGTACGACATCGCGCCGAAGACCATCAGACCCAGGACGATCAGCGTCGTGGCGATCGGCCGCTTGATGAAGAGCGCGGAGAGGTTCATCGCGTCGCGACCTGTGCGCTGTCCGGCTGTGACGCGTCTGACTTCACCTTGATGCGACTGCCCGCGACGAGACGGAGTTGACCGTCGGTGATGACTGTTTCGCCAGGCTTCAGTCCCTCTTTGACGACGCTTTCGCCGCCGCTCGTCCGGTCAACCGAGACCGAACGGAGATCGACGGTTTGGTCAGGCTTGACGACGAACGCGAAGTCACCCTGTTGTCCGGCCTGGATCGCGACCGTGGGGACGACAATCGCAGATGGGTCCGTTCGCAGCGTCACGACGACGTTCACAAACTGGCCGGGCCACAATCGTCGGTCCTCATTTGGAAACGATCCCTTGACCTTGATGGTGCCCGTCGTCGGATCGACGGCGTTGTCGGTGAAGGTGATGTGCCCCATCGACGCGACCGTCTCCGATGGTGCGTTTGCCTCGACACGGAGCGTCCGTTCGGCGAGGTACCGCTTAAAGGCCGGCAGCTGTCCCTCCGGAATCCCAAACGAGACGTTGATCGGGGCGATGCGGTTGATGACGACCAGTGGCGTTGCGTCGTTGGCGCGAACCAGGTTGCCAGGATGGACGATCAGTGCGCCGGTGCGGCCCGAGATGGGCGCCTTGATGGTCGCGTATTCGAGCTGGACCTTCGCGTTTTCGATGGCGGCCCGATCCGCTTCCACCGTGGCGTCGAGCGCCGCCGCTGCCGTTGCGCTCGTCTGCATTTCCTGACCCGAGACGAGACCGCGTGCCGCGAGCGTCTGGTACCGCCCCGCCTGCGTTCGGGCATTCGACGCCTGCGCGGAATCGCGCGCGAGGTTGGCCTCGACCTGTGCCAGCGTTGCTTCCAACGGCCGTCGATCCAACGTGAAGAGCACTTGTCCCTCGGTCACGTCGTCGCCTTCGTTGAAGTTCACCGAGGTGATGGCACCGGTGATTTGTGCGTGGACCGCGACCGTGGATTCCGCTTCCGCCGTTCCGATGACACGAATCTCGAGCGGCATCGCCTTTCGAACGACCGGAGCCACCGTGACGAGCACCGCGTTGTCTTCCGCAGACGGTCGTGCGGCTGGTACGGGCGCTGATGTCTTTGAACAACCGCCGATCACCGTTGCTGCGGCGAGTGAGAAGGGGAGAACAAGACGTATCGCCCGCGTATGGCGATCACGCCGCCGTAATTGCATTGCCATGCTCCTCCGTGGTCGGCCTCGTAGCGGCCTGCGGTTGACGGGTGCCGCCTTCGACGTACAACGGCAACTCGAGCGCGACGACGAAGCCGCCGCCATCCGCGTTTGCGGCGGTGGCGGTTCCTCCGTGCACCTCGAAAACGCGTCGTGTAATCGCGAGCCCTAACCCGGTGCCGTTCTGGTTGTTATCTGTCTGCAGGCCGCGATAGAAGGGAACGAATAGCCTCTGGACGATTTTGTCCGGCACGCCAGGGCCACGGTCGCGGACGTTGATCACGACCGCAGGACCGCTGGCGGCGGCGCGACGTTCGAGCGAGATGTCGACGCACGTACCGTCCGCGGTGTGACGCATAGCATTCCGAACGACGTTTTCGACGGCGCCGCGGACCAAATCCGCCGAGCCACTGACGAGACAGTTCCGCTCGCCGGCAACGGAGACGGTACAACCGCGCGCACGCGCTTCGTACTCGGCATCGGTGGCGACTTCTTCGACAAGCGCCGCGATGTCGAACACGCCCCATCGTTCCAAGCCGACACCGCTATCCACCCGGGCCATCGTCAAGAGCTGTCCGATCAGTGTGTTGAGCCGCTCCGTTTCGAGCTCGATGCGATCGAGGTGCTCGCCGACACCGGGAACGCTGTGACGCCGCGCGAGACCGAGTGCGACGTTCAGGCGCGCGAGTGGGGAGCGAAGTGCATGCGACACGTCAGCAAGCAGTTGACGCTGCGCAGTCACCAGCGTCTCGATTCGGTCTGCCATGCCATTGAAATCACGCCCTAGGTCCGCCAGTTCGTCGCCTCGATTCAGCACATCGCGGTCGATGCGCGTCTCGAGCTGTTCGCGTGCAATCTTCTTGGTAGCAGAGCGGAGCCGATCGATGGGCGCGGCGATGTGCCGGGCAAGCACGAAGCAGAAGATCCCTGCCACGCCGACCACCGCGGCCAGACGCACGGCAGATGCCCTGGTCGGACGTCCACTGAAATCAGCGGAGAGCAGCTCGAACACGGGCCGCGTCAGCACCGACGGTTCCGGGAAATCGACGACCACGACATACGGCGTACCGTTTGCGTCGATCGCGCGTTCGGCAATGATTCGCTCCACCGGGTCGACCCGTTGCGTCCATCCGGAGGACTGCGCCAGCGCGTTGACCGTCGCGAGCACCGGCTTCGGCGCCTCGCGGTCGAACACCTCATGCCCGGTCGCGTCGAACATGTAGTTGAGCACACCGGGATCCGCCTGGAACGATCCGACGTACTCCTCGAGCGCCACCGAGCCTTTCGTCCTGAGGATATGTGTCTCCTGCCGAGCCCAGAGATCGACGCGAGGCCCGTATTTCTCCTGCCACAAGCGATCGTCCTGGGCACGTGAGTGGGTCAGTTCGGTCAACCCGATCAGCGTCCCACTGACGACCAGTACGCCCAGCCAGAACCAGAGAAACACCTTGATGTGAAGGCGCATCTATTTCTCCAGAGCTCCGGACGACTGCCGGAGCGTGTACTGGTACCCGACGCCGCGAAGCGACTTGATCCGGTCCAGACCATCGGGCCCGGGACCGAGCTTGCGGCGCAAGTTGCTGACATGGGTATCGATGCTGCGATCGAATGGAGAAAAAGGTCTGTTCAGAACCGTGCGCACGAGCTCGTCTCGAGCGATGGCGCTTCCAGCATTGCGCAGGAGCGCCTCGAGAAGATCGAATTCGACGGTGGTCAGTTCGATCGTTTCACCGCGGCGGCGAACGATCCGCGATCCTTTGTTGATCGAGACGTCGTCGACAATCAGTTCACCGGGTACGCGGATGTCCATCGCACCGCGTTCGATGCCCGACCGCCGCAGAATCGCTTCGATGCGAGCGCACAATTCGCGCGGGTTGAAAGGTTTCGGCAGGTAGTCGTCGGCCCCCATCTCGAGGCCGAGGATTCGATCCTGCTCGTTGCCTCGTGCCGTGAGCATCAGGACCGGCATGCGAGTGCGCGCACGCAGCTGCCGGAGCACCTCGAAGCCGCGCACGTCGGGCAGCATGACGTCGAGCACAACCAGGGCGTGTTCACCCGACAGCGCCCGTTCGACCCCCTCAGTGCCGCTGTGGACCGACTCCACGTCGTACCCCTCTGGGAGTAGGTATTCGGACAGAAGCTGACAAAGCTCGGTGTCATCGTCGACAACGAGGAGATGACGCGTCGCGGGCATCACGCTGGTGTCAGACGGATATCCAGTCATAGGTATGGAGCGCGCCGCGTCAGGCCGAACAGCGAGTATCTGCGGTGCCGACGGCGCCGGATGTCAAGATTTGTCAAGGGGCTACGGGCCTCCAATCAACAAATCTTGACCTGAAACGACAAAACTAATCATCCATCGTACGGGGCCTGCGACAAAGTGGTGCGGCGTGTCTCGTCTTCATCACCTGCCCTTCGCAGCTCTTCTGATTCTGGTTCCGGCATCAACCGTTGTCCGCACCCAGACGGACTTCACGGCAAGCGTCGACCTGGTGCCGATGGATGTGTGTGTCACCGACCGATCGGGACGTCCTGCCCAGGTCCGGCCCGACGAGCTGATGGTGCTCGACAACGGAATCCCTCAGCAGATCGCACTGTTTTCGCCCGGAGACCGTCTGCCCCTGGCGGTGACTCTATTGGTCGATGGTAGTCGGAGCATGAACCGTGGCCTGCTGGACCAGGCGAGAGCCGGGGCGGCGACGCTCCTCGATCAGCTTCCCGACGATTCCCTCGTCGAGGTGATGTCGTTCAACGACCACGCGGCGGTTCTGTATCCGATGGGCACCGATCGCCGCGCCGCGGCGTCGGCGCTCTCGGAGGTGACGCCGATTGGGGGGACGTCGCTGTACGAAGCGGTGCTGGTCGCCATTGGTCGGCAGCAGCACGCGGAACGAACCCGGTACCGTCCCTACCGGGAGGTGATCGTCGTCCTCACCGATGGTGAAGACACCTGGCAACGGGTGGATTTCGATGTGGTACTTGAGGAGGCACGGCGCAGCAGCATCCTCGTATATCCCGTCGTACTTCCTCCGCACGATGCGCCAGAGAGCGGGACGCCATGGCAGATGATGCAGCTCGCGCTCGACACGGGGGGCAAGACCGTCGCCGCGCATCACCCGGGCGATCTCACGAACATTTACCAGCAGATTGCCGCGGACGTGAGGAATCTGTATCGCGTCGGCTATGTACCATCACCCCTCGTGCGTGATGGCGCATGGCATCAGGTCCAGGTGCGTGCGACACGTGACGACGTCGTCGTTCGCACGCGCTCAGGCTATTACGCGACCGCGCGCTGATCGGGGGCGCCCCGCGTGTCAGGCGGGTGCCATGCGTGCCTTGACGCGTCCGAGGTGCAACGCGATCGCGATGGCGAAGAGCGCCAGCCCCACTGCGTCCGACACCGTGCCCGCGTAGAACAACAACAGGCCACCGGTGGTCGCCAGCGTGCGCTCGACCACGTTCGCTGTCGTCCGAATCCATCCTCCCAGTCCCGCACTAAGGGCAAGGATGCCAATGGCCGCGGTCGCTGTGGCCGTCAGTACATCGCCGAGCGGCGCCTGCAACAGCAATCCCATGCCTTCCTTGCTCAACGTGAACGCGAAGGGGAACACGAATGCCGGGAGTGTGTATTTCCAGGTCAACATCATCGTGGGTACCGGCCTCGCGCCTGTGATCGCAGCTGCGGCAAACGGCGACAGCGCGGTTGGTGGGCTCACTTCCGAGAGCACCGCGTAATAGAAGATGAACATGTGGGCGGCGAGATCAGGCACGCCGACTTTGGTCATCGCCGGCGCCACCATCACCGCGGCGATGATGTACGACGCGGTAACGGGCACTGCGAGCCCGAGCATCCAGATCGCGAGCGCGGAATAGACGACCGTCAGGAAAAGCTGTCCGCCGGCCAGATCGACGATGAGTCCGGAAATCTTCAGTCCGAGTCCGGTCAGCGTGACGGTGCCGACGATGATGCCGGCCGTGGCGGTCGTTGACGCCACGGGCAGCACGCTGCGCGCGCCGGTATACAGCGCGCGCAGCAGGCGACGCGGCCAGAGTGCATTCTCGCGATCGATGAAGCTCAGCGCCACGGCGATCACCATCGAGAAGAACACCGCGCGGAACGGCGACATCCCGAAGATCAGCATGATCGGAATGCCAATCACCGCGAGGAAGTGATAGCCCTGCCGCTTGGTCAGCTGCCACAGTGGCGGTGTGGCAATCGGGACGGGGCGCGCGCCCGCCCGCCGCGTGTCGGCCTCGATCATCAAGAAGATCGAAAAGAAGTAAAGGAGCGCCGGAATCGCGGCCATCACAATCACCTTTAGATAGGTGATGTG
>Ga0268264_10002836_pt1 | contig 15122 bp, 12 predicted proteins | sample KBSSwiS32_FD_190357 | JGI IMG/M metagenome (GOLD analysis project Ga0268264, IMG submission 190357) | Switchgrass rhizosphere microbial communities from Kellogg Biological Station, Michigan, USA - KBS Switchgrass S3-2 (SPAdes) (version 2) | ecosystem: Host-associated > Plants > Roots >...
CATGTGGAGCCTGTACCCCGATGCGGCGGGGCTATTCCCCGCGGTCGCCATCGCGCTCAACGACCAACTGCGCGCAATCACCGACGTCCCGGTGTTGGCCGACCAGCTGCTCCGACATCGCGCAGGTCGCCGGCGGAGGCAACGTGCTCTTCGAGCGTGACAACGCGGGCTGTCTCGGTGCCTAAGCCGAGTACACAAATGGCCGTAGAGAACAACAAGAATCAAGTATGAGGTAAGCAGATGCTGTGAGGTGGACACACGTGATGCCTCCGGCACCGCCACCACCTCCACACTGAGATCCGAATGATGGGTAAAGGGGCATGACATGAGTCTGTACGCAGTGGTCGACCCCGCGACCGGGGATGTGGTGCAGGAATACCCGACCGCGACCGACGAACAAATGGAGCAAGCGCTGTCGGCGGCGGTCAAGGCGCACCGCGAATGGGGGCGCACATCGACGCTGGCCGAACGGGCTGCGCTGATGAAGCAGGTCGCTAGGCTGCACACCGAACGACGCGAGGAGCTCGCGAAGATCATCCAGCGCGAGATGGGCAAACCGCTCGACCAGGCGCTCGGTGAGGTCGACTTCAGCGCCGCGATCTACGAGTACTACGCCGACAACGCCGAGAAGTTCCTCGCCGACGAGCCCATCGACCTTCTCGGCGGTGAGGGCAGCGCCCTGATCCGTCGCAGCTCGGTGGGTCTGCTGATCGGGATCATGCCGTGGAACTACCCCTACTATCAGGTCGCGCGGTTCGCGGGCCCCAACCTGACGCTGGGCAACACCATCATCCTCAAGCACGCACCGCAGTGCCCCGAGTCGGCCGCCGCGATTCAGCAGATCCTTACGGATGCCGGCTATCCCGAGGGTGCCTACGTCAACGTCTATGCCACCAATGAGCAGATCGCCAAGGCCATCGCCGACCCACGGGTGCAAGGGGTTTCGCTGACCGGTTCGGAGCGTGCGGGCGCCGCGGTCGCCGAGGTCGCCGGGCGCAACCTCAAAAAGGTGGTGCTCGAGCTCGGTGGGTCGGACCCGTTCATCGTGCTCAGTACCGACGATCTCGACGCCACAGTCGAGGCAGCCATCGCGGGCCGCATGGAAAACACCGGTCAGGCCTGCAATGCGGCGAAGCGCTTCATCGTCGCCCAGGGCATCTACGACGAGTTCGTCGACAAGTTCACCAGGAAGGTGCTGGAGACCGCCGACGGCCTGGCACCGTTGTCGTCGGTCGCTGCGGCCGAACGACTCGACGAACAGGTGAAGCTGGCCGTCGACAACGGCGCGACCCTGGTCTCCGAAGGGCAGCGCAAGGGTGCCTACTTCCCGCCCGGTGTGCTCACGAATGTTTCACCCGACTCACCCTCGTACAAGGAGGAGCTCTTCGGCCCGGTCGCCACGGTCTACAAGGTGGCCTCCGAGGAGGAGGCCGTTGAACTGGCCAACGACACCCCGTTCGGGCTGGGGTCCTACGTGTTCACCACCGACAAGGAACAGGCCAAGCGGGTAGCCGACCGGATCGAAGCCGGCATGGTTTACGTCAACTTGGTCGGCGCCGACAGCGCCGAACTGCCGTTCGGCGGTGTGAAGCGGTCCGGCTTCGGCCGCGAGCTCGGCAGGTTCGGCATCGACGAGTTCGTAAACAAGAAACTCATCCGCACCGGCTAAAGCGTCTCCTGTTTCGAGCCGCCGACGGTTTCTCAACACGCCGCACAGCCGGCGGAATACCGCCCCGCAGGTGATCGAGACCCGGCCCACGCCCAAACTGGTATCGGCGGGAAGAACGACCACGTTGTCGACCAATCAGGTCCGACCTACTGCCACAGAGTCAGCCTTAGCGGTTTGGAGCAAGAACACAGTCGGAAGAGCGGCCCCTATAGGCAGCTTCACCCTCGTCATTCACAGGTACTGACTGGCTCCAATCGTAGGGCTGGCAATCCGAGTATTTGTGATCAGCATGCTGAGACCGGTGAGGATGCCGCGGCGACCTCGCGGTGTGGGACAGCCGTGTCGCGATGATCGTCGGCGACGGCGCGATGATCGAAGCGGGCCCCTATAGGCCGCTGATCGACTGCCATTGAAAGGTGGAGATGCTGGGAATCGATCCCGCTACAGAAAACGCGCTAACCTGCGGAAACATCAGAATCGGCCACGCGAAACGACGCGAAATGACCTGCGGATACTCGAAAGGTGTTGACGACGTCAACACGCGGCGCCTCCGGCATGGGCTCCTCGTTCGATTCCCGGACTCCTGACCAAGCGTCTCATCCGCGACCGATGGCCGGGGCGAGGCGGGACATCCCGCGGAGGATCCATGGTGTCTGACTGGCCGTCACTTCGACAGCGCGGTTCGACCGGCGCATTGCGGTTCGAGGGCCCGGGGTAGGCGTTGACGCCACTCTCGCTTCAGCCGATTCCGCCCGCGCCCCATGGCGATCGATGGCCAGGAGTTGCCAGGTGCCGGGCACGCCACGCAATTCGACGCTGCCGCGGTCCTCGAAGCCCGTGCCCCGAGCCGGCGACCACGTCACGGACGGCGCTGGAGACGAGGATTTCGCCGGCCGCGGCCTGGCCGAGAATCCGCGCTGCGATGTGCACTGCGATTCCTCCGATGTCGGAATTCAGCGGGTTCGCGCTCGCCGATGTGGATGCCAGAGCGGATCTCAATGCCTAATGTCTCGGCGTCGGATCAGCAGATGATGTCCATGGCGGGCAGCCGATTACGCCGATTCGTCGGACGTGCGGAGCGTGCGTCGGGCAGCGAAGAACTCCGACCAGGAATTCACTTCGGGATGCTGCCTGAGCAACGCTCGCCGTTGGCGTTCGGTCATGCCGCCCCACACACCGAACTCCATTTGGTTGTCAAGCGCGTCGGCGAGGCACTCGGTGGCCACCAGACACGGCCGGCAAATCGTCGCAGCGTCCCTCTGCGCCGCTCCGCGGACGAACAGATCGTCGGGATTGGTGAAGCGACACCGCGCCTGCAACACCCAGCCGATGCGGGAGCCGAAGCGAGCTCGCGGCGCCGGCCGCGCCGGGGTCACAACACCCTCCTACCAGCAATCGCACCGTATACCGCCACACCGGCAGTTAGTCGATGAATCATAAGTATTCTCAACATTAATGATGGCCAATCATATTTGCGCTGCTGATAGTCAGCAAACATCATACGATATGTGTGCCTAATCACAAAATCGCTGACTTTCCCCTCGAAAACGGCCTCGGGGCGAACAACTCGGCCGCAGGGGCCTGCACCTGCACGGAACGGCTGATCTGCTGCGGACCAGCGTCCACGACCGCCACGCTCTGTCTGCCTTCCCTGGTGGCGTGTAGATCTTGTGGTTCGAACAGTACTTCCTGACGGCGACCTCCGATGACGCGGCAGAGGCGGTCGCCGAGGAAAAGTTCACAGCCGTGGCGAGGCAACCCAAGTTGTTCGGCACGCATGCGTCACTGACCTCGTCGATAAACCGGGTCGCCTCCTCGGTCACCTCGACGGTCGCGAGCTCACCGTGGCGAAACCGCCGGAGCCACTGCGTGGCGTTACGCGCCGCGCGCGCAGCGGAGTAGATGCGCGTCCCAGCCGGAGGGTCGCCGAAAGCTCTGCTGGCATCAACACCGCCAGGTGGTTTCCAGCTTCCCACTTAGGCTGGCTGCCGGTCTCGTGGTGAACTCGAGCGCAGCTGCACTCCAACCGACGATGGAAGGCAAACCAATGACGGACGGCCAAACCACGACGCACGCGGAACTTTTCGACCTGACCGGCAAATCCGCCCTCGTCACCGGCGGCACAAGCGGTATCGGCATGATGATGACCCGCGGTCTGCTGCAGGCAGGCGCGCGCGTCGTCATCAGCTCCCGCAAGGCCGATGCGTGCGCGCAGGCCCAGGATCACTTGTCCAGGTTCGGCGACGTACGAGCCATTCCCGCAGACCTTTCCCGGCACGACGAATGCCGGCGCCTCGCTGACCTCGTCACCTCCGACGCCGACGGACTCCACATCCTCGTCAACAACGCCGGCGCTACGTGGGGCGAGCCGCTGGCGAGCTTCCCGGACTCGGCGTGGGACAAGGTGCTCGACCTCAATCTCAAGTCGCCCTTTTGGCTCGTTCAGGCCCTGCTGCCCGCGCTTCGGCAGGTGGCCACGGCCGACGACCCGTCACGGATCATCAACGTCGGCAGCATCGACGCCATCCACGTCAGCCAACTGCCCGTGTACTCCTACGCCAGCAGCAAGGCGGCGCTACACCAACTGACTCGGGTGCTTGCGCGCGAGCTGGGGCCGCAGCACATCACCGTGAACGCGGTAGCGCCGGGACCGTTCCGCTCAAAGATGATGGCGGCCACGCTCGATGCCTTCGGCGACGCGATCGCGGCCTCGTCTCCACTTGGTCGTATCGGACGCGACGACGACATGGCGGGCATCGCAGTGTTCCTTGCCAGCCGCGCGGGCTCCTACCTCACCGGGACGATCATCCCGGTCGATGGCGGCATCGCGACAACCGCCACCGGTACCTCGAACTAGCCCGTCGCGCCGAGCAGTTTCGCCGACACGGTTGCGGCAAACGTGTGCGTGTCGCCGGGCCAGCGTGCCGACACGTAGCCGCCGTCATCGACGACGAATGCAGGCCGCGCGTTCGACGCGGAGTCTCGCATCATTCCCGACTTCTTCAGACGCCAGTCCGTGGAACCCACTGCGACATCACGGAAGTCGGCGGGATTCTGCAGCGCACGAGTCACCTCTGCCTGCACGGACATGTAGCCGATCGGGTCACCCGGCTTCTCGACGTAGGTGCGGTAGTAGTCGGGGTCCCAGAACCTCGTCACCCGGGATATGCGCCAGGCGCGACGCTCCAATTCCCATGTCAGCGCCGTGGTCTTACGGCCGTAGAGCACCGAGCGACCCGTCGCCGGATCCACGGTTCGGGCGGCGAGCAGCACGCCGTGACAGATGGCGGCGACGACCATTTTTCGGCGGAAAGCTTCGGAGACGAGACGCTGTAACACGTCGCTCTCGATATAGCTGCGCATCCCCCGCGCACGGTGCCCGCCGGGAAGCAACAAGCCGCCCACATCCTCCAGATCAGTATCAGCCCAAGCGGCCGGCTGCCGGTACTCCGGTGACGCCAGCATTCGCCCGTACGCAGCGCGTGCATCGCGGCTCGCGCGCAGGATCCGACCGACAACGATCACCCGGCTCAGACCGGGTACCTTCGACCAGAAGTCGAGCCCGCGGCCGGTGAGCATGATGTCGTCGGCGACCGCCTGCACGCCGCTTTCGGTGCTGAACACGACGAGGTGCCCTCGCGCAGTCAGCACCTGCCAGCTGACGGCGACCTCGGTCGGGTCGAAATCGGTGTCCGGAATGGGTATCAGGACGGTGGCCACGAGAGGCAGCATGCCACCGGTGAGCATCAGCGAACAGCGAGACGGTGTCGACCTCACCAACCTCGACCAGCCGTTAGGACCAGCCACAAAGCGCGACCTGGTCGACTACCTCGAGGCGGTCGCCGACCGGATGCTCCCGGACTCGTCGGGCGGCCACTCACCGTGTTGCGAGTGCTGCGCAGGCGAGCGCCGTTCATGCAGAAGAACGTTCCCAAGTACACCCCGGACCGGGTCCAAACAGTCCGCATCTGGGCGGAGGGCGCCCAAGCGCGAGGTCCGCTACGCGGTCTGTGACAACCGAAGGACCTGCTGTGGTTCGCGAACCAACGCGCCATCGAATACCACCCGACATGGTGTCTGGCCGAAAGTATCTATCGGCCAACGTATTTGATTCTCGATCTGGATCCTCCCGACGATGACGACTTCTCCGCTGTCGTCGCCGTCGCACATCTAGTTCAACAAGCGTTGAGCGACAGCGGACTGGCAGGTGCGGTCAAGACCAGCGGCGCGACGGGCCTTCACGTTTTCGTCCCGATCGACGACGCGCCGGTCGACGACGTGGCGGCGGCGACCCGTGCGCTCGCCGCGCGCGCCGAGGCTCTCGATCCAAGCATTGCGACCACTGCGTTCATCGTGGCTGACCGCGGCGGCAAGGTGTTCGTCGATTCCACCCGAACAGGTGGAGCGACCGTCGCCGCGGCGTACAGCCCACGACTACGCCCGGATACACCGGTGTCCTTTCCACTTGACTGGTCCGATCTCGACCCGCATCTCCCCCCCGACTTCACAGTGCACACCGCACTTGACGCACTCGACAGGCGCGTTTCGTGGGCGGACTCGATGCCCGCGCCCCAACGGGTGCCCAGCGATCTGATCGAACAAGGTCGCACCATTCCCGTCGCTCGGGTCACCGCCACGCACGAGGGCAAACGACGCGCGCGACGCGCCGACGAGAGCTGACAGCAGGCGCTGGCGGTGTTCCAACGCCGCTCCTCAGCGACCGTGCCACGGTTATCGCGCCGAACTCCGGCACCGCCGCCATCGGCTCGTCAAAGGGTCGGCGAACGTCAGAGAAACTGTCGGCTCATCTTGGCGTGCCGGTTGACGTCCTTGTAAAGCAGGTACCGGAACCGGCCTGGGCCACCCGCGTAACAGGCCTGCGGGCAGAAGGCGCGCAACCACATGAAGTCGCCCTCTTGCACCTCGACCCAGTCTTTGTTGAGCAGATACACCGCCTTGCCCTCGAGGACATAAAGGCCGTGCTCCATCACGTGGGTCTCCGGGAACGGGATGACGCCGCCGGGTTCGAAATTGACGATGTTGACGTGCATGTCGTGGCGGACGTCGGACGGATCGGCGAACCGCTGCGTGGTCCACCGGCCCTCGGTCCCCGGCATCTCCGCCCCCTCGACGTGAATTTCGTTCGTGACGAACGGTTCCGGTAAGTCCAGCCCGTCGACGCGCTCGTACGCCTTACGGATCCAGTGGAAGCGCGCCGTCTCGGCGGTGTTGTTGCGCAGCGTCCAGTCGCAGCCCGGCGGCAGGAACGCATACCCACCCGGCGTCAGGTCGTGCTTGTCGCCACCGACGACGAGCGTGAATCCGCCCTCGACGACGAACAACACACCCTCGGCGCCGGGATCGAGTTCCGGCCGGTCGCTGCCGCCTCCCGGCGACACCTCAACGATGTACTGCGAGAACGTTTCCGCGAACCCGGACAGCGGGCGCGCGATCACCCACAGCCGGGTGTTGTCCCAGAACGGCAGGTTGCTGGTGACGATGTCACGCATGGTCCCGCGCGGGAGCACGGCATACGCCTCTGTGAACACCGCGCGGTCCGTGGTCAACTGGGTCTGCGGTGGGTGTCCACCGGTCGGCGCGTAATACCGTGGCGCGTCGTTACTCATGCCTCGGCTCCCACTCGCTCCGGTCCTCGCTTCGCTGCGATCCTCACTCGCGCTCGCCTTCGGGTACTCATGCTGCACCTCTACTCAGGAGCCGGCCTTGCGGCTCGTCGTTGATGTCAATCTTCTTGCCCCGCAACCATGGGTCTGGGTCGGCGGTGATCGGCTGCGCTAGCCGACCGTCACTCGACGGGCTGCTGGTCGGGGCGCGCGACCGTCTCCTCGAACGGCCCTTCGACGAGTGGCTTACCGCGGGTGACGATGTAGTAGGCGATGGCGCCGAGGGCTGCGCCGATGAACCACCCGAACGGCGCGACCTTTTCGAACGTCGGCACCAGCGCCAGGATCAGTGCGATCGCGGCGGATGGCACGAACGCAATGACGGCCTGCGGGTTGACGCCGTTGCGGTAGTAATACTTCGACTCCGGCGTCGGCAGGTACAGATCCGGAATACTGAAGCGGCCCTTGCGATACCAGAAGTAGTCCAGTGCCAGGATTCCGAAGAACGGGCCGAGCAGTGCGCCGAGTCCGCCCAGGAAGTAGGCGATCACTTCTGGGCTGTTGTAGAGGTTCCACGGCATCGAGACGAGGGCCAGGATCGACGTGATGATGCCGCCCTTGCGGAAGCTGATCCGCTTCGGGTTGACGTTGGAGATGTCGTAGGCGGCCGAGACGAAGTTCGCGACGATGTTCACGCCGATGGTGGCCAGCACGAAGACGGCGCTGCCCAGCAACATGATGATGTCGTTGTCGACCTTCTCGAGCAGCTCTGCCGGATCGAGCACGGCCTCGCCGTACACGGACACGGATGCGGCTGACACGATGACGGAGGTCAGCGCGAAAGCCGTCCAGTTGACCGGCAGGCCCCATGCGTTGCCCTTCACGACGTCAGCTCGGGACGGGGAGAAGCGCGCGAAGTCAGAGAAATTGAGCATCAGGGTGGCGAGCACGCCGACGGTCAGGCCGACGGCTGCGATGGTGTGGTAGATCTGCTCGCCGGTCGACAGGTTGGCGTCCCCACCGCCCTGCGTCCAGGAAATGTTCCAGTTCGCCTGTGACAGCATCCAGATCGCGAGCGCGATCATCACCACCCAGATCGCCGGGCCCGCCCAGCCCTGGAAGTGCCTGACGGCCTCCATGCCCTTGGCGACGATCACCATCTGGATGCCCCACAGGATCAGGAACGCGATCCAGCCGAGCAGGTCGAGCCCGAACAACCTGGTCTCTGCCAGTCCTTGAAGCCCCGGAAAGAAATGCAGCAGAAGGACTTTCAATGCGATGGAGGCGAGGAACGTCTGGATGCCGTACCACGCGATCGCCACCGCGCCACGCACGAGTGCCGGGATGTTGGCGCCCCAGATGCCCCACGACATCCGCGATACGACCGGGTACGGCGCGCCGGTGTCATGGCCCATGAACCCGGACATGCAGCAGCCGGCGAAGATGATGAGAGCGCCGCCGAGGATTCCGAGGGTCACCTGAATCGGGCTGAGGCCGATCAGGAACAGGCCTGCGGCGAAGGTGTAGTTGCCGGCGTTGTGCGCGTCGTTCATCCACAGCGAGAACAGGCTGTAGGTCGACCACCGGCGCTCGTGCGGTTCGGCGGGCTTGAGGTCTTTGTTGTAGAGACGCCCTTCAGGATCCTGAGCCGCCAGGGCAACGGGGTCGAACTCTTGGATTGGCATCGTGTTTCTCCGAATCGTGAAGAGATGAAATCACCGGTCGGTGCCGGGCGACATGGGCCAGCCGCTGACGCGCTTTTGACGCGGAGCGGCGAAAGTCCTTGTCTTGCTGGTGGTCAGGCCGAGCCCGACGAGGGCCTCGGCGAGTTTGACGGCCGCGGTGACGCCGTCAACGACGGGTACTGAAGTGGCGGCTGCGACGGCCTCGTCGAGACCGGCCATGCCCCCGCAGCCGAGGCAGATGACCTCGGCGCCGTCCTCGGTGACCGCGAGCTTAGCCTCGGCGACTATGGCCTTCACGGCGTCCTCCGGTCGTTCTTCCAGCTCGAGAACGGACATGCCACTGGACCGCACCGATGCGCACCTGGCGTCCAGACCGGCGAGCTTGAGCCGGTCCTCGATGAGCGGGACCGTGCGGTCGAGTGTCGTGACGACGGAGTATTTGTGCCCAAGCAGCGACGCAACATGGCCTGCGGCCTCGGTGATATCGACGACGGGGACGTCGCACAGCTCCTGCAGGCCCTCACGCCCGTGTTCGCCGAAGCCGGCCTGCACCACCGCGTCGTACTCGCCTTCATAACGGGTGACGACGTCCATGACGCCGACAGCGGCGAGGTAGCTCTCGAAGTTACCCTCGACCGATTCGGCACCGAAGGCCGGCGTAAGACCGATGATTTCGGTCCCGGGCGAAGCAACGGAGCGGGCCGACGCGGCGATCGCGTCGGTCATGCTCGCGGTGGTGTTGACATTGACGACGAGGATCTTCACGAACCGCTCTCCTCAAACCACTGACCACATTTTCCGTATTATGGACTTTTATTTCCACTTTACGACAGTGTGGCCGCCATCACTCCAGCTGTCAAGAAGATAAACCGAAAAGAATGACCGGTGCCGTCCGAAGACGGCACCGGCCGGATAAGAGCAAAGGTCAGGCTTTCGGGCGCCGTCTGGCGAGGGAGGCCAGGGTGTCCGGTTCGACCCCGACGAGCGTGTCGAGCTCAGCCGCATCGAGGGCGCCACACTCGAGGCCGCGAAGCAAGAATCCGGCCATCGCCGCCGCCGTGGCAGGCTCGTCGAGGAATCTCGATTGCCCGCCGTGCACATATGCGCGGAGCCGCTCGGCCGCACCGGGCAGCCCCTCCCTGAAGAAGGAGTACGTCGCGACATAACGACTGGGTAAGTGGCCCGGGTGCATGTCCCAGCCCTGGTAGATGCCCCACTCGAGGGACCGGCGGACCAAGCGGACGTGAAGGCGCCACGCAGCCCGCACTTGGTCGCGGTCACCCACGGGCAGCACATTGGTCGAGCCGTCAGAAACGAAAACGCCCGTGCCCGCGGCCGCGACCTGCATAACCGCTTTGGCGTGGTCGGCGACCGGATGCTCGAGGCTTTGGAATTGGGCCGCGACGCCCAGCGACGCGGAGTAGTCGTAGGTGCCGTAGTGGACCCCGGTGACCCGTTCGCCGCCGGCGTGGATCATGCGTGCGATGAGAGCAGTACCGTCGGCGGCCAGGATGGCCTGGGGAGTCTCCACCTGGATCTCGAAATGCAGCGCGCCGGGCTCGAGTGAGCATGTCTTCTCCAGCCTCCCAAGGGCGAACACGAATGCGTCGACCTGCTCGGCCGAGGTCACCTTCGGGAGCGTAATGACGAAGCCGTCGGTCAGTCCGCCCGCCTCGACCAACGTGCGCACGAACAGCCGCAAAGTGCGGACCCCGCGTCTGCGTGTGGGTACCTCGAGACTCTTCACCCTGATTCCATGGAATGGCGCGGCGTCGCCTGCAGCGATCGAGGCCGCGAGTGCCTGCGCGGCGGCGATCGTCGCCGCATCCTCGTCTTCGTCTGGCCGGATGCCGTATCCGTCCTCGAAGTCGATGCGCAGATCCTCGATCGGCTCGGCGGCCAGCTTACGCACCATTCGCTGGTAGATCTCTGCTGCAACGCTGGGCTGCAGGTCCAGCGCATCGGCCAGCTCCGTCTCCGACCCGCCGTGGATATCCAGCGCGTGCCTGGCCTCCTCGGCCCACCCTCGGATCGTTCCGGAGTCGTAGCAGTCAGCGGGCACATAGACCGTATGCACCGGTTGGCGGCGGCCGCGGTCCCCGGGGTATCTCGCCGCGAGGGCTGCGTCCGCATCGGCAAGCCGCGCGTCGAGCTCGTCCGCGAGTGCGTCGCTGCCGTCGGTCATTGCCACCACCCCGCTGGACTCATTGTTTTCGTATCGTGGAGACAATATCTGGACAGCGGAAAAACCGAACCCGGCCGGCGATACTAAACTTCCGGCATACGAAATCAGAGGATCACGGACGCGGAGTTGGCCACGGATGCGAAGCTACCGAAGACGGTGTGAGCGCTAACCGGCCGGCTCGCCGACGTCGCCGCCGCGGCGGACCTCCAGCACTAACATCGCCACGTGCAGCGACACCATCGATTCGGCATCGGCAAGATCGACCCCGAGGTTCCGCTCGATCGCGGACAGTCGTTTGTATAGCGCCGGTCTGCTGATGTGCAGGCGTTGTGCCAGCGCGGCCTTGTTTCCCGCCAGCCGGAGGTACTCGCGAAGGACCGCCAAATCCGTTGATGCTCCTGCACTCTCGACGCTCAGCAAGCCCTTGAGCTCGGTCTCGGCAAAGGCCTGGACGCGAGGATCGTTCTGAAGCAGGAAGATCAACCCGCGTAGCCGTACGTCGGATGCGCGGTAGAACAGCCGCGGCTGTCCGCGCATGGCCAGGGCTACCTCCGCGATGTGAGCCGCGTTGCCGAGACCGTGGATAGCGTCGGTGACGAGCTCGGAGGGCTCGCCAAGCGCGAGCACCGAGCGTTGCCCACTGTCGACGCGCGCCACCTCGCGAGCCAAACCCGTGCCCAACGAATTCCACGCCTTCTCTGACGCCGCGGCACGAGCCGCGCCCAGTGCCACCACCGCGCCGATCTCGCCGTCGCCACGGATCGTGAACAATCCGGTGTGGCCCAACGCATTCACGGTGTGTGCCACCGCGTCGAGGAGTTGGACGTTGTGGCGCTGACCAACCACCGGATCGGATCCCCTGGACGGGTTGCGGGTGCGCACGACCACCGGGAAATACCGCGCCGTCTTACGCAGCCCCAATGCATGTGCGCGAGCGGAGATTTCGCGCTCGTCGCTCGCCCTGTTGCGGAGTACATCGTCGATAAGGCCGCTCTGAGCCTGTTGATGTAGACCGGACCGGTCGCGCTCGATCATCCGGTTTAGCGCAAGTGCGGCCGCGGCCCGTTCGAGCACCATCTTGGCGCGGGCGGTATCCGCCGGGACGCGCGGCACGATGAGTCTCCCCCATTCCTCACCGCGGGGTCCCACCGCCGTCGTGGCCCAGCCCTCAGCACCTTGTGCGGCTGAGGCGCGCCGGGAGCGTCGCTCCCAGTCGTCGAGAAGTGCCGCCGTCGTATCCGGACCCGGCGCTATTGCGACAGCCTGATGCGCAAGGTCTTCCAACACCACCGGCTCGTCGAGCATCCGGGCGGTCGCCTCGACAATTCCGATGGCCGAGACCCGTTTCATGCTGAGGTCGGTGAACGTCTCGTGCACGCGGCGATCGAAGGCGACCTCCTCGAACTGCTCGGACACGATCCGTCGATGCACCTCCTCGGTCACTTCGACGAATTTGATCTCGCGGCGCAGCGCCACAAGCGCAAGATCAAGTTGCTCGGCGAGCCGCTTCACAGACTGCGCCAATGGCACCCCGGCTGCCAGTTCGACCACGACCCCGAGCGCACCGGCGGCGGCGAGGCCGCCCAGGTACCTTTCGGGCGACTTGCGCAGCGCCGCGCCGGTGGTAAAGACCAACTCGCCGCCCTGCAACAGGGCCGACAGATCCGCGACGTCACTGACATGGACCCAGCGGATCTGTTCGTCCCATCGGCGCGCGCTGAGTACCTCGGGACGCCCGGCCTGGAGGACGGGCAGATCGATCACTTGAGCCACCGTAAGAGGCATTTACATAGTGTAAGGAACAGAGGAGTTTCATTAACACTTTGCACATAGTCAGTGGCGCTCCCCGACCCCACACTGAGGCATATGGCGGACACCATTACCCATTGGACGAACAACGAGGCCGTCGCGGGCAGCGGCGGCTCGCAGCCGGTAACCAATCCGGCGACCGGTCAGGTCACCGGGCAGGTGGCGCTGGCCACCGTCGAGGATGCGCGCGCGGTGATCGACGCGGCTGCCGCGGCGTTCCCGGCCTGGCGGGATACCTCGCTGGCCAAGCGCACCGCCATCCTGTTCAACTTCCGCGAACTGCTCAACGCCCGCAAGGGCGAGTTGGCCGAGATCATCACCAGCGAGCACGGCAAGGTCGTCTCCGACGCGCTCGGCGAGGTGTCGCGCGGCCAGGAGGTCGTCGAGTTCGCCTGCGGTATCCCGCATCTGCTCAAGGGCGGGTTCACCGAGAACGCCTCGACCAAGGTCGACGTCTACTCCATCCGCCAACCGCTGGGACCGGTCGGTATCGTCAGCCCGTTCAACTTCCCTGCCATGGTGCCGATGTGGTTCTTCCCCATCGCCATCGCTGCAGGCAACACCGTCGTCTTGAAGCCGTCGGAGAAGGATCCCTCGGCGTCGCTGTGGCTGGCCCGGTTGTGGGCCGAGGCCGGCCTGCCGCCTGGGGTGTTCAATGTGCTCCAAGGCGACAAGACGGCCGTCGACGAACTGCTGACCAACCCCAAGATCAAGTCGGTGTCCTTCGTCGGCTCGACCCCGATCGCCCAATACGTCTATCGAACCGGCACCGCGCACGGAAAGCGCGTACAAGCCCTGGGCGGGGCCAAGAACCACGCCGTCATCCTGCCCGACGCCGACCTGGACCTGGCCGCCGATGCGATGATCAACGCGGGCTTCGGCTCGGCCGGGGAACGCTGCATGGCCATCAGCGCCTGTGTGGCGGTCGGACCCATCGCCGATGACCTGGTCGCCAAGATCGCCGAACGCGCGGCCACCATCAAGACCGGCGATGGCACCGGTGACGCCGATATGGGCCCGCTGGTCACCAAGGCCCACCGCGACAAGGTGGCCTCCTACATCGACGCCGGCGAGGCCGACGGCGCCAAGATCGTCGTCGACGGCCGCAGTGTCACCCCCGAGGGTGGTAAGGACGGGTTCTGGCTGGGCCCCACCCTGATCGACAACGTCACCCCCGAGATGAGCGTCTACACCGACGAGATCTTCGGGCCGGTGCTGTCAGTCGTTCGGGTGGAGTCCTACGACCAAGCCCTGGAATTGGTGAACTCCAACCCGTATGGCAACGGGACGGCGATCTTCACCAACGACGGCGGTGCGGCCCGGCGCTTCCAGAACGAGGTCGAGGTCGGCATGGTCGGCATCAACGTGCCCATCCCGGTGCCGATGGCCTACTACAGCTTCGGCGGCTGGAAAGCCTCGCTCTTCGGCGACAGCCACGCCCACGGCACCGAAGGGGTGCACTTCTTCACCCGCGGCAAAGCCATCACCAGCCGCTGGCTCGATCCCAGCCACGGCGGCATCGAACTCGGGTTCCCCCAAAACAAGTAGCGCCCATTCCGCGAGCGGCCGTGTTTGTACGCGACACGCCGGTTTCCCATGTACAAATGCGGTCGCTCGCCATAGAGGATCGACATGACCCGACCGAGGCCGGCTTCACCGGCTTGGGCTTCATCGCCGACGACCTGCTCGCCGTCCGCGACACCATCGGTTTCTCCGCATTGCGACAGTTGATCTCCGACCACGGACTCACCCACGTCGAAATCGAACTGATCGAGCGGTGATGGGTACCTCGCGGCGAAGCGGGAAACTCGTACCACGTTCGCGAGCTGTTGTTCGACGCGGCGGACCACCTGGCGCCGGCGTTCATCAAGATCGGCTCCGAACTGGGACCACCCACTGCCTATCCCGAGCGGCTGATCGAACCGTTGCGCGAATTGGGCACGCAGGCAACCGAACACGGCACTCGCGTCGCCATCGAGACGATGCCGTTCTCGATCATCTCGACCGTACCGATGGGAGCCGAAATCGTCTCTGCAGCCGCTCATCCTGGAATCGGACTGCTGCTGGATGCCTGGCACGTATTCCGCGCAGGCACGTCGCTAGAGGAGCTGCGGGCGGCCCTGGCGCCTGAAATGATCTTCAGCGTCGAG
>Ga0268264_10002841_pt1 | contig 15108 bp, 10 predicted proteins | sample KBSSwiS32_FD_190357 | JGI IMG/M metagenome (GOLD analysis project Ga0268264, IMG submission 190357) | Switchgrass rhizosphere microbial communities from Kellogg Biological Station, Michigan, USA - KBS Switchgrass S3-2 (SPAdes) (version 2) | ecosystem: Host-associated > Plants > Roots >...
CCATAACCCTTCCCGCAGGATGCATCTTATCCCCCGCCACAGACAGCGCTATATATTGCCTCCCCTCCCACATATACGTAGCGGGCGTAGATGACCCCATTGCCGGCAATATCACCTCCCATAACAATCTCCCATTATCCTTATCAAAAGCGCTCAGCTTCCTGTCCTTCCCACCCGCTATAAATACCAGTCCCCCAGCCGTCACGATCGGTCCTGGCGAGCCGGTCAAACCCGTAGGCTGCCCTTTCTTTTGGGATAAAACACTGTCATTACCCACCGGAACCTTCCACACATATTCTCCCGTATTGAGATCAATAGCGCTCAACACACCCCATGGAGGCTTGATCGCCGGATAGTTACCAGCCCCCTTGAAAGGCGCATAGGCCAGCACGTTGAGATAAGCGGATGCAGTATCTGTCGCCTCCGCTATCGCCGCACGGTTATGCCGCACCTCTAGCAAATCGGATTCCTGCTGGGCAAGCTTCCTGTCATCACCCGAAAATAAAAAGGTCAGGATCGCCTTCTCTTTCCCCTGTATCATTCCTTCAAATGGCGGCATCTTTCCCCCACCCTGCCGGATCTTACCGATGACCTGCTGCGGGGTCATGCGCTTGTCAAGCCCGATAAGAGAAGGATACAATGGCTCATCTCCGCCCCGATCCTCTTTATGACAGCCGGCGCAATAGCTCATATAGATCGTCCGCCCCGTATGAAGCGGCGTCAGGGAGTCGGAGGAGGTCCTGGTTTCCGGCGCTATTTTTTTCAGCTGATCGATCTCAGGGGAGTTATTCGCCTTTAGAAAGAGTACCCCTGTAGCAGGATCATAGGCGGCTCCGCCCCATTCTGATCCACCGATGGTCCCCGGCAGGTTCAGGGAACCTTTGATGGAAGGAGGAGTAAACAAGCCATCATAGCGTAGAGTCCTGAATTGCTTCACCAAAGAATCATGCGACCCCGGTGAAAAATCAGCCAGATCATCCTCCGTCATCGACTGAAGGGCATAAGGAGCAGGCTTTAATGGAATGGGCTGTGTAGGCCAGGCCGCTTCCCCCGGGACGTCGGAGGCAGGTACGCTGCGCTCTTCTATAGGAAATAACGGCGCTCCCGTCTCCCTGTCCAGCACATATAAAAACCCAATTTTCGAAGTCTGTGCCACGGCATCCACCTTCTTGCCATCTCTCATCACCGTCACCAGGTTAGGCGGAGCAGGAAGATCATAATCCCATAGATCATGATGAATTGTTTGAAAATGCCATATACGCTTTCCTGTCGCCGCATTCAACGCCACTACACAATTGCCGTAAAGGTTCTGCCCTTTCCTGTCGGCGCCGTAAAAATCATAGGAAGGCGATCCCAGCGCTAAAAAAACCATCCCTCTTTTTTCATCCAGACTCATGCCTGCCCAATCATTGGCGCCTCCAGCATATTTCCAGGCTCCTTCAGGCCAGGTATCATATCCGGCCTCACCGGGCTTGGGTATCGTATGAAAAGTCCATTCCAGCCGGCCTGTCCTGATATTATATGCCCGAACATAACCGGGCTGCGCTCCATATAATTCCGATACTTCATTTCCGATGATCAGCAGATCATGGTAGACGATCCCTGGAGAAGTGGGCTTAATAGAAATGGACCGGGGATCATCACGGATGCCGATATTCATGCTCACCTCACCGGCATTTCCAAACTCAGGGATGGGCTTTCCCGTCCGGGCATCCAATGCAAACAGTATATCTCCCCCCGTAAATAATATTCTCCTGTCATCCCCATCCTCCCAATAAGTGACACCACGGCATACTCCTCCACCTTCTCCCCCGTCAAAAGGATCGAAGGACCAGATCATCTTTCCTGTGGCTGCCGAGACGGCATATACACGATGCCTTCCGGAAGCAGCGTACAACACTCCATCTATCACCAGTGGATTACATTCACTATTCGCCGGTCGCGCACCCGGCGGGGCATCATCGGGGTTAAATGTCCAGACCAGCTGTAAGGTCCGAACGTTTTCTTTATTGATCTGACGCAGATTGGAATAGCTGCTGCTCTGTGCATCCGATTTATACATTCCCCAATTGCCGCTCTTTCCACGGCAACCGAAGCAAAAGAGTCCCCCCAAAAAAAATAGATAATTCCTAGATAGCATGCTCCAATATATCCTTTAGACGTTGCGCTACAATATCCACCTGTTCGGGCCGCAGCAGGACAACGCCGATCATTAACCTGTTTTGATGCCCTCCCGCGACAATGCTTGGGTTGCCTTGCATCAGGGCCATCAACACTTCTTTGGGGGTCGTCTTCACCCGTTGACGATCCCAGTCGACCATCAGGCTTGGGAACGCATTCGCGGGCCCCGGGTCTACCACTATCTCCGTTGTAAGGGTCGGTATGGTTGACAGACGGGCGGCAATATGTTTTGCCCGTTCGAGCCACTGGTCCCATTCCTTCTGATGATCCCTCTCCAGGTAAGCTTTCAAAGCCGCATACATCCCAAACATTTCTTCCTTATTCACTTTCATCGGTCGGCCGATAGGCGCTTCATGAGGGCTGTGATTGAGCTTGGCCGCCTCGATGAGGTCTTTACGCCCGAAGAGCAGTCCCGCACTTTGGGGCCCTCGTATCATTTTGCCGCCGGAGAAAGTGACCAGGTCAAACCCCATCTTTTGGAATTTAAAGAGATTCTCCACCGGAGGTACATCCGCAGCCGCATCTAAAAAAGTGGGGGTCTTATGCCGCTTGGCGATGGCCAGGAACTCCTCATGCGTTACGCTGTGTTTCTCGGCCGCATTGAAGAAAAGCGCCATTACCGTCTGTTCGGAAAAAGCTTTTTCCATCTCCCCGGGTCCTTCTACTTCCACGATCTTCGCACCCGTAGTGGTCACCGCCTGATCAAAAAGATACCGGTGGCTCTTTTGCATAATGACCTCGGGTCTGGGTCCTGGAAGATTAGGTATCTGCCGGATCTTTTCTTTGTCGGCACCCGTGATAGAAGCCGCTGTACCCAAAAGGATGGCGCAGGCTGCGCCGGAAGTCACCATGGCCGCTTCTACTTTCAACATCTGGGCGATCTTCGCCCCTACTTTATCTTGTAATTCAAACATATTAGCAAAATCATGAGCTGTTGATTGGATCGCTTCCAACACCTCTGGCAGCATCAGCGACCCTGATAAAAATGTCATCGTAACGTCGGCATTGATCACCCGTGTGACACCGAGCTCTGCAAAAAGGTCCGGCGGGATAGATGGAGGGGACACAGGCGACGGTCCGGCCGGCCCGGCCAGGCCCCGCATGTTCTCGAAAGCAGTAGTGGCAAGCGTCAATAAGGAAAGTCTTTTAAGGATGTCTCTGCGATTCATATCGATTGATTTTATTTTCTAAAGCTCGCTAATTTTTATCCCACCACACTCTTGTAGTAAAAAGATCCGGTCCCTGCGCCTGGACTGCCGCCTTGTAATTGTCCGTGTTCAGGCTCGCTTCCGATTGAGGATAGGGCAGCCGGCGGGAGATAGTGCCCCCGGTGGCATTACCCGGATAATTCACAGGTACCAGCACCGGATAACCCGTCCGTCTCCAGTTGGCATATACTTCCATATTATTCATAAAAAGGGATACCCATAATTGAGTATGTATCTGCTGCATCTGCTGGTCCATCGTGCCCCCAGTATAGGGATTGGCAGAAAGATAGGCGCTGATAGCATTGTCCGGGATGCTCATTCCACCCGGGTACAGCGTTTCTATCTGCATGGAAGCCGTGACGGCATTCTCATAATGTGTCTTTGGATCACCCGGACCCCATCCGCGCAGGGCGGCCTCCGCCAGGTAAAGCTCCACTTCCGCATAGCTTTGGAAAATGCTGGGCGTGGAATTACTGGCTATCGTATTGAGATTGATCTCCGAATATTCGGCCAGCATGTCGTCCGTCCAGCCCGGGATCAGCGTTTTAATGGAACTGTAATCATACCCGTTAGGCAACCCCTTCTGTATGCCCGGCGCCGTACTGGTGGGCAATTGAGAAGGATCAGCATTTCCCGGCCACAAGGTAATATAGAACGGTAATCTCGGATCGTTTGTGTTTTTCAGGTAATTGACAAAGGTCTGTCCCATTTTGCCATATCCCAATCCCTTCGCTGAAGGCGGCACCCCCTCGCCTCCCCTGAGCTCTTCTCCATCCCAATAAAAATTTAGCTCGCTGCCATCCGTGTGGTTCAGCTTGGCTACATCCGCATTGCTCTGCATGACCCCGCCGGCTATCGCCTTCTGTACCCAGGTCTTGGCCATCGCAGAGTCCACCTTGGTCAGACGCATGCCCAGACGTAACATAAGGGAATAAGCAAACCGTTTCCATTCCACTGTATTCCCGTTATAAATATAATCCGCCGAACCAAAAGATGTCTTGGAGGGGTCCAGTTCATTGGCCGCCGAATCCAGGAGGCTCAACATAGCAGGATAAATATCGGACTGCAGATCATATTTCGGTTTATATATCCCGCTAATATACCCCTGACCAGCCTGAAAATACGGGACATTACCATACATATCTGTCACACGGTGGAAAATATAAACATGCCAGATACGGGCAATGGCATATTCGTTGATCAGATCCGGATCGTTCTTTGTCAATGCCAGTATCTGTTCATTCTCCTTCAGCTCGACATTGAATACCGCATTGAAAAGACCATCGGAATAACCTGTCTTTGGCAGGTATTTATCCCCTGTCCATTGATAGGGGTTCAGAGAAGCAAAATACTGCATCATTGCTCCGGCAAGCTTGTCATTCGGATAGAGCGTGTTGTCATCATCGCTGCCTGCGGTCTTTATGATGTTGTAGGAGAAGAGGCTGCCAACCACCGGCGTATTATATGAATTAGGATTTACGTTCATGTCCTTAAATCCTTTATCACAAGACGAGAGAGCCAGGGAGAAAAGCAACACAAGGACTATATATCTGTTTATAAGATGCATGATAATTGATTTAAAACTTTACCATTAAGTTTACTCCATAGCTCCGGGTAGGCGGAACTCCGAAATTCTCCAGCCCCTGTCCATTGGAACTGTTATAGTTCGACTCCGGATCTACGTTCTTCAGCTGGCTGTACAACAGCAGCAGGTTACGACCCACCAGCGACAGACTGGCGGACTGGAAAGGGGTCTTTGACAGGATCGTCCTGGGGAAATTATATCCCAGCGTCATCTGCCGTAATTTTATAAACCCAGCATCCGATACGAACTGATCTGTCAGCGTAAAAGCGATCCCCTGGTAATAGTCCTGCGCGGGCAGGGTCTGGCTGAAAGCATTCCCGTTCTCATCGACTCCCTTCAGCGCCACCCCGGTCTCCCGCACGCCGCCGGCCACGGTCCGTTTGTCCAATCCATAATACGTTCCGTACGCATTGGTGGACGCATACATTTTTGACCCGAATTTGGCATCCACCAGGAAGCCCAGCGTGAAAGAGTGGTATCCGAATGTATTGGAAAAACCAAGCGTCAATGGCGGAACGCCCCGTCCCAATTCCATAAAATCGCTTTGAATAGGCAGGCCATTGTCTTTACTATAGACCGTATTCCCCTTATCATCCTTTTTGGCCCTGAATCCCGAGATCATTCCAAAGGGCAGGTTCTCGTAATGATAAATAAAACCATTCTCCGTCCTGGCTTCGGCTCCCGGCAAAGCCAGGCTGGTCAGGCCATCCGCTATCTTCAATACTTTATTGTCATTGTAGGCCATGTTAAAACTGATATCCCAGTTGAACCCCCGTAGAGACCTTACAGGCGCTCCAGTCAGCAATAATTCAATACCCCGGTTGCGCATCTTGCCTACATTCAATAACACACTGGTATAGGAGGAAGACAAAGGGACCGAAGCGTTTACGATATCATTGGTCGTAGTCCGGTCATAAATGGCGATATCGGCCCCTACCCGGTTATTCAGGGCCCGGAGTTCGATCCCTATTTCCGTGGTAGTGGAAGTATATGGCTCCAATACACTGTTTGGGATCGTATTGCCCGATATATTCATCAGAGGCTGGCCTAAGTGTGAAGTGGAGGGCGCGACATAGGCAAGGCTCAGCCCATAAGGATCTGGCGCCCCGCCGCCCACCTGCGCCCAGGAGGCGCGGATCTTGCCATAATTCAGCCACGATGGTCTGGATTTCCAGAGGTCCGAAAAGACAAAACTTAGCCCCGCCGAAGGATAGAACAGGCTATTGCTGTTGGGCGCCAGGGTCGAAAACCAGTCTTTGCGACCCGTGAGGTTCAGGAAGAGGTAGCTGCTGTACGCGACATCGGCAGAGGCGAATAAAGAGTTGATGGCTGACTCCCGGTAGCCTAAGGTAAATACAGGGCTGCTGCCATTGGTGATAAAGTAGTCGAACGGTACGTTGAACAGACCGCTGGAGATATCGATGCCCGTCAGTTTGTTATGCATCTGGTTGCCGCCGGCGACAGCATTCACCGTAAAATGACCAAACGTTTTATCAAAACCTACCAATGCTTCCGCGTTGGTCTCGTAAGTAGTGCTCGCGCTGGTCGTCATGCTCCCGGTAGGATTATAGAGCAGCCCCGTAGGCTCGATATCCGAAGCATCGATCGTAAAATGGTCGATCCCTACTCGGGCGCGTGCGTACAGGAAGTCAGTAAGATTATACCTCATGGTGAAAGAACCGATAAATCTCCGGCGCTCGTCCTGGTTCTTTACCTTGCTGGTAGCAAAATAAGGGTTGGTTACAAAAACATAGTCGCACCAGGGGGTCTCGAAACCCTGCGCATCATAACCAGGGGCCAGCGTACGGACATCGACGTTGGTAGCGACCAGTCCTACGGAGGCATTAGGGTTCTTGGAAAAATCCGATATATAGGTACGGTTCTTATCTTTCTCGATGTTATACTGAGCCCTTCCTTCGAATAGCAGCTTTTTGGCGAGATTGGCGCTAACGCTCAGGTTGAATGTTTTACGATTGATGGAAGAGTTTGGTACGATACCTTGATTGTTCATGTCGGATGCTGAGAATCGAAAGTTGATATTTTCGTTCCCTCCGCTCAACGCCAGCGTGTTGGAAAAAGTGGTGCCATTGTTATAGAAATTACGGGTATTATGTTTTTGAGCGCTGTACGGCCTTGCTACTCCGTCCGGCTGAACAACGGATGATCCATCCAGTTTGGCGCCCCATGATATCCGGCCATTGGCGACAGCATCGGATTTTGAAGTAGGCTTGAGCCCCTGGCTGCCCGACCCATATTCATATTGCCAATCCGGAAAGTCCAGGGGATTTTCCTGCGTATAGGTAGAGCTGTATTCTGCACCGATGCCCCTCTGCGCCCTGCCGGATTTAGTCGTTATCAGGATGACCCCATTAGCCGCTCTTGAACCATAAAGCGCTGCGGCTGTCCCTCCTTTCAGCACGGATATCGTCTCGATATCATCCGGGTTGATGCTGATCAGACCATCACCCCTGTCTATTCCACCATAGGTGCCGGGAGGAGTTCCCTGGACCGCATTATTGATAGGTACGCCGTTCACGATGTATAAAGGCTGGTTGTCCCCGCTAAGGGATCCGTTCCCTCTGATAATTACACGGCTCGAACCACCAGGGCCCGTCGCCGTACTGGAGGCATTCACTCCGGCTATTTTCCCTGACAGGGCATTGCCCAGATTATTCTCCCTCGCCTGTGTGAATTCACTGCCGTTAATTTCCGTGACGGCATATGTCAGGGCCTTTTTCTCTTTTTTTATCCCGAGGGCCGTCACAACGACTTCGTTAAGCCCCTGCGTTTGGTCCTCCAGCTGCACATTGATGCCATTTCTGCCTTTCACCGGTATCTCCTGGGGCTTGAAGCCGACAAAGCTAAAGATCAGCACGCCGTTGTCGGGAACATTGATCGAGAACCGCCCTTCTGCATCGGTAGCAGTTCCGATAGAGCTGCCTTTAAGCGTAATGCTTACACCGCCGAGAGGTTCTCCACGGGCATTGGTCACCTGCCCCTTTATCTCCCGGTCATAAATAGTAGTGGTTTCATTAAGAGCTGCGGCAGCCGGACGCGGGGTCTCCTTTCTGGCAGTGATCAGGATATGATTGTCGACCTGGCGATACAACAGGCTGGTATTGGCCAATAATATCTTTAAACATTGCGCCACGCTGAGCGCACCGGCCGGAAGACTCAGGTTGCGAATATTCTTTACGTCTTCATCCCGGTACATGAAATGGAAGGGGCTTTGCGATTCTATTTTTGAGAACGCCTGCACCAATGATTCGTGTTTAAGCTCTATTCGCACCTCTACCTCTTCGAGTGTCTGGCTTTTGACCGAACCCGCGAGTAACAGTTGGGCAGAGGTAAGCAACAGGCCTGCTATTCCGACCCCAATTCGTAAAATGTGTCTGGTTAAAGAAAAATTCATAGCTTTGGTTGTTTTAAGTAACGAAATATCTCGCCTTGGCGAGGTATGATTTAAAACATGCGCTTTGATCCGATTGCCCTCGGAGCAAAGCAACATTCCTCTGGGTCATTTGCTTGCAAATTGATTTCAGAGGTTTTTTTATTCTTCATACATCATATTGTAGAGTTTTTGTTTACTTATTTATCGCTGATCGTTACAATTGCTTTCTCCTTATCATATTTGAAAACCGCTTCATTGAATTCACAAATGCTTTTTAACGCTTCTTCAAGACTTTCGCTCCTGGGGAAAGTGGTGGTAAAATGCCGCGCCCCGATCGAGGCATCGCTGATAACTATTTTGACGTTAAATCTTTCCTCCAGCAGTTTGGCGGCTTCTTCCACTGTCAGATTATCAAATAACAAGTCCTGTTGTTTCCAATCGAGATAGTTGTCGGTTGTTACCTCTGTTTGCACCGAATTGGCCTTTTGCTTGTTATATACAATTTGCTGATCCGGCCGGATGATGCCAAGGGTCTTATGTTGATCACTGACCTTTACCGCACCCCTTTTTACGGTGATGGTAATATCCATATCTCCGGGATAGGCCTTTATATTAAATGAGGTGCCCAGTACGGTGGTTGTCAATTTTCCGGTGTGTACAACAAATGATCGGACAGTACTTTTCCTGACATCGAAAAAAGCCTGACCTGTCAGATATACCTCCCGCCTCGGCAAACCTTCAAAAGACGATGGATAATCCAGTTTGCTTCCAAAACTCAGGATCACCGTACTTCCGTCAGGAAGCACTACCAGGTGATTTTCTTTTTGTTCTTTTGGTTGCCCGGCCATAGCATCTGCCACCGGTGACACAGGCTTCCGGGCAGGCCCGGTGCGCATAAAGAACACACTGCCGATGAATAGGATAAGCAATGCCGCCGCCGCGGCAACTACTACCCGCTTTTTGGTCAGGGTTCTTATTTTTCCGGATTCCTTCTTCGAAACAACATCCCAAATAGCGCTATGTATCTCTTTTCTAAGCGCTTCCTTTTTTTCGAGGCTTAATAAGCTCAATACATCCGGCTCGTTTTCGAACAGGTCATAATATTTTACCAGGAATTGCTCTTCCTCCAATGTTGACTCTCCGTTGAGATATTTATGTAACAATCCAATAAAATAAGATTTGTCCATTGGTTTACGTTGACACTTTGGTTATAGATATGACCTTGAAAGAGAAAAAAATCCCATCCGGGTAAAAATATTTTTTTGAAGATCACGACCACCGGGTGATGATCGACAGTAGGATCAATACAGCAGAAAGCAGCTGTAATAAGGATACGCGCAGCTTCTCAATGGCTTTGCCAATCTGGTTCTGGACCGTTTTCCTGGAAAGACCCAGTTTCGTGGCAATATCTTTCGTAGGCAGCCCCTCGTGGAAATGCAGACGGAAAATAGCTTGTCTTTTTGAGGGAAGAGATTCTAAAAGGGCTTCATACGATTGGAAGAATTCCTTCCAAAGTACTCCCGCGTCTGCCTGGTGCTTTTTTTCAGTCATATTTTCCAGCATCTGAAAAAAAGGATGGATGAGGCTCTGTCTGGCTGCTGACTTGATCACCCTATTTCTAACGGCTGTACTTAAATAAGCGGGTAAATTATTAATATGGAGGGTTCCTCTGTTAAACCAGATATGCGTAAAGATATCCTGTACGATGTCTTTTGCCATATCTTCATCTTTCAACCTTCGATAGGCATCGGCATAGACCCATCCCCAGTATTTTTCATACAATGTATTAAAAGCATCTTTGTTGCTTTGCTCGATCTGCAGTAGCAACAATGCGTCATTCGACTGGTTGGGATAGTCTGAAGGAATCATAAGCAGTGCTAACCAAATATAACTTTTTATTGATCAACCCTGCAAAAAATTTGCAAAATATTGCAAATTTTTCCAAAAGCATTATCGAACCACCCCCGCCAGCACACTCAGCATAAAGCTCACCACCGCTGCTACGCTCCTCCAGCCATAAATAGGTCCCCCACGCTGAAGCGCCGGCAACGGCATCTTCCCATTCGACTGGAACAGCCTGGAATGCATGGCATAAGGATGAAAACTAACCACGATCATCCCCAGCCTGCCAGATGAGTGCATCGATGGGGGCCACGGTCTGGCCGTACATAAATACAGAGGATAGCTCCTTTTTAGAACGAGCCGGAGGCTCGTTGTCCAGGACCGAAGGTCCCGACCGAGGAGGATCGTGTCGAAGCAGATCCTCCGAAGGCCTACAGACATTAGACGTTTCCGGAAAACGGGCTATATTTCCCTGGAGACTCGTTTTCCGGACATTTTGATTGAGTAACAATCCGTTCTCCGATTGTTGGAAGATGATGCCCGGACAGCCGTCCGCGTAGATGGATAATAGGTTCTCCGTAGAAAGGTTCCCCTCCGACGGGTCACCGGGTTCAAGCAGCCAGACATGCCGGATAAAGGCACATAATTTTTCAGGAATGGATATGGTCTGCTGGCGGAACATATGCTAAAAATAAAAAAACTCCGTAACTTAATAGGAAATTCGCTTGCCATGACTAGCTTCGACACATTTCACGTCAAGAACATAGTCCTGTTAGGCCATGCCGGCTCCGGCAAGACTACCCTCGCCGAATGCATGCTCTTTGAAGCAGGACTTATTACCCGCCGCGGTACAGTTGAAGAAAAGAACACTGTCAGTGATTTCTATGAACTGGAACAGCAGCGCGGTAACTCCATTTTCTCCAAGCTCCTCCACACCGAATGGAGAGGCTACAAGATCAACATCCTCGATACCCCCGGCTACGACGATTTCGTGGGAGAAGTGGTATCGGCCCTGCGTGTGGCGGACACCGGGGTCTTGTTGCTCAACGCCAATTTCGGAGTGGAAGTAGGTACCGACCTTATCTGGGAATACACCGAAAAGTTCAAGACCCCCATGATCCTCGCGGTCAACAAGCTGGACCAGGACAAGGCGGACTTTGACCACACCGTCCTCCAGGCCCGCGACCATTTCGGACCTAATGTCGTAGTAGTTCAATACCCCCTCAACCCCGGTCTCGGATTCGACTCCACCGTCGATGTACTTCGAATGACCCAGTATAAATTCCCACCTGATGGCGGCAAACCTGAAAAGCTGCCCATCCCCGAAGAAGAAAGAGAAAGAGCCGACAGACTCCATAAAGATTTGATAGAGGCCATCGCCGGCAACGACGAGACCCTCATGGAAAAATATTTTGAAAAAGGCGAGCTGGATGAGGACGAAATGAGAGATGGTCTAAAAAAGGCGATGATAAACCACGACCTTTTCCCTCTTTTCTGTCTTTCCGCAAAAAAGAATATGGGCAGCGGCCGTATCATGGGATTCATCGACAATGTATGCCCCTGTCCATCCGAGATGCCTCCCCAAAAGACCCTCTCGGGTGATCTCCTGCCTTGCGATCCGGAAGGACCACCCTGTATATTCATCTATAAGACCGTCTCCGAAGCACATATCGGGGATATGAGCTTGTTCAAGGTCTACTCAGGCACCCTCAAGTCGGGTATGGAGCTGATCAATGAATCCAATGGCGTCACCGAAAAGCTCAATCAGCTCTTCGTCGTGGAAGGCGGCAAACGTACAGCCGTCAATCAGCTCTTGGCAGGCGACATCGGCGCTACCATTAAGCTGAAGCATACGCATGTCAACAATACGCTCCATGCACGTGGACGCAACTATGAGCTGGCGCCCATAGAATTCCCTCATCCCCTGCTGAGCATTGCCATCGAGCCCGCGCAAAAAGGCGACGAGGAAAAATTATCCACCGCCCTCCACCAGGTACAGGAAGAGGATCCCACCGTAATAGTAGAAGTATCTCAAGAGCTGAAACAAACGCTGATCCACTGCCAGGGCGAGCTGCATCTTTCCATCATCAAGTGGAAGCTGGAGCATATCTCGAAAAATTTGCACGTCAACTTCATTCGCCCGCGTATCCCTTACCGTGAGACGATCCGAAAAATGGTCCAGTCCAGCTATAGACATAAAAAACAGTCGGGTGGCGCCGGTCAGTTCGGAGAAGTATACATGCAGGTGGAACCCTGGTATGAAGGCATGCCCGATCCAAAAGGGCTTTCCGTGCGCGGCCGGGATGAATATGCCCTCGACTGGGGCGGCAAGCTCATCTTCCTGAATTGCATCGTGGGAGGCGCCATCGATCAGCGCTTCCTGCCTTCGATATTGAAAGGCGTCATGGAGAAGATGCAGGAAGGTCCCCTCACAGGCTCCTATGTCCGGGATGTACGGGTCATCGTGTATGATGGCAAGATGCATCCGGTGGATTCGAATGATATCTCCTTCAAGATTGCCGGACTGATGGCCTTCAAACAGGCATTCCAACAGGCCGACCCGCAGATACTGGAACCCTTCTACACCGTCACCGTGCTTTGTCCCGACGATCAGACAGGCGGCATTATCAGCGACCTGCAGACCCGCCGCGCCATCATCGAAGGCATGGACTCCGAAGGACATTTCACCAAGATCATCGGCAGGGTGCCCCTCTCGGAGATGCACGACTTTTCTTCTTCGCTGAGAAGTCTCACACAGGGACGCGCCAAGTTCCGTATGCAATTCCTGGAATATGCGCCCGTACCTTTCGACCTGCAGCGCAAGCTCATCGACGAATACACCAAGGTGGCCGCCCATCACCATCAGGAGGTTTAGTCCCCTACATCCCCCGATCCGTCCCAGGCTTGAACGTCCATGTCCAAGGATGGCCAGGAAATTCCTATCTTAGGCCCCTTAAACATCCATGCATGGACGTAAAAATCGAAGAAACCTGGAAAGAAACGCTTAAACAGGAATTTACCAAGCCCTATTTCCTCCAGATCGCTACCCATCTCAAGTCGGAAAAAATATCCGGCAACACGATCTACCCTCCGGGAAGTCTCATCTTCAATGCATTTAATACCACCCATTTCGATAACGTAAAGGTCGTGATCCTGGGACAGGACCCTTACCACGGCCAGGGACAGGCACACGGACTCAGCTTCTCCGTCCCCAAAGGCATCCCGCCCCCACCCTCGCTGAACAATATTTTTAAAGAGCTGCATAATGACATAGGCGTACCCATCCCCAACCACGGCAATCTCACACATTGGGCCGAACAGGGAGTGATGCTGCTCAACGCATCCCTGACCGTCAGAGCCAACGAGCCGATGAGCCATGCAGCGATTGGCTGGGCCGAATTCACCAATGCCGTTATAGAAAAGATATCCGCCCTGAAAGAGCACACCGTTTTTTTATTATGGGGTAAATTCGCACAGGAGAAGATAAGCCTGGTGGACGAAACAAAACACCTCGTGCTCAAGGCCGCACACCCCTCACCTTTCTCCGCCGATAAAGGATTTTTTGGCTGTAAACATTTCTCAAAGACCAATGCCTGGCTGATAAGCAAAGGCATCGATCCCATCGATTGGAAGTTGAACAATATATGATGAAAAAGCAACAACAGGCCGGTACGACAGCTCCTGTACAAACTGCCGGTTTTACAGATATTCTCTGCAGCCTCTGGGCCGTATGGGTGATCATCATTTTCGTCGTCACCATGCTCATAGTGCTCATACCCTTTTTACTTTTCTCTTATTTCAGAAAGACGCCGCAAAATACGCAGGCCTTTGTCTTCATTTCCCGTATATGGATGGGCGTTTTTCTACCGCTCGCCGGTTGTCCCCTGAGAACAAAAGGAAAAGAGAACTTTAAAAAGGGAGAGACGTACATCGTCCTTTGCAATCACAACGCGCTCCTCGACGTACCCGTCTCCTATCCGGCCATCCCTGGCGGCAACAAGACCATCGCCAAGATCGAAATGGCTAAGATCCCCATCTTCGGGCTGATGTATCGCACAGGCAGCGTGCTGGTCGACAGGAAGGATGAGAACAGCCGCAAAGAAAGCTTCACAAAGATGAAAGAAGTGCTCGATATGGGGCTGCATATGTGTCTCTATCCCGAAGGCACGAGGAATAAGACCGACCAGCCGTTAAAAGAATTTCACAACGGCGCCTTCCGGCTCTCTCTCACCACGGGCAAAGCCATCATTCCCGCGCTGATCTTCAACACCCGCAAGGTCATGCCGCCCAATAAGACCTTTTATTTCCGCCCCCATCCCCTGGCCATGCATTTCCTTCCGCCTGTGATGCCGGAAAAGGCCGACACAGTCGACACGCTCAAACAAAAAGTATTCGACATCATGTTGGACTATTATACAACGCACCAGTCCCTTTATTGATCGTAGAAGTACTTCGTCCGATTGATCTTCAGATCCTGCAGGAATCCCGCCTTCGGACTGATCGTGAAGTTAAAGAAATGACTATACCCTATCAGTGTTGCATTGATCGACATCTGCCAGCAGTGCATATCCCGTGATATCGAGGTGGTCAGCGACTGCATCTTTGCGGCATGTACATCATAATATCCATTCAACCCTATCTTCCATTTTTCCGTCAGGTTGAAATCCCCGCTGTAGTTGATAGAAGAGGTCACCGTTGTCTGATATCCCGAATAATCCGCCTTCAGGGTAGTCGAGAAGTTCAAGGCAAACGAAAGGTTCAGCGACCAGGGTATATTGAAATCTGCAAACTGCGCCGGGTTGTTACGTATATAGTTCAGCTGCGCCTGCTGCTCCTCCATCGTCATGGGGATCTGATCCTGCTGCAACGCCTCCTTGTCCTTTTCCAGCTTCTCATCCTTG
>Ga0268264_10002842_pt1 | contig 15098 bp, 16 predicted proteins | sample KBSSwiS32_FD_190357 | JGI IMG/M metagenome (GOLD analysis project Ga0268264, IMG submission 190357) | Switchgrass rhizosphere microbial communities from Kellogg Biological Station, Michigan, USA - KBS Switchgrass S3-2 (SPAdes) (version 2) | ecosystem: Host-associated > Plants > Roots >...
CTGGGAGGGCGTCGGCCCCGTGGAGATGTCGCTGAAATAGCGCAGCTGGCGATCGAAGCGCGCGTAGACGTCCCCGGCGATCCGGTCGTCGTCGCTGGCGTCCTCGATCACGCTCAGCTCCTCGAGCTGGGCGAGCAGGTCGCAGACCTCCTCTTCGCCGAACTCCTCGATCAGCTCGGCCCGCGTCCGCGTGCCGTCGAAGGAGTCGAGGACGGCCATCCCCTCCGGGTCGGGGTCCTCGATGTGGACGTCGGCCCCGGCACTGGGGCGGAGCAGGTACAGGTCGCCGTTTGGCGCGATCAACCTCTGGGTTGTGCGCTTGATTCGCGGTCGTTCCATCGGCTAGGCCTCCTTTTGGCTATACCGCTTGAGACCTAATAAATGCTCAAATTCGTTTCACCCATTGAACATTCTCAGGAAAATAGAGCCTGACATTTGCACGACTTCGCCGTTATCTAGAAGCAACGGCCGCTGACCGCGACTCGCACGGAGGAGGGGCACCATGCCGATCAGGCATACGAGCATCAAGGAAGTTCGCAGGGACCGGCTGAGGGGGTTCATGGACCGTCGCCTGGTCCACGCCATCGGCCATCCGGTGCGCGAGCACATCCTCGCCGTGCTCAACGAGCGGCAGGCGAGCCCGACCGAAATCGGCGACGAACTGGAACTCGACGTCAGCGCCTTCTACAAGCACGTGCAGGTGCTCGAGCAGCTGGGCTGCATCGAGTGCGTCGGCACCCGCCGCGTTCGCGGCGTCCACGAGCGCATCTTCCGCGCAACCTCGACTTTGTCCTTCGACGACGAGACGTGGCAACGGGTGCCGGCGACGCTCAGGGCCGACGTATGGGCCGATTTACTGCGGAGGCTCTGCAACGACGTCACCGGTGCCCTGCTGGACGGCCGGCTGGGGGGCGGCGGCCCGGAGCACGTGAGCTTTACGCCGGGTCTCGTCGACGCCCAGGGTCGCAACGAGATCTTTGCCGTCCTCGAGGACGCGCTCTCGCGCGTGCGCGCCGTGCAGCGGGAGAGCGCCGCGCGCCTCCGCGAGAGCGGCGGGCAGGGCATCCCGATGACGGTTGCGATCCTCGGCTACGAAGCCGAGGGGGCCGCCCGTCCGGCGGCGTCCTCTAGCCGCAGGCAGCGGCGCCGGCCCTGGCGAAGACGGCGTCCAGCATCGCTTCGGTCAGGCGGCCGGTGAAGGTGTTCTGCTGGCTCGGGTGGTAACAGCCGAGCAGCGTCCAGCGCCCGGCGAGGGCCTCCGCTCCGTGGCCGAACTTCGGCTTCGGCCGTGGTATCTCGCCACCGAGGGCGGCGATCGCGCGCAGCGACCCCTCCCAGGCGAAGGCCCCGAGGGCGACGATCGTGTTGCTGCGCTCCAGTAGCTGCAGCTCCCGCGCCAGGTATGGGAGGCAGTTGTCGCGCTCCTGCGGCGACGGCTTGTTGGCCGGCGGGGCGCAGCGGACGACCGCGGTGACGTAGGCGTCGCGCAGCCGCAACCCGTCGTCGCGCCGCCTCGACTCGGGGCGGTTGGCGTAGCCGGCCCGGTGCAGGGCGGCGTACAGCCACTCGCCGGAGCGGTCGCCGGTGAACATGCGGCCGGTTCGGTTGGCGCCGTGGGCGGCGGGGGCGAGGCCGACGATCGCCAGCCGCGCGCCCGGATCGCCGAAGCCGTCCAGGGGCCGCGCCCAGTAGTCCTCGCCGCGGTAGCGCCGCGGCGGCTCGGCCGCCTGCGCCTCGCGCCACCCGACCAGCCGCGGGCAGCGGCGGCAGGCGTGGATCTCGGCGGCAAGCGCATCGAAGCCGGCGTTTCCGGTTTTCGTCCCCTGGCGCGAGCCCATCGGGTGGAACTCAATCAGGAGCCGGGGAAGGGCAAAAGAAAGGGACCCGATCACGCGGCCGTCGGATCGGGCCCCCTCCCCCTGTTACCGATTCTTGGTAGTCGAAAGCAGCGGCACGACGCAGTCCGTTTGGACGACCTTCACCCCGCTCACCCCCTTCGCAATTGTCAGCTCTTGCGGCGGGGGTCGCGACCTTCTTCAGTTCGACGCTTTAGACCAATCCAATGCTGGAAAAAGTTCCAGCATTCGAGAGTTCCTCTAGCAAAGTCTCGTCTTTGTTTGCCAAAACCCCTTTGGGTCTAATACGATGGAGTGCTACAGGAGCCGCAACCGCGCAACCGCATTGGAGGAGTCCCTTTGGCCGCAACGACGAAGAGCAAGACAGCGAAGAAGAGCAAGAGCACCGGCGTCGACCAGAAACTGGTCAAGGCTCTTGCTCACCCGCTTCGCGTCGAAATCCTCACCATCCTCAACGAGCGGATGGCCAGCCCGAACGAACTCTCGAAAGAGCTCGACGAGGGCCTGAGCCAGGTCAGCTACCACGTCAAAGTCCTCAAGGACTTCGACTGCATCGAGATGGTCAAGACCGAGCCGCGCCGCGGGGCCGTCGAGCACTACTACCGCGCGACGGCGCGGGCCTACCTGACAGATCGCGATTGGAAGTCGTTGCCCGATTCGGTCAAGCCTGGCGTGAGCGCATCGTCCGTTCGCATGATCAACGACGAAGTGTTTGGTGCTCTCACTGCCGGCACCTTCGACTCTCGGGACGATCGCCACATCAGCTGGACGCCCGGCGTCGTCGACCAGCAGGGCTGGGAAGAATCGGTCGACCTGGTCAACGACACGCTCACCCAGATCATCAAGATCCACGCCGCGAGCGCCAAACGCCTGGCCAAGTCCGGCGAGGAGGCCATTCCTGCTCTGGCCGTTCTGATGAACTTCGAAACACCCTCGCCCGAGGCAAAGAAAGCTCAGGGCAGGGGCGCCAAGAAGAGGAAGACTTCTCGAAAGGCCTAGCGACCCCGGTAGCCACAGCCGAGACGACATAGTCTTCGGGCCCGTCTCATGGGCACGGAGCGTCTGGAATGTGGCATTGGTGAGCGACGGCGCGGCATTGGCCGCGCCGTCGCTTGTCTTGCCGTCCTCTGCGCGGCCGCCCTCGTCGGTTGCGGCTCCGGCGGCGGGACGAGCGAGGAAAGCGAAAAGGCGGCCGACGCCGAGCTCTCCAACTCCCTGCTCTCCGGGGAACTCACCCTGCTGCGGGCCTACGGGCCGAGCCTGCGGGTCCTCCGCGGCGCCGACCGCGCGCTCCTCCTGCGCCTGCGCGGCCAGGGCCAGGCCCACGTCGACGCGCTGACCAAGGTGCTGCACGGCCTCGGCGCCGAAACGGAAGGCGAAGGGGAGGAACCCGGAGAGGAACTTCCCAAGGATCCCGAGGAAGCGATCGTCCTCGTCTACGAAGCGGAGAACGCTGCGCTCGACGAAGCTCTCGCCGCCGCCCCGAAGCTGGAAACGTACGCGCCCCGCGCCCTCGCCACCGGGCTTGCCACCAGCCACTCGCAGCACCTCGTCCTCCTGCGCCAGGCGCTCGGCGCGCCGCCGGCCGCCCTCGTCCCGTCCCCCTTCGAGAGCGGCGAAGAACCGCCGCCGGTAGAAGGGCGATGATGCAGCGGTGACCGCGCCGCTCTACGCGATCGGCCGCTTCTGCTCGCGCCATCACTGGCCGGTGATCGCGGCCTGGGTCGTGCTCGCCGTCGGCCTCGTCCTCGCCGGCCAGTCCGGCGAAAGCAAGACCAACGACAACCTGACGCTGCCCGGCACCGGCTCGACCGCGGCGACCGAACTGCTCGAAGAGAGCCTGCCCGAACAGGCCTACGGCAGCAACCCGCTGGTCTTCCAGGCCAGGCGGGGCGCCGCCCTCACCTCTGCGAAGTACACGGCCGCGATCGGCGAATCGGTGAAGCGGCTGGAAAAGCTGGGGGAGGTCAACTCCGCGGTCGACCCGCTGAGTCGCGAGGGCGCTCCGTACTTGAGCCCCGACCGCTCGATCGCCTACGTCCCCGTCATCCTCAACGTCGGGCCGGGCGAACTGACCGAACCGCAGGCGCTGGCGGTGCTCGACGCCGGCGAGCCGGCCGAAGCGGCGGGCCTCCGCGTCTCCGTCGGCGGCTACGTCGGCCAGCAGCTCTCCAAGCCCGACACCGGGGCGAGCGACGCGATCGGCATCGCGGCGGCGATCGTCATCCTCCTCTTCGCCTTCGGCACCGCGACGGCGATGGTGCTGCCGATCTCCTCGGCGATCGTCGGCCTCGCCTGCTCGCTCTCGATCATCCGCCTGCTCGAGAACGTCGTGCAGGTGCCGAGCGTCGCCTCGACGCTGGCGACGATGATCGGGCTCGGCGTCGGTATCGACTACGCGCTCTTCATCGTCACCCGCCACAAGCTGCAGCTCGCCGACGGGATGGAGATGGGGGAGTCGATCGCGCGCGCCACGGCGACCGCGGGCGGCGCCGTCGTCTTCGCCGGCTTCACCGTGGTGATTGCGCTCTGCTCGCTCGCCTTCGCCGGCATCCCGCTGGTCAGCACGCTCGGCTTCACCGCCGCGATCGCCGTTGTCGTCGCGGTTTGCGCTGCGGCCACCCTGCTGCCGGCGATGCTGGGGGCGCTCGGGCCGCGGATCTACTCGCTGCGCGTGCCGTTCAGCAAGGCCGGCGGCGATGACGCCGAGCCGCACGGCTGGCGGCGCTGGGCGCGCGGGGTCGCCGCCCGCCCCTGGCGCTCGGCGATCGCCGCGATGGCCGTCCTCCTCGTCCTCGCGGTGCCGGTCCTGCAGCTCGAACTCGGCCAGAACGACATCAGCGCCCTGCCCAAGTCGACCACGGCGCGCCAGGCCTACGACAGCCTCACGCAGGGCTTCGGCCCCGGCGTCAACGGGCCGCTGCTGATCGCCGCCGAATTCGAAAGCGCCGCGGAAGGCAAGCGGGTGCTGCCCGGGCTCGCCGACTCGGTGGGCGGGGCGCCCGACGTCGCCGGGGTCTCGCCGCCGACTGTCGACGAAGCGGGCACGGTCGCCGTCTTCACGGTCGTCTCCAAATCGGCGCCCTGGGCGGACGACACGGTGAGCCTGGTCGAAGGCCTGCGCGATACGACGATCCCGCAGGCGCTGCACGGCACCGATGCCGCCGCCTACGTCGGCGGGCAGACGGCCGGCTACATCGACCTGGCGACGCAGATCAGCGACAAGCTGCCGCTGATGATCGCGATCGTCGTCGCCCTCAGCTTCGTCGTCCTGCTGCTCGCCTTCCGCTCGCTGCTCGTGCCGGTCAAGGCGGCGGCGATGAACCTGCTCTCGGTCGCCGCCGCCTACGGTGTCGTCACCGCCGTCTTCCAGCTCGGCTGGGGCTCCTCGCTGATCGGCCTCGATCACCCGATTCCGATCGTCAGCTTCGTGCCGCTGCTGATGTTCGCGATCCTCTTCGGCCTCTCGATGGACTACGAGGTCTTCCTGCTGACGCAGATGCGCGAGCACTACCGCGAGGACGAAGACGAGAAGCGGGCGGTAATCGAGGGGCTCGCCAACACCGGCCGCGTGATCACCTCGGCGGCGGCGATCATGGTCTGCGTCTTCACCAGCTTCGTCCTCAACGGCAACCCGGTGGTGAAGGAGTTCGGCGTCGGGCTGGCGGTGGCGATCGCGATCGACTCGACCCTGGTCCGCTGCCTGCTGGTGCCGGCGATCATGGTCCTGCTCGGCAAGCGCGCCTGGTGGCTGCCGCGCTGGATGGAGCGCTTCGTGCCGCACATCAGCATCGAGGGCGAGCAGTTCTTCGCCGCCCGCGACGCCGCGGTCGCGAGGGAGAGCGATTGAGCGGGCCATGTTCCCGCTCAACCTCCCCAACGCACTGACCCTGCTGCGCATCCTCGCGGTGCCGGTGGTCGTCGTCGCCCTGCTCGGCGAGACGCCCAACGGCGACGCGCTGGCGGCGGCGGTCTTCGCCCTTGCCGCGGCCACCGACGGGCTCGACGGCTACTTCGCCCGCTCGCGCGGCTCGATCACCACCTTCGGCAAGCTGATGGACCCGATCGCCGACAAGCTGCTGATCGTCGCCGCGCTCGTCTCGCTGGTTTCGCTCGATCGGCTCGAAGCCTGGGTCGCGATGGTGATCATCGCCCGCGAGTTCGCCGTCACGGTGATGCGCGTGATCGCCGCCGAGCGCGGCGTCGTGATCGCCGCCAGCTGGCTCGGCAAGGCGAAGACCGTCCTGCAGATCGCGGCGGTCTTCGCCCTGATCGCGGCCAACCCGGCCCCCGCCTGGGTCGACGCCCTCGTCTACCTCGCCGTCGCCGCCACCCTGATCAGCGGCGCCGACTACTTCTTCGGCCTGCGCCGGCGCCTCGAGCAAGAGCGCCGGTTGCGCTCGCGTCACCTCGCCGCACGCAAACCCTGACGGCGCACGGGGCGCCGAATCGCCTGCGCAAACCCGACGTCACACAAACGTCAACCAACCGCGTGCAAGTCCTGGCGTTCTCCGCGCCACACGTGCGCCGACGCCTGCCAGGGTCGCCGCATGTCGGCGTCCCCACCACCCCCACCCCGGTGCAACGCTTTGAGCGCGAAATAGACCCCCAACGCGTTGCACCGGGGGAGATTGCGACCGCGGAGATCCGCCAACTGGCCGAGCGGCAACATGGCGTCGTCGCTCGACGGCAGCTCCTCGAGTTGGGCCTGGGAAGGGACTTGATTCGGGAACGCGTTCGCACGGGCCGACTGATCGAGCTGCACCGTGGCGTCTTCGCGGTGGGTCACCGCCGGATAGGTCTACGCGGTGAGTGGATGGCGGCGAGCCTCGCATGCGGCCCCCGTGCCTACCTTTCGCACGGCAGCGCCGCACATCTCTGGGGTATCCGAGGGTCGCGGCGCCCCCACGAGGTGCTCCGAGTCTCGGGCCACCGGAAGCCCCATGGCGTATGGCTCCACCAGACACGGTCGCTGCCGGACGAGGACGCCACCTTTAAGGCGGGCATCCCCGTAACGACGATCGAGCGAACGATCATGGACATGGCTGGTCGGCTCGACGAACGGCAACTGGAGCACATGATCGTCAACGCCGATCGCAGTGGCGGTCTCCACTGGGATGATCTTCAACGAGTCATCGAAGAAGGGAACGGGCGCAAGGGGCTCCGTCGCCTTCGCAGAGTGGCGATGAGGATCGATCCCCGTGCCGCCGACGCCGTCTCGCCTCTCGAGGTCGACTTCTTCTCCCTTTGTCAGAAGGCGGGTCTGCCGCTCCCCCAGGTAAACGTCCTGGTCGAGGGCAACCTGGTCGACTTCTACTGGCCCGCCGCCAAGCTAATCGTCGAAACCGACGGCTACACCTACCACAACGATCGTGCCGCTTTCGAGAAGGACCATGAGGTCACCGTTGCGCTGGCCGCGACCGGTTACAAAGTTCTGAGAGCGACCTACCACATGCTCAAGAGCGATCCCCGCACATTCCTTGCACTGGTCGCCGACTCACTGCGGTGATTTTTCGCGCCGCTCCCTGGGTGCAACGCGTTGGATGCGAAATAGCCCCCAAAAACGTTTCACCGGGGTGGGGGGGCGTGGCCCTCAGGTCGAGGGGGACTCGAGCCACTTGCGCATCGTCGTGTGGTGCGCCTGGTGCTCGCCCGAGGCGAGCTCCTCGCGCAGCTCGCGGAGGGTGCCATAGCGCTCGGCGACGACGTTGTGACGGTGGATCGTCTCCAGGTTCTCCTGACGGGCCATGACGAAGGCCTCGCCGGGTAGGTCGGGGTAGCCCTCGACCACCGCGCGCACCATCTCGCGCACGCAGTCCTCGACGAAGCGCGGCTGTTCATGGGCTTTGGCGACGACGGCGAGCTCGTCGGGCCGCTTCATCAGCTCGTAGATCTCGGAGCTCATCGAACCCTCGACCAGCTTCAGCAGCTCCGGCGCGTCGATCCAGGTCTCGCCGCCCTCCGGGCAGCCGATGTAGAGCGTGCCGATGCCGCGTTGGTTGTGGGTCGCCACCGGCACCGCCTCGATCGCCTGCGCGATCTGCTCGGCGTCGAAGCCGGCCTCCGCCAGCCGTTCGCGGCCCAGCTCGGCGACCATCTCCTGAGCGCACGGACAGGCGGTCATCCCCTGCGCCTGCACTCCCGTCAGCGTCCGCGTGCCGCGCTCGGAGGCGACGGCGGTGCCGAAGAGCCGGTAGATCTCCTGTGTCGAGTGGCCCGTCGCCGGCGTGCTCACCGTCTGCGGGTAGCGCGCGTCGACCGAGACCTCCGCCCGCCGCCCCTGCTGGCGCTCGCGCACGTGCTCCGCGATGTGCGCCGCCAGGACCTCGGCGCGGAACGCCTCGCCGAGCACCACCTCGTCGATCGCCTCGCCGACGATCTCCTCGAAGCGGGACATGTGCACGCCCGCCTGGCGTGGCTCGAGGTCGACGAAGCACTCGAAGTCGGCGTGGTAGAGATTCTCGGCGCCGTCGGCCTTGACCCGAATCACCTTCTCGACGCCGGTCACGCCGACCCGCGAGAGGCTCACCTGGGTAGCCGGCACCGACGCCTGTACGTCGGGGGCGCTCAGCGGTGCTGTCGACGTCGTCGAACTGGCCACGGCTTATGAAGCGTAAGCGACCGGCGCCGTCGGCGATCCTCGCCGGTCAGATCCGATCTGAATCATCTGCCTATACTTCGCCTCGGTCGGAGCTAAGGGGCCGGCCCCCCGGTCAAGGGGAGAGGGTTGCACCGGAGGCAGTGAGATCGAACCGTTGGAGACGGTCCCCCAGGGGCTGGATCGGGATTCGGAGGAACGGCCGTTCGCGGAGCCGGAAGAGCTGCGCGGACTGATCGCGCTGGGCCGCGAGCGGGGCTACCTCACCTTCGAGCAGATCGCGACCACCCTTGCCGAGGTGGACGTGACCAAGGAGCAGATCTCGGGCCTGCACGCCCACCTGCTCGAGCAGGGAGTGGAAGTCCTCGCCGAGGAGAGCGTCGACGCCTACAAGGAAGCCCGCGCCGAAGCGGCCAACGGGCAGGAGCGCAAGGCGGAGCTCGACCTGACGGTCGAGCCGAGCCTCGACTCGCTCCGCCTATACCTGCGCTCGATCGGCCAGGTCGACCTGCTCACCGCCGCCGAGGAGGTGGACCTGGCGAAGCGGATCGAGCGCGGCGACATGCTCGCCAAGCGGCAGATGGTCGAGGCGAACCTGCGCCTCGTCGTCTCGATCGCGAAAGGCTATTTGGGCCGCGGGCTCAGCTTCCTCGACCTGATCCAAGAGGGCTCCCTGGGCCTGATCCGCGCCGTCGAGAAGTTCGACTACCGGCGCGGCTACAAGTTCTCCACCTACGCGACCTGGTGGATCCGCCAGGCGGTGACGCGGGCGATCGCCGACAAGGCGCGGACGATCCGCATCCCGGTCCACATGGTCGAGAAGCTGAACCGCGTAGCCCATGTCGAGCGCCAGCTCGTCCAGTCCCTCGGCCGCGAGCCGGAGCCGCCCGAGATCGCCGCAGAGCTGCGCTGGCCGCTGGACGAAGTGCGCGACATCCTGCGCGTCTCGCAGCTGCCGGTCTCGCTGGAGAAGCCGGTCGGCGACGAGGACGAATCGGAGCTGGGCGACTTCGTCGCCGACGAGGAAGTGGCCGAGCCGTTCGAGGAAGCGAGCGAGCACTTGCAGCGCGAAGGCGTGCGCAGAGCGCTCGACGCCCTGCCCGAGCGCGAGCGCCAGGTGATCGAGCTGCGCTACGGCCTCTCGGGCGCCGAGCCGCTGACGCTCGAGGAGGTGGGCCGCACCTTCGGCGTCACCCGCGAGCGGATCCGCCAGATCGAGACCAACACGCTGAAGAAGCTGCGCGGCCTGCCCGAGGCGCAGATGCTGCGCGACGCGGGCTGAGCCCCCCGCCCTCCCTCAGCGCGGCTCGAGCACGATCACCGATGCCTCGCGCGCCAGTTGCTGCTGGTAGTCGTCGAAGCCGGCGTACTGCTCGTTGTGGCGGCGCCAGAGGTCGGTCCGCTCGTCCCCCTCGGCGACCCGGGCGCGCACGCGGTAGCGCCGCCGGCCGCGCTCGACTTCCGCCTGCGGGTTCGCCTTCAGGTTGAGCGACCAGGCCGGCACCTTGGCGTTGCCGGCGTTGGTGTTGATCACGACGACGTTCTCGCCGTCGGCGAGATAGACGACCGGCGAGGTGCGCTGCTGCCCCGACTTGCGGCCGGTCGTCGTCAGCAGCAGGACCGGCGCGCGGCCGACCCTGCCGCCGATCCGTCCGCCGCTGAGCCGGTAGAGAGGCACGTTGAGCTTGCCCGCCCAACGCAGACCGCGCGCTCCCAGCGAGTGGGAGAAGCGGGCGATCGTGTGGTCGCTGGGCACGACGCGTAAGGTACACCGCGATGCCCGAGCCGCATCCCTTTCGCCGCGCCGCCGAGGCCAAGGACCTCGAGCTGCTGACCGAGACGCTGCGCGAGGACGTCGAGCTGCACAGCCCGATCCTCTTCCGCGGCTTCGAGGGCCGCGACGTCGTCACCCAGGTGCTCACCCACGTCGCCGCCACGCTCGAGGACCTCACCTACGTCGACGAGCTGCGCGAGGGCGACACCGTGGCGCTGCGCTTCAAGGCGCGGGTCGGCGACCGCGAGCTGGAGGGGATCGACTTCCTCGAGCTCGACGAGGAGGGACGCGTCGCCGTGCTCACCGTCTTCATGCGCCCGATGTCCGCCCTGACCGCCTTCAACGAGCGGATGACGGAGCGCCTCGGCGCCAAGCCCCGCAGCCTCTAGAATCGCCCGAGTCTCCGGGGGAGTGCCCGAGTGGTTAAAGGGGACTGGCTGTAAACCAGTTGGCTCTGCCTACGCAGGTTCGAATCCTGCCTCCCCCACTATGAGCGACCTCGAGGGCCGCGTAGTCGCGATCGCCGGCGTCGCCGGCGGGCTCGGGCCTGTCGTGGCGAAGGGGCTCGCGGAGGCCGGGGCGAGCGTCGCCGGCGCCGACGTCTCGGCGCAGCGTGCCGAGGAGGTGGGCGCCGAGCTCGGCCTGCCCGGCGAGCGCTGGGACGCCCGCGGCGTCGACCTGCTCGACGAGGACGCGACCCGCGCCTGGTGCGCCGCGATCGAAGAGCGCTTCGGGCGCGTCGACGCCCTCCTGCACCTGGTCGGTGGCTGGCGCGGCGGCCAGCCGCTGCACGAGGAGCCGCTCGAGGACTGGGACCTGCTGCACGACCTGCTGATCCGCACCGTGCAGCACACGACGCGCGCCTTCCATGACGCCCTCGTGGCGAGCGGCCGCGGCCGCTTCGTCCTCGTCTCGGCCAAGCAGGCGCAGGCTCCGTCGAACTCCAACGCCGCCTACGCCGCCGCCAAGGCCGCGGCCGAGGCCTGGACTCTCGCCCTCGCCGACGGCTTCGAAGGGACGAGCGCGACGGCCAACATCCTCGTCGTCGACGCGATCCTCACGCCCGCCATGCGCGAGGAGAGCCCCGGCGAGGCATTCCCCACCTTCACGCCCGCCGAGCACATCGCCGAGGCGATCGCATTCCTCTGTTCGGACGCCGCCGGGAAGATGAACGGCCAGCGCCTGCCTCTTACGATGAGGGGATGAACAAACCCGCCGACGGCGAGATGACGATCCGCGAACTGGCGGAGCGCACGGGAATGACGGTGCGCAACATCCGCGCCCACCAGACTCGCGGCCTGCTGCCGCCGCCTGTCGTGCGCGGCCGCACCGGCTACTACAACGACGAGCACGTCGCGCGCATCGCGTTGACGCGGGAGATGCAGGCCGACGGGCTCAACCTCGAGGCGATCCGGCGCGTGCTCGAAGGCGGCGAGGGCGCCGCCACGGAGATCTTCGACTTCACCCGCGCCCTGCGGGCGCCCTTCGAGGACGAGGCGCCGGAGATCGTCGAGGCCGCCGAGCTGGCCAGCGTCTGGGACAACGGCGACGGCGCCCCCGACCCCGAGCTGCTGCGCCGCGCCGAGAAGCTCGGCATCCTCCGGGCCCTGCCGGACGGCCGCATCGAGGTGATCAGCCCGCGCCTCGAGCGCGCCGCGGAGGCGCTCGCCGAGCTCGGCGTCGGGCCCGACGGGGCACTCGCCACGGCGGAAAAGCTGCGCCGCCATGCCGACGGCGTGGCCCGCGCCTTCGTCGACCTCTTCGTCAAGGAGATCTGGCAGCCGTTCGACCGCGCCGGGCGTCCCGACGAGGACTGGCCCAAGGTCCGCGAAGCGCTTGACCGGATGCGGCCGCTGGCCTCCGACGCGCTGCTCGCGGTCTTCCAGATCGCGATGGCGGAGGCGGTGGAGAAGGCCGGCGACCGGACACTGCGTTTCGCGGCCCGCCGCAAGCCCACCGCAGCGAAGCGATCGCCGAAACAGCGGCGAAAGCGGAGCTGAGCCTCGCTTGACCTTGCAAACCCTGACGTATATGGTCGAGCTTAGTTCCTGTACGGAGGCGTTTAAGCGGCAGACTGGACGGTCGGAGGCGGGGAAGCCGAGGCATGGACGAGAGCCCGCAGTCCTCGGATGGCTTTCCATCTGCGTTCTCCGCTGCCGTCGCCCGGCTTCAGGTGGTGGTTCTCGAAGCCTGCCGGGAGCAGGAGCTCTGGCCGGCGAAAATCGCGGCCGCGGTCGCGGCCTCGATCGAGTTCGCGGCCCGCGAGCCCGACAGCGTTCGCCTGCTGGCGGTCGACGCGCTGCTGCGCAGGCCCGACGGCGGCCGGCGCTACGTAAGGACGATCGAGCACTTCGCCGAGCTGCTGCGCGCCGAGGCACCCGCTGACGAGCGGCGCCCCCGGACCACCGAGCATGCATTGGTGGGGGGAATCGTGACCACTGTTGCCGACCGCATGCGCCACGAGGCGCCGGGCGACCTGCGGGCGACGGCGCCCGAGCTGGTCGAGTTCGTGCTCCTGCCCTACGTGGGTCCGGCAGAGGCCAAGAGGTGGGCCGATTGGGTGACGCAACGCTCCCCACACGGCTCTCGCGCCCAATAGCGACGTTATTGTTGAGCGATCGGCGCGTAACCGCGCCATGCCCGGCCGCCGCGTGTTGATGGAGCAGCCAGGGAGAGCCATGAGGACAACCAAGTCAGCGATCTCGACGATGGCCGTGTGCGCGGCGCTGCTCGTCGGCGCCGTCTTCGCGCCCTCCGGGCTCGGCGGGTGGGAAGAAAAGGAAGGCGTCAGGGTCGGGGTGACGGGGAAGCTCCGACCCACCGTCCTGCCGCGGCATGGCAGGGTGCCGATCGGGGTCAGCCTGGGAGGGAAAATCTCTTCGGCCAACGTCGGCGAACCGCCCAAACTGACGAAGCTGACGATCGAGATCAACCGCAACGGGCACCTCGACACGCGCGGGCTGCCACGTTGCCACCTGCGCAGCATCAGGCCCTCGACGAACCGCGAAGCGCTCGACGCCTGCCGCTCCTCGCTGGTGGGCGAAGGCAGCTTCTCGGCGAACGTGCGTTTCCCCGAGCAGTCGCCGTTCCCGTCCAACGGCAAGGTGCTCGCCTTCAACGGCTTGGATCACGGTCGGCCTACGATCTTCGCGCACATCTACGGGACGGAGCCGGTGCCGACCTCCTACGTGCTGTCGTTCCGGATAAGACATCGCTCGGGCACCTATGGGACGGTCCTCGAAACGACGTTTCCGGAAGTGACGGGCGAATGGGGGTACGTCACCGGGCTGACGATGAGCCTGCACCGCCGCTTCTCCTTTCGCGGCAGGACGCGGGGCTACCTGAGCGCCGGTTGCCCAGCTCCGGCGGGCTTCACCAAGGTGCTCTTCCCACTGGCCAGGACCAGCTTCGAATTCGAAGACGGGCTCGAGATCCCGGCCGTCATCGAACGCACCTGCACGGTGCGCCGCTGAGACGGCTCCTAGCCGACGGTGGTCGCGGCGTTCATCTCCTCGCTGGCCGCCTCGTGCCCTTCGTAGGGCAGCACGGCGAAGTACATCAACGAGGGAAGCAGGGAGTCGAGGTCGTCTCCTTCTCCGCGGTAGAGGCGCGAGTAGAGCAGCGACTCGATGCCGCCAACGATTCCCGCGGCTGAGATCGCCGAAGGAGCCGGGACTTCGGAGGCGCCTGCCCGCACTTCCTCATCGAGGCATTCCGCGAGTTGCTCGAGCAGCTCGTCGCGTCGCTGCAGGGCGGCGGGGGTGGCGGCGCGAGAGTCGACGACCAGGGTCATCGCCGCGTCCGGCTCTTCTCGGACGAAGCGCAGCAGCTCTTCCAGCGACAGCCGCAACCGCTCGCGCCAGCTCTCGGACTCGGCGTCGGCCGCCCGCTTCAGCCGCGTCAGCAGTCGCAGCGCGGCGGCATCGAAGGCCGCCAGGAAGCCGTCTTCCTTGTTTTCGAAGTGTTCGTAGAAGGTCGGTCGCGAGACCCCGGCCCGGTCGAGCACGTCCTGGACGCTGAAGTCCCCGTAGCCGAGCTCTGCCGATGCGCGCATCGTCGCCGCCAGCAGGCGCTCGTGCTGTACCGCCCGGACCAGGTCCGAGGGCAGGGAGCGGATGCCCGACGGGAAGCGCCCTTCGCCGCCCGCGAGCAGCTCGGCCGCGGCGCTGACGTCCTCGGCGGGCCAGCTGTCCCCGAACGCAGCGATGAGCATGTCTTGGCTGAGCTGGATCCTGCGCGGAGGAGGCATAAAGAACCAAACCGTTTTTCTTAGAAACACAAACGGTTTGGGCACGGTACCACTCAGCCGGGGTCGAAGCAAGCTTTTTCACTCTCCGAGGGTATGCTCGGCGAGTGTCTCCCCGTGCGCAGACGGCGCGAGCCCAACCCTCGCCGGCCTCGCCGCGACCTCGCCTGCCGGCCGAGTTCGTCGCCTTCCACAAGCGTCGCCGGATCATGGACGCGATCGCCGACCTGACCGCCGAACATGGCTACGAGGCAACCAAAATCGGCGACATCGTCAAGCGCGCGGGCGTCGCCCGCAAGACGCTCTACGACAACTTCGAGGGCAAGGAAGATGTCTTCCTCGCTGCTTTCGACAGTGCCGTCGAAGACGTCGCGGGCCGCGTCGAAGCAGCCTGCGAGCAGGCGGGCGACGGCTGGGAAGAGCGCCTGCAGGCAGGTCTCTCCGCCTTCCTCGACTACGTGGCCGAGGAGCCGGCGACGGCGCGAATGTGCATGGTCGAGGCGATGTCTGCGACGCCGGCGGCGACCCGCCGCTACGAGGACGCGTTGCAGCGTTTCGTCGCGATGACGAAGGCCACGGCTCCCCACCACGAGCAGCTGCCGGAGACGATCGAGGAGACGCTGG
>Ga0268264_10002846_pt1 | contig 15088 bp, 11 predicted proteins | sample KBSSwiS32_FD_190357 | JGI IMG/M metagenome (GOLD analysis project Ga0268264, IMG submission 190357) | Switchgrass rhizosphere microbial communities from Kellogg Biological Station, Michigan, USA - KBS Switchgrass S3-2 (SPAdes) (version 2) | ecosystem: Host-associated > Plants > Roots >...
GCCGAGTGTCACCGAAAGCGCAAGCACGGCCATCTTGCGGAGCCAAGAAACGGCAACCTTCATGGAGTTTCGCTTCATCTGAAGTGCAGGGTCATCTGCGCATCATAGCGCTTCGTCCACCATCGGTGGCGACTCCGTTTAAGCACCATTGCGGTACCCAAATCCAAGCCGCTCACGGATCAGGGCCATTTGGACAACCACCGGCTGTCGTCCCTGCTCGTCCGTGCCGACGAGCCTTATTTGCTGCGCTGCATGCGCCTCTTGTTGGCCCCAAGCAGACTACTTTCGTGCAGCAGCAATTCCGTCCGCTATTGGATGCTTCCTTCGCAACAGATTCCGCGTGGAGTGACACGTTCCACAGTGAAACCTTGCGGAACAGGATGGTTCGCGGTCCTAACCGGTTGCTTCAGCTTCTCAGGGCGCGTGGGTTAAGCCAGTCGGCCGGAAGCCTATTTACGACCGCTCGCCATTCCTCGGCCTGCTCATCGGTGAGATCGTTCGGCGCATCAGGCCGCATCATCAGAGCAGTCGCCCGCGCCAGCGCCTCTACCGTCGAGTATGTCTTGCGTTCTCTCATTGCACCGCCCCCTTTTGTTAGGTCTCTCAACCTTTTTTGTTATGCTTTTTGCGAAATCGCCTGGGCCCGCAGCTCGGGGCGCTTGTTCACCAAAACTGCGACTGTCCCCGGTGGGTTCAGCTCGCGATCGGCGGCGGCTCGACGAAATCGTTCGCCGATTCCTCGACCAGCCGCAGTCCCCTTGCGGTCGGCCTGGCCGGGCTGGCTCATGTCCTTGCCCGCTTGCTGCGTGATCGCCATGTGCAGAGCGGCCTCGCCGCCTGGCTTGAACTCGATCCCGCTGCACAGGATGCCGATCGCGATGTCGCCTTCCATCCGAGCGCGCAGCAGTAAGCGTTCGAGTTCGCGCACCTCGTGTGCTCTTACGTTCCGTCTCCGCCGCGCTTGACAGCGAGGCGCCACTGGCTACCGCTGCCGGGCGCCGAGTTGGTGTTGTCGCGTTGCGCGATCCATAACGAACCCTTGTGGGGCACGCCGACGCCGACGCCGCGACTCTCTCCTGCTCGCCACACGCCACGAGCGGCGTAACGGACGCCCTTGCGCTCCATGTCGTCGAGACGCCTCTCGATTGCCGCGAGCTTGGCGTCTCCCTGCCTCCGAAGCGAAGCCCTGTGGCTCTCGGCGTACGGCTTAACGATCGCAGCGACCTCACGGCCGAAGGCAGCGCCGTCGAACTTGCGCTTTGCTGGCTCGCGCGGGTCAGGTGCTCTTGGTGCGCCGAGCCGCCCCGAGTTCTGCCTCGGCCGCATCGCGCTGCTGCTCGATCTGCCTGATCTCCTCCTCGAGCAATCGCGCGCCAAACTTCGTGTTCGCGCTGCCCAGCCGCCATGCCGTTTCGACCTGTCTACTGGAGGGCGCGCGAGCCGGCTTGCAAGTTGTCTTCGGGTTGCGGCGGCTCTGGGCGGCCCGTTCCAGCCCCGCGCCGAAGTGATCGAAGACGGATCGGGCGATGGCCTTCGGGTCCATCATCTCCGGCTCGTTGGAAAACTTCTCGCGCCGGCGGCTGCGGATCATGTTGGCGAGGGAAGCGACCACCTTCGCCGGGTCGCGGTGCGTCTGGATCAGGCAGGCGTCGGGATAGGCCTCGACCAGCTCGTCGAGCATCAAGATGTGAGGCGGGGACTTCAGCGTCCAGCGCCCCTTCGGCCCTTTCCACTGCAGTTGCTGCAACACGCGCTTGTGGGTGTTGAAGACCCCTTCGGGCCGGACCTCGGTCAGCCACCTGATATAGTCGGGCACGCTGTAGATCGCCCAGAAGTTCGAGCTGGCGAAGTGCAGCGTGGTGATCGCGTTGCACTCCTGGGGCAGCTTGGCGTGCCAGTTGTGCATGGTGGCCAGTTCCGGCGCGCCCGCGAGGATGGCCCGGTTCTCGGCCTCGATCTCGGCGATGCGCGGATCGGTGTCGAAGGTCGCGGCCTCCGGCGCCGGCCAGGGACGCTGGACCTCCCAGTCCAGCGGTGCGCGGGCCGCGGGATCCAGCGCCAGCAGCTCGTAGAGCCAAGTGGTCCCGGTGCGCGGCATGCCGGTGACGATGAGCGGGCGTTCGATGCGGCCGGACAGGATCTCCGGATGGCGCCGTCCGTCGTCGACGAGGCGCAGCCGCGTCTCCAGCAGGCGAATGACGTGGGCGGACACGATCGGGCGGAGCCTTGCCGCCGTGCCCATGGCCTCCACCGCCGCAAGCAGCTTTCCCAGCCCGACCCGGAACGTGAGGTCGTCGCCCCAGTCGGTGAGCCCCGTCCGCTGCTCGGCCGCCGCCAGCAAGCGGCCTTCGTCCAGGGGCCCTGCGTCGATCTCGGCCTTTGCGGTCATGCGATCGGTTCCATTCCGCGCCGTCGGCGCCTAGCCGCGCCACGTTATGTCAATCGGGCGGCGCCGCATTCCAGCGGCCCGCAGAACGTCCTCGAACCACGACTTGACTTACCCGTCAAGTCAATCGTCGGACGGCCGCCGATTTTACGATTGGGGCGGCGCCAGAGCCTCCGTGAGGATCTGGTCGACGTCGTCCAGCGGAGCGAGGCTGTTGTTCATTCGGGCGACCAGGATCGCGCCGCCCAGGGCGTAGGCGATCAGGCGCGCCGTCGTCTCGACGGAGTGGCGCAGGCCCTGGGTTTCGGCGACGTGCTGCAGGCCCCGCTCCAGATAGTGCAGGTTGGAGTCCATGAGCTCGCGCATCTTGCCGGCGATCCGCGGGTCCTCCCGCAGGATCGAGGTGGGCATGGACATGTTGAAGGTCCCCGGCACGAATCCCAGGTCCCTCTTCGCCGCGACCTGGACCTGAACGAGCATCTGCAGGTGCCGTTCCAGGGCTTCGCGCGGCGTCGCGGACTCCGCATAGATCGCGGCGAGCTGTTCCGACTGATGGCGCCAGATGTTTTCCAGGCACTCCAGCAGGATGTCCGCTTTGGACGGGAAAAAATGGTAGAAGCTCCCCTTCAGGACCTTGGCGCGCTCGAGGATCATGTCCACGGACACCTCGCCGATGCCGTGGCGCCACATCAGATCCGTGGCGGCGTCCACCAGCCGCTGTCGGGTGTCGTTTCTCGGCCGCCGTGCGCGCGGCCGCGCCTCGTCCGTCGCCGTCACCGCGGCCATCTCGGGCCGGCGACATCGGAAATATTCATCATCGGCGTCAGCTCCTTGTCTGCGGCCTGGCGTCGAACGGAAGGCTGGACAGCCGTTGACCCCGCGCCAATGCTTGCTAAGTTGACGGGATAGTCAACACTAGTCCGGTCGCGACGCAAGTCAGATCATCAAGGAGGCACGATGGACAAGAGCCCGGGCGTCTTCGACCGTTTCCGGCTCACCGGGCGCACCGCCCTGGTGGTGGGGGCCGGTCCCGGGATCGGCGCCCACGTCGCAAGGGCCTTCGCCGAGGCGGGCGCCAATGTCGTGGTGAGCTCGCGTTCGGCCGACAAGATGGAAGTCCTCGCCAAGGAAATCCGAGCGGGTGGCGGAAGGGCCATCGGCGCAGCCGGCGATTCCGGCGAGATCGAGGACATGGAGCGCCTGGCGCAGCGGGCCGAGGCGGAGTTCGGACCGGTCCACGTGCTGTTCTACAACGCCTTCACCGGCGCCCTGCCGATCGACAAGGACGTGTTCGACGGCGACGAGGCGGATTGGGCGGCGGCGATCGCCGTCAATCTCATGGGTCCCTACCGCCTGGCGAAGCGGCTGGCGCCGGGGATGAAGGCCGAGGGCTACGGCTCGATCATCAACCTGCTGACCTGCGCCAGCTTCACGCCGATCCTGCCGCAGTTGATCTACGGGTCGACCAAGGCGGGGCTGCACATGATGACCCGCTACCTGGCCAAGGCCCTGGGGCCGGACGTCCGCGCCAATTGCATCTGCCCAGGATCGATGAGTCCGGACGGGGTGGTGAGCCCGAAGTTCGCCGCGCACCTAGAGACGAACGCCATCAAGCGCACGGGCTTTGCAGACGAGGTCGTCGGCGCGGCGCTTCTGTTGGCCTCCCCCGCCTCCAGTTACACGACCGGTCAGGTGATCTTCTGCGAGGGCGGCCGCGTCGGGACCATTTCCTGACGTCGGAATGCACGCAGGCCGCGCACTAGTTTATTGACTTATCCGTCAAGTCAATTAAGCTTTGCTGATGGGAGCAAGATCCACATGATCACGGTTGTGACCGGCGCGAGCCGAGGCGCCGGCAAGGGCATCGCGATCGCGCTCGGCGCGGCGGGCGCCACCGTCTATGTCACGGGGCGCAGCACCAGCGGCGCCGAATCCCCGGTCGGCGGTTCGGTGGCGGCCACCGCCCAGGCGGTCACGGAAGCGGGCGGTCGCGGCGTGGCCGTCACATTGGATCATGCTGACGACGCGGCGGTCCGGGAGCTGTTCCAGCGCATCGGGCGCGAGCACGGCCGCCTGGACATCCTCGTCAACAACGCCGCCTACCTCGTCGACGCGCCGGACCCCAAGGCGCCGTTCTGGGAGAAGCCGTTGGCGGCGGCCGACCTGATCACCATCGGACTGCGATCCCACTTCGTGGCGAGCTACTACGCAGCGCCCCTGCTGATCGCCAACGGCAAGGGTCTGATCGTCAACACCGGCCACTACGGCGCGGTCTCCTATCACTGGGGTCCCACTTACGGGGCGCAGAAGGCGGGCGCGGACAAGCTGGCCGCCGACATGGCCAAGGAGCTTCGCCCGCACAATGTCGCCGCCGTCTCGATCTGGATGGGCTCCATGGCAACGGAACGAGGCCTGGCGCATCGACGCGACCTCTCCGAGGACGCCATCGAGGCCTTGCAGCTCGAATCCCCGCAATTCGCAGGTCGGGTCATCGCGGCGCTCTACGCCTCCGACGAGCGGATGGCGCTGTCAGGGCGCGCCTTGATCGGGGCCGAACTGGGCGAGCGGCTGGGCGTGAAGGATATCGACGGCCGTCAACCGCCTTCACGTCGAGACACACTGGGCGCGCCGCCTGAGCTGCATCCCAGCCTGCTGAGCTGAGCGCCGCGAGCCAGCGTCGTCACGCCTTGCTCTCGGGCGGCAAGGTCGCCGCGAGCCAATCGGCCATCACGCGGTAGGTCTCCCGGGCGCTTGGGTGCAGCGCGAGATTGTGACCGGTGTCGACCACCAGTTCGGCGAAGGTGAAATTGGCGGGGGCCATGTCGATGGCCCGGGCATACATGCCGGCGCAGTTCGGCGTGCGGTCCGGACTGTAGTAGGTGCGGTCGAACTCGCCCACCTGGATCAGCGTCGGAACCGTGACCCGGGCCCCGGCGTCGGCGGCCAAGGCCATCGTACGGTTCTCCGCCCGGGTCATCGTCCCCCCGAGGCCCGTGTCGATCTCGATCAGCGCCGCCTCGGCCGGGGGATTGCAGAAGAACTTCTTCGCGCGACGATGATCGGGAAGCGTCAGATACTGGGCGTCCGAAGGCGCAGCCGAGCGGTCGGCCGAGCCGCCCTCGGTCGTCACGCCGCACATCTTGAGGAAGGCCTCATGGGCTTCGCGTGTGGCGACGATCCGGTTCGCATTCACGCCGAAAACCCCGGTCAACACCAAGGCGTCTGCGCCGCCGTAGGTCGCCTGCATCAAGGCCGAGGTGAACGAACCCAGGGAATGTCCCACGAGGACGCAGCGCGAAAAACGGCGCCCGCCGACGCCGGCGGTCTTCACGTGCTGGACGACCTGATGCAGCGCCTCGGCATTGCGCGGCATGTCCACCCATTCGCCCGGCGGCTTTGAGCTTTCTCCGCAGCCAAGGCGGTCGATGTTCAGCGTGGCCCAGCCGTTCTCATACGCCCATTGGACGCACGAGTAGGTCTGCGGCCTGTACGGGAAATCCCAATAGGCGTGGGTGTAGAAGCCCCCGTGCACGAGGATCAGGAGGGTGTCGGACGCGCCCGGCGGAATGGAGAGCCAGCCTGCAATCTCCGCAGACTCCTTCGGCAGCCCCGAGAGGCGGACCGTCATCCTGACAGGTTCTCGAAGCATCGACGTGGTCCCCCCGAATGACACGCGCCGCAAGACGGCCGGCGAGCGGTCGACCCTGCCTTAAGCTTCGCGTTCGGGACAACCCGCCGATGGCCTCGACGCTCAACTCACCGAGACGGACCTGCGATAGAGATGCCACGTCGCATGCCCGAGCAGCGGCACGACGAGGATCAGTCCGACCAGCGCCGGCGCCGACCCGAGCAGCAGCCCGCCGACGATGACCAACCCCCAGAGCGCCATCGGCCAGGGATTGGCGGCCACCATGCGCACGGAGGTGCGGATCGCCGCCCTCACGCCGACATCGTGATCCAGCAGGAGCGGGAAGGACACGACGCTGATCATGAAGGCCGCGAGGGCGAACAGGAACCCGACCCCCATGCCGATGGCGATCATCGCCCAACCGGCCGGCGTGTAGAGCACGTCGTGGGTGAACGCGGCGACGGAGGCCGGCGGTTCCGGCCCGAGGGTGGAGATATAGATCTGGTAGGCTGCCGCCAGCCACAGGAGGAAGAGTCCGACGAGGATGAGGCTCAACCGCACGACGGCCCCGAATCCGGGCGAGCGGACAATGCCGAAGGCGTCGGACCAGCGGACAGGAAGGCCCGCCTCGCGCCGCCGGCTGATCTCGTACAGGCCCATGGCGGCGACGGGGCCGATGATCGCAAAGCCGGAGGCGAGCGGAAACACCATCGGCAGCAGGTCGTGACCGTAGGCCGCCCGCGCCAGGACGAGGCCGGCGACCGGGTAGATCAGGCCGACGAACAGGATGTCGCTTCGATATGCGCCCAGGTCGCCCAGGCCCCTGCGCAAGGCCTCCCATAGGTCGCGGGCCTCGATCCGACGGATCTCCAGCACTGGGGGAGCCGTCGCCTCGCGCCTGTCCGCCCTCGGTCGCCCGAGTGACTGGAAGACGTCGACAAGCTGCTCCACGCCCATTTCGAATGGATTTCGACTGTGTTGTTGGGTCGCCATGTTCGCTCCTCCCGAACCATTGGCTTCAGGAGCGCGGTCTATCGCGTCAGATGGCCCGTCGCCGGCCCACCGCTGACGCGCAGACCACAATCCGGAAACATGGCGCAGCTTACGCCCGAAAAAGCGGGCTGTCGTCGCCTACTCTGAGAGCTCGCCTTGAACACCTGGCGACGGAGACAGGCGTCGATCGTGGCGCCGCGCGCCGCGATGCACCGCCCCATCGCTGGCCGCATCCCGGGTCCCGCGCGGCGAAGACTGGGTGGGCGTCCGGGGAAGCTCGTCCAGCGTCAGGACGCCATTGGCGTTGCGGTCGAGGACGCCGAACCGCCGTTCGGTCGCCGCGCGCCATTCCGCCTGGCTGACGCTCATCGAGAAATCAGCGTCCGCGCTGCGGATCGGTTGCGGCTCGTTGAGGAGGCTGTACCAGGCCGCGCCCTGCGGCCCGCCGAAGGCGTCCCCGCCGCCTCGGCCGGATGAGCCCCGCCGCCCGCCGCCGCCGAACCCGGGAGACCCGAGACCTGTGATCTCCGGAACGATGTTGTCCTCGTAGGCCGAGACCTCCCTCATGCCGATGGCGCCGTCGCCGTCGGTGTCGACGAGCCGGAAGAAGGCCTCGGCGTCGGCGCGGAACTCGTCGCGGCTGATCCGGCCGTCGTGGTTTGCGTCGGCCTGGGCGAACCAGGCGGCCACCGGATAGGGCGCGCCCGGTGGCGCGCGGAACGGTTGTCCGCTCGGGCTGATGAAGAGCTGCGTCCGGGCGGGACGCCCCTCACCGTCTGGCCGGTGTCGCGGCCCATGATCGCCGCGCGACGGCCGATTGTCTGCGCCGGCGCAGCTCGCGCCCACCAGGGCGGCGGCGAGGCCGAGGCCAACTCGCCATGGTTTCAAGTCGCGCTCTCCCGGCCTCGGTTGCAGCCCCTGTCTTCGCACAAGCTACGCGGGCCGACAGGCCGATCCGTCGAACCTGTCGGCGATTTAACCTTGCAGCGCCCTTGAGACCCCGAAAGCGGGGCCGCGCGGTCGACGGAACGCCCGGACCGACGCGTGAAACCAACGGCAGCCGGACGAGCCGACGCTGCACTCGATCATCAGCGCAGTTCCGGAACGCCGCGGCCCATGTCCATTCGTTACATCATCCTGCTCGCCGCATCGCCGCTGGCCCTTTCGGCGGGAGCAGCGCAGGCGGCGGTCAGCACGACCAGCGCCGTCACGACGCCGGTCGCCACGGCCACCGCGGCGAGCGGCGCGCCCGACGACGTCGACATCGCCTCGGGCGGCTCGGTGAAGCCAGCGAGCGGATCGGCGGTTACGCTCAATTCCGACAACAGCGTCTCGATCGAAGGCGCCGCGGGCGTCACCGACGCCGACGGCGCCGTGGGCGTGGCGATCCAGGGCGGCCGAACCGGCGAATTCCGCAGCAGCGGTACGATCACCGTCGACGAGAGCTACCTGGCGTCGGACACCAACAGCGACGGCATTCTCGACGGACCGTTCGCCAAGGGCACGGGCCGCTTCGGGGTTCGGCTTACCGGATCGCAGCCGTTCCAGGGCACGATCGCCACCACCGGGGGCGCGATCTCGGTGAAGGGCAATGATTCCGCCGGCATCTCGCTGGAAACGACGCTGCTCGGCGACCTGCAATCGGGCGGCTCGATCGGGGTCATGGGCGATCGCAGCTTCGGCGTCCGTACGACGGCGCCGGTCGCCGGTTCGGTGGTCATTACCGGCGCGGCGGTGAGCGTCAGCGGCGCAGGCGCCGTGGGCGTCGCCATCCACGGCGATGTCGGCGGAGCGCTGCGCATCGATCAGCCCGTGAGCGCGACGGGCTATCGGTTGACGGCGCGCCCGGTGGAAAGCGTCATCGCCAAGATGACGGCGGACGAACTGCAGATCGGCGGACCTGCGGCGATCGTAGGCGCCAACGTCGCCGGCGGGGTGCTGGTCGCAGCGGCGCCGACCACCATCGACCCCAATGTCGTCGATGCGAACAAGGACGGGATGGCCGATGCGTCGGAAGGCCCCGGCTCGCTCACCAGCTACGGCTCCGCCCCGGCCCTGGTCATCGGCGACGCGGCGCGGACGGTCCGCCTGGGCGCCTTGAACCCGGACCTGCCCTACGGACTAGCGATCCTCGGGAACGCCCAGGGGCTCGGGGTCTACGACGGCGTCGCGGCCACGGGCGTGCAGGTCGGCGGTCTCGGCGGCGGCGTGACCGTCGACGGGGGGATTTTCGCAAGCGGCCAGGTCGGCGCCACCACCGTCAAGGCGAACGCCATCGGTCTGCGGATCGGCGGGGACGTCTCCGCGCCGAGCCTGGCGATCGGCGGCGGCGTCTCGGCCAGTGCGAGTTCCGCGGTCCCGGTGAGCGTCCATGCCATCCAGATCGACAGCGGCGCCCAGGTCTCGTCGCTGGTCAACCTGGGCGGCGTCCTGGCCACCATCACCGGCGGCTCCGCAGGCGAGGCTGTCGCGGTGCAGGACCTCGCCGGGGGACTGACCTCGATCACCAACCTCAACGCCATCAAGGCGGTCATCACGCCGTCCGACGGCTCGGCGCCCACCGGCTCGCGCGTCGCCCTCGACCTGCGGGCCAACACCCAGGGCCTCACCCTGACCCAGTCGGCGAACGCCTCGGCGGCCATCACGCCTTCGATCGTCGGCGACGTCCTGTTCGGAACCGGCGCGGCGCACGTCGCCATACTGGCGGGCAGTGTGACCGGCGGCCTGGCGTTCGGCGGCGGCGCCAGCACCCTGGCCGTCGACGGCGGTGCGAGCGTCACGGGACCGATCAGCCAGTCGGGGGGTTCGCTCGCCGTCAGCGTCGCCTCGGGCGCCCTGGCGGATACCGGCGTGGCGCCCCTAAACCTCGCGTCACTGTACGTCGGGCCGGGCGCCAACCTGATCATGACGCTCGACGCCAAGGCGGCGGCGGCCACCCAGTTCAACGTCGCCGGCCCGGCGGTCATCGCCAGCGGCGCCCAGCTAGGGGTGCGACTCGCCACCAAGCTCGTCGACCCGGCCACCTTCACCCTTATCCGGGCTTCGTCGTTGAGCGCGCCGTCGTTCAGCCAGATCCAACTCGGATCGACGCCCTATCTCGACGTGGTGACGCTGCGCGCCGATCCGGCGCAGAACGCGGTGCTGGCCGACGTGCGGCGCCGGACGACCGCCGAACTGGGGCTCAACGCCTCGGAATCCGGCGCCTATGACGCCGTTTTCGCGAACTTCGACAATGACGCGGCGGTGCGCGACGCGCTGCTGTCCAAGACCGATCGGGCGGGATTCGACCGGCTATACGATCAGCTCCTGCCGGATCATGCGGGCGGTGTGTTCGAAACCATGGCGGCCGCGCACACGAGCATCGGCCGCGCGCTGGACGGCGGCTCTCTGGCGCAGACCGAGAACGGCTATCGCGTCTGGACCCAGGAGGTCGGCTTCGTGCTCGATCGCACCGCCGACCTGGCGTCGAACTACCGTGCGTCGGGGTTCGGCCTGACCGGCGGATTCGAGACTCCGAGCAGTTCATTGGGCGCCGTGGGCGTGCAGACCAGCTTCGTCGCGGTCGATGTCCGAGAAAAGGCGCGGCCCTCGGAGTCGAGCCTCAGCGGCTCGGAGTTCTCGGCCGGCGGCTACTGGCGGGCGGGGGGCGACAACCTGATCGCCGACCTGTCCGCGACCGGCGGCTACGCCCGGATGAAGGAGTCGCGGGCGGTGTCGGACCCCGCCAACTCGTTGCAACGGCTCGCCCAATCCCGCTGGTCGGGACTGAGCGCGGACTTGCACGCGGATCTCGGCTATCGCGCCTACCTCGGACGCCTGTACGTCGAGCCGGAACTGACCGCGGATTGTTTCATCCTGCGGGAGGGCGGACACAGCGAGCAAGGTGGCGGCGCGTCGGTGGATGCGGCTATCGACCGGCGCACCAGCAGCGAACGGTCCGGTTTCGTCGGCGCAGCCGTCGGCGCCCGGTTCGACGGTGACGGTGATTTCCAATGGATGCCCGAGCTCACCGCTGGGTGGCGCCAGATCGCCGGCAAGGGTGTGGCGGACACGAAGGGCCGCTTCGTGGCCGGAGGGCCCGATTTCAACATCGCCGGGCCCAAACCGGCCGGCGGTGAGGCCGTCGTCCGCGCCGCGATCCGCGGCCGCAGCCAGTACGTCGATTTCGCCCTCGAAGGCGGCGGCGAGTTCAACGCGGCCTACCGGGCCTACGATGCGCGCGTGGTGGCCCGGTGGCCGTTCTGACCCGTTCGCGGGCCCATAGGCCGATCGCTCCGGAACGGGGGCGTACCCTGACCGTTATCGGCAGGCCGCCCTCGGATCGAATGGATCGGCGAACCGTCAGGAGTGGCGATGGACAAGCAGGTCGGGGACACTGACGCCCGGCGAACGACGGCCGCCCGGCGACCCGTACGGCGTGTCCTGGTCATCGCCTGCGTGCTTTTGGCGCTCGTCGCCATCGCGGGCCTGGCCTGGATGCTGGCCCATCGCGGCGGCGCCACGGACGGCGCGGGCCAAGGCGGGCGGCGCGGGCGGCCGGCCACCACGGTGGGAGTCGCCGCGGCGAAGGTCGCCGACGTCCCGATCACGCTGGAAGCCCTCGGCACAGTGACGCCGGCGGCGACCGTCACGGTGCGGCCGCAGGTGTCGGGGGTGATCACCCAGATCCTGTTCCGTGAAGGCCAGATGGTGAACCGCGGCCAGGCGCTGGCGGTGATCGATCCCCGGCCGCTGCAGATGGCGCTGTTGTCGGCGCAAGGCCAGCTCGAGCGCGACCAGGCCCAGCTCGCCAATGCGCAACTGACGTTGGAGCGCTACCGGACGCTGCTCGCCCAGGACTCCATCGCCCGCCAGGACGTCGACACGCAGGCCGCCCTGGTCCGCCAACTGCAGGGTTCGATCACCGCCGACCGCGCGGCGGTCGGAACGGCCCGGCTCAACCTCGGCTACAGCCGCATAATCGCGCCGGTGAGCGGGCGGGTCGGCCTGCGGGTCGTCGATGTGGGCAACTACATCAGCGCCGGCGACGCGGCGGGCCTGGTGGTGTTGACCCAGGTCGCGCCCATCGACGTGGTCTTCACCCTGCCCCAGGACGACGTACCCCGGGTGCAGGTCCGCGCCGCCCAGGCGACCCTGCCCGTCACGGCGCTCGACCGGACGCGGACGATGACGTTGGGCGAGGGCGCGTTCTCGACCCTCGACAATCGGATCGACACGACCACGGGGACCGTCAAGGCCAAGGCGCGTTTCGCCAACGGCGCCGGCGCGCTGTTTCCAAGCCAGTTCGTCAATGTCCGCATCGGCCTCGACACCCTGCGCGGCGCGGTGACCGTGCCGGTGACTGCTTTGCGGACCGGTAACGACGGCGATTTCGTATGGCTCTTGAACCCGGACCGGACGGTGGCGCGCCGCAAGGTGACGCGCGGCCCGGCGACCGTCGACCAGGTGGTGATCTCCGAGGGATTGAAGGCCGGCGAGCGGGTGATCACCGAAGGCGGCGACCGGCTGACCGAGGGCGGACGCGTGCAGCTCGCCGGCGACCGGCCCAACCGCCAGGGCGGCGCCGGCGGCGGTCATCGGCGCCATCGCCGCGAGGGCGGCGGCGGGGGCCCTGCAAAGGGCGGGAACGGCGGATGACGCCTGGTCCGGAACCGGCCGACCCAGCCCGCGCGGAGGGGCCCAGCCCGTCGCGTCCGTTCATCATGCGCCCGGTGGCCACCTCGCTCCTGATGGTGGCGATTGTGCTGGCCGGCGTCCTGGGCTTCCGCTTCCTGCCCCTCTCGGCCCTGCCGCAGGTGGACTATCCGACCATCCAGGTGCGCACCGTCTACCCCGGGGCGAGCCCCGAGGTGATGGCCCAGACCGTCACCGCGCCGCTGGAGCGGCAGTTCGGCGAGATGGCCGGCCTGCAGCGGATGAGTTCGGCGAGCTCGGCGGGCGCCTCGGTGATCACCCTGCAGTTCACCCTGGGCGAAACGCTCGACGCCGCCGAACAGGAGGTGCAGGCGGCGATCAACGCCGGCGGAAACCTGCTGCCCGCCGACCTGCCGGCGCCGCCGATCTACGCGAAGGTCAATCCGGCCGACGCTCCCGTGCTGACCCTGGCCGTCACCTCCGACAGCCTTCCGCTGACCGAGGTGCAGAACCTGGTCGACACGCGGCTGGCCCAGAAGATCAGCCAGGTGTCGGGCGTGGGGCTGGTCAGCCTGAGCGGCGGACAGCGGCCGGCGGTGCGGATCCAGGCCGACACCCAGGCGCTGGCCTCGGCCGGCATCGGGCTGGATGCGCTGCGCAGCGCCATCAGCGCGGCCAACGCCAACAGCGCCAAGGGTGGCTTCGACGGGCCGACCCGGGCCTACACCATCAACGCCAATGACCAGCTGGTGACGGCCGACGACTACCGTTCGCTGATCGTCGCCTGGCGCAACGGCGCGCCGGTGCGGATGACCGACGTGGCGCGCGTGGTGGACAGCGCCGAGAACGTCAAGCTGGGGGCCTGGGCGAACGCCACGCCCGCCATCATCGTTAACGTGCAGCGCCAGCCCGGCGCCAACGTCATCAAGACCGTGGACGCCATCAAGGAACGGCTCCCCGACCTCACCGCCGCCCTGCCCGCCTCCGTCCGGGTCGACGTGCTGGCCGACCGCACCACCGGCATCCGCGCCTCGGTCCACGACGTGGAGATGGAGCTCCTGCTGGCCGTCGCCCTGGTGGTGCTGGTGATCTTCCTGTTCCTGCACAGCCCGAAGGCGACGCTGATCGCCAGCATCGCCGTGCCGGTCTCGCTGATCGGGACCTGCGGCGTGACCTACCTGCTGGGCTACAGCCTCAACAACCTCAGCCTGATGGCGCTGACCATCGCCACCGGCTTCGTGGTCGACGACGCCATCGTCATGATCGAAAACATCCAGCGCCACATCGAGGACGGCGACCCGCCGTTCGAGGCCGCGCTGAAGGGTTCGCGCGAGATTGGCTTCACCATCATCTCGCTGACCGTGTCGCTTATCGCGGTGCTGATCCCGCTGTTGTTCATGGGGGACGTGGTGGGGCGGCTGTTCCGCGAGTTCGCCGTGACGCTGGCCGTCACCATCCTGATCTCGGCGGTGGTGGCCCTCACCCTGGTGCCGATGATGTCCGCCCGCTGGCTGAAGCGGCATTCGGACGCCGAGGAGAGCCGCATCGGCCGCCGCAGCCAGGCGATCTTCGACAATGTCATCGCCCGCTACGAGCGTGGGCTGGACTGGGTGCTGGCGCGTCAGGCGGCGACCCTGGCCATCGCGGTGGCGACGCTGGCGCTCACCGCCCTGCTCTACCTGATCATCCCCAAGGGCCTGTTCCCGACCCAGGACACCGGCCAACTGCAGGCGCGCACGGAGGCCTCGACCAGCGTCTCCTACCCCCGCATGGCGGAGCTCCAGAAGGCGGCCACGGACGCGATCCTGCAGGATCCGGCCGTGGCCAGCGTCAGCTCCTTCGTCGGCGTCGACGCCTCGACCTCGACCATGCTGCACACCGGCCAGATGCTCATCAACCTGAAGCCGCACCACGGTTCGCAGGCCAAGCTGATGCGCCGGCTGCGCGACCGCGCGTCGTCGGTGGCGGGCCTGACGCTCTACCTGCAGCCGACCCAGGACCTGACGATCGACGCCGAAACCGGGCCGACGCCCTACCGCCTGTCGGTGCAGGGCGCAGATACCACGGTCGTGAACCAGGCGGCCCAGACGCTGGCGGCCGAGATGTCCAAACAGCGCAAGCTGCGCGACGTCACCACCGACGCGGGGGCGGGCGGGCTGGCCGCCTTCGTCGACGTGGACCGCGACACCGCCTCGCGCCTGTCGATCACCGCCTCGGCCATCGACGACGCGCTCTACAGCGCCTTCGGCCAGCGGATCATCTCGACCATCTTCACCGCCACCAACCAGTACCGGGTGATCCTGGAGGCGGACCCCGGCCTGGTGCGCACACCAGCCGACCTCGGCCAGATCCACGTGCAGGGGTCGGGCGGCCAGCCGACGCCGCTGTCGGCCATCGCCACAATCCGCGAGCGCCCGGCGCCCCTGCAGGTCACCCACGTGGCGCAG
>Ga0268264_10002849_pt1 | contig 15081 bp, 12 predicted proteins | sample KBSSwiS32_FD_190357 | JGI IMG/M metagenome (GOLD analysis project Ga0268264, IMG submission 190357) | Switchgrass rhizosphere microbial communities from Kellogg Biological Station, Michigan, USA - KBS Switchgrass S3-2 (SPAdes) (version 2) | ecosystem: Host-associated > Plants > Roots >...
TGTTTTAATTGTGCAAGTAACCTGCTGCCAACATTTCCTAAACCACTAACAAAAAGATTCACTTGCTTGTAAGTAGTTTCAAAAAATTCTTCATGCAATACATTGATCGCTTTTTTTACATCCGAAGTTGAAATCACCGCGGAAATATTTCTTTCAGATGAGCCTTGCGCAATTGCCCGAATGTTCACACCGTTTCTTCCTAAAACACCAAACATTTTACCGCTTATGCCGGGATGACTTTTCATATTATCACCTACTAACGCCACAATTGCCAATGGCTTTTCAACAATGAGCGGATCAACTTTTTTTATTTCAATCTCATAGGCGAAAGCTTTATCAATGGCTGCTTTTGCTTTACCGGCATTGGCTTCTTCAATACCCACACAAATTGAATGTTCAGAAGAACTTTGTGTAATGAGTATAACATTTATTTTTTCGTTAGACAGCGCTTCAAACAAACGCTTTGAGAAGCCAGGAATGCCCACCATGCCGCTGCCTTCAAGGCTCAGCAAGGCAAGATTATTAATGCTGGAAATACCACGTATTATATTGCCGTTTTTTTGCGCATCATTTTCTATCAACGTACCTGCATCATGAGGGGCAAATGTATTTTTTATCTTAACCGGAATGCGCTTATTCATCAACGGTTGTATTGTGGGCGGATATATAACCTTTGCACCAAAATGCGATAATTCCATAGCCTCCTGGTAAGATATCTGTTGAATGTTTTTGGCATTTGATACAAGTCGTGGGTCAGCCGTCATCATCCCCGATACGTCAGTCCATATTTCAACAATTGAAACGCTTAACGCCGCTGCTACAATTGCCGCCGTGTAATCAGAACCACCTCTTCCTAATGTAGTGGTGGCGCCATTTGTATCGCATGCAATAAAACCGGGAATGACACAAAGTTTGGCCTCAACAGAAAAAAAGAAGCTTTGAATTTTTTTATTCGTTAACGCGAAATCTACAGTAGCAGATCCAAATAATGAATCGGTTATTATGAGCTCTCTTGCATCTTTCCAGGTATTGCTTATGCCAAGCGAATTTAATTTGGCTGAAAAAATAAGGGACGATAACAGCTCACCAAAACTGATGATCGAGTCTTTTGTGCGAAGAGACAATTCTTTTAATAAAAATACCCCGTTACAAATATCTTCTATCTGGTTACAGCGCTTTTTTACCAGGCTTAATGCACCGCTTTGCTGATCAAGAGGCAGCAAGTCTTTTACTGCGGTTAGATGTCGCTGTTCTATTGCCTGCAGCTTCTCTTTGTAAACATCATTTCCTTCACACGCTAATGATGCAGCTTCTAATAAAGCATCTGTAATGCCTCCCAATGCAGATACTACAATAATTGTGTTAGTATTTTTTCTTACGGCTTGTTGAACTATCTGTATTACTCTATTAATATTTTCCGCGTTCGCTACAGATGTACCTCCGAATTTTAAAACCTGCATATTGATATTTGAAAGAATGAATTAAATGTTTTGAAATAAAAAATTAATTATTTGTGCAGAACAAGGCGGCATTATATGTAAAAGTATAACCTCTTACGGGTAGTAACATCAATAATAATATTTGATGCACACCGCTTTTTAAAAGTAAAAATGAGATTCAATATTAACATTGTGTTGTGCCATAATTGTATGCAAACGAAAATAGTAAAATTGACTGAAAAGCTAAAATGTAATTGGAGGCCACTAAACTCCTTTGACCTGAAGGAAGTAAAGTGCCGCCTTCAAACAGAAATTAAAAAGTGCTATAAATGAAATGTTCTTTTGATAGCCTTAAACAAACCTTTAGTTGTCCACGTGCCCGGAACAAGCATGCGTCTCACTGTGTACAGTGGCTGGGTGGAATCAGATTTTGCAGATAATTGAAAAGCCATTTTTATTCCACGAAGTTGTAACTGTTGTATGGCAGCTTTATTCCACAACCCAAACGGATAGGCGAAATATACAACGGGTTTTCCTGTTATGGTTTCAAGTTTTTGCTTCGCTTCGTCAAGCTGTTTATTCCAGTCAGTATCGGTGTATTCTGTTACCCTGCTGTGATTCCATGTATGCGCTTCTATAAAATTTCCATCATCAGACAACTGTTTAATCTGCTCTTTGTTCATGTAACGATTGCGGCCAATTGCTACGGTCATTATAAAGTATACTCCTTTAAATCCATGTTTATTCATTTCAGCAGAACCGATCGTAAATTGCTCCAGGTCGGTATCATCAAATGTTATCATCACAGATTTCTGCGGGATAGAATCACTGCCCGTTAAATAATTATATAATTGGTCGGGTAAAATAGTTTTATAGCCACTGTCTGCAAGCGTCTGCATCTGCTCGGTGAAAGATGCAGGAGATACGGTATAATCTCCCAGGGACGTATTTCTTATATGATGATAACAAAGAACCGGCACTTGCCTCTTTAATAGAATAGTCGCTGCACTAACCTCAGGCACAGGTTTTATTGAATCTTGCGTGGCTCTTGCAGATGAAACATCTGTCTTTTTTTCTTCACTTTTTTTAGCGGTACAGGATATAAAAAAAAGAATTACGAAAATAAAAAAACAAGTTTTCATTTAAAGGTATAAGTAAACAGTTATTGGTATTGAATGTAAATCGGTTTAGGAATAAACTTTAATAATTCTTCCGGTTTATAAAGTCCCTGCGGATCTTTTTTAATATCATTTTTATAAAATAATTTAAACCCCGTGAATTGAACAGGCTCCTTATAAATATATCTAAGGTAGCTTGATCTTTTTAATATTTTATCGCCCCATCCATCCATATCCATAACAATTTGCACCTCGGGTGTTTTTTTAATTTTTTTGTAATCAGTAAGCATGCCCTGGGTGAAGCGGTGAACAATTAAAATCTTCGGGGGAAGATTATTTTTCTTAACGATGTTAACCAAAAAATCGATTGCATCATTTATATCATCTGCATTAAAAGTACCGATTTTACTTCCCGGCCTTTCAGCATTTTTCATTGAAAATTCAGGATCAATTCCTAAATGGACATTGGGTAGTTGTAAATATTTTTCCAGCTGAGGCACTTCAGTTTTTACGTTACTTCCTCCCACCTGAACATCAAGAAATACTAAGGCATTAATTTGCTTTGCCCAATTCATAATCGTATCAATTTGATGAAAAGGCATACGCAGCCTGTACTTACCATCTTTACCCGGCGAGCCTTGCGCAGTTACTGCTATATAATGTAAGCCCGGTATTACAGGTATTGAAGTGTCAGCAGCCTTCCATTTATCGACCTCTTGCTGCAATTTTTTAAGCATCTCCGCTTTAGGCAATTCACCTAATATGCCCATTCTTTTTGAGTATAGATTGCCATAAAAAGCTACCACCCTGTTATAAGGGAAAATGGCTCCAGCTAAAGGATACGGACCCTTTACCGGCCACAAGCCTGTCGTATCACGATTGCCAAGCGTTAACATTTTAGCGTTATATTCGAGAGTATCAATGGGCTGGTTGACAGGAGTAATCTGCGTTGTTGCTTTGGATGTAGTATCAGTCGTTATGTTTTTTATCGCCGAACTTTTTGTTTGGCAACTGCTATACGAAGCAAGAAACAAAGTGCAAATTAACAGGATTGAGAATGGATTTTTATTTTTCATGATACCGAAGATATGTGATTGTTCGCAAGCGGGCTTTATTAGATTTTTAAATAAGATGAAGAGTTTAAAGCTAAATCATTATTAACATGAATAACATAAATTCAAAAATTAAATTGTCTATTCCAGCAATTATTTTTAGTGAAATAAATCCTGTCTTTCCTTTTTTACCCGCCTTAGCATTTTACCAAAATCTTCTTTTAATATCATAGCAGTAATAGTATGAGCAATTCGCGTTGCTTTTGTTGCTTCTGTTTTTGCGCATTCTATCCAGTTGCTAAAATATTTTTGATGACCGGGAGTTAATGTTTTAAAAAATGAAAATGCCCGGGGCTCGTCGCCAAGGCATTTCATAAGGTCGGCGTTTAAAGTTACGGGGTCGTCATCTAAGCCCATTTTTACGGCTATTACAGCGCCTTGGCGTTTGCCTATGGCTTTTCTTATTTCTGTTTTAAGCGCCATAATAAAATTTCCTTCACCCATAGGGAGAAGCGCTTTTCCTTCAAAATAATAATCATCGAAGTATCCTTTTACTCTAAACGATTTTTTATTATTTGGTTTAAGTTGTTGCGCTATTTCAGCGGGCACTTCAATGTATGTCCACCCGGTTTTTTCGCCCTGCTCCTGAAATTTTAATAGTATGGCAGAAAATTTAATCATTAGTTAAGTGGTGCAAAATTAAAGTTCATTAAAGTAATTTTATGGTATGAATGAAACTAAACTTTCCGTAAATATTAATAAACTGGCAACGCTGCGTAATTCAAGAGGTGGTAATCAACCTGATATTATTAAAGCCGCAAAAGATATTGAACGCTTCGGCGCAGACGGTATTACAGTACATCCGCGGCCCGATGAAAGACACATTCGTTATGCAGACGTGTATGAATTAAGAGCAATTGTTACTACGGAATTTAATATTGAAGGAAATCCAAAAGAAAAAAAATTTGTGGAACTCGTGCTAGCCAATAAACCAACCCAGGTGACATTAGTGCCTGATGGAAAGGGGCAACTAACCTCTGACCATGGATGGGATACAATTAAAAATAAAGATTATCTGAAAGGGATAATTGGTGTTTTTAAAAATGAAGGCATACGCGTTTCTATTTTTGTTGACCCGGATGTTAAGATGGTTTCCGGGGCAAAAGATACAGACACCGACAGAATTGAGTTGTACACTGAAGGTTACGCAAAAGAATATACAAAAGACAACAGGCAAATGGCTATTTCACCGTATATGTCGGCTGCGGAGTTAGCCAATGAGCTCGGCCTGGGAATAAATGCCGGGCATGATCTTAGCCTTCAAAACTTAAAATATTTTTCCCAAAATATACCTGGCTTACTGGAAGTTTCCATTGGGCATGCATTAATATGTGATGCAATTTATTTAGGACTGGAGAACGCGGTGCAGCTTTATAAAAGACAATTAAAAATTAATCAGAAGCCATAAACGCGAAGCGGACTGATTAATGAACCGGACATAAAAAGTAATCTTTCTTTTTATTCGATCAATACAATTACAATATCCATTACGTTGGTTTGAGTTGGGCCGGTAATAAATAACCTATTGGTTCGATCGAAAAAATTGAATGAATCATTATCATGAAGATATTTTTCTACTGGAATATTTTCTTTCTTTATCAGGTCAGCAAGGGAAGAATCAACAATTGCACCGGCAGCATTCGTAGGACCATCTGTACCATCTGTGCCTGCTGCAAGTATTATAGGAAAAGAATTTCTTTTATCATACTTTTTAAGTAATTCAACTAACATGGTTAATGCAAAATGCTGGTTACGACCTCCCCTGCCATTTCCCTTTACTTCAATAGTTGTTTCGCCACCGGCGATAAAACAAGCCGGTTGTTCCCCGTTATAATCTTTTATTTCATTTACCAACTTTATTGCTTCTGCTTCGGTATTTCCAAACATGCTTTCATTAACGTTTGCGATACTATATCCTAATTCCAACGCTTTTTTTACAGCATTTTGCAGAGCCATTTTATTATCCGCAACAATTATGTTTTTTACGTTTTTAAACAAAGTTTTATATGTTACTGATGGTTGACGTTCTGCTTTATGTTTCAAAAAATCAACAACAGTTAAGGGAATCTTATTTAGTAGGCTATACTTCTCCATTACCTTTATCGCATCTCTAATGCTACTGTTATCGGGAGCCGTTAGCCCACTTCCAATAACGCTGATATCGTTTCCTGCCACGTCACTTATAATAAAAGAAAAAATAGTTGCGCCATTACAATAGCGAATTAATTTTCCACCTTTCAAGTTTGATAATTGTTTGCGAACAGTGTTGAATTCGCTGATATCAGCACCACTCAGCAATAATAATTTTTGTGTGTACTGTATATCATCAAAGGTTAAAGCATCCGGCACGTCTGTAACCAATGAAGAAGCGCCGCCGCTTATGAGAAAAAGAATCGTATCACTGCTTTTTACGTTACCTAAAAACTTCAGTAGACTATCGGCAGTAGCTACGCTTTTTTCGCCTGGCACCGGATGATCGCCTTCGATCACTGTGCAGTTTTTGACGTCTGTTGTATAAGTGCTTTTTGTGATTACCAATGATCGTTCAATAGTGTCTCCTAAAATTTTATGAACAACATCCATCATTGCTATTGAAGCCTTACCAATTGCGATGGCAAAAACTCTGGTACCACTTTTTAATAGATATTTCTTTTTATTAATGATCAGCCAATGGCCCTCAAACTGAATGTAAGCAGGCAAAACTGTAGCAGGCTGAACGGCTTGCAGAGCTGCACTAAATATTTCCTTTGCATGTGAGACAGTCGACATTTTTTTAAATTACTCCGTAAGAATCTTCACTTATACATTAACTACATTTTGCGGATGGCCTGCTAATACGGCTTTTACATTATCTAAAGTAGTTTGCATTAATCGCTGTCTTGCTTCAAAACTTTTCCATGCAATGTGAGGAGTGATTATGCAATTAGGTAAACCGATCAATGGATTTCCATTAACCGGCGGTTCAGCACTTAATACATCAAGAGCTGCACCGGCTAATTTTTCTTGTTGCAATGCATCTGCCAAATCCTGTTCATTAATTAATTGGCCACGTGACGTGTTAATTAAAAAGGTGGTGGGTTTTATTAAAGAAAGTAAATCTTTATTTACAAATTCGAGGTTGCCTGGTTTTAAGGGACAGTGCAAAGAGATAACGTCGCTTTGACTAAACAACTCCTCCAATGAAACACTCATAGCAAAATCTGACTGTTTGTTTGGATTGTAGAAAATAATCTTCATGCCAAGTGACTTTGCTATTATAGCGACCTTCTGTCCTATTCTTCCAAAACCAACAATGCCCATTGCCTTACTACTCAATTCCATTATTGGTGTTTTTGTATAACACCAATCAATAGATTTTTCCCATTCGCCTTCCTGTACGCTTTGTGCATGCTTACCTGTATGATTAGTCAATTCGAGTAATAATGAAATGGTGTGCTGTGCAACAGAATCTGTTCCATACTCCGGAACATTACAAACAAGAATTCCTTTTTGTTTTGCTGCAGCAACATCGACTATGTTATAACCCGTTGCTGTAACAGCAATCAATTTTAAGTTTGATGCGGCCTGCATAGTTTCAATGGTAATGGGTGTTTTATTAGTGATGATGATGGTCGCTTCACGACAACGTTCGGTTACTTCACCGGCGGTGGATCTGTCGTAATATTTTACCTGGCCAATATTTTTAAAAGCATCCCAACTTAAATCACCTGGGTTTAATGTGTAGCCATCAGTGATTACAATTTGCATATTTAATATTCTCTAAAATTTACTTTATCAATAAGTCACTTTAAACTCAATATTCTTCTCAGTAACATCTTCAATCACTGCATAATAACTTTTGTTCAACTGTTCCGTTTTTAATGAAATTGAATTGCCATTTAAAGTTGCCTTTGCAACTTTAATATTTTCGGGAAGTAAAATCCTTATTGTACAAGTATCAGGATTTCCATTAACTACTAATGCTACTTCCTTTTTCTTTTTATCATGAGAATAGCTATAGCCAATGCTCTGGCCTGTTGGCCCATATACCACGGTAACCTGCGCATTATCTTTTCCTGCAGCAAGCCACCTTGGGGAAATTTCAACTGAATGAAATTGAGCGCTTTTATCTACGATACCTGCCAGTCCTTCAATCATCGCACTGTAAACGGCGGCCTGTCCCCAGTTATCAGGAATGCCTTCATCTACTTTGCCATCTGGCGTATATGCAACCGGCAAATCGCCCTTATGTTCTTTTACTAATTGCATTATTCTTTGCAAAATGTCTACAGCATAATTTTCATAGCCATGTTGAAAAGCTGCTTTCGCAAGTTCGCCTGCAACAATTGTATTTACACCACCGTTCATATATGATCCTGGTTTGTAATCAGCAAAATGAGGCTGTACCGCAGGATACACTCCATACCATTCGGCAAAAGAGTTTGCCTTGTTGCTTTCTTTTAAATCTTGATAAGTGCTTATAATTGATTCGGCCATTTGCTCTGTTGGCAAGCCCCTGTTTATGTCATAGGGGTTAGATAAACTCAATGTATTTTTTTGATCCATTTTCAGGTAGGAAGGCTGTGGATCATCTTCTATAAAATGAGCGTAGAATTTTCCATTCCAGCATAATTCATTTGTTTTTTTACGAAAATTATTTGCCTGCTGCCGCCATACTTCAGATTCTTTTTCATTATCGGCTACTTTAAACATTTTTGATAGTTGATTGCATGCCGCATACATTCCACTGTTATCACCATGCATAATTCCCATCGGCGTTTTTTCATTGATATCAAAAATTCCTTTTTGGATATCGCCACCATTGCGGGTATACTCGGCTCTTGAAACGGGCAACTGCATAAAGTCCCAGGTATCTAATGTATAACCGCGTTTTACCAGTTGATATTTTTTAGACCACCTCAGTGGATCAGTCATAGAATAGTTTATTCCTTTTACTAATGTGGGCAACCATTTTTTTACAAAGGCTGTATCGCCTGTTGATTGCCACACATCATAAACGCCTTCTACAAGTAAATATTCGAGATCAGCTTCCACGGGCAAACGATGCATTTGTATTTTATCCTCAGGAAGAATTTTCCAATATCTCTTATCAAAAATTTTCATCCTATGACCAATACCTTCGTTGCTGAGCGGAAAATAGTAATCAAAATAAAGTCCTTCGGTGGTTTGATTTTCGAGGTAAAATTCAATAAAGCTTTTCATATCAGGATGCAGGTATTTCATAGCTTTCATTACATGCACATGATCTCTTATCCAGGGAACAAATACGTTTCGTTGCCTGCCACCAAGTGTGTCGACCGATTTCTCCGAGTAATTCGTCATTCGGTTTTCAAGTTGCTTTAGCAACAACGCATACTCTCCTGTTTCATCACTAAAAGCTGTTTTGGTTTGAGTAAAACCTGAAAGATTTAAAACAAGGAGGATGATAATAAGATACTTTTTCATTTTAGAATTGATTATTTAAAAGCTATAGCTTAAAAAATATTTTCTTCCTGTAAAGAAAATAACACAACAACCATTCAAGCATAAATATGCCAATAGAGGCGATAATGAATTTAAACATTTCCGAGGCATTGAACCAGTCCATAACACCATTTGAAATAGCAGACACATAACCATTAAAAAAACGATGGCCGACAATTTCAAAAAACACGTAAATAAAAATTGAGTTCATTCCTACAACGGTAAAAAACTTTAAGTTGTTACGATGTTCTTTTATATCGATCCACCAATAACAAAAAGCAAGAAACCATAAACACCATCCCAATGAAACGATAGTAAATGAACTGGTAGCAATTCTTTTTATTATTGGTGTAATGCCAGCCCAGTCTAAGCCGTAGCCAATGATTAGGCATGCCAGTCCCCATAATATTAAAGGTTGAATTTTTTTCTTTTTCTCACTGAGTAATAATTTCCCCGCCACAGCACCAGCGATAGTGTGAACCGCCGTTGGAATACAATTAATAGCTACCCACCCATCATCATTTATTTTATTCATTAATATTAGGTCAACATAATTTCCAAAATTATGCTGATCAGTAAATGGCTGATCAAAGCCAGGGATATTTGTGTATCGGTATAAAATTTCGGTTAGTAATAATAATCCAACACATACAAGTATTTGTGCCAAACTGCTCCATCTAAAAATAAGAAAGGCAACAAGAGTGGTAAACGATAGTTGAGTAAGAACATCCCATAATTCAAAAGATAACCCATTAGGGCGAACTGCGTAATCTAATACTCCAAAGAAAAATAACCAAAAACAACGCTTCAATATTTTCCTGAAAGATTGATTCCATGTTACACCTTTAGACCATTGTTTATTTAAAGAGAAAGCCATAGCTGTTCCGGCCATAAACATAAATGCTGGCTGTACCAGATCCCAAAAGTGCAAACCATTCCATGGGTAATGAGTAAATTGCTCAATGAATAAATTGAAAGGCTGTCCCTTTGTGTGGTCATATAAATAATCATATAAGCCAGTGGATGACATAACAAGGAGCACCATAATAAGGCCACGCAAAAAGTCTAAAGATAACAGTCGTTGAGAGGCAGGCAATGTTGGTTGTGTTGCGATCATATTGATGTTGAATTAGAGATATAACTTATTGATGAAGGTTGTAGTGTAACTTGACAAAATAACCAAACCTTTATGATTATGCTGTGCTGTTGTGTGCCTTACCATTCTGTTACCCATGCAACGCATTGCGATGAAATTTGTGTCGAACAATTCCTCTTATACCAGGTTGAGCAATAAAAACGTTCCCACTTTCAGGATATTTTTCCAGTTGCTTCTGCGAGAAATCCTGCCTGGCAGTAGTAATAAAAAGATGATCAAGATTTTCGCCGCCAAATGCACAGGCGGTTACTTGCGGCACCGGGACTTCAATGTTATCAAGTAACATTCCGTTATGAGGGTTCCACCGGTACACACCAAAGCCATCCCAGTGAGCAATCCATAACATTCCTTCTTCATCCATACACATTCCATCCGGAGATCCCATTTCTGCGGGTACTATGATAGCTTTCTTTTCAAATTTAATATCACCTGTAGATACCTCAAAAATATATGAGGATGCCACACCCGTCGGCGTGTCAACATGATACATTCTATCATTGCTCAGCGACCAGGCAATGCCATTGGAGACGGATAGATTTTCTAATTTTTTTTGAACTCTCAGAAACTCATCAATACAGTATAATGATCCCAATCCTTCTTTGCAGTTAACATCCATAGTACCTACCCATAGCCTGCCCCGGGCATCGCAGGCTCCATCATTTGTCCTGTTACTTAAAATTTCTTTTTCGAGATCAAGCATCCAGGTAAGTTCTCCTGTTAGTAAATTAAATATTCCCACTCCACCTTGCAAAGCCAGGACAACTGTATCAATACCATCCTCAATAATCAGGCTTACGCGATGGCTAATGTTCCATTGATTTATTTTTTTATTCTGCCAATCATATTCATATAATATTTTGCCTTCTATATCTACCCACATAAAACTTTTTCGTGCAGAATTCCACATGGGCCCTTCACCAAGAATACAATCACTTTTATGTAATAATGATGCTTTCAATTAATGACGATAGTTCCGAAGTTTATAATGTTATACGTTTGCCTTCCATCGCTGATTTGCGTGCTGCTTCCAATATCTTAACAACAATGACATTGTTTTCAAGCGATGAAAGACCATTGGCAGGATGGATTTCTCCACTCAACACTTTTGTTAGATAAGGAAGATTATTTTGATAAATTGCTCGTTTCACTGCAACTGTATCATAGGTATTTTTTTCTCTCTTAAGCAATGTATTATTATTAAGTGCATGGAGATATCCTGTTGTGCCAAACACCTCCATATCTTTAATTCCAAACGGCCAGTTCCACGAGGCTTCAATGATCCCTGTTGCTTCGGGATATTCCAATAAAATGGTAGCTTCATCATCTACTTTAGGATAGAGAGCGGGTTGAATATGTTTCGTGATAGCCGTTACTGATATTGGCATTTTTCCATTCATTAGCCATGTCATAAGGTTGGCTCCATAACAACCAAAATCGGTCAGCGCCCCTCCTCCATTTTTTACAGGGTCTGTAAGCCAGTTGAGGAAATCCGGACTGCATCCTATTTTCTTAGGCCCCTGGTGGCCTGTATGCACAATCATTTTACGAATGTCTCCAATCGCATTTTGTTCATGTGCCATTTCATATACCTGTTGATTACTGGCATACCACGTGGTTTCGTAATTGGTTAGTACATTAATATGATATTGATTGGCCAATGCAACCATACGCTGAGCCTGTTTTACTGTAGTTGCTAAAGGTTTTTCCACCATCACTGAAATGCCTTTTGGAGCACATGTTTCCACTACATCCAAATGTTCTGAAATAGGATTGTAGGCTAATACAACATCGGGTTTCTTATGACTAAGTAAATCACTAAGGGATTTAAAAAAAATTGAATCGGGCAGTTGAAATTTCTCTTTGTAACGTTCCGCTAATTGTTCATCCGCTTCGGCAATTCCTGCAATTATAACCTCGCCTTTTACATATTGTTGCATGAGGCCATTTACATGATCATGACTAAGGCCGGCTATTCCAACTCTTAGAAGTTGTTGTCCGCTTGATACCATCATTGATAATATGAAAGTCAGTGCGATTATTACTCTTGTATAATATTTCAAAATAAAATTTTTCATTAGAAGTATTTAAAAATTTCAATAATCAGAACTTTAAAAATTGTTGCTCTATATCTAAAGATTGTGCAATCACTTTAATCATAGAAGAAGGTAGAAGAAGGTAAATGAACAATCTAACGCTTAATCAAATCTGCATAACTTATCAATTTAACATTCTTACGTTTAATAGCTTCTATTACAAGAGGACTTGTCCACGTATCAACCACTCCCTGTCTGTCTGCAGCAACATTCTCATATCCTATATGATAAATAGCCTGCATCTCAGGGCTGTCCAACGCAGGATGATCAACAAACAAATAAGTCTCGCCGGGCTTAAGACTATCAAGCATATTCAGAAAGCTTTTTTGTTTTTCTTCTGAAGTAGCTGAAGGGCCTTTATACCCGATTGACTTTACGCCTGATTCGCCCAGATCAATATCTATCTTATATTCTTTAGCAAGTTTTTTTACAAGAGTAGTAACTGCACTATCCATGTCGGTGCAACCCATGTGTGCAGATATGTGACTTATGCGTGGAATATTTTTTATACCAAGCTTAATTTGTGCTCTTAGTTCTTTTTCTATTTCATCCAATTTCGGGGCATGTTGTTTCAATGCTTTGTTCGGATAATTTTTATTTGGCCAGATCATAGGATAGAAATAACCATTGCTGTCAGTGAGGCTGGGGCAATATGTTATTGGCCTCCATTTTATTGTTTCCCATTCACTGGTTAATGTGAGGTGAATGCCAACATCTACGTTGGGATTTTGCGCTAACAACTTTACGGCCTCGGGAAACCATGGAGAAGGAACAAGTACTTCAATAGATTGTTCAATGCCTTCTTTATATGTTTTAATTAATGCCTGGTTACCTGCGTGTGAAAAGCCCATATCATCACCACGGATGATTAAACGGGCTTGTTTAGTTTGGGCATTGGCAGAAGTAAAAGTTATCATTAATCCGAAGGCAAAAGGAAGAATTTTATTTTTCATTTTAAGTAATGTATTAAAGTCCTCTCCCTGGGAGAGAATTTAGGTGAGGCCTATAATTTCATTTCCCATCCTTTTTCATATTCACGACTCCACAGTTTCATTGCTTCTTCATCTTTTACGTGGCCATTACTGCTATCACAATATAATTCTCTACCGGTGCGATAAGCAATGTTTCCTAACTGTGGCAATAATGTAGATATCTGTCCAATTGCTATGGGGCAATTCAATGTTGTTTTGCCTCTCACTGAGTTCACAAAATTCTCAAGATGAAGCCCATCAAGCTTTTCACCCATACCGGTAGTGTTGGTTGCATCAACTGCACCTAAAGGGCTTATTACTTCTTTTACCAGTTTATTGTTCATGTCATAAATCTTATAATCATCTCCGCCGGGAATAACCATTGTTCCTGTTTCGCCATAAAATATTGTTCCCCGGCCGCTGTTTTCGATGTTGTAATTATTGCAGCTTCTGCCTTCCCAGGTGAAAGCGGTGTTGTTGGGAAATTCGTAAGTAATGGTTTGTGTGTCGGGAGTTTCCCAATCATCTTTATAATGAAATCGTCCGCCGGCAGAAACTACTTTCGTTGGAAAATCTACTCCCAAACCCCAACGCATTACATCCATTTCATGTGTACCATTATTCAATGCCTCACCTGTTCCCCAATGCCAGAACCAGTGCCAGTTGTAATGCACAAGATTGTCTTTGTATGAACGTCTTGGCGCAGGCCCCTGCCATAAATCAAAATCGAGGTTAGCTGGCGGAGCAACTACTTTTCCCGTGCCGATAGATTTTCTTGCATTGGTGTACCAGCCCTTTGCAAAATAAACTCTGCCGATAACTCCATCATGAAGGGATTGCACAGCCTGCATTACCCCTGGAAATGAACGCCGCTGGCTACCCATTTGTATTAAGCGATTATATTGTTGTGCTGCTTTTACCAGCATCTCTCCTTCTGCCGGGTTGTGTGAACATGGTTTTTCCACATACACCTGCTTACCCGCTTGCACTGCAAGCAACGCAGCAGGCGCATGCCAATGATCAGGTGTGGCTATTGCTACGGCATCCAGATCTTTTGTTTCTAATAGCCTTCTTAAATCTTTAAAACCCTTCGGTTTTTTCCCGGTTTTCTTTTCTACTTCTGCAATGGTTTTATTCAAAACATTTTCATCTACATCGCAGATATATCCAACTTCAACATTCGGTATTCCGGCAAAAATATTTGCGAGGTATGCCCCACGGCCATTGGTGCCAATCATTCCTATTATTACTTTTTCATTGGGTGAACCATTAAATGCAAATAAGGCAGAGAAGGGATTGGTTAAAACCATACTGCCTGTTGCCAATGCAGTTGACTTTAAAAAATTCCGGCGATGAATTGTTTCTTTCATAAAATAAAATTGATTTTTTTAATCGGGTAGCATAGCAATAAAAAAATATTTATAAGCCCGGAGTAAATTAAAATAAAAATACGCTTCTTTACGATGCGTGCGAATTACGTGGAGAGAATTTAAAATATTATTTCCACAACCAGGAGCTTGTGATAACTACAATGGTCAACCTTCTGTATAGTAGTAGAAGAATAACAGAAGTGTAAGTACTTGCCTTTATAAAATCATTTTATCTTCTTATCTCCCATTTGTTGCATGGCCATTATTTGACGCATAGTTTTTTCCATGCCGTCGCTGCTGCCATCTAAAAAGATTACATTGCCTTTGCCGTACTCAGCAAAATTTTTAATTGCCTCCGT
>Ga0268264_10002860_pt1 | contig 15038 bp, 10 predicted proteins | sample KBSSwiS32_FD_190357 | JGI IMG/M metagenome (GOLD analysis project Ga0268264, IMG submission 190357) | Switchgrass rhizosphere microbial communities from Kellogg Biological Station, Michigan, USA - KBS Switchgrass S3-2 (SPAdes) (version 2) | ecosystem: Host-associated > Plants > Roots >...
CCCGGCGCGTCTGAGGCGCGAGCCTCAGCTCGCCTTGTTCGGCAGCTCGTCGGCCAGCTTGTACCAGACCATCTCCGCCTTCCAGCCGTTCGCCTTGGCCTGCGCGAGGAAGCGGTCGGCCCACCCCGCGGGAAGCGGCCCCGGATCGGCTTCGGGCAGACCCAGGTTGAACGGCCCCTTGCCGCTGATGAGGACGACGCCCGACCAACCCTGATGCGTGGTGTCGGTAGGGATGCGGTAGAAGTCGGGACGGGTGGGCGCGCCAAGGTCGCTGCGCGTCTTCACGAACTGCTGGACATGGCCGTTGTCCTCCAGCCCCAGCAGCGCCACGTCGCCCTGCACCCCGGCAAGGTTGAGCTCGACCACCGCGCTTGCGCCGAGCTTGCCGTGCTGGTCGCTCTCGGGCGGAAGGACGTCCATCTCGTACTTGCGTTGCGCGCTGGCGATGTGGGACTGGCCCTCCGCGCGGATCGCCCGGAACGCGTCGATCGCGCTGCACGAGCCGGAGTCGATGGGCGAGACATCGCTGAAGTCGAGGTTGGCCGCGCGCAGGCCCTTGGCCGAAAGCAGCTGGCCGATACTGCCTTGCGCGTCGCCCGGCTTGCCCGAGACGCCGCGGAAGGCGGCATCGATGTCCGATCCCTTGGCCGAGAGGTCCGTCACGTCGAGCCACGAGCAGCCGATGCCGGGCAGACCCGCCGCCAGCGCGGCCTGCGCCGTGCCCGTGGGATCGCCGGTCGCGACCGTTCCACTCACCTGCTGGCTGGTAGCGCTCGGCGCCGTTTCGCCGCCGCCGGAGCGCGTCGCGAAGTAGCCGACCCCGGCGAGCAGCACGACCGCCGCCGCGATGCCCCCGTAAAGCGCGAGCTTGCGCTGGCCGCCATCCTCCCGCGCCTTGTCCGCGACCGGGCGCGGCGGTTTGACCTTCCTGGCCTTTTCCGATGGCGGCGCCGGGGGCGCGTGCTGCAAGGTCCCGCGCCCGTCGAGCGCCGCGATCACCTCTTGCATCGAACGCAGGCGATCGGCCGGGTTGGGCCGCAGCATCTGCGCGAAGACGGGGCGCAGCGGCTCGGGAACGGACGAGAGGTCCGGCCCGGCGCGGCGCTTGTCGACCGCGTCGACCAGCGTCCCGCCCATGTCGACATCGCGCTTGTTGACGATGGCGAGCATCGTCAGCGCCAGGCTGTAGACGTCGCTCCACTCGCCCACCTGCCGGCCGAAGTCGCCCAGTTGCTCGGGCGCGACGTAATTGAGCTTGCCGGCAAAGCCGTCACCGACGATCGTCTGGCTCCCCGCGTCGAGGTCCTTGGCGATGCCGAAGTCGATGATCTTGGCCCGATCGAGCCGCCCCGCCTCGAGCATGATGTTGTCGGGCGACATATCGCGGTGGATGGCACCCAAGGCATGCGCGGCCGCCAGCCCTTCGGCGAGGCGCCGCATCAGCGCGCGCAGCTGCTCCGGAGTGGCCTCGACTTGCCCGAGGATCTTGGACAAGTTGGTGCCGTCGATGAATTCGGTGACGATGTAGAACACACCGAGCTGCGGTTCCTGCGCCAGCGTGCGGTACTGCACGAGCGCCGGATGGCTGAGGCGCGTCAACGTGCGCGCTTCCTTGCGGAACATGGCGAGCACATTGGGATCGGCGGCGAGGTGCGGCAGGATCACCTTGATCGCCACCCGCTCGTCGTCCTGATTGATGTTCACGCCTTCGAACACCTCGCCCATGCCGCCGCGGTCGATGTGGCGGACGACCTGGTAGAGATGGTTGAGCACGTCGCCGACCTGCACCTGGCGTGGCGGGCCGCCGGCGAGCAATCCGCCGGGCGCGAAGCCGGTCTGGATGCCCGCGCCAGGGCCGGACTGCTGCGGCGGCTCGGTCTGGGGCTGCTGCGGCTCGGCCTGCTGCGGCTCGGCCTGCGAAGGTGGCGCGCTCGGCGCCGGCGGCAGCGTACCGGGCGAGAACACGGTGCGCGGCTCCTCGCGAGGCGGGATCTTGTCGTCGCTCACGCACGGGCTCCATTGAGAACCAGCAGCGTCGGTTCGCTGATGGCGACGAGGGTCACGGTCACGTTGTCGGGCCCGCCGCGCTCCAGCGACGCGGCAACCAGCGCCTCGCTCGCCGCGGCGCCGCCCTGGCGCAGGATGGCGACGATCTCGGCATCGCTGACGACGCCGTGCAGGCCGTCGGTGCACAGCAGGAACACGTCGCGCGGCAAGGCCCGGTCGTACACCGCGTCGACCGCCAGCGCCTCCTGCACGCCGACCGCGCGCGAGAGGACGTGCTTCATCGGGTGGTCGGCCGCCTCCGCCGCGCTGAGCAACCCGCGCTCCACCATGTCCTCGACTTGCGTGTGGTCGCGGGTGAGTTGGATCAGCGCATCGTCGCGAAAGACATAGGCGCGGCTGTCACCCGCCCAGAGCACGCCGAAGTGCTCGCCGCGCAGCACCAGCGCCACCGCCGTGGTGCCCATCTGCACACCCAGCTTCCGCCCCTGCTGGAAGATGGCGGTGTTCGCCTGCGCGATGGCGTTCGAAAGCGCGGTGCAGGCCGGCTCGATCGCCTCCGGAAGAGTCACCGCGCCGACCGCCGCCGCCAGAGCGGCAGAGGCCATCTTGCCGTTCTCGTGACCGCCCATGCCGTCGGCGACCAGCCACAGGCCATGGTCGTGGGCGCTGTAGTGGCTGTCTTCGTTTTCCGATCGGACCATGCCGACGTGGCTGACCGAGCTGTCCTCGATCCGGTATGGGGTCACGCGGCAAACTCCAGCATCTTGTCCAACACGCCGGCAGGGTAGGAGCCCGGCAGGCTCACCGCCGGCCCGGCCTCGCCCACCAGCGCCCATTCGGGCTGCCCAGGGTGCCAAGGCAGCGCCGCGGGCGAGAGCGGGGCCGCGATCAACGCATCGGCGTCCCACCCTTCCGCAAATCCCTGGTACATGGCGTCCACCCAGGCGGCACTGGTGGCCGCGGCCTGCTCGGCATCGACGGCCGGCGCCGCGGCAACCAGCGGAAAACGGCGCCCGGCCCGATCCATCGAGGCGCACAAGGCACCGCCGCACCAGTTGCCGTCGGCGTCCCGGTCGACGAACGTCCAGGCCGGCGCGGCGTCGTAGCGCGCCTCGAAATCGTCGCTCCAGCGCGCCCGCGCCGCTTCCATTTGCGCCGACAGCCACGTGTCGAGCCGGTCGCGCATCGTCATGTCGAGCCCGCGCGACACGAAGTCACCCAAGGCCGGCAGCTTGCCGAAGAGCCAGCGATCTAGAGCGTGACTGGACATCGAAAGCTCCATAGACCGCCTCGGCCGAACGGGTTGCGATCCGTCGGCAAGGTGATCTTGAACACCGCGGTCTGCGCGCCCGAGCCGAACGTCGCGAGCAGCGCCTGGGGCCCTGCGTTCTGCTTTTGCGCCGCATCCATCAGCCGGAACAGCGCCCATGGCCCCTCGACCGTGGTGTCGGCGACCTTCTGCCCGCCCGACAACAGCGTGACCGAGGCTTGCGGCAGGTTGCCTTGCGCGGACCAGCTGACCGGACGATCGGCGCCGCCTGCATCGGCGCGCTCGAAGTGATAGCGGGTGTTGCCGGCCACGAAGTCCACTGCATCGACGCCCGCGCCGAACGCCTTGGGCTGGATCTTCACGTCGACGCCGCCGGCGAGCAGATCGCGGATCTGCTGCGCCTTGACGAACTCGTCGGGCGAGGACGGATTGAGCGAGGCGACTTGAGGATTGCCATTCTGCCAGCGCCAGACCGGACCCGAGGTGTCGAGCAGCGGCACGATCCGCTGCGTCAGGAAGGTGTCGAACGTGCCGTTGAAGCCGAAGACATGCTGCACATCGACGATCGAGGCATCGGTGGTGGACGATCCCACGAAGGGGTACTTGTCCTGCGTCGCCATCTGGCAGGCGGGCAGTACCGACTTGGAGTAGGCGTCGCCCAGCGCGCCGCTCGCCGCCTGGTTGGCCGACGCGACGCCGCCGGTGGTCGCTGCCGACACGAAGCCTTGGAGTTGCTGCGGCGCCCCGCCGGCACTTGCCGCGACCGAGCCCATCGCCATCGCGACCTGGCTCTGCACCGCGTCCGCGCCCATGCCGCCGCCCGCCAGCTTGGCCGAATTCACCGCCGCGCCCGCCTGCTTCACGGCATTGACGAAATCGTCGATCGGGGCCGGAGCCTTGCCGTCGCCGACATAGTCCTGGAGCGGCTTGAAGTGATTGCCGATCTCGGTCGCGGCATCGACGTTGCCGGTCTGCATGTCGCCAACCGCTTCGGCGACTTTGCCGAATTGCGAGGATGCGATCTTGTCTCCGAGCGCCTTCTGCGCTGCCGCGGCGCCGCCGGCAAACGTTGTGTTCTTGCGCAGTTCGAGCAGCAGCACCTTCAACGGCGACGGCGACTTCGAGAACGCGCCGAGCGCGGCGGGATCGTTGAAGTAGGCCGCCGGCTTGGGCGCGGCCGCGACCTTGTCCCACGCCGCGACGTAGTCGCGCGCATAAGCGGCGGCGACACCAGGGCGGATCTGCTCGACCTGCGCCTGCACGCCGGTGGTCTCGGCCCCCTCGCCCAGCACCCAGATGTCGTTCTTCAAGTCCTGCGCCACCGTGGCGAGCCCAACGAGATACGCCTTCTCGTACCCCGCGCGGGTGTAGAAGTAGGGCACTGTCAGGCCGAGCACTTCGGGACCATTGGCAAAGGCCTGCGCGTCTCCTGAGGCGAGCGCGGCGCTAGCGCGCCAGGGCTGGCCTTCGCCGGACAGCGCCTTCTGCCGCAGCACCGCATAGGCGCGATCGGCGAGCGACAGGGTCTGCAGCGAGGCTCGCGCATTGGCGATCACCGTGCCGTCGAGCGGGGCCTGGCGGTTGGGCCAGTCGGCCGCGATGTCGGGGTCGGCTAGCAAGGCGGCGAGATGGCCGGCGAGTTCCTTGCGCACTTGGGCGCGATCGGCTCCGGGCAACTGCTCGTTGGCCCAGTCCTGCTCGATCCAGGTGCTGACCGTCTTGGGATCGATCTGGTGTTGGCCGCCCAGCATCAGGTAGACCTTGAGCGGCTGATAGACCGACATCGGATCGCCGCCGTTGCCAGCCATGTACTGCTCGAGCCGCAGCAGCAGTCGCGGCAACATGATGCGGCGCAAGCCGTCGCGGTAGGCCTCGGCGGCGGCATCGGCATGGCTCGACTGGAACAAGCCGAAGCGCTTGAACAGGCCCGGCTCGCCGGCCTCCTGCTCCGCGTAGCCCTGGGGCAGGTTGCGCAGGGCGTTGAGGACGCCAAGCGACTGCTCGAGATCGGGATCGCTGTCGCGCACCTGCACGAGGTCGACGCCGGTCTCACGCGTCAGCGTCGCCGCCTGAGCCGACGATTCGCCTAGGTGCGAGAGGAACGCGCGGTTCTGGAAGAAGCTGACGCCCCACAGCAGCAGCACCACGACGGCCGCCGCGACAACGGCCGCGATGCCCGCGCTGGTGCGGGTTGCCTGCCGCCGGCGCGCAGCCGGGTCGGCGACCACCAGCCCTGCCTCGGGGAACATCACTTCGGTCAGCGCGCGATTGAGGAAGTAGGCGCGCCCGGTGGCGCCGCGCTGCGCCGTCGTCGTCTGGTAGCTGTCGGCAACGCCCGCAAGGATGCGGTCGAGCGGCGTACCTTGTTGGACACCGCTGGTGAAATAGAAGCCGCGCAATGTACCGGCGGGCTGGTCCCCGGCGATGAAGGCGCCGTCGATCAGGCGGGCCAGGCGATTGCGCAAGGCGCCGAGTTGCGAGGGAAAGCCGAGGATCAGGCTGCGGCGGCTCTGGTCCACCTCTTCGTAGAGGCGGCGGACCTGCCGCGACTGCTGGGCCGCGACCATCGTGTCGAAGGCCGAGACGACATCGTCGAGCTTGGGCTTGCCTCCCTCTATCGGCAGCGTCGACCCGAGCACCGCTCGCCGGCCTTCGACGTCGAGGTCATCGTAGAATTCGCTGAAGCCGGCGATCAGGTCCGCCTTGGTCAGGAACAGGTAGACGGGAGCCGAAACCTCGAGCGTCGCCTTCAGTTCGGTCAGCCGGCGGCGGATCAGCGACGCATGGCGATCGAGCCCGGCACGGTCGGCGCTCAGCAGCTCGTCGACGCCGATCGCGACGATGACGCCGTTGATCGGCGAGAGCGGCCGGTGCCGCTTGAGCGACGAGAGGAAGCTCTTCCAGCCTTGCGTGTCTGCCGCGGCGTCGGAATCTTGCGTCGTGTACCGGCCGGCGGTGTCGACCATCACCGCCTCGTCGGCGAACCAGAAGTCGAGGTTGCGCGTGCCGCCGACCCCCTTGAACGACTGCTCCGACAAGGGGAAGCGCAAGCCGGAGTTGACCAGCGCCGTCGTCTTGCCCGCGCCCGGCGGGCCGATGATCACGTACCAGGGCCGATTGTAGAGGTAGTCGCGCTTGTTGCCCGAGCCGGTGCGAAGGGTCGCCAGCGACTCGGCCATGCGCGCGGCGACGGCGCGGCTTTCCTCGTCGGCGGCGGACGGGGTCGCCAGCTCCGCCTCGATCGCGGCGGCGGCCTTGCGGGCCTTGCGCACGCGCAGGAACGCGAGCAGGCCCCAAGTGCCCGCGACCAGCACGAACAGCAGCAGTCGCACCCACCAGGGCCGCAAGGCACCAACGAACAGCGGCAGGCCCAGGCACAGCACCAGGACCAGGCACAGCACCGCCAGTCCGGTCAGGAACCACCAATTGGCGAGGAACTTCTTCACGTGTCTTGCCCCTGTAAGCGCGGGTTGTGCCGATGCTGCGGACTTAGGGTTGGCGCGGTATGACGATCTCGACCCGGCGATTGAGCGCCTTGCCCTCGGCCGTGTCGTTGGACGCGATCGGGCGGCTGTCGCCATAGCCCTCGACGCTGATCCGGCCCGGGTTCGACAGGACCGACGACAGGATATCCGCCACCTTCTGCGCCCGCGCCTTCGACAGCGCATTGTTGTCGGGGAAGGCGAACGAGGGCGAAATTTGGTCGCTGTCGGAATGACCCTCGATGGTCACTTGTCCGGGCTCGCCCTCCACGGCGCGGCCGATCCGTTCGAACAGCGGCGCACGTCCGTCGGCGAGCTGGTCCGAACCGGACTCGAACAGCTGCCCTACGGTGGTGCGCACCCGCACGGTCGAACCGTCCTCTTCCACGACGACGAGCTTCTGCCGGATCTCGGGCGCCAGGAACTCGCGCAGGCGCTGGAGCTGACCGCTCGCGGGCACTTCGGGCGGCGGGGCGCCCACGCGCGAGAGGCTGAGCGGCTGCGTCGGCATCAGGCTGCGGACCGCCTTCCACGGGTCCGCGCCCGCGCTCATCAGCAGCAGGCGCAGCACGATGAAGACCAGCAGCAGGAACGCCAGCGCCACCGCCGCGGCGAGGACGATGCGGTTCCAGGGGCTGACCTTCTGCAGCGGCGCGGCGGCGCCATGCCACTGCGGCGAGAGCTCCGTCATCGACTGGCCACGCGGATGATCGAGCGCGCCGTAGAGGTTCGAGAGGATCTGCTGCAACCGCCCGCGCCCGTCCGGCATCGTGCGGAAGCGGCCTTCGAACCCGGCCGCGATGCAGTCGGCGAACAGCTCGATCAGCTCGGCGTTCTGCGAAGGGCGGGCCAGCACGTCGTCGACGAGCTGCCAGAAGCGGTCGCCGCCGATGTTCTCGCGAAAGAAGGTGACGACGAGGCTGCGGCGCGCCCACTCGGCGCCGTCCTGGCCGATCCCCGGCAGGTTCTGCGCGATGTCGTCGACCGTGGCGCACAGCGCGTAGCGCGCGCGCATTCGGGTCTCTTCGGGATAGAGCGCCGCGATCGCCCGGTCATAGGCGGCGATCGCCTCGGTCGCCTCGCGGTGGAAGTCGGGCATGGCGATCCGCGCTCGGCCCGATCGCACCGAAGCGGCCAGCGCCAGGACCGGGCCGGCTTCGACCACCAGCGGGCTGCGCGTGTCGCGCGCGATCGACGGCACCGGAATATCGTCATCGTTGAGGCGTGTGTTGCGCACCACGCCAGGGCCTTGACCCGGCGTGAGGTAGGCATCGGGCGCAGCCTGGTAGCCCGGGCTCGGCGCGGGCGCGAAGTTGCCGGGAGGCGGCGCAAAGCCTTGTGGCGGCGCGGGCGGTGGCGAGGCGAACGAGGGCGCGGGCGTGCCCCACGCGCCGGCTGGAGGGGGGGCCGGAGGGGGCGTCGCGCCGGGAGACGGCGCTGCGCCGCCGGGACGCATGCCGGAGAGCGGCGAGGGACGAAACACCGTCCGGTTGCCATTGTCGGAAGAGCCGTCCGAACCGCTCATCGTGCAGACCTTTTCACGCTCCACAGCTCCATGCGTAGCTCGGGCCACTCACCTGCGACGTGCAGGCCGAGCGCCGTCGCATTGGCGAAGTCGCGCCACTCGGGCACGCCGCGGTCCAGTTCGAAATAGATGTAGCCGGGCAGCACACGCAGCTGCGGCGGCGGGGTCGGCGCGTGACGCAACGGAACGCCAGGCAAGGCCGAATCGACGATCTGGCGCATCTTCTCGACCGCGCCGATCTTGGCGACCGCGGGGAACATCTGGCGCACCTCGTCCGGCGTCGCGGCGGCGCGCACGGCGAGGTAGAAGTAGTCGTACTGATACAAGTTGCGATCGAGGATCGTCGAGACCCACGCGCCCGGCCCCGCTGGCTCCAGCGGCAGCTGCCGCGCCGGCCCCTGGATCGAGATCGACAGCATCGATTGCAGCAGCGCGAACAGCGGCTCGAAGCTGCCGCGCAGGTTCTCGTGCGTGTACGGCGGGAGCGGCGGCGCCTTGCGCTCGGGCTTGACCAGCGTCGCGACTTCGCCGGCGAGGCTCAGCAGCTCTTCATAAAGCCGCTCGGGATGGACCATCGGCAGCGATTCCAGGTGTCGCAGCACCGCGACCCAGCGGTTGAGCGCCTGGAGCAGCAGGAAGCTGGCGAACGTCTCGTTGCCGCCGTCGGTCGCTTCGACCGCGCGGACCGCCAGCTCGTCGATCCGCTGATCGCAGCGGCCGATGATGTCGATGAGGCCGTGCTTGAGCGGACGCGAGGTGTCCATGTCGAGTGCCGGCGGGATGTAGCGATCGTCGAACATGACTCGCTTGTTGTCGACCTCGCGCACCTGGGCGATGCCGCACAGGATACGGCCGTACGTCTGGTCGCGGGTGACGCCGAAGCGCAAGTTGGGGCGGGCGAGTTCGATCGGCTCGCGGCTGCGATCGTCGCTGAAGCAATCGACCACTTCGCTCTCGGCGACGAGGTAGCGCACGTCGGGTCCCGCGCGCTCGGCTTCGGCGAACTCCTGCGCCCCGGCCTGGGCCGCGGGCAAGGTCAGATAGATGGTGGCATCGCGCGTATCGGGCGGCACGTCCAGCGGCGGCGGCGGCGGCATGTCGTCGGGGATCGAGAACGCGGTGCCGTCGGGCATGATACCACTCGCCCGCACGACCGTGAACTTGCCGACCGCGGCAAGGTCCTCGTCGATGGCGATCTGCGTCAATCCCCAAGGGTAAGGACGCAATCCCTCGGCGCGGACGCGCATCTGCCAGGCGGCGGCACGATCCGCCTGCTGAAAGTGCTGCGGCCGAAGAAATTGCCCCTCGCGCCAGGCGACACGGCTACCAAACGACATCAAACCCCCCGTGGATCGATGCCGCGATGTAAAGCATAGCTTCACCGTGAGCAAAAGGAAGGTTATAGCGGCACGACAATATTTTGCGTCATGGGCGGGCTAGGCGGAAAGAACGGGATGGAGGATGGTTCTTTCGACCCACGACAGTGGGGTTTGCAGGGTAAACCCGCGCAAACACCTCCCACCAACGGCCCCGTATCCTCCACTTTGCCCGAGTTCTGGCGGATGGCCGCGGGCGACGCGGACGACCCCGGCGACACGCCTCCTCCTGCCGGGCCGGTCAAACCCGGCGCGGCGGCGCGTACCCTCTGGCCCTATGCCGCTTCCGCCGCCATCCTCGCGCTTGCCATGGTCGCTGCCGCGGTCAGCCGTCAGCCGGCGCGGGCACCGGACGCAAACACCTCCGCGGTAGCCGCGACGCAAGCCCCTCCGCCGCCGCAAGCCATCGAGCGCTCGCTCACGCTGTCGAGCCCGCACGATCTCGCCGCCGCGTTGACCTCGGCCAACGTCGCTGCCGCCGAGGCAAGCGCGGCCACTGCCGCCGCCGCGTCCGCCCTGACGCAGCCGGGCGAGATCCATGCGACCATGCTGCTCACTCCCGATGGCGCGGCGATGCATCTGCTGCGATTGCAGGCCTCCTACGTCGACGGGTCCGGCGCGACCATCGACCGCAGGCCCGACGGCACCTTCGCGGCGAACCGCGTCGCCGCAGACCTGACCCGCAAGATCCAGGTGATCCGCGGCGAGCTCGACTCGGAAAGCTTCTACTCCTCGGCCGTGGCGGCGGGCCTGGTCGATGCGGTGGTGCCCGAGTTCATCAACGCCTTCGCGTACGACTTCAACCTCGCGTCCGAAGTCTCGCCCGGCGATACCTTCGAGGTCGCGCTGGAGCAGTCGGTCAACGGCCGCGGCGAAGCGGTCGGCCCTCCGCAACTGCTCTACGCCTCGTTGACGACGGCGCAGAAGAGCAAGGCGCTTTACCGCTTCCAGGCGCCGGGCGAGCAACCGGCCTGGTATGATGGCAATGGCGGGTCGATCAAGCGCGGCTTCATGCGCACCCCGATCGACGGCGCGCGGATCTCGTCCAAGTACGGCATGCGCTTCCACCCGGTGCTGCATTACACCCGGCTGCACGCGGGCGTGGACTTCGCCGCTCCGATCGGCACGCCGATCTATGCGGCGGCGGACGGGATCGTATCCACCGCATCACCCAACAAGTGCGGCGGCAACTGGGTCATCATCGATCACGACAAGCAGATGCAGACGCGCTACTTCCACCTCAGCCGCTATGCCGACGGGCTGCATGCGGGCGAGCATGTGGCCCAAGGCGAAACTGTCGGCTACGTCGGGGTGACCGGCACCTGCACCACCGGACCGCACCTCCATTACGAGACGCTGGTCAAGGGCGAGCACATCGACCCGCTGAGCATCCCGGTCGATTCGGGCACGGCCAAGCGGCTCGACGGCGCCTCGCTGGCGGCCTTCCTGCGCGAGCGGGACCGGATCGACGTAGCCCGCGCGCAGCAGGCATACTGAGGTCCCTGTTCAGGCCGGAGCCTGTTCCAGTACCGGCGCCGGCTGCGGCCGCCATGCCAACGGGACGATCAGCGCAACCAGTACGGCGACGGTGCCGATGCTGGCGTTGAGCCCCTCTTCATGGCCGCCCCACAGCGACGCGCCCATGAGATCGAGGTCGATCACCGCTCCGAACACGTCGACGCCGGGGTTCGGCACCAGGCCCAGGACCGAACTCTCGACCACGTTCCAGACGAAATGCGCGGCGATTCCGGCCAGGACGCCGCCACTGCGCCAGGCGAGCAGGCCGAACAGCACGCCTGCCAGGGTGATGCTCACCAACGACACAGGCGCCCGGGCACCGCCCGCGACATGGAATGCCGCGAAGCACAGCGCTCCTGCGGCTATGCCGGCGACAGGCCCGACGCGTTCCACCAGCGCGGGCTGCAGCCAGCCGCGAAAGAAGACCTCTTCCGCGCCGGTCTGGAAAAGCGTGAGGACGATCCCAAGCAGAATGACGGCCGCAGAAACCCCGCTCCCGGCTCCGGTCACCACCCCGCCCTGGATCCAGCTCAAGGCGAGACTGGCCAGCAGGCCGCCAAGACCCAGCGCCGCGCCGATGCCGATCCATCGGCTGGGCGCATCGCCGACGCGCACGGTCCGGATGCGAAGCAAGACTCCCGCCCCGATACCGATCGCGGCGAGGGGCGCGAACAGGATCAGGTAGAACAGCGCGTTGGCGGTAACTTCCGACTCGATCGAGATCGCCGCGCCGAGCTTCTCCGCCAACTTCACCCAAGCCCAGGCGGCGACCGTTGCGGCGACGATCACGGCCCAGGCCAATCCGCTGCTCGGGGACGGCCGCGCCGCGGTTTCAGCCGATCCGGACTGTGCCATCGTAGAGCCCTCCCTCGTGCAACCGGTAATGGTGCATCGCCGTGCCGCCTTCGCCCTCGACCGAAAACTGCTGGACCGCGCCGAACCAGGGCTCGCGTTCCTCGGGGGTGGCAGCGCGGATGTAAGTGTTGAACACGCGCGGATCGTAGAAGCGGAACAAGGCGATGGTGCCGTCGGGCAGCTTGGCCTGCAGGAAGCGGCGAAAATGCCGCTGCAACTCGTCGATGGGGCGTTCCGACAAGGCCATCACCCCCCAGTGGAGGGCATGGCCATGCTGCTGCCATGTGGGCAGGAGCGGCTCGGCGGGATCGATCCGGACCAACCAGGGCGCAACCGCGAGCAACCCGGGATCGAGATCGCGGCCCTTGAACAGGCACAGATGCTCCGCGCACGAGCGCACCAGATCGATGAGGCGCGGATCTTGCGCACAGTCGATGATGGCGTACCAGGTCTGCGGCATGGCGCGCGCGGTTCAGGCCGAACCCAGCTTGGCCAAGGCGGCCTTCAGGCACTGCTCGCAGAAGGGCTTGCCCTCCTTCGCGGCGGCGATCATCGCCTTGATCATCGCCAGGGCGTCCGCCGCTTCGCCCTCCAGCGCCATCTTGGGGACGACCTGGGACATGCCCCCGGCACTGACGCTGCCCATGCCGGCGTCGCCGATCAATACCGTGGGCCAGCCGAGCACGATGACGCCGCCGTGCGCGGTCAGGTCGCCCATACGCGCCGCCATCATGCCGTTCACGTGGACCGTGGGCGAGCCCTTGACGATCGCGTCGGGTGGGCCGACGCACGTCGCCAGGTCGCCGACGCGTGCCTGGGGCAAGCCACCGGTCAGGACCGTGACCGCGCACGGTGGCATGATCGGGCCGCCGACGTGCGGCACCAGGCCGGTCACCATCGGGCAGGTGTGCATATCGCTGGCTCTCGCGGCGGGCTGGCCCATGGCGTCAGACTAGTCCCTCATGGTGCGAAGACAACCCGAAGAGCCGTAACGCCGAGCACAGCCATCGTGGCGAGACCGACGTGCCAAGGATCAGCGCGCCGCGATCGCGGGGGGCAGGGATGTCGGCTGAGCGACCGCGACTTTCGCTTCGCCGGTCAGCAGAGGCTTTTGCCCGTCGCCGACGAGGAAGAACGCGCCCCAGTACAGCGGGTGCGAACTGTCCGCGCTGTTCATGAGCTTGGTCTGCGCCGTCTGCAAAGCAGACTGGATCGTACCGGTGCGCGCCGCACCGTAGAAGTCGGTGATCAGGGCCTCGCTCTCGCCGGCATCGGAGATCGGCCAGTAGGTGGAGAGCACCGCACGGGCCTGCGCCGCCAGGAAGGCGCGCACCAGACCGTCGAGCGAGGCGTCGATGTCCTCCTCGCCCGAGGCGCGCGCACCGGCGATGCTGACGCCCGCCGACGTGTCGCAGGCCGAGAGGACGACGAGGTTTGCGTCGAGCTTGAGCTGCGCGACTTCATCGAACGACAGGATCGCATCCGAACCGGGAGCACCCAGGCTGGTGACCAGCGCCGGCGGCGCCTTGTCACAAGCCCATTGCCCTTCGGTCAGACCGTGGGTGGCAAAGTGCAGCACCTGGAACTTGTTGAGGTCGTCCCGGGCCTTGACGGCGGTGTCGGTGAAGGCCTCGCCGGTCATCTCGGGCGCGTTCGGCACCCCAAGGGCATCCGCCGCCTCGACCAGCTCGCGCGCCTTGATCGGCTGCAATTCCTGCGTCAGCAATGCGATCTGGCCCAGCTCGGCGGTGCAGCCGTTGCCGACGCTGACGACGGTCCCTGCCGCCTGCGCGCTCACTTGTGCCGGCATGTGCTGTGCAAAGCCGATGAACGGGTATGGCGCGCTGGAGGGCGGCATCGAGCGCGAGACGAGCAGCGAACGTGGCGAGAGGGCCATCGCGATGGGCAATTGCTTGGCGAAGAACTTGACGGCGCGGTAGTCGTATGGAGACGCCTTCCGAGTGGCCGCGAAACTCGCCACGCTCTGGTCGTCGGTCACCAGGACACCGATCGGCAGGCGATCGAGGACGCCCGACGCATCGACCACGAGCGAGCGTTCCTGGGCCAGGCGGTCGCCGACCGGGCCGGCCAGGATCTTCCACAGGGCATGCGCGCCACCGACCGAGAAGACCGGCACTTTGTTCTCGTCGGTGCGGTCGATCGAAGTGCGCACCAGGCCGATGATCTTGTCGACTTCGACGGCCGGGTTCTCGACCCGGTAGATCGCCGAGCCTTGTCCGTCGATCAGAATGGCGAAGATGTACGAGTTCACCCGGGCGAGCTTGAAGAATGCCTCGCCATCCTTCAGCACCCCAGCGATCTGGGCGATGGTGACCGGCTCGTCGTTAACCTGCTTGTAGGCCTTGTTGCCTTCCAGCTCGGACGCGAGCGCGAGGGACTTGGCCTCCAGATCACCCCGCTTGGCGTCGAGGTTTTTGGCCTCCGCCGGGTTGTTCTGCGCCTCGTAGCGCAGACGCGCGATCTCGCGGTCGATCTCCTGCTTGTCCTTGACCTTGGAGGCGAGCGCCGGGTCCGCGGTAACCAGGGACTGAAGCTGCACGAACTGGCGGGCGATCGCCGGATCGGCCGCGACCTGCAGCGCACGGAAGAACCGCTCCTTGAGGGCCTGGTCCTGCTGCGCGCCGGGCTCGGAGACCAGCCGGTTGAGCGTCACTTCCGCGGAGAACGGCAAGCGGTCCGACGAACTGTCGGCATTCATCAGGCTGGTCAGCGCCGCATCGAACGGCGCGAAGATCGCGTCGTTGCTGGCATCGCCGCCGGCCAGCACGCCGGCCAGCTCGAACTGCGTCTGGGCGAGGGCAGGGCCGCCGGCATCTCCGTTCAGCGCGGCCTGCTGCAAGCTTGCGATCGCGCTTTGCAGCGCGCGTTCGGCGCCCGGGCGATCGCCTTGCCTCAGCAGGATGCGGGCTCGCTGGCGCTCGATTTTGGCGGCCAGCCAGAGCACTTGCCGGCTGCTCACGCGTCCGGCGGTGGCTGCCCGAAAC
>Ga0268264_10002872_pt1 | contig 14997 bp, 12 predicted proteins | sample KBSSwiS32_FD_190357 | JGI IMG/M metagenome (GOLD analysis project Ga0268264, IMG submission 190357) | Switchgrass rhizosphere microbial communities from Kellogg Biological Station, Michigan, USA - KBS Switchgrass S3-2 (SPAdes) (version 2) | ecosystem: Host-associated > Plants > Roots >...
CATGCTTCGTTATATTTTAGCAATGCTTCTTTGCAGGCGTTGCGCCCATTGTTCGTACCCTTCTGGAATCAATATCCAAATCCTTAAAAAACCGCCCAATGAAATCCATTTGCGTATGGGTCACTATTGCCTGCATGCTCGCAGCCGTGACTACACAATGCCAGATCACCCCGCCTGTAAACCAACGACAGGCAGAAAAACCAACACTCTTTAGCCAGTTACCGGCAAGAATTTCCTGTTCCTCCAGTTCGTTGCAAAATATTTTTACCGCTGCGCTCAACAGTTCCGTTTCTATAGCAGTAAATCCGGCTATGAAAGTGGAAGGTCTTGTTATCGCAAAAGCGGTTGTTTCGCCCGAACAACTGAGCATTAATATCCGCTGCAGTAATTTCCAGGATGCCTTGCTAAACATTTCACGTATTAAAGAACAGGACGGTTCTTTTTCTTATATCGGAAGAATGGTAAGCCCCCTTCATGGAGATGTATTGCTGCTTTGGCAGGAACATGGTGAATACGCGTTTATCCGTCAAAAACAATTACTGTCGATGGTAGAATAACAATCTTATTAATCCCATACCCTTAACCATGACTATCTCTCGGTATTGTTTAACACTTTTGCTGGTATGCCTTGCGGGCACTGCAATGGCACAGCTTCCCAAACTCAACAGTTATCCGGCCGCAAGCGCTACTGTATTCATTGATTTCGACGGACAGCTGGTTACCGGTACCGCCTGGAACTACAGGGGCGATATCAATGCGGCGCCGGCAGGACTAAGCAATGCGGTGATTACAGAAATCATGGATCGCGTTGCAGAAGATTACCGACCGTTTGATTTGAACATTACAACCGACTCTGCATTATACTGGGCGGCGCCAAGAAATAAGCGTATGCGCATTATTGTTACACCCACTTCGCAATGGTATGGTGCCGCAGGTGGTGTATCGTATGTAGGATCTTTCACCTGGGGCGACAATACGCCTGCCTGGGTATTTTCTGCTTTGTTAAGCAATAATTCCAAATGGGTGGCCGAAGCTATATCACATGAAATTGGACATACCCTTGGGCTGCAACACCAGAGCAGCTATGATGCCAACTGCAACAAAACCGCTGAATACAATACTGGTTTGGGAACCGGCGAAATTGGCTGGGCTCCCATCATGGGGTCCGGTTATTATCAGAACCATACCACCTGGCATATCGGTCCAAGCACCGTTAATTGCAGTACCCTGCAAAACGATTTTGATATCATCAGTACCATCAATGGATTTGGCCTTAGAACAGACGATCACGGCAACAATATCAGCGCTGCCACACCAATCAATATTTTTGCAGATGCGTTTTCGGCCAGCGGCTTAATTAACACATCAACAGACCTGGACGTTTTTAAACTGCTGCTGGACCATCCAACAACCCTTAAGCTGAGTGCTATACCACAGAACGTAGGCAGCGGCGATGATGGCGCCAACGTAGACATTAAACTAACGCTGATGAACGGCGTTGATACCATAAATAGTTATAACCCCTCTACCCTTCTCAACGCCGGCATTGATACTAACCTCAATGCCGGCACTTATTACCTGGTAGTAGACGGCATAGGGAACGTGTACCACAATGACATTGGCAGTATTGGTTTATATAATCTCGTGGGCACCATTACCAGCGCTTTACCGGTAACCGACCTGCAATTTACAGGCACCATCCGCAATGATCAGCACCAGCTTTCCTGGTCATATCAAACGGATCAGGCCGTTACACAGGTAATCATTGAAACTTCTCCAGACGGAAAACATTTTTCGGTGCTTACCGAACAACCTCCTGCTGCAAAAATGTTTTCGTACGCACCGCTGGCCAGTGAAACGATCTACTACCGGCTGAAAATAATTACCGCAGGAAATGAACAGGTATATACGTCATCTGTTATCTCTTTAAAAAGCAGGATGGGTGCCGGGCGAATACAAATCACCGGTAGTAACGGTGCTGATATTGCACTCAACAGCGGCGATGTGTTTGTGTTCCGTTTATTTAGCAGCAGTGGCCAGTTGATACAATCGGGTAAGCTGCAGCCCGGTATTAATCATATATCTACCGGAGGAGCTAAAGGTTTGTTATTGCTCCATTGCAGCAATGAATACCAGGCGTTTACCCAAAAATTAATAAAACAATAACCACCACACTTTTCCATATTTTATAGGTTTTTACGTATATTCGGAAAACCCAATAAATATGATCTGGAGAAAATTTAACGGCGATCCGCTTGAACTTCCTATCAGGGAGGCTGTTGAAACCACCATCAAACGGGAGAGCAATAAAGGCTATCACCTCAAAGTTTGCATTGGCACCGACAGCCAGGTAAAAGGCAGCGACACAGAATTTGCTACGGTGATTGTTTTCCTGCGCGAGGGGCATGGTGGTTTCATGTTCATCCACAACGAGAAGACAAAAAATGTGTACAGCATCAAGGAACGCATGCTGGTAGAAGTGGCCAAGAGCATTGAAATTGCGTATGAACTCTGCCCGCTGTTTACCCAATACGATGTTGACATGGAAGTACATGCCGACATCAATACCAATCCGCATTTCAAAAGCAACGATGCGCTCAAGGAAGCCATGGGCTATATTCTGGGAATGGGATTTGCATTCAAGGCCAAGCCCGAAGCCTTTGCCAGCAGCAGTTGCGCCAACAAAATAGTTAACTAAAACCTTCAGCCGCTGAAGGTTTTTTTATGTGCAGTTGTGTCTTCGCACAACTCAAGGATTTGTCGCCACTTAAAGAGAGAGCGCATCTTTAGGGTGGGTCGCCCTTTTTTCGGGCGGCTCACCCTAAACACTATCGATACAGATCATTCCTCTTTTCAAACTTTTGTATTTTGCCACCGAGCAGGTCTACCACATAAATGTTTCCTTCCTTGTCAACCGCCACATCGTGGTACCAGCACACAGGCCCGTTATAATGACCGCTTCTTCCAAACCTGCTGAAAGATGAGCCGGCCGAATCAAACAAAATAATATCTGAACCCTTGTGCCGCACACCCAGGCTGATCATATCATCTATGGCTATAATACGCCGTTCCTTTTTATCGAACACTATCGAACAGAGATGACCGAAACTTTTATCTTCCAGTTGCTGTATAAATTTTCCGCTGCTGTCGAAAATTTCGATGCGATGATTTTCCCGGTCGGCCACATAGACATTTCCCTTATCATCCAGGTCAATGGCATGTGGTATATCAAATGCCCCTTCATCCGTTCCCTTCCTGCCCCATTCAAACAGAAATTTTCCTGCCGGCGAAAATTTTACAATACGGCTGTTGCCGTAACCATCGCTTACATAAAAACTGCCGTCTGCTGCCACCGCAACACCCGTGGGGCGGTTAAAATGCGTTGCATCATTGCCGCTAACACCTGCTTCGCCAACACTCATTAGTAATTTGCCTTCATGACTAAATTTGAATACCTGCTGCAATTCAACGTCGGTTACCCAGATATTATCTTGCAAATCCACCGTCAATCCATGTGGCATTACAAAAAACTTATCGCCCCAACTGTTGATTAATTGGCCGGTCCTGCTGTCTATTTCAAGAATGGTTTTCCCCCTGATAAAAGTTGATGGAACCGGCATTAGTTCTTTCCATTCGCGTCCTGCCCGGCTAAATATAAAAATATGCTGGCTGCTATCGAGGCCTATTCCCACGGCAGGACCCATGGCATAGCCCGGCGACAATTGTGGCCAATCTTTTACCAGGACATAGTTATTTAGTATACCAAGATCTTTCATGCCGGTTGTTGCCTGCTGCTGATGGCAGGCAGTAAGTACATATAATAGGATGCAGAAAAAAAATCGCTTATGCATAGTTCCGTTCCGCAGCATACATTTTTTGCAGCAGCTGGGCAATGAAATTACTGAATTCGTAGACTTGTTTTATTTAATGAAACAGCCTGAACGCATAAAGCCAGATAATGGTCCCGCGTCAATAGCGTATGGTTCTGAGTGGATTTGTGCAGATGCTAAATGGGGGAAATGCATTTCACGCCCCAAAATAAAATAAGCCGCCGGTTTTAAATGGCAGCTTATTTGTTTGTAACAAAGTTTAATGGTCAAAATTATTATAAGAAAGACATTTTGCGATAGCAAGGTCGCCTTAAACAAAATAAAAAGCTATACGGCTATTACCCTATCGGGTACCGTAGTTCTACGGATCAGCGTGGTATTTTATAAAGGCCATGCTTAATGGCATAGACGGCGATGCCTGCACCGTTCCGCACCTTCATCTTTTCCTGGATGCGTTCCCGGTAACCTTCTATGGTACGGACACTGAGGTGCATTTGATCACTGATTTCCTTGTTGGTGCATTCATCGCAGATAAGCTTTATCACTTCCATTTCCTTTTCGTTGAACGCGGCCCGTTCAACGGTTTTATAAGGATTATAACGGCTCCTGGCTATCAGCTCCATCAATTTTGCCGAAGTCTGTTTGCAGAAATATGTATCGCCCCGGTGAACCGCCCGGATGGCTTCAAAAACTTCATTTTTGTGAGCATTCTTTAGTAAATAGCCGCGTGCCCCCGATTCAAGCATATCAACAATCAGGTCATCTTCGTCGAACATCGTTAACGCAATCACGTATACCTGCGGGTAGAGGTCTTTTATTTTCTTTGTAGCAGCAATGCCATTCATCAATGGCATTTTGATATCCGTTAGCACCAGGTCTGGCTGAAGACGACCTGTTAACCTGACAAGATCTTCGCCATTTTCCGCCTCGCCCAGGACTTCGATATCGGGCTGTTTAAACAACAGGTTATTAAATCCTTCCCGAAAAATCTCGTGATCATCAGCGAACAAAATGCGAACAGGTGAATAAAGTTTTGCGGTCATGATTTGGTTAAAAGTGGTATCTCAATAATGTATATCGTGCCTTTTCCGGGTGCCGATTCAACCAGTAGCTTACCACCCAATAGTTCGGCCCTGCTGTTCAGGTTACGCAATCCCAGGCCCTGGCTTTTTGCAGACTGAACTTTATAGTCGAATCCACACCCGTTGTCTTTTGATAGTAAAACAAGCTGGTCTCCGCTTGATTTCAGTTCAATCAATAAGATGCCGGCATTGGCATGTTTAATTGTATTGTGCACAATCTCCTGGATGATCCGGTAGAGGTGGATGGACTGGGTTACCGGCAATTCAGGCAGTAAACAATGTTCAAAGTGTGTCTTCACAGCCAAAGACTGAGGCAAATTGCTGATAAACTCTTCTATCGCAGCAACCAGTCCTTTACGACCCAGCGTGTGAGGAAGCATATCCGCCGATATCTCCCGCATGCGGAACATCAGCGAATCAATATGATCGTAGACCCTGTCAACAGTCCTGGTATCCGTATCAGAAAAGATATCCAGGCTGCCAACGCTGAATTTGATCGATGACAATAGCGGTCCCAGATCGTCATGTAAATCCGAGGCGATCCTGCTTCGTTCTTTTTCCAGTAATTCGATTTCTGCTTCCAGAGAACGTTTATACATAAGCCTGTTCCGCCTTTGCTGGTAAATAATGGATGCAATAAAGTACAGCATTATTATCCCTAGGATGGCGCTGGAGACGAGAATGGCATTGTAAATCGATGTTTGGTGGGCATCCATAAAACAGCCAGGGCGTAAATAAGGTTGCTGAATAAATTAAAATAATCCAATATTAAATAGACCTTGGTCTGGAAGGTACTGCTTTCATTCAAACCATATAGCCAGAATGTTTCCACCAAAACTTTATACGTATAATAAATAATAAATGCCAGGCAAAGTAAAGCTACCGGGTTCCTTAGCAGGGGGCCTTTTTCCACCAGTATTTGCCGGTTCAGCATAGAGACAGACAGCAGGACAACAATAAAAGAATATATTATCCGGAACCAGGAACTGAACTGGACAATGCTAAAGAGGATAAAATTTTCGAAAAGCCATACCAGCAACAGGATACAGCCGATCAGGTAGAAAACAGCTCGGTGTCTGCCGAACAGGCCCCATCTCCGGAACTGCCATAGCAGCAGCAGTGATTCAAACAGTACGTACAGGTTGCCGTTGACAGCTGTGTTATGAATGGTTTTTGCAGCAATCAAGCTCACAATTTCATTGAGTAGTCCCAGCCAAAGGCAAAATAAAAATGGCCTGAAGACCGCGTTGATATTTTTAAATCGCCAGGCACCGATAATGGCAGCAATGACAATACTCATACTGCAGACTACGCTGAGCATAAAATTCATGGTAAACAGTTTTCTCTGTCAGCAACTGCAACAGGCTTACCCTTGCTATGAGGGGTTAAGCGGAGAAGCAGGTGGACAATTGGTTGGACAACGGATGCCGTCTTCAACAATGCTCCCGTCATCGTTCAATACTTTGCCGCCAGCCGGTAAAATATCAATATTTTTTGAATCCGCTGCTACCGCGATGACGCGTATTTTACTATCCTCACCCATTCCAAAGTAAATCCTGATGTAAGTTGCGTCGGTTTCAGATAACAATTTGTCAAACGAAGATCGATCGAAAGTCTCACAAAGCGGGAGAATATCCTTCCCTTTGTACTCCGGCGCCAGAATTGCGTTCATTTCTTTACGATACAGTGTGGTCATTGCCACTGCCTGTTCGAGGCTGATAAAATTACTCATACAAGTTTAGATTTAAAGGTTACTAAAAAGAGGTCGGCTGCAAAATCATTAAATCAGGCGGCAACCCGATCAGTATTAGTACGGATAGCACTACCGTATTTACCAGTACAGGCAACTTAACTATCGTTGCAGAGAGCCGATGTATTATTCTTAACGGCTTACCCGTACCATGGTACAAAGAAATTGAGGCGATCCTTGAGCCCATATTTTCAAACAAACCATTAAGCTATCAGTGAGATATCCGGTAAACCATACAGGAAGGTTAGCCGATTGCGTTCGATGAATTTGCAAAGTGATTTTTTATTGAGGATTTTTTAGCCCGACAGATAAAACATATACCCGGCTTTACCGGGTATCCATATTCCAGTCTAAATAACGAGAGAAGAAAACAGCACTTCTATTATATCATTTTTATGCAGATAGCAATCAATTTGATCCGTGCTTGTACACAATCCGGTAAATCGTTCCTTTTACATCATCGCTTACATACAATGAACCGTCTGGCCCCTGCGCCAAACCACAAGGACGGTGCAAGGCCTGCCGGGTAGACATTACGGTTTCTACGCCTGCAAAACCATCAGCAAAAACCTCCCAGGCGCCCGATGGCCTGCCGTCTTTAAAAGGAACAAACACCACATAATATCCTGCCTGCTTTTCGGGTGAACGGTTCCAGGAACCATGAAAAGCAACAAAGGCGCCGTTTTTATATTTTTCAGGAAACATATTGCCCGTGTAAAATAACAATGCGTTGGGTGCCATGTGCGCGGGAAATGCTACAATGGGCTGCTCCACACCTTCGCAACGGTTGGTTTTTTTACCATCACCTCCATACTCAGGAGCCAGTACTTTTTTATTTTGCGGCACATCAAAATAACAATAGGGCCAGCCGCAGTTAGCACCTTTTTTTATCATGAACATTTCTTCGGCAGGTATTTCAGCATTTTGTTCAGGGGTAAAATACTGGGGAAACATATCCAGTTGATCGCGGCCATGCTGCGTTACAAACAATTCGTTTACCTGGTAATTCCAATCCAGGCCCATTACATTTCTCAAACCCGTTGCATACCGCACGCCATCGGCATAGGTTTGATTTAATTTATCGGCCCGGAATTGCCAAATGCCGCCCGCAGAATCCAGTATGGGGCATGGGTCCTTTCCCGGAGATTCTTTCCCCCGATCGATAAGCTGACAGGAGTTTTCCGGTGAACCAATATTTACATAAATATTCCCCTTATCATCCAGCACAATTGACTTGGTATTATGCTGCCGGCCGTTAATCAAACCCTTGATTATTTTTTCGGGTGAATCAGGATTGATCACTTCGCCGTTTTTATCAAGCTTATACCTGAACACCTCGTCATTGGAAGATGCATACAGGTAATCATTTTTAATGGTAATGCCGGTGCCACGGTAGTCACCGAAACTTTTCAGGTCATCTATTTTTCCATCTCCATTATTATCTCTCAACCGGAAAATACCTTTTCCATTTATCAGCTTATCCAGCTTAACATAAACGGCGCCCTGCGCTGTTGTTACAATATGGCGCGCTTTGCCCAGGCTGTCAACGATGGCCAGCGCACTGAAACCCGCGGGCAATTTCAATCCTGCATTATCTGCCGGAAACCGGATTCCTTTTGACACAACAATCGCCGTGTCATTTGCATAGAGTCCTGAAAAAATAAAAACGATTGAGCAAAAGCACAAAAAATATCTTCCCATGGCATTTATTTAATGTTTATACAGCTCGTGGCTGCATTTTAAGACGCAATCTACATGGTTGCAAATAAAGAAATAATAGTGCAGGCCATTTCGAAACAGTTGCCTTAGTATTCAGCAATTTTAGCATCCGTATATCGTGCGGGGTTCGGTTATGGGTACCCGTATGAAACCGATTTCCGGGAACGATTGCGTAGATTTTTCCAGGTCTTTTTCCAAAAAAAATGGCTCATACTTTATTCATTTTTATTTATAAATTATTAATTATCAACTATTTAATGATGATAGTTCACTCCGAAAACGTTTAAGTAAAATTTTTGTGAAGCAGATGTGCGATAAGCTAATTTGGTATCGATTCCAGGTTTTTCCCGATATGATTGCTAACAACGAAAATTTGCTTTATGAGACCTCAACTTTTAAAAGTATCCAAAGAGCCGCAACATTCCTTTAGTGTAAGGCAGGACATTGTGCCTTATGTCAACAACCGCTGGCATTACCACGCCGAGGTTGAACTGATTCATTTCAAAAAAGGCGAAGGCACACAGTTTATCGGAGATAATATCAAAAGATTTAAAGCGGGCGATGTAGTGCTGGTGGGCGCAAACCTGCCGCACTACTGGAGATTTGATGATAGTTATTTTGAAGAGGGTGCCCCGGTAGCAGCCGATGTACGGGTGGCGCATTTCTGCGAGAATTTTTGGGGCAGCCAATTCTTGCAATTGCCGGAAAACGTTCATATCAAAACCGTTCTGGACAAGGCAAAAAGAGGGCTCCAGATAACCGGTAAACCCCGTCAAAAAGTAGCGGAATTGCTGGATGCCCTGCTGCATACTTCCGATACCCTGCGTATCATATTACTGATGGAAGCACTCAATATCATTGCCAATTGCAAAGAGTTGACCACTTTGTCATCCCTCGGTTTTAAATACGATGTGGCGGAGGATGAAAAAGATCGTATCAATGCCATCTACGACTATAGCATAAAGAATTTCAAACGCACCATTCAGCTGGAAGAGATTGCCGGTGTTGCCAATATCAGCCCCAATTCTTTCTGCCGCTATTTTAAATCAAGAACCAGGAAAACCTATTCCCAGTTTTTGATTGAGATACGCGTGGGCCATGCCTGCAAATTGCTGATTGAAAACAATCTCAGCATTAAACAGCTTTGCTATGAAAGCGGGTTTAATAACTTTACCAGCTTTCATAAATACTTCAAACTTATTACCAGTAAAAGCCCGCTTACCTACCAGCGCGAATTTATGGGGCAGCTAACCGCATAATAAAAATGGTATGATTGCTAAAAACACCCGAAGCAGGCCCGGAAGTTTTACCGTTTGCTAAAATATTTCAATAAGGAGACAGCCTTTATGCGGTTTATTCTGCTGAAGGCTGTTTCTTTGTTACTGCCATATTCATTTCTGCACGCCATTGCTAAATTTATTTATGAAAAAATACCTGATCTACGTCCTGCCGCTGTTCTGTTCATTTACAGGCTTTGCACAGCCGGGAAAGCCCATCATCATAGAAACAAAAACAGTTGCCCTTGTATTAACTGTCGATAACAATCAAAACCTCAACCAATCCTACCTGGGCAAAAAATTGAATACAGCAGATTATGAACAGCTCAGGGGCGGGCAGGAAGTTTACCTGACTGCCGGTATGGAGAATCAGTTTGAACCTTCCATAAGAATGATACATGCAGATGGCAACCCTTCACTTGAACTGAAATATGCATCGCACCAGACAGTTGTTAATGGCGATATCAGCCAAACAACCATACTGCTGAAGGATCCGGTATACCCGGTAGAAATTGCACTGCACTACAGCAGTTATTTTAATGAAGATGTTATAAAGACCTGGACGGAAATAAAACACAAGGAAGCCAAACCCGTGTTACTGACCCATTACAATTCTTCATTACTGCATTTTACAGCAGATGAATACTGGCTCACCCAGTTCCATGGCGACTGGGCCAGGGAGATGAATATGGTAGAAGAGCAATTAACCAATGGCATAAAATCCATTGAGAGCAAACTGGGCACGCGAACCAATTTTTACCAGTCGCAGGTATTCTTTCTATCGCTTAACAAACCATCTACAGAAACAGCCGGGGAATTGATAGCAGGTTCATTGGACTGGACGGGCAATTTTAAATTCTGTTTTGAAGTTGATCAGCGCAATGGTCTCCGGTTTCATGCAGGCATTAACTCCTATGCTTCTGAATATAATTTGCCAGCAGGCGAAACCTTCATTACACCAGCGTTCACTTTTACCTATTCAGCTAACGGTAAGGGTCAGGCCAGCCGCAATCTTCACAGCTGGGCCAGAAAATATGCCGTGCTGGATGGCGAAGGCCCCAGGATGGTATTGCTCAATAACTGGGAAGCCACACATACCAATTTTACCGAAACGGGATTGGTGGAATTGTTTGATGAAGCGAAAAAACTGGGGGTTGATCTTTTTCTATTAGACGATGGCTGGTTTGGCAACAAATTCCCGCGCAACGATGATAAAGCGGGCTTGGGCGATTGGCAGGAAGATAAAAAGAAATTACCCAGCGGTATTGGATTTTTGGTAAAAGAGGCAGAAAAGAAAGGAATCAAATTCGGCATCTGGCTGGAGCCTGAAATGGTAAACCCCAAAAGCGAACTGTATGAAAAACATCCGGACTGGATACTTAAACTGCCCAATCGCCCGGAAAGTTATGGCCGCAATCAATTGGTACTGGATCTTATCAACCCTAAAGTGCAGGACTTTGTCTTTTCCATTGTAGATGACATGCTGACCAAATATCCGGGCCTTGCATTCATTAAATGGGATTGTAACCGCAGCATGACCAATGCCTATTCTCCCTACCTGAAAGAAAAGCAAACCCATCTTTATATAGAATATACCAAATGCCTTTACAAGGTAATGGATCGCATTCGTGCCAAATACCCGCATTTGCCCATTATGCTTTGCTCGGGAGGCGGTGGACGTATTGATTACGGCGCCATGAAATATTTTACCGAATTCTGGCCCAGCGATAATACAGACGGGCTGGAAAGAATCTTTATTCAGTGGGGCTATTCTTATTTTTTTCCTGCCAATACCATTTCCGCGCATGTTACCAGCATGGGCAAACAGTCTTTGAAATTCAGAACAGATGTGGCTATGATGGGGAAACTGGGCTATGATATACGCGTTAATGGTTTTACCCCGCAGGAACTTCAGTTCAGCCAGGAAGCGGTAAAAACCTACAAAAGGATCAGTGATATCATCTGGTTAGGCGATCTGTACCGGCTTATTTCTCCTTATGAAGAGAGCCGTGCCGTACTGATGTATGTGAATGAAAACAAAAGCAAGGCCATTCTTTTTAATTATATTACCAATATCCGGAGAAAAGATATTTTTTCAAGGGTGCAGCTCCGCGGTTTGGACCCTAATAAAAAATACCGCATTAAAGAAATCAACCTGTTTCCGGAAACAAAATCGGCCCAGCCCGATAACGACAAGGTTTTAACAGGTGAATACCTCATGAGCATTGGCATGAATCTCTCTGCCGGCCGGGTAAATTCGCTGACAAGCAATATCTACGAATTGTCTGAAGAATAAACACATGCCAATTAAATACAGCTTAATGACAATTGGCTTTATTTAGCCACACAATTTTTAAAATACCTTCATGATGTATGCCGGAATTTCCTGTTGCCGGCATCCGGTATTCATAAACTTTTTTTATTCACCAGTATGCGCAAATTTGTATCGCCGGCAGTTATAGCATTGTTTTTAGTGCAGGCCGGTGCAGCAGGCCAGAAAATCCAACCGTCAAAATTCAGTACTGAAATTATTGCCGGCCATTCTACGCATATCCACGTTACAAAGGATACAATTATAGTAATTGATGGAACCACCTTTTCGTATACGGTTGATACCCCCGAAGATCAGGGCCTGGTTTCTACCAAACCAACCATCAAACAGCTACTCCGGGAAATACATTCCAAAGATGGATCCGCTCAACAATACCAGCTAACTGATAAAGGCGGCAACCCAAAAAATGAAACGCCCTTATTAGCGGGTGATCATCTTATTGTGACAGCGGAAAATGGCAAAGCAGTAAAAACCTATAACATTATTACAAAGCCGATGGCGGTCGGCGGCCAACTGTATTTAAAAAAAAATAAAATAACGGCGCATACCAATACTGATCTAACATTGTTTTTCACCGCCGGGCAAAGAACGCCCGATGCAACGGTTAAGATCATTCTTCCACCGGGTATACAGGTAACATCAGAAAACACAACCGTAAATATTATTGGTCGAGGTAATGTGAAACTACGAGACCTGGCTACCCAGTCAATCGGGCGTACGGGAAGCCATTATTCTTATAATAAGGTTGGTGAGGCTGAAATAATAAAATCGGCCAATGGAACTACGGTACTCCTATTCAAACATCTTGATCTGCGGCCGGCCAATGGTGCAGACCTTATAATAGTAATTGAAAATGTTGCGCTCAACAGGGCGGGGAAGTATCTTTTGAGCGCAAGTTATACAACTTCACAACCGGCAATTTTAACAAGTGCCGGCACGGGTACTGAAACGGCCACACTTACCGCTACCGCCACTATTGCGGATTTTGAAAGAGTGATTGATAAAGGGCTTTCTTACAGGGAAACACCTGATACCTATTCAAAATGCAGTTTTACATGGGGATCTGTTTTACACAATACAGCCGTTCAAATAATACAATCTGCAGATAGGGGAAAAACCTGGTCACGCTCGGCAGCCATCATTGATCCTTTGAAATCTATGGCCAATATTTCCGGGCTGGTACCGAATAAGCTTTACCAGTTTAAACTTTCTGTTGCTGATGGCGTATACAAGGGGTTATCGAACCCGGTTTATTTTTTTTCCGGGAAAATGGATACAAAGAGCTTCGGCATTGTACCAGACAGCGCGATAGACAATACGGAGAAAATAAATGAAGCGATTGAATATCTTAGTCAGGCGGGCGGTGGTACCTTAGCGTTTAGCCCTGGCATTTATAATGTGAGGACCGTTTACCTGAAAAGCAATGTTTATTTGTATGTTGAGAAAGGAGCCATCATTAAAGCGATAAAAGGCGGTAACGAACCTGAAGCCGGGTGGTTTAGCGATAAGAAGTACCGCTCCGGTCTATCCCCAACTGATACCGGCCCTTATGAAGACCCGGAAAATTATATGACCAAGCAGGATGTTGGACATCACTATTTCAATAACGCAATGTTTTTTGGTGAGCGCCTGGATAATATCAAGATCATTGGGAATGGGCTTATTACCGGCAATGGAAATTTGGTGAACGGCGATAATGTTATGAAGAACCCGGCCGGTAACCGGACCGATAAAATGTTCAGCTTTAAACTGTGCACCAACCTTGAAATAGGTGGCATTCGCCGCGAAGATGATCTATGGTACGATTCTACAAAAGATGAACCGTACTATATCAACAAAGACGGATCTAAAGATTTTGCCATAGACAATATGTTACACATCGACCGAAGCGGTCACTTCGCATTACTGGCTACGGGCACAGATAATCTCTATGTACACGACACTTATTTCGGGAAAAATAACAACTCCAATAGCCGTGACATTTACGATTTTATGGCCTGCAACAATGTTACCGCTACCAATATTTATTGTAAGGTGACTTCAGATGATATCATCAAGCCGGGTTCTGATTGTTCGCTGGGTTTTACCCGCCCGGCCGCACACTGTAAGGTGCGTAATATTATTGGCGATACCAATTGCAATCTTTTCCAGATAGGTTCTGAAACGGCAGATGATATCATGGATGTGCATGTTGATAATATTTATGTACTGGGCGCCAACAAAGCAGGGTTTTCCATTTCTACCAATGATGGCGCGCACATTAAAGACGTACACCTCAACTGCGGTCATACCGGTTCGCTTCATTCACGTTCAAAGATGTTGCGTACCTACACACCCTTCTTTATTTCTATTTCTAACCGGGGGCGTATTTTGGGTGCAGATGCCGCCCGGTATAAGTTTGATGAGAATGGCGTAAAGCATGATGAATTACTGGTGACGAATGTAAATATCGGGATGGTAGAAAATATTATCCTCAATGGTATTGATATTACTGAAGTATATGCCGGCAGCTCCTACGGGGCTAAAAATGAAAGGTGGAAAGCCTACGATGGCACCCAACGCAGGGCTACACCCATTATTGCCGGGTACAAACTTCCTGATGCAGCAGTGGTAGAAAGCGGCCTGAATTTCAAATTACCCAATGACATGCATACCGGTTATGTCAGGAATATTGTTTTCAATGACGTGCAGGTGCTGGTAAAAGGCGGAAACCCGGCATCAGACACTTCGGCTATACCACCGGAACTGGGTGTTGGGCAATACAATGCGTCCAACCTGAAAACAGAACCCTCCTGGGCTATCTGGGCAAGGCATGTGGCAGGGCTAACGGTAAAGAACAGTAGTTTTTTCTATGAGCAAACCGATAACCGCTTCCCATTTTTTTTAGATGATGTGACAGGTGCAACAATCAGCAATATAAAATTAGCAAAGCCGAAGGAGGTGGAAATTGTGAAATTGAAAAATTCCACTGGTATCAATATAGAAAATATGGGCAATTAAATAACGG
>Ga0268264_10002877_pt1 | contig 14984 bp, 15 predicted proteins | sample KBSSwiS32_FD_190357 | JGI IMG/M metagenome (GOLD analysis project Ga0268264, IMG submission 190357) | Switchgrass rhizosphere microbial communities from Kellogg Biological Station, Michigan, USA - KBS Switchgrass S3-2 (SPAdes) (version 2) | ecosystem: Host-associated > Plants > Roots >...
CGGCAGCCCGCACAGCAGCACCAGGCCGAACACCGACGTCAGCCAGGGGCCGCGGATCGGGCTGCGCCATCGGATCCTCATGGACGCCGACCGTAGGGCGGCGAACCCGGTCGGACGCCTGCCGCGCCGGATCGGTAAGCACCCCGTGAGACGGCCTTACCGAACCGTGACGGATCCGCCTCCCGGGCCCGGACGGGGCTAGCGTGACCGGCGTGTGCGCACACGTGCTGGTGGTCGACGACGACGAGACCGTCCGCGACGTCGTCGGACGCTATCTCGGGGCGGCGGGCCACGAGGTCGAGCTGGTCGGCGACGGGCCCGGCGCCCTGCGCGCGGCGCGGGCGGTCCGCCCGGACGTCGTGGTGCTGGACCTGATGTTGCCCGGGCTCGGCGGCCTGGACGTCTGCCGTGCACTGCGCGTCGACGGAGACCTGCCCCCGATCGTCATGCTCACCGCGCTCGGCGAGGAGGACGACCGGCTGCTCGGCCTCGAGCTCGGCGCGGACGACTACGTGACCAAGCCGTTCAGCCCGCGGGAGCTGGTGCTGCGGGTCGGGTCGATCCTGCGCCGGACGACGGCCCCGGGGTCGTCGGCGTCGTCCCCGCTGCTCGTCGACGGCGGGCTGCGGGTGGATCCCGCGGCGCGCGAGGCCACCGTGGACGGTCGGGTGCTGGCCCTGACCACCCGCGAGTTCGACCTGCTGGCCTTCCTGCTGGCCCATCCCGGTCAGGCGTTCACCCGCGAGGAGCTGCTCTCGCGGGTCTGGGGCTGGGAGTTCGGCGACCGCTCGACGGTCACCGTGCACGTACGCAGGCTGCGGGAGAAGGTCGAGAAGGACCCGACGGCGCCGCGGCGGATCGCGACGATCTGGGGCACCGGCTACCGCTACGACCGGGAGGGCTGACCGGTGGCGAGCCTGGTCGAGGCGGCCCCGCTGGCACTGCTGTTCGCGCTGCCGGTCGCGGCGGTCGGCGGCGTCCTGCTGCACCTCATGCGCCGCCGCTCGATGACCGCCGCGATGGTCACCCTCGCGCTGGTGCCGCTGGCCGCCGCACTCGGCGGCGTGGTCGGGGTGAGCGGGCTGATGTACACCCCGGAGCTGGTCGGGACGATCGTGGTGTGCGGGGTCGTCGGGGTGGCGACCGTGCCGGTGGCCTGGTGGCTGGGGCGGCGGTTCGCCCGGGAGGCGATGTGGCAGCGCGAGGCGGACGCCGCCGAGCTCGAGACGGTCCAGCGGGCCGAGGCCGCGCGGCGCGAGCTGGTCGCCTGGATGAGCCACGACCTGCGCTCCCCGCTCGCGGGCATCCGCGGGATGACCGACGCGCTCGCGGACGGGATCGTCAGCAGGCCCGCCGAGGTCGCCGAGTACCTGGACCGGATCCGGCGGGAGTCCGACCGGATGGCGGCCATGGTCGAGGACCTCTTCCAGCTGTCGCGGGCGACGTCCGCGGGGCTCGACCTCACGCTGGTGCCGCTCTCGCTCGGCGAGCTGGTGTCCGACGCGGTCGCCGCCGAGGCCCCGTCCGCCGCGGCGGCGGGCGTGACGATCCTCGCCGAGCGCCCGCAGGACTGGCCGGTGGTGCGGGGAAGCGACTCCGAGCTGACCCGCGCGGTGCGCAACGTGCTGGCCAACGCCATCCGCCACACTCCGGCGGGCGGCCGGATCGAGCTGACCGCCGGGAACCGGGACGCGGCCGCCTGGCTGCGGATCCAGGACGCGTGCGGCGGCATTCCCGAGGCGGACCTGGAGCGGGTGTTCGCCGTCGGGTTCCGCGGCGGCGCGGCGCGCACACCCGGCCAGGGCCCGGGCGCCGGGCTGGGGCTGGCCATCGCCCGGGCGTTCGCCGAGGCCCACGCCGGCCGGATCACGGTGCGCAACCAGGGCCCGGGGTGCGTCTTCGAGCTGGAGCTGCCGCGGGTGGCACCGGCCCGCCGGGTCGCACAGGCCTGAGCGACCGCGCGCGCTTCGGTCCCCGGTACACCTCCCACCGGGGCGTGCGCGACCGCAGACGCCGCTCATCGGCGACGGAGCTCCACGAAGGTCCGCGAGCCCGCGGAGACCGTGGCGACCGTGGTCGCCCGCAGCCCCAGTGCGGGGGCCGCGCGGCCCAGCGCGGCGGCGCCGACGCAGGCCCACGGCACCGCGCCCTCGTCGGTCGCGGCGGTGCCGCACCACCACTCGTCCGGGTCGGGGTTCGTCTCCACCAGCACCGACCCGTCCTCGGCCAGCAGCCGGACCGCCCGCGCGAGCAGCCGCCCCGGGTCGCCGCCGATCCCGATGTTGCCGTCGGCGAGCAGCACGTGGGACCAGGTGCCCTCGCCGGGCAGCGGGCCGAAGACGTCCCGGCGCACCATCGGGGCGCCACGCCGCCTGCAGAGCACCCGGGCGACCGGCGAGCTGTCGACGCCGAGTGCGGGCACCCCGCGCTCGGTGAGCGCGGCCACCAGCCGACCCGGTCCGCAGCCCAGGTCGACGGTCGGTCCGGTGCACCGGTCGAGCAGCCGACGGTCGTCGGGACTCGCGCCCGCGCGCCATCTCGCCGGATCCCAGGCGAGGACCACACCGTCGTCGCGGACCAGCCGGGTCCCGCGACCCGCCAGCACGGCATCGAACGTCCCGCCCGGTACATCCCGGAGCGCCGGGGGACGACCCCTGTCCGCGTCGGCGGCCGGGCCGGGCCAGGCGTCGTCGAGCAGCTCGCTCACCGCGCGACGCCCACGGCCCGGAACCCCGGGACCCGGGCGACCGCCTCGGCGAACCGCGATCCCGGCACCAGAGCGGCGACGGAGCGGGCCTCGTCGGCGGTGTCCACATCGGTCAGCTCGGGGAGGAGCGAGACCCGGAGCCCGGCGGTGCGCAACGCGGCCAGCGTCCGCTCGCCGGTGTCCGCCCGCGACGTCGGCACCGCGGCCACCGGGCCCGCCGCGGCCGGGTCCCGCAGCCCCAACGCCCACCATCCACCGTCCGGGGCGAACCCGAGGACGGCGTCGGCGTGCTCGAGGTCGTGCAGGCACGCGGTCAGCAGCTCCGGAGTGATCTGCGGGGTGTCCATCCCGACCAGCAGCGCCGCATCGCCGGGGAAGCGGGCCGCGGCGTCGGCGTGTGCGGCGACGATCCGGGACCCGAGGTCCGGTCCCCGCTGCACGGTCAGATGGGCCCGACGCAGCGCCGCGTCGACCTCCCGGGCCCGGGCGGCGTCCGTCGTGCGGCCGGTGACCGCGACGAGGGTGCGCGACCCGGGGACCGCCGCGGTGGCGTCGAGGGTGTCGAGCAGCGCCGCCGCGGCGACGTCCGCCGCCTCCGCCTGCGTGGCGGGCGGGCACAGCCGCGTCTTGACCCGGCCCGGCACCGGCGCCTTGGCCAGCACGATCAGCGTGGTGGTCATCGGAGCAGGCCCGCCATGTCGCGCACCGCCCGCGCGGTACCCGTGACCGAACCGGACACCTTCGACCGACCGCCCCCGCGCCGCGAGTACCGGACCGGCCACTCCTCGATCCGCCAGCCCGCCGCCCCCGCACGCAACAGCAGCTCCAGGGGGTAGCCGAAGGCCCGGTCGGCGATCCCGAGGCCGAGCAGGGCCTCGCGGCGCGCGACCCGGATCGGGGCGATGTCGTGCACCGGGACCCCGCGACGGCGCAGCTCGGCGGCGATCAGTGCGTTCCCCGCGCGGGCGTGCCAGGGCCAGCTCCCGGGCTCGGGTCGTCGCCTCCCGACGGCGAGGTCGGCGCGACCCGTGGAGACGGCGTCGGCCATCGCGGGCAGCAGGCCCGCGTCGAGCGAGCCGTCGCCGTCGAGGACGGCGACCAGCTCGCCGCGGGCGTTCTCCAGTCCGGTGTGGACGGCGGCGCCGTAGCCACGGCGGGGCTCGACGACCACGCGGGCGCCGTGCGCCTCGGCGACCGCGGCGGTGGCGTCGACGGACCCGTTGTCGACCACCAGGACGGGCCACCCACCCGGCAGCGCAGCCAGCACCCCGGGAAGCGCCTCGGCCTCGTCGAGGCAGGGCAGGACGATCTCAGGACGGTGCACACCCCGATCTTCGAGCCGCCGGGGCCGATCGGGTCGGGGTCAGGTGCTTACCGATCGGTGACGGCGCACCGGGCTCACCCGGTCGGGGCGCGCAGCGGGTCGGTGGCGAAGGCGGTCACCCCGTCGGCGAAGGCGGTCCGCGCCCGAAACCCCAGCAGCTCGCGGGCACGCGCGGGATCCGCGACGACGTGCCGGACGTCCCCCGGACGCGCTCCGCCCACGATCTCCGGCTCCGGCCCGCCCATCGCCCTGGCCAGCTCGGATGCCAGGTCACCGACCGTGTGCGGCTCACCCGAGCAGACGTTGACCGCCGCGAACCCCTCGACCGGCGTCGACAGGGCGGCCAGGTTCGCGGCGGCGACGTCGGTGACGTGCACGAAGTCCCGCCGCTGCCGCCCGTCCTCCAGCACCCGCGGCGCCTCGCCGCGCTCCAGGGCGGACCGGAAGATCGACGCGACCCCGGCGTAGGGCGTACCGAAGGGCATCCGCGGGCCGTAGACGTTGTGGTAGCGCAAGGACCACACCGAGCCGCCGGTCTGCCGGGCCCAGGCGCTCGCCAGGTGCTCCTGCGCCAGCTTGGTGGCGGCGTAGGTGCTGCGGGGGTCGAGCGGCGCATCCTCGGGGACCAACCCGGACGCCAGCTCGCGACCGCACTCCGGGCAGCGCGGCTCGAAGACTCCCGCCTCGATGTCGGCGACGGCCCGCGGCCCGGGCCGGACGGTCCCGTGCTCGGCGCAGTCGTAGCGACCCTCGCCGTAGACGACCATCGACCCGGCCAGCACCAGCCTGCCCACTCCGGCACGGTGCATCTCCGCGAGCAGGACCGCGGTGCCGAGGTCGTTCTGCTCGGCGAAGTCCGGCGCGTCGAACGGGTCGACGCCGTGGCCCACCATCGCCGCCTGGTGACACACCACGTCCACCCCGCCGAGCAGGTCCTCGAGCACGTCGGGATCTCCGACGGAACCGCGGACGAACTCGTGGCGAGCCACCCACCCCGGCACCTCCGCACCGTGGGCCTGGGGGAGCAGGGCGTCGAGCACCACCGGTTCGTGGCCCTGTGCTGCAAGGAGATCGGCGACGTGTGACCCGATGAACCCGGCACCGCCGGTGACCAGAACCCGCATCGGCCGACCGTAGCGCCGATCCCCCGGAAGCACGGCGTCACGCCCGCGGGCCCGCGACGCCGGGTCTCGTCGGCGGACTCACCCGAGCCGCCCGTCGCGCATGGTGAGGACGCGGTCGGCGTAGCCGGCGAGTCGGGCCCGGTCGTGGCTGACGACGAGCAGCGCGGTGCCGCGGTCGGCCAGGCCCCGGAGGAGGTCGGTGATCGCGGCGGCGGTGGCGACGTCGAGGCTGGCGGTGGGTTCGTCGGCCACGAGGAGCGCGGGTTCGGCGAGGAGCGCGCGGGCGATGGCGACCCGCTGGGCCTGGCCGACGGAGAGGCTGCCCGGGCGGCGGTCGAGGTCCGGGTCGAGCCCGACGTCGGCCAGCGCCCGGGCTGCGGCGTCGCGGGTGAGGGCGGCGCCGCGCGCTCGGACGGGTTCGGCGAGGGTCCGCCACAGCGGCCAGCGCCGGTCGAGGCTCGCGACGGGGTCCTGGAAGACGGGCATGACGTAGCCGGGGCGCAGCCGCCTGCGGGTCGACTGCCCGTCGAGCGTGACGGTGCCGGAGTCGGGTCGCTCCAGCCCGGCGACCAGTCGGGCGAGGGTGGACTTGCCGGAGCCGGAGCGTCCCACGATCCCGACGATCTCGCCGCGGTGCTGGGTCAAGGACACGTCGTCGACGGCGGTGACCGGGCCGTAGCGCCGGGAGACCCCGCGGACCTCGGCCACGGGCTCTCCGCCCGGCGCGGACGGCACGCGCCGCGGGGGTGGGACCGCGGCCTCCACCAACGAGCGCGTCTCGAGGACGGTCGGTGTGCTCAGCAGCTCCGCGCAGCGCCCGCGGTCGACCTCGCGCCCGTCGGCGAGGACGACGACCTGGTCGGCGTGCCGCGCGACGAGTGCGAGATCGTGGCTGATCAGCAGCAGCGCGCCGCAGCGGCGGCGGACGGTGTGCAGGACGTCGTCGGCGAGTTCGGTGTCGAGTGCGCTGGTGGGTTCGTCGGCGAGGGTGAGCGGGGGCTCGTGGGCCGTGGCGGCCACGATGGTGGCGCGTTGGAGCATCCCGCCGGACCAGTGGTGTGGGTGGTGGCGGGCCCGGACCTCGGGATCGGCGATGTCGACCTCGGCGAGCCCGCCGACGACGGCACCGGTGGGCGTCGGGAGTCGGTGGGCGCGCCAGGCCTCCTCGACGTGGTGACCGACGCTGCGCAGCGGGTCGCAGGCGGCGAACGGGTCCTGCGGGACGTATCCGACGGCCCGCCCGCGCAGTGCCCGCAGCTCCCGCTCGGGACGGCCGACGATCTCGCGACCGTCGACCTCGATGCTGCCGGTGACCGTGCTCCCGGCGGGCAGCAGCCCGAGCACGGCGCGGACGAGGGTCGTCTTCCCACTGCCCGACCGACCGACCACGGCCCACCGCTCCCCGGCGTGCACGTGCAGGCTGATCGACTCCAGCGCGCGATGCCCGTTCGGGTAGACGACGGTGAGGTCTCGGATCGCCAGTGCGGTCATGTCGGCTCGGTGACGTCGCGGAGGGCGTCGCCGACCAGGGTGGCGGCTGCGACGGCCAGCACGAGGCCGAGGCCGGGGCCGATGAGCTGCCAGGGGGCGTAGGCGAAGGTGTCGCGACCTGCAGCGAGCATGGTGCCCCACTCGGCGGTGGGGGGTTGTGCGCCGAGGCCGAGGAAGGACAGCCCGCCGAGGGCGAGCACGGCCTCGCCGAGCCCCAGCGTCGCGGCCACGGCGACCTGCACCGCGACTCCGGGGACCACGTGGCGGAGCACCGCACGAACCGGGCCGACCCCGGCCATCCGGGCCGCGAGGACGTCGGGCCGGGACCGGGCGCCGCGAGCGACGGCGCGGGCGAGCCGGGCGATCCCGGCCCAGCTCGTCACGGCCATGGCGAGGACCAGGTTCGCGTACCCGGGTCCGAGCACCCCGACGACGGCGAGGGTGAGCACGAGGCTCGGCAGGCCGAGCAGGACATCGGTGAGCCGGGTCAGCACGGTATCGACCACACCGCCGATCGCGCCGGCGAGAGTGCCGACGACCAGCCCGATCACCGCGGCCAGGGCCATCACGAGCGCGGCGGCACCCAGCGAGGTGCGAGCCCCGGCGAGGGTGCGGGCGAGCAGGTCCCGCCCGGACTGGTCGGTGCCGAGCCAGTGTGCGGCGCTGGGCGGGGCGAGCTGGTCGGCGTAGTCCGGCATGTCCGGGTCGGGCAGGAAGAGCGGGCCGAGCACCGCGGCGAGCACGAGCGCCAACCCGAACGCCGATCCCACCTGCGCGGCGGGGCGTGCGAGCAGGGCCCGCCAGAGCGGCCGGTGCACGGCACGGACCCGCGGGGTGGCGCGGGTGAGGATGCTCACGAGCGCAGTCGGGGGTCGATGGCGGCGCACACCAGGTCGACGATCAGGCCGGCCACGACGTAGGTCAGGACCGCGACGAGGGTGAACCCGACGACGACGGGCATGTCGCGGGCGTTGATCGCCTCGACGGTGTAACGGCCGATGCCGGGCCAGGTGAACACGCTCTCCACGATCGGCGCTCCGCCGATCAGCGCGGCGGTGCCCAGCCCGACCATCGTCAGGAACGGAGCTGCGGCGTTCGGCAGCTGGTGGACGAGGAGTCGTCGACGAGGGCCCGCCCCGCGGGCGGCACTGACCCGCAGGTGCGTGGCGGACCCGGCCTCGAGCAGGCTCGTGCGCAGGATCCGGGACCAGGTGGCGACCGACCCGAGGGCGAGGGTCAGCGCCGGGAGGAACACCGTGGCCCAGGTGCCGTCGGCGATCACCCGGCCCAGCCCGGCGCGCACCACCACGAGGTCGAGGATCACGATGCCGAGCACGAAGCTCGGGACGACCAGCACGGCGAGGGCGATGCCGCGGGCCAGCACGTCCGGCCATCGACCTGCACCGAGAGCGGCGGTCGTGCCCAGGACCAGTGCCGTGCCGACGGCCAGGGCCAAGGCCGCGCCGGTCAGTCGGAGTGTGGCGGGAAGCCGGGCGGCGAACTCGTCGGACACCGGCCGCCCGGTCCGCCACGAGGTGCCGAGGTTCCCCCGTGCGGCGTCCGCGGCCCAGCTGCCGAACCGGGCGAGGAGGGGGTCGTCGAGGCGGAGCTCGTCGCGCATCGCGGCGATCGCGGGAGGGCTGGGTTCCCCGACTCCCCGTGCCTCGAGCACCCGGCGGGCGGGGTCGCCCGGGGTGACGGCGAGCATGGCGAACACCAGCACGCCCGCCCCGGCGAGGGTGATCAGGGCCTGCCCGAGTCGGCGGAGGACCAGCACGTCAGGCGGGCGCCGTCTGCGCGTTCACCCAGAGGTTGGAGATCGGCACGGGGTAGCCCCGCCACGCCGGGCCCGCCACGACGGCGGGGAGCCGGACGCCGAGATAGCCGAGGTAGCCGCGCTCGGCGATCAGCGTCTGGATCCGGCGCAGCAGGCCGTCCCGCTCGGTGGTGTCGAGCTCAACGCCGAGCCGGTCGATCAGCGCGTCGAGCGCGGGGTCGCTGGTGCCGGTGTAGTTGTTCGGACCTCCCGTGCGGAGCGTGTTGACCAGCGGGGTGAGGTAGTCGCCGCCGAAGGAGATGAACCCGCCGCCGTAGACCGACGCCTGCCAGCCCGTCTGCTCCTCGACCGCCGCCTGGATGTCCGGCACCTGTCGGATGTCGACTCCGACACCGAGCCGAGCGAGCTGGGCCTGCACGGCCAGTGCGAGGGTGTCCGAGTCGGGTTGCTGGGGATAGGTGAGGATGCCGAACCGAAGCTCCTGCCCGCCCTTGCTGCGCGGGCCGTCCCCGGCGCGTGTCCAGCCGGCCTCGTCGAGCAGGGTGGCGGCGCGGGTGGCGTCGAATGCCTGAGTCTTCTCCGCCCACGGTCGGGAGTCGACGTAGAGGCCGGTGGCGGGGGCGTAGAGCCCGTTCATCACCTCGTCGGCGATCTCGGTGTAGTCGATGCCCGCGTAGACCGCCTTGCGCACCCGCTCGTCGTCGAAGGGGGCCTCGCGCTGGTTGAACTGCAGGACGAAGGTCGGTCCGGTCGCCGCACCGGTGACGTAGAAGGAGTCCTGACGTCCGGTCAGGGTCTGGGCGGTCGCGGTCGGAGGGTAGAGCGCGATGTCGGCCTCGCCGGCCTGGACCGCCTGGATGCGGGCGCCCGCCTCGGGTACGAACCGCAGGGTCAGGTCGTCGAGAGCGGGCTCGCCTCCCCAGTGGTCCGCGCGCGGAGAGAGCTGCATCGACTCCGCGTCGAGAGTGTCGACGACGTACGGGCCGGTGTAGAGGCCCTTGGTGATCAGCTCTGTCGCCGCGGCCCCGGAGTCGCGGTGCGCGCGGTAGGCGGCGACGTCGTACACCGGGACCATCGACTCGTCGGCCAGGATCGAGGGCACGTTCGGTGCAGGCCGCGCCGTGGTCAGGGTGACCTCGAGCGGCCCGGACGCCGCCGCGGTCGCGCCTTCCAGCGCGGAGGCGACGTCCGGGTTCTCGGCGAGCTGGAAGGTGATCAGATCCGCCAGGGCGGCGCCGGTCAGCGGGGTCCCGTTCTGGAAGGTGACGCGGTCGCGCAGGCGCAGGACCCAGGTCGTCGGGGCGGGATTGGTCAGCTCCTGGAGCACCCACGGCGTGGGGGCGCCGCCGCGTTCGGGGCGCATCAGCAGCTCGACGTAGCCGAACTCCGGGCCCCAATAACCGTTCTCCAGCGGGTCGAGGTCATCGATCGCGAACCCGGTCGCCAGGGTCAACGTCGGCGGTCCGGCCGGGGTCGGCTCCTGCCCTCCGGTCGTCGCGCAGCCCGCCGCCACGGCCGTCACCACTGCGCAGGCTGCCAGCCTGCGCACCAGAGAACCCCTGCTCATCGGCGCGCCTCCATCGGTGATCGCCAGTCGACGCGAGGACGCTAACAGGCGCATACCTGAACAACTAGACATACTTCCTGTGATCTCACCACCTAGGAGGAGCACCGGTGCGCCACGTCGTTCTCGTCACCCGTCCCACACCGACCGGTGTGGACGAACGCTCGCTGGCCGCCCTGGCCTCGGCGATCGCCGAGCGGCTCGGCGCGCCCGCACGGGTGGCGCATCTGGACCAGGCCGATCCCTCCGTCGCCGCTGTGCTGGACGAGGTGGCCGCGCTCGCCGACCCGGGCGACGACGTCGTCCTGGTCCCGCTCGCGCTGCCCGCCGATCCGTATCTGCGCACGTGGGCGGCCCGCGCCGCCGCGCACTGGACCGAGTCCCGCGGCTCGACGCTGCTCGTCCGGCTGAGCCCTCCGCCGGTCAGCGCCCCGGGGATGGCGCAGGTGCTCGCCGAGCTGGCGCTCGGTGAGGCGACCCCCGTCGCGGTCAGCCCCGCCGCCTTCCGCAGCCCCGCCTGGTCGGTGCGCGACGACCCGGCCCGGCACCTGCTGGTCTGTCGCGGGCCGCGCTGCACCGTCTACGGCGCAGGCGACACCCATCGCGCGCTCGCGGCGGCCGCCAAGGGGCAGGACGTGCAGGTCACACCGGTCGGCTGTCTGGGGCCGTGCAACCTCGGCCCGCTGGTGATCGACAACCCGACCGGGGAGTGGCACGAGTCGGTCGACGCCGAGCGCGCGGGCGAGCTGGTCCGCTGAGGACGAACCGCCCGCGGCCCGGGCTCGTCGAGTCGCCTCGGCTCAGATCGTCAGTGATCCTGCGCGGGCCGCGCTGAATCGGGCCTCGGCGTCGGTCCAGTTCACGACGTTCCACCACGCCTTGACGTAGTCCGGCTTGACGTTGCGGTACTGCAGGTAGAAGGCGTGCTCCCACATGTCGAGCATGACGACGGGGATCTGGCCTGCGGGGAGCTGGGCCTGCTGGTCGTAGAGCTGGTGGACGAGCAGACGCGAGCCCAGGACGTCCCAGCCGAGGATGGCCCAGCCGGAGCCCTGGATGGTGGTGGCGGCGGCGGTGAAGTGGGCCTGGAACGCGTCGAACGACCCGAAGGAGTCGTCGATCGCCGCGGCGAGCTCGCCGGAGGGCTTGTCGCCGCCGTCGGGGGAGAGGTTCTTCCAGAAGATCGAGTGGTTGACGTGGCCGCCGAGGTTGAACGCCAGGGTCTTCTCGAGTCCGACGATCGCGCCGAAGTCCCCACCCTCGCGGGCGGCGGCGAGCTTCTCGATCGTCTGGTTCAGAGCGGTGACGTAGGTGTTGTGGTGCTTGGAGTGGTGTAGCTCCATGATCTCCGGCGCGATGTGCGGGGCCAGCGCGCTGTAGTCGTAGGGCAGGTCGGGGAGGGTGTAGTCGGCCATGAGTGCCTCCAGGGAGTCGACGATCCAGATGCAAGATACTGGCAACAACCTAGTGCCAGTGACTGCCTTCTGCTTGCGGTAGACGCAGTCGCAGACATCGCCTAGTCTGTTGCCATCCTCTTGCAGCAAAGCCGATGGTCCCGGCCGCGGGAGGGCACTGGGGTGGTCGTTCCGGCAGCTCGGCGCCCACGTTGGAGGAGGTCGACCCGGGCAGCGGGTCGACCTTCTCCGCTCTCGGGCGCGGCTGCCGACGATCCGGTACACCTCGGCCGAGGCGGTGGTTCAGGTCGGCCCGGCGCTCGTCGCGTCGACCGGTCACGCCAGCCCGCGGCAACCGCGGCCTCGCCGGACCGAGTCGGGTCGGTGGATCGTGGCGATCCTGCAGAAGAAGAAGTCGGACGTCACCGACTCCGACGAGGAACACATGCGCAAGGTGGTCGGGTATGTGCATCGCTACCTCGCGCAGCGCCCGAAGGGCGACGTCAGCGAGACGACCTGGCCGTACTCGTTGATGAACTGGGGCCACGACCCCGAGAAGCGAGCCGGGCGGGGTATCCGGCGGTATGACGAATGTGGTGGCGGTCGCCGTCGACGCTGTCGACGCTGTCGACGCTGTCGACGCTGTCGACGCTGTCGACGCTGTCGACGCTGTCGACGCTGTCGACGCTGTCGACGCTGTCGACGCCGGATCGATCCGACGGTTCTGGGCCGCGGCGCTTGAACGCCCGGTCCCGTTCACCTGGGACGTTCCCACGGGGCGGACCTATGTGGAGCTGGCGGGTGACCCGGCGTTGCTGTTCCAGCCGGTGCCGGAGGGCAAGGCGGGGAAGAACCGGCTGCACCTGGACCTGGCGCCGGTCGGTCGGACTCAGGACGAAGAGGTCATCCGCCTCGTCGGGTTGGGTGCGACGGTGCTCGACGAGGCGGACGGCTTCCCGTGGGTCGTGCTCGCCGATCCGGAGGGCAACGAGTTCTGCGTGCTGCCTCCGCGCTGAGACGCGGTGGGTCCCGGTCCGCCTCGTCGCGCAGTCTGCGCAGGTCGCCCGACTGCGGTCGCGAGGATGCCGTCCACGTCAAGAGTTCCAGTTCCATGATCGATGGACCGGACCGGGACGACGAACTCGTCGCGTTCACCGGTGGTGGCGGTCGACTGAATAGCCGGCCGGTGGTGGTGCCCGGTGGAGATCAGTCGCGCAGCGGACCGTCGGCGTGCAGGGCCCGACGTTCGTGCTCGGCGCGGCGTTCGAGCTCCTCGTCGTCGACAGGATGTGGGGTCTTGGCGTGCTCGCGGTGGTCGGGGTGGGTCTGCTCCTCGGCGTCGAGCACGTCGTCGAGGTTCGGGTCGCGGCTCGGTTCCGTCATGACGCGGGCGTACCCCGGGGAGACTCGGTCCATTCCCGCCCGGGCGCCTCCGGTATCCCGTGCACGGCCGAGACGGGCGGTGGGTCACCGCCAGAGGATCGGTTCGGTAGCGGCGCGGCGGTATCCGAGTTGCTGTCCGGTATGGACGGTGCGATCCAGGCGGACCACAAGTTCTTCGTGTTTCACGGCCGATGGGCCTTTGCGCAGGTCATGCCCTGCGCCACGCCGGGAAGGTGTCGAGCCCGCAGCTCACCTCCTGCCAACCGGGGCCCTCGACCTGGACCGCACCCCACAGTGGCCGCCAGGACCCGGGCGGCACCCACACCGTGCGTCGTCCGCCGGGCTCGAGCAACGGCGCGACGAGCAGGTGCGGCCCGAGCAGATACTGCAGATCGGCGTCGCGGGCGGCTCGGTCGCCGGGGAAGGCGAGCACCATCGGGCGCATGACCGGAACACCGGTCTCGGCCGCCTCCCGTGCCGCTCCCCGCAGCTCGGGCCGCAGAGTCCGGCGCAGATCGCAGGCGGCCAGCGCGAGCTCCCGGTAAGGCGACGGGTAGGCGGTGGGCTCGCGGGCCCCGACCCCGTGGAAGCGCATGATCGGTGACAGTGCCGCCCACTGTGCCCATCGCAGGTAGAGCTCGGGGTCGACGTCCGGCTCGGTGGCGTGGGGCCGCATGTCCGCGCGCAGGGTCTTGGCCCGCTCGTAGCTTCATGATCCGGGAGTACGGTTGGTCGACGGGCAGCACCTCGGTCTCGCAGTCCTCGGTGCGCAGCACCAGGACGCGCAGGATGAACTCACTGCCGGGGTGAGGTTCAACGGGACTTGGCCGTCGTCCGGCGGTGCGGTGTCGCCGGACGGGGTGGTGGCCTCGTAGGCGGCTATCGCCGCGCCGAGGTTGTCGATCGCCGTCTGGATCTTGGGGTTGAGCACAGGGTTCCTCTCTCAGGGAACCGCTGAAACGACCGCAGCCGAGTTCAACCGGGTCGCCTCAAGTTCGGGACGCTCGGTTGCACTCGGCTGCCAGATGGTCTTCTGCCGCTCGCCGGGCCGGGTGTGGATTGGCTGCCGGTCTAGTGCTGCTCAGCCTCGCCGCTCTCGCGGTCCGGGCTGTGGAAGGGCGGTCATCGACCTTCCGCCCCTGACTGTGGCGAAGCCAGGACGGGCTGCGCAACTGGGCGCCCTGTTAGAGGGCCTGACCAGGGGCGAGATGTTAGTTGGTGGGGTTGCCAACTCTTGGCGGTGAGCGGTCTCTGTACCTCTAAGAGGTACAACTTTCGACGTGGCTAGCCAGCTGCACGCACGTTGCTCGTTTCCTGTTAGCTTCTCGCTCGCTTCGCATATATTCGCAGGTGGAACACCAGCTGACTAGCAATGACCCGGCTGCCAAGGCTTATACAGCATGGCTCCGACAGGATCGACCGCGGTACCTCGACCCGATGTGACTGGGGCCACTTCGCCCCAGACCAAGGTGTGGTCTCACTCACATATGCGGGGGGATGCCTACGGATCTGCCTCATCGGCCGCTCGGGTCCGCTACCGTCGGTTCCCGTGAGCACATCGCCCGAACCCGAGCCCGGCGAGCAGCACCTGCTGCGCGCCCGCGACGACTTCGTCGCGAAGCGGGACATCGCGCGGGCCGACGCCCAGCGGTACGAGTCCGCGATCAAGAACATCGACGCGACGCTCATGGCCCTGCGGAGCAAGGTACTCGGCCCCACCGACAGTTCCGGGGGCAAGCCGACGGCCACCGCCTCCGGGGCGAACCCGCGTAGCGCGCGGCAGGCGGTCCTGGCCGTGGTGAGCAGCGCGGATCGCACCTTCCGCACCAGCGAGATCGTCGAGAAGGCCCAGAAATTCGGCACCGACGCGAATGCCGACACCATCCGGTCCCTGGTCTCGAAGATGGGGAAGTCCGGCGAGCTGCGTCAGGTCAGCCGGGGGGTGTACTCCCGCCCTGGCCTGCGGCTGGAGGCGGATCCCGAGGCGCCGCCCGCGGAGGGCGTCACCGGCCCGGACATCGCGCACGCCCTGATCGACGACAACGGCCAGGTGCGTCACCTGGCCGTCGAGACCAAGGCCGCGGACACGACCAAGACCAAGGTGACCGGCGCGTTGGACTCGATGATCCACACCAGCAAGGCCCCGACCACCGGTCGGTTCACGATGCCGGATACCTACAAGGCCGCTGGCGTCCGCCAGTTCGCCCCAGCGGGAAGGAG
>Ga0268264_10002879_pt1 | contig 14978 bp, 15 predicted proteins | sample KBSSwiS32_FD_190357 | JGI IMG/M metagenome (GOLD analysis project Ga0268264, IMG submission 190357) | Switchgrass rhizosphere microbial communities from Kellogg Biological Station, Michigan, USA - KBS Switchgrass S3-2 (SPAdes) (version 2) | ecosystem: Host-associated > Plants > Roots >...
TGGCAACGCCGGCGACGGTGGCCGGCGGGGGCGCCGGCGGGCTGATCGTGCCGCTGTTCGTGTGTGGTGGTTTGGTCGGGCGTTTGATTGGCGGGCTGGTCGACGACCGGTATTGGCTCGTGGCGGCGGTCCTGGGCGGCGCGGCGGCGGTGGCGGCGGGCTACCGGGTGCCGGTGGCGATGGTGGCCTTCACGGTCGCCACGCTGGCGTCGCCGTGGGGCTTTTTCCTGGGGCTGATCACCGTGGGAGGGGCGATGTTTGCCTCGGTCGGGGTGGCGGTGAGCCCGGCTCAGGGGCTCCAGCCGGCGCTGGTGCGGGTGGCCAGTCCTCGTCGACGGCGTCCCGGCGAACGTCAGCGCCACCATGACGAGGATTTCGGGTGACGGTGCCTACGCTTACGGCCCACATGGACGACCTACGCACCCAGATCGAATCGTGGCGGCCCAGCGTTGCCGCGGCCCCCGCCGAACCGGTGGTGGAGCAGCGCGCCATGTTTGCACCCAGCGACGGTCTCGATGCCTTGCTCGATGCCATGGAGGGCGAGTTGGCGGCCGTCGAGGTGGCGCTGGTTCGGTTGGACGCCGGTACGTACTGGACCTGCGAGGTCACGGGCGCGCCGCTGCCCGACGAACTTCTCGCCGAGCATCCGGCGGCACGCCGGCTGGGTCCGTCCTGAGCCCGACGATGTCTGCGCTCTCGCTCCTCGACTCGGCCGAATGGCTGGGTCGGTGCGTGTGGGCCGAGCGTCAGGCGTTCGAGATCCTGGGTCGCTGGTCGGTCGACGAGTCAACCCCGTCGGCCCGCGTGCTGTTTGCCGCCCACAGCGCCCATCACGGATGGCGCTCCGAACTGGCGCGTGAGCGACTTCCACGGTTGGCCGACAAGTCACCGGCCGACTTCGTCGACCCGAGTGGCCCGGAGGTGGCCGAGGTGTTCGACGATTTGAGCCGCCAAAGCGCCACGGGGTACCGGTTGGTGGCCGCGTACGAGGTGATACTCCCGGAGTTGATCACTGCGTATGGCCGATACGCAGGCGCGCTGTCGCCCGTGAGCGACGCCACCACGGCTCGCTTGTTGCGAATCCTCACCACCGACGTGGAAGCGGACCGGCAGGAGGGCCGACAACTTCTTGGGTCAATTGTCTCGGCGCCTGATGATTTAGCCAAGGCCGACTCGTTCCAGGCGAGGGTGTCTCGAGCGTTGACGGCCGCGGGTGGCATCCTGGGATCCGATACGGCCCATCCCGTGTAGTAGCCCGGGTGAGCAGGCGGTTCTCACTTCGAAGGGCCTCTCGAAACGAAACCCCTTAGGTCACCAGACGGAGGCTCCGACACTCTCGGTACTGTTGCGACCGCGAGAGGTGAGCTGATTTCCCCGGTGGCGGGGGTTGACCTCGTCGGTATCGTAACGGTGTCCTCGTGGCTGAACGCGCACCGTGTTCAAAGAACCGATTCAGGAGAAAAGCGTTGGCGAAAGATCGCGTTGAGCGGGATGAAGAAGATCTCGTTCGCCTGTATCTCACTGACATCGGTCAATACCCGCTGTTGACCAAGGATGACGAGGTTCGGTTGGCGAAAGCCATCGAAGCGGGCGTCCAAGCCGCCAAGTCCCTCGATGAGGGCGGCAAGGAAATTACGGCGGCCAAGAAGCGCGAGCTTCGTCGGGTGGCCCGAGAGGGCGAGAAGGCCGAGCGCACGTTCGTGCAGTCCAACCTTCGTCTCGTGGTCTCGATCGCCAAGAAGTACCAGGCGTCCGGTCTGCCGCTGCTCGACCTGATTCAGGAGGGCAACCTCGGCCTGATGCACGCGGTCGAGAAGTTCGACTGGCGTAAGGGTTTCAAGTTCTCGACCTATGCCACGTGGTGGATCCGTCAGGCGATCACGCGCGGCATTGCCAACACGGGGCGCACCATTCGCCTCCCAGTGCACGCTGGAGACACGCTGGCCCGGCTGCAAAAGGCCCGAGCTCGCCTGGAGCTGAAGCTGGGCCGTCCGGCCACCCTCACCGAGTTGGCCGCCGAAGTGGAGATGCCGGAAGACAAGGTCACCGAGGCGTTGCGCTTTGCGGCCGAACCGTTGTCGCTCTCCGAGCCGCTGCGGGAAGACGGCGACGCCGAATTGGGCGACGTGGTGGAAGACCGCTCGGCGGAATCTCCCTTCGAGGTAGCGGCCACGGCCCTGCTGCCCGAGGAGATTTCCCGGCTACTTGCCCCGCTTGACGAGCGCGAGCGCGAGATCTTGAAGCTGCGCTTCGGATTGGATCGCGGCGAGCCCCGCACCCTCGAAGAGGTGGGCGAGCATTTCAACCTCACCCGTGAGCGGATCCGCCAGATCGAGGCCCGGGCGATGTCGAAGCTGCGCCACCCCTCGAGCGACACCGGCGCCCGCGACCTCCTCGCCGTCTGACCTCCCGCGATCGGCCTCACGGCGCTCTGGTAGCGTGCGCGCCATGAAGAAGCTGCTGCTTATCTTGGCGCTGGTCGGGCTCACTGCGTTTGCCGCCAAAAAGGTTCGTTCCACCTGATCAGTGGCAAATAGCCGGCCGTAGCCGGCTATCGACCGATACGGTCCAACTCGATTCCCCTCCTTGCCGTGATTTCGCGCGCCTCGAGGGGATCTCATGTTCACCGCCTGTTGGTCGGTCAAGGGCGGCAGTGGCACCACCACTGTCGCTACCGGGTTAGCTCTGGCGGCCGCCGCCGGTTCACCCACGTTGCTCGTCGACCTAAAGGGTGACGCAGCGGCCGCGCTCGGGTCTCCGGCTCCGCCGGGCCCCGGCCTGGGCGACTGGTGTCGGGCGCACCCGGATGTAGCCGCCGATGGCCTGGCCCGGCTGGAGCGTTCGGTGGCCGACAACCTCGCGCTGTTGGAGCCGGGGTCGCAGTCCACCGGCGCGTGCGCCTCGGCGGCGGCAGAATTGTTGGTGGGAATGCTGGCCAGCGACCGGCGCACGGTGGTGGCCGATTGCGGGGTGGCCGATTCCACAGTCAGCACCGCGATGGCCGCCGGTGCCGGTCGCTCGGTGTTGGTACTCGCCCCGTGCTACCTGAGTCTGCGGCGGGCCACCGCGATTCCTTTGCGACCCAGCGGGATCGTGATCGTGAGAGCGCCGTGGCACGCGATCAGCGACACGGAGGTCGGTGAGCTCCTGGGTGTGCCCGTGCTTGCTCGCGTCCCGGTGGATCCCAGCATCGGCCGGGCGGTGGATGCCGGCCTGTTGGCGGTTGGCGCGCCCCGGTTGCTGCGCCGCGCCACCCACGCGCTGTCGTGAGCGATCTCGAACGCCAACTGCACGCGCGGTTCCTGGATGAGCCCGATTCCGATGTGATCGGCCAGCTGCGGCGACACGCCCGTCTGCTGGCCCCGCTTCTGCCCGACGGGGCGATCGAAGCCGCGGTCGGCCGTGTCGCCGCCAAGGTGGAAGGGCTGGGCGCCCTCGAGCCGCTGTTGGCCGAGCCCGACATAACCGATGTGATGGTCACCGCCGGTCGGGTGGTGTGGGTAGAGCGAGGGGGACGGTTGGAGCGCACTTCGGTGGTGCTCGATCCCGCCGAGACCAGCCGGCTCATCGAGCGGATCGTCGCACCGCTCGGCCTGCGCGTCGATCGGTCCTCTCCGGTGGTCGATGCCCGCTTGGCCGACGGCGCCCGGGTCCACGCGATCGTTCCGCCATTGGCGGTCGACGGCCCGTGCCTCACGATCCGCCGCTTTGCCACCAAACCGTTCTCACTGGATGCCTTCGCCAGCGGCGAGGTAGTGGAGTTGCTCCAACAGCTGGTGAATGAGCGGGCCAATGTCGTGGTGTCGGGCGCGACCGGCGCGGGCAAAACGACGTTGCTGAACACCTTGGCGGGCGTTATCGACCGTGGGGAGCGCATCATCACCATCGAGGATGCTGCAGAACTGCGGCTGAGCGCACCGCACGTGGTGCGCCTCGAGGCTCGTCCCGCCAATGCCGACGGTACGGGCGCCGTAACCATTCGGGATCTGGTGCGGGCGGCGCTTCGCATGCGTCCCGATCGCATCGTGGTCGGAGAGGTTCGAGGCGCCGAGGCGCTCGACATGGTGCAGGCTCTCAACACCGGACACGACGGCTCGCTGTCGACCTGTCATGCCAATTCCCCCGCCGACGCGTTGCGTCGAATCGAGACCATGGCGTTGTTCGGCGCACTGGGCCTCCCGCTGGCGGCGGTTCGAGAACAGGTGCGTGCCGCGGTAGATGTGGTGATACAGGTGGGCCGTCGCCCGGGCGGTGAGCGCCGCATCATCGACGTAAGCGAGGTAGTTGCCGGTCCGAGACGGGTGCATCGTCTCGCCGACGGTGACCGAATCCTCGATGGCCCCGAGCGAGGTCGTCTCGCCGATCTAGCGACGCCACGCAACCGCGCCTCATGACCCAGTGGACGATCAGCTGGTGGGCCTGGACGGCGGTGGTGGTCGTGGGTGCCGGGGCGTTGCAGAGGGGTCGGCGCGGGTGGGCACCGACCCGGGTGCGAGTGCACCGAATCTCGAAGCGGTGGCCGCGACGGGACGCGCTGGCATCGTGGCGGGCCCGTCGAACCGGTGATGACAACTTGGCCGAGGTCGTGGAGCAGATGGCGGCCTCCCTTCGCTCGGGCCGGGCCCTCTCGGTGGCCTTGTCCGAGGCTCGTGTTGGTGCCGGTTCCCGGCTGGGCCGTGAGATCGATGCGGTGCTGGCCGACACCGCGTCGGGCGTGTCGTTCTCGGCCGCGCTGGAGGCCTGGAGCCGCCGCCAGAGTTCTCGAGAGGTGCACTTGTTGGTGATGGCGCTGACGGTGGGGATGGAGGTGGGCGGGGCGCGGGCGCAGGTGCTCGAAGAGGTGGCGGAAGCGATCCGGGAGCGGCACGGTCTGGTGCGCGACGCCGAGCGACAGGCCACGCAGGCCCGCCTGTCCGCTTGGGTGGTGGCGCTGGCCCCGTTGGGCTTCGCGGCGGTGGCGTTCCTCTCCAACCCGCGAGCGGCCCGGTTTCTGGTGGGCACTCCGCTCGGTGGGATCTGCCTCGCCGCCGGCCTGGGGTTGGACGCGGTTGGAGCTTGGTGGATGCGGGCGCTGGGACGGCGGGCGGCATGGCTGTCGTAGTGCTGTTGGCCCTGTTGAGCCTTGTTGGCGCGGAAAGGGCCCGACGGTCTCCGGGCGGTCGGGCGCGGTGGGTGGTCGGCCACCGTGGGCCCCGCCGGTGGCCGTGGCGCTGGCGACCCGTGCTGGCCATGGCGGTGTCGCTGGCGCTGGCCACCGTGGCGCGTCCGTTGGCGCTTCTGCCGTGGTTGATCGTGGCCGTTGGCCGCCTGGCAACGCCGCGGCGGCTCCGTCGGCGCCGTCGGCAGCAGGTGGTGCTGGGCCTACCGGAGACGGTGGATCTGGCCCGCATCGTGGTGAGTTCGGGAGCCACGGTGAGCGAAACGGTGGACGTGCTGGCTCGGGGAGCACCCGAGCCGTACGCCGCTGCCTTCGCCGCGGCCGCCACTGAGGTGCGGCAGGGCGTGCGATTGGCCGAGGCCCTTCCCGTGGTGATCAAGTTGGTGGGCGACCCGGCGCGGGGTCTGGTGAGAGCGTTGCTCAGCGGCGAACGCGATGGCGTGCCGGTTGGTCCGTTGCTCGAGCGAGTTCGGGTGGAAGCGTTGAGAGTGCGGCGGCACGAACTGGAGGTGGCCGCCCGCCGGTTGCCGGTGCTGTTGCTCTTTCCGTTGGTGCTGTGCGTATTACCAGCGTTCGTTCTCCTCACCGTTGTGCCATTGTTAGCGAGCGCCTTGCAGGATCTGCGGGTGTAGTTGGTGCGATCCGCACCGGTATCGGTGCCGCCAACCTGGCGGCGGTGCCCCTCGACCGGGGAGGTCGACGTGTTCCTATCCGTATGGGTTGTCTCCTGGTGGCAGAGCCGTGTGCGATCGCGTCGGGGAGATCAGCGTGGTCAGGCCACGGCCGAGTACGCGTTGGTGTTGCTCGGTGCCGCGGCGGTGGCCGTGTTGCTGATCGCCTGGGCCACGTCCGGCAGTGGTGCGGGAAAGATCGGAGATCTGCTCGACAAGGTGCTCGACACCATCACCTCGAAGGTGGCATGAGCAGGCGCGGGCGTCGTAGCGAGGGTCAGGCTTCGGTGGAGCTGGCCCTCGCGTTACCCATCGTGTTCCTGGTGCTGTTGGCCGTGGTGCACGTGGGCCTCGTCGCTCGTGATCAAGTGTTGGTCACCCATGCGGCCCACGAGGCGGCGCGTGCCGCCGCCGTAGGAGCCGATCCCCAAGCTGCCGCCCGCTCGTCGGCTGGCCTCGATGAGGGTGCGTTGGGGGTGACGTCGAGCCGCACCGGCGATTGGGTGCGCATTGATGTGAGCTACCGCAGTCACCCCGGTGTGCCGCTGATCGGTCGCTGGGTGCACGACCGCCGGTTGCACGCCACCGCAGTGATGCGAGTGGAACCGCCGCCATAGCCCACTAGCGGCTGGCGGCTACGGCGCGCAGCAGCGCGATCGCCCCGGCTTTGTCGAGTGGCTCGTTGCCGTTGCCGCATTTGGGTGACTGGATGCAGCTCGGGCAGCCGCGTCGGCATGAGCATCGTTCGATCACCGCCAACGTGGCATCGAGCAGCCGGCGCTGCGCCGCATACCCCAACTCGGCAATACCGGCGCCCCCGGGGTAGCCGTCGTAGATGAAGATGGTGGGTCGCCCGGTATCGGGTTGGAAGGCGGTGGACAGCCCGCCCACGTCCCAACGATCGCAGATGGTGAACAGGGGCAGCATTCCGATGGCGGCGTGTTCCACGGCGTGGAGGGTCCCGCCCACCCGATCGGGAGTGATGCCCACGCGCTCGAACATGTCGGGCTCGACCGTGTACCAGAACCCTCGAGTGATGAGGGTGCGCGCCGGTAGGTCGAGCTCGGTCCGCTCGATCACCTCACCGGTACTTGATTCCCGACGTTCGTACCCGGTCACCTGATTGGTCACTTCGATCGAGCCGAGATGGAGGTGGAACGGGCCAAGTCGCACGTGCTCGTCCACTTGTTCCACCGCCACATCGGTGGTGCTGCGAGCCATGGTGTATTCGTCGGTGTCAACGGAGTGCACACTGGCCTCTCGCTCATCGATGTCAAGGCTGTCAACTCGAAACTGTTGACCCTGGTGCACATAGATCGCTCCTGTGTGCACGGTGTCGAAGGCACGCGCTCCGTCGACGGTTCCGACCAGGCGGGGAGACCGCTCGTCGTCGAAGCACACGATTTGGAACTCGTCGTTCGATCCCGAACGCAACCCAATACCCGAAGCAGGGGAACCTCGCCCACTCCAATAGGCCAGACCGTCGCGTACCCGCAGGCGGTCGGCGCGGACCAGGTCGCGAACGGCCTCCTCGAGATGATCACCCCAGAACCTCTCGTCGGTCTCCCGCAGTGGCATCTCGAAGGCGGCGCACGCCAGGTGGGGATGCGACACGAAGGGATTGGCCAGGTTCACCACGGCCGGTTCGGGCGCCCGAGTGAACACCTGCTTGGGATTGGCCATGAGCCACTGGTCGAGTTGGTCGTTCCCGGCCACCAGCACCGCGAGGGAATGCTGCTGCTCGCGACCGGCGCGTCCCATCTGTTGCCACATCGACGCGATGGTGCCCGGGAAGCCGTTGAGTATGCAGGCGTCGAGGCCGCCGATATCGACACCCAGCTCCAGTGCGCTGGTGGCCACCACACCGAGGAGCCGACCGTCGAACAGTTGGGCCTCGATCTCCCGCCGCTCGGCCGCGAGATAGCCGGAGCGATAGGCCCGGACGGTGTCGGCCAGTGCGGCGTCGACGTCTTCGACCCGTTGGCGCACGTCGAGCGTTACCCGTTCGGTGGCTCGCCGGCTGCGGCAGAACGCCACCGTCCTGGTCTTTTCCACCACGAGGCTGGACATGAGCCGGGCCACCTCGCGGCCCGAGGATCCGCGGATGCCGGTCTCTTCGTCGAGCAGCGGCGGGTTCCACAGCGCGATGGAGCGTTCGCCTCGGGGTGAGCCGTCGTCGGTCACCGCCGTGACCGGCAGGCCGCACAGCGACGACGCCAACGTGGCGGGATCTCCGATGGTGGCCGAGGAGAACACGAAGGTGGGACACGCGCCGTAGTGCTCGCACACGCGCCGGAGCCGCCGGAGCACGTGGCCCACATGGGTGCCGAAAATCCCCCGCAGCACGTGGAGTTCGTCGATCACCACGTAGCGCAAGCGACGTAGGAAGTTCGACCATCGACCGTGGTATGGCAGCAGTCCGGCATGGAGCATCTCGGGGTTGGTGAGCAACACGTTGGCATGGCGACGGGCCCAGGCCCGCGCTTCGGTTCCCGTATCGCCGTCGTACGTGGCGGCCACTAGGCGAGGGTCGGCGAGTTGCACGAACGTTCGGAGCTGATCGTTGGCGAGGGCCTTGGTGGGAAACACGCACAGCGCGGTGGCAATCGGCGTGGCCCGAGACGCCTCGAGGATGGGAAGTTGATAACACAACGACTTTCCCGACGCCGTGCCGGTGGCGATGACGGTGGACGTTCCCTGCCGGACCAAGTCGATGGCCTGGGCCTGATGGGCCCACAGTCGCTCGACGCCGAACGCATCGAGGAGGCCCGGGTCGATCGTGCTGGTTCCCCAGCGGGCACTCCGGGCGGCCAGGCGCTCCACGTGGATCAGCTGACCCTCATCGTCCAAGTCGACCAGCAAGGGGGCGAGATCGGCGGCCATGGCAGTGGGCCAGATCGTAGAGGGGCGGCACGGACTTCGCGCCTTCGGTCGGAGAAGGGGCCGTCGACCGCTACCGTTGTCCCTTCATGGACCTCACCGTGCACGTCGCCGAGCACCTGGGGTGGGTGGTAGTGGCGGTCGGGGGCGAAGTCGACATGGCGGCGGCTCCCGAGCTGCGGTCTCGTCTGATGTCGGTGGCGGCCGACTTTGCCGGGCGCGCGGTGGCGCTCGACCTCGGCGGAGTTGGCTTCATCGACTCCTCCGGTCTCGGGGTGCTGATCGGGGCCCTTCGGCGCATCACGGAGGCGGGTGGCCGCTTGGCGCTGGTCGACCTCCAGCCTTCGGTGCAACGGGTATTTTCCATCACCGGACTCAACGCGGTGTTCGACATACGAGACTCTCGGGAGGACCTCGATGGATGACGGCGACGGGCACGACGAATACGAGGATCACGACGAGCCGCGAGACCGGGCGCTTCCGAAGCCGAACGAGTTGCTGGCCCTGCACGGCGTCACCACCGAACTGTTCGAGGTGTTAGGTCGTAGGTTCCATGTGCCCCCCGTCGTGTCGCTTGACCTTCACGAGATCGACTCGGCGGTGTTGGAGTTGGGCGACCCGATGATGATCGCGGCCTTAGCCATGCGAAAGCTGCAGGCCTTGCACTTGCTGTCGACTCCCGGCGTGCGTACCACCACCGACGTGGTGGTGACGATCGTGCAAGACCTTCAGCGCGCGCTCATTCAGGCTCCCATGATGCGCTTGAGATTGGCGGCCGCCTCCACCGATTGGGATAAAGCGTTCGCGCTGCTCGACAGCGAGGAGCAGCAGCTGGGATCCGCACCGTTGTCGCCCGACGAAGATGATCCTGAGGTGGAGCGCTACGCCGAACTCTGCGGGCGGGTGCTGGCCGCCATGAACGCGGTGGTCGAGGTATCCAATGGTCAGATCTGTGAGCTCGTCTAGCGGGCCTTGACCGTGCCGTCGACTCGGTAGTCGGGGTCGTATTTGCGTAACTCCCGGCGGGCGATGGTCATCTTGTGCACTTCGTCCGGGCCATCGGCCAACCGCAGGGCTCGTTGGTGAGCCCAGCTGCGAGCGAGGGGAAAGTCTTGGCTCACCCCGCCGGCACCGTGGATCTGGATGGCCCGATCCAGGATGAGCTGCGCGATGTTGGGAGCAGCCACCTTGATGGCGCTGATCTCCACCGCGGCGGCCTTGTTTCCCACGGTGTCCATCATCCACGCGGTCTTCATGGTGAGGAGCCGGATCATCTCCAGCTCGATGCGCGCCTCGGCGATCCAGTCCATAACGTTGGATCGCTCGGCGACGCGCTTGCCGAACGTGGTACGGGTGAGGGCGCGTTGGCACATGAGCTCGAGCGCTCTCTCGGCCGCGCCGATGATCCGCATGCAGTGGTGGATACGGCCGGGTCCGAGCCGGGCTTGACTGATGGCGAACCCGTCGCCCTCCTCGGCGACCATGTTGGTGGCGGGAACCCGCACGTTGTCGAAACGGATCTCGCAATGGCCTTCTTGGTCGACGTAGCCGAACACGGTGAGATTGCGCACGATCGTGACGCCGGGAGTGTTGGCCGGTACGAGGATCTGGCTCTGTTGGCGATGGGGTGAGGCGTTGGGGTCGCTCTTGCCCATCACGATGAACACGGCGAGATGTGGATGCATGCCACCGCTGGTCCACCACTTGCGGCCGTTCAACACGTAGTGGTCACCGTCGCGCTCGATGCGCAGCGAGATGTTGGTGGCGTCCGACGAGGCCACATCGGGCTCGGTCATGGCAAAGGCCGAGCGGATCTCACCGGCCAACAGGGGACGCAGCCACAGGTCCTTTTGTTCCGGGGTGCCAAACCTGGTGAGCACCTCCATGTTGCCGGTGTCCGGGGCGTTGCAGTTGAACGCCTCAGGGCCGAGCTCGCTGCGACCCATGATCTCGGCCAGGGGTGCGTACTCCGCGTTGGTGAGACCGGCGCCGAACTCCGGATCGGGATGGAACAGGTTCCACAGGCCCTGACGCTTGGCCTCCGCCTTCATCTCTTCCATGACGGGTGGTTGCGAATGGAGGTCGTCACCGAGCTGGTGCTCGTAGACCGCCTCGGCCGGGTAGACGTGCGAATCCATGAATTCGCTGACGCGGGCCTGGTACTGCTTGCAACGGTCAGACAGGGCGAAGTCCATGGCCGAGAAAGGTACCCCCGCGGCCTCTGGGGGGGCCCGATCCGTCCGTCGCCGGAGCCCGGCCGAAGAGCAGGCCGGTCGGCCGCCCACGGTGACCGCCTTGACAGGCCCAGGGGTTTGCTGGAAGAACCTGGGCCATGGCCAAGCCCCTAGTGATCGTCGAATCGCCTGCCAAGGCGAAGACAATTGCGCGCTTTTTGGGCTCTGACTACGAGGTTCGTGCCTCGGTAGGCCACATTGCCGACCTTCCCTCCAAGGGTCTGGCCGTGCAGATCGACAATGATTTCGAGGCCGAGTACGAACTCACTGTCCGCGGCAAGGATGTGGTGAGGGACCTGCGGGGGCTCCTCAAGAACGCCAGCGAGCTGTATCTCGCTACCGACGAAGACCGCGAGGGCGAGATGATCGCCCACCATCTTCAGGAGTACCTGAAGCCGCCGAAGAGCGTTCCGGTCAAGCGCATGGTGTTTCACGAGATCACCAAGGCGGCCATCGAACGGGCGGTGGCCAACCCTCGCCAGGTGGACGAGGGCCTGGTCGCGGCGGCCGAGAGTCGGCGGATCCTCGACCGCCTGTATGGCTACGAGGTTTCTCCCGTCCTGTGGCGCAAGGTCAATCGAGGCCTGGCGGCCGGCCGGGTGCAGAGTCCGTCCACCCGTCTGGTGGTCGAGCGCGAGTGGGAGCGCATTCGTTTCGTGTCGGCGGGCTGGTGGGACGTAGATGCCTCCATCGCCACGTCGCCCTCATTTGTGGCCGGGCTCATCAGCGTGGACGGCCGGCGGGTGGCCAGCGGCAAAGACTTCGACGAGTCGGGTCGCCCGGCCAGCACTGTGGTCGTGCTCGACGAGCCGACCGCCCGAGATCTCAGCGATCGCTTGAGCGGCGTCGACTTCAAGGTCTCCGCGGTGGACTCGAAGCCCTATCGCTCGTCGCCCCGGGCGCCCTTCATGACCTCCACACTGCAGCAGGAGGGTGGCCGCAAGTTGCGCATGAGTTCGCAACAGGTGATGCGCATCGCCCAAGGGCTCTATGAGCGGGGCTACATCACCTACATGCGTACCGATTCGCCGGAGCTGTCGACCGAAGCGGTGGGCCAAGCCCGCGACCAGATCACCAAGCTCTACGGCCAGGAGTATCTCGCACCATCGGGTCGCACCTACGCCGGCAAGGTGAAGAATGCTCAGGAGGCCCACGAGGCCATCCGCCCCACCACTCCGTTCCGTTCGCCGGCCGAGGTACGAGCCGAGATCAGCGGACCCGACCTGCGCCTCTACGAGATGATCTGGCAGCGCACGCTGGCTTCCCAGATGGCCGATGCCAGCGGCACTACCACCACGGTGAAGTTGGAGGCTCGGGTCGGCGAGTCGCTGAACCCGTCTCCCGCGGCGGTGGCTAGCGGGGCGCTCACCGAGTTCTCGGCCAGCGGAACCACCATCACCTTTCCGGGGTACCGGCGGGTGTACGTGGAGTCGGTCGACGAGGGTGAAGACGCTGGTTCTGATTCAGAAGCGTTGCTGCCGCAGCTGACCGTTGGCCAGGTGGTGCCGGTGGATCATCTGGAGGCCAAGGGTCACAACACGTCTCCACCGGCCCGGTACACCGAGGCCTCGCTGGTGAAGAAGCTCGAGGAGCTGGGCATCGGTCGACCCTCCACGTGGGCCACCGTGATGCAGACCATCCAAGACCGCGGCTACGTGTGGAAGAAGGGCCAAGCCCTCGTACCCACGTGGACCGCCTTCGTGGTGGTTCGGCTGCTGGAGAACCATTTCAAGGGGCTCATCGACTACGGCTTCACGGCCGACATGGAGGAACAGCTCGACCGCATCGCCCGGGGCGAGGTCGACCGCACCGCCTACCTGCGGGCGTTCTACTTCGGTGATGGAACGCCGGGCCTGAAGGAACTGGTGTCGGAGAACCTCGAGCTCATCGACGCCGCCGAGATCAACGCCATCGTGATCGGCCAGGACGACAACGGCGAGACCGTGACCGTGCGGCCCGGCAAGTTCGGGCCCTACGTGAAGCGGGGCGACGACACCGCCAGCGTGCCCGACGATCTGGCCCCCGACGAGCTCACTGTCTCGAAGGCCATGGAACTGTTGGCCGCCCCGAAGGGTGATGCCCCCATCGGCGAGCTCGACGGCCTCCCGGTGTACGCCAAGAACGGCCGCTACGGCGCCTACGTGCAGTGGGGTGACAGCGAGCACCTACCGGAAGGGTCCGACAAGCCCAAGATGGCGTCGCTGTTCAAGACCATGACGTTGGAGCGCATGACGGTGGAGATGGCGGCCGAGCTGCTGTCGCTGCCTCGTACCCTGGGAGTGGACCCCGCCGACAGGGCGCCGGTGGTGGCGGCCAATGGCCGTTACGGGCCTTACGTGCAGAAAGGCTCGGAGAGTCGCTCCATCGATAGCGAGGAGCGGTTGCTGACGATCAGTCTCGACGAGGCGCTCCAGGTGCTTTCGCAACCGAAGCAGTTCAGGGGTCGGGGCGCACCCAAGCCGCCGCTGAAGGAGTTCGGCGACGATCCGGTGTCGGGCAAGCCGATTGTGGCCAAGGAAGGTCGCTTCGGCATCTACGTAACCGACGGTGAGACCAACGCGTCTTTGGGGCGTGGGGATCGCCTCGAGGAGATGACTCCTGAGCGGGCCCATGAGTTGCTCGCCACTCGGCGCGAGCAGATGTTGGAAAAGGGCGACACTGCTGGCGCCCCACGTCGTGGTCGGGGGGCCAAGTCGTCGGCCAAGAAGGCGACGCCCCGCAAGGCGACGGCCAAGAAGGCTCCGGCCAAGAAGGCCGCAGCAAAGAAGGCGGCGCCGAAGAAGTCAGCCTCATGAGGGCCCAGGGCTAAGCCGATGGGCGCGCGGGGGCGCTTCATCGTGTTCGAGGGGGGCGACGGTGGAGGCAAGTCCACCCAAGCTCGGCTGTTGGCCTCTGATCTGAATGCCTTGCTGACCCGGGAGCCGGGTGGAACGCCGTTGGGAGAGCGGCTGCGCGACGCGTTGCTCGATCCCGCTACCGGAGAGATCGGCAGTCGGGCCGAGGCGCTTTTGATGGCGGCGGCTCGGGCTCAGCACGTGACCGAAGTGATTCGACCAACGTTGGAGTCGGGCCGACATGTGGTCTGTGATCGGTACGCCCATTCTTCGATCGCTTATCAGTCGGGCGGTCGGGGATTGGAGTTCCGCGAGATCGAGGGGCTCAGCGACTGGGCGACCGAGGGGCTGTGGCCCGATCTGGTGATTCAACTCGAGGTGGCGACCGCGGTAGCGGTGGCGAGGCTGGGCGACAAGCTCGATCGATTCGAGGCTGCCGGTACCGATTTTCACGCCCGAGTTGATCAGACGTATCGCGACCTGGCCGCCCGCAACGCCGATAGGTGGGTGGTGATTTCCGGCGACGGTTCGATTCTCGAAGTGCGGGATCGGGTGCGTGCCGCCGTGCGAGAGCGGTTGGCCGTATGAATCCGCTGTGGGACGATGTGATCGGCCAAGCGGTCGCGGTCGATGCGCTGCAGCGCGCCGCCCGCTCGCCGGTTCACGCTTACCTCTTGCTCGGGCCGCCCGGGAGCGGCAAGCGGGCGTTGGCTCGGGCCTTCGCCGCCGCGGTGCTCGGCGACGGGCCGAGGGACGTGGAGCTGGTCCGCAGAGGCGAGCATCCCGACGTGCGTGAGATCGAGCGGGTAGGCGCCTCGATCAGCGTGGACCAGGCCGACGAGGTGATTCGACTGGCCGCCATGGCTCCCGTCGAGGGGCGCCGCAAGGTCCTCATTCTCGATGAGTTCCATCTGCTGCGGCCCGAGGGGGCGGCCAAGTTGCTCAAGACCATCGAGGAGCCGTCGGCCTCCACGGTGTTCTGTGTGTTGGCCGATTCGCTGGGGCCGGATCTGGTGACGATCGCGTCGCGGTGTGTGCGGATCGACCTGGGCCCGGTGCCCGAGTCGTTGGTGGTGGAGCGGCTCATCGCCGAAGGAGCCGAACCGGAGCGGGCCCGGCTGGCCGCCGAGGCCGCCCAGGGCGACCTCGATCGGGCCCGGTTGCTGGCATCCGATCCCGAGGCGGCGGCCCGGCGCGCACT
>Ga0268264_10002885_pt1 | contig 14955 bp, 10 predicted proteins | sample KBSSwiS32_FD_190357 | JGI IMG/M metagenome (GOLD analysis project Ga0268264, IMG submission 190357) | Switchgrass rhizosphere microbial communities from Kellogg Biological Station, Michigan, USA - KBS Switchgrass S3-2 (SPAdes) (version 2) | ecosystem: Host-associated > Plants > Roots >...
GAGGCTTTTTTTCATCCTTCTTATTGTAACCTTTTTATTTTCCTGCTCAGCTTCGAGAAATTATAACCCTAATAGAAAATACCCAAAGGAGGAATTACAACAGGATTATACGCTGCTTCGTAATATCTTAGAAAAAAAGCACCCGTCGCTTTATTGGTACACTCCCAAAGACAGCATGGATTATTTTTTTGATGAGGGATACAAGGCCATCGCTGATTCAATGACGGAATTACAGTTTGGCTGGAAAATTCTTGCCCCGCTTACTGCAACCATTCATTGCGGGCATACCAGCTTCAGCATGAGCAAAGGATGGAGTAAATTTATTAAAGACCGGCGTATACCTTCTTTTCCCTTGTTTATGAAAATATGGAAAGACACCATGGTTGTAACCGGTAACCTCAACAGGAATGATTCCGTAATAAAAAAAGGGACCTTAATCACGTCAATCAATGGTTTAAAGAGTGGCGAAATTGTTAACCGTATGTTTGATTACATGGTTGAAGATGGCTACTCGAGCAATGTAAATTACATACGCCTGAGTACAGGCTTTCCGTATTTTCACCGCAATATTTTTGGTCTTTACAAAACTTACCATATAGGGTATATTGACAGTAGTGGAATTGAAAAAAAAACCTGGCTCCCTTATTACAATCCTCCACCAGACAGCATTAGTAAAAGAAAAACAAATAAGCCCGGGTTACGGGAGAAGAAACTATCCCATAAGGAAAAACTAAAAAATGTCCGCTCATTGCGCATTGATTCGGTCTTCTCTCTTATGACGGTCAACAGTTTTTCAAAGGGCCATTTAAAGAAGTTTTTCAAAAAGTCGTTTCGCCGCCTTCGCAAACAGAAGAGTAAGAATTTAGTGATTGATATAAGAGCCAACGGAGGAGGTGACATCAACAATTACGTTCTGCTGACGAAGTTTTTACGAAATACTTCTTTCAAAGTTGCTGATACTGCTTTTGCAATAAGCAAAAATTTGCGGCCCTATACGAGGCATGTTTCAACAGGCTTTTTCACAAATTTGGGGTTGTTGTTTATTACACATAAAGGAAAAGATGGTAACTATCATTTCGGTTTTTGGGAAAGGCATACGTTTAGGCCTAAACGAAATAATCATTTTGATGGAAATGTATATGTGCTTACTAATGGTCTCACCTTCTCTGCGTCATCCCTTTTTTGTAATTCAGTAAAAGGTCAAAAAAATATAACATTGGTCGGAGAAGAAACCGGTGGCGGATGGTATGGGAATTCCGGAATCATAATTCCGGATATTATTTTACCCAATACAAGGATGCGGGTAAGACTTCCCTATTTTCGTCTGGTGCAGTATCATCACATACCTGAAAAAGGAACAGGGGTAATACCTGATGTATATATTGGTCCTGTATTAAAGGACGCTGTGAATGGAGTTGATACTAAAATTGAAAGGGTAAAGCAAATGATTATTGAAAAAGATGATACGCCTAAATCCCCCAAAAGGTGACTTGGCGTCCTGAAGGACGATTGCACTCTTCTTTAAAATTTAAAATATGATAGGGCATCGAACAAATAAATAATAATCAAAATGAAAGAATTAAAATCAAGCCTAATTGATTAGCGTATACCAATTTAGAAGTTGCTTAAAGTCCCCGCCGGCTGGCGGGGATTTGGGGGTGATTTACACACACAAGATCACTTCAAGTTCTTCATTGAGCAATACAAGATCTGCCCGGAAACCTGGTTCTATCTTCCCGGTTTTATTTTCAAGGCCCAGCACCCTGGCAGGGTACAGGCTGGCCATTCTAAGAGCTTCTTCCAATGAAATGTTGCATTTATCAACACAATTCTTTACCGCTTTTATCATAGTTAATGCTGAGCCGCTTAATATATTATCTGCGAGGTATTTGTCACCACTTCTTTCATGCTGGTAGGGGCCTTCATTAGTTTCAGTAACTGCGTCGGTTATTAGAAAAAGTCTTTTTCCCATTAGTTTCTTTGCTAAACTTATCATCGCAAAATCAACATGATAGCCATCAGCTACCAAACTGCACATTACGGTAGGATTCAGCATAATTGCAGCAGGTAACCCCGGCATCCGGTGGTGCAGTCCGCTCATTGCATTAAATAAATGTGTGGCGACATGAATATTTTTATTAAACGCACTCATAGCTTCAGAATACGTGGCATTGCTGTGCCCTGCAGAAATAATAATTCCATAGCTTTTTATGAGCTCAATAATTTGTTCCGAGCAAATTTCAGGAGCCAGGGTAATCATCTTTATAACAGCTTTACCATATTCCAGCAGTTCAGTGACCTCCTCTTTTTGCGGGGCGTGAATATACCTTTCAATGTGTGCGCCGCGTTTTTCCCTGTTGATCCAGGGCCCTTCAATATGTAGCCCGGGAACACCGCTTCCTCCATTTTTCCAATATTCTTTTATAGCATCAATTCCTGCCTTAAAGACGTCAATACTATTGGTCGCTATTGTGGGTAGAAAATATTTTGTTCCTCCTTTGTCGCAATACGCTTTCATTTTATGAAGTGTATCGGCTGTAGGATATGCAGAAAATAATTTTGAAGAGGCACCATAGATCTGGATATCGATAAACGCAGGCGCTATCACTGATGCATGCTGCAGTACAGGAATATCAGGGGCCAGGAGATCTAATGGCACCACATTCAACACCACATCATTTTCGATAATTACTGCACTGTTATTTTTCCATGATTGCCCGGTAAAAATTTTATCAGCGGAATAGGCCTTTATCATTGAAATCCGTTTATAGTAAATAAATCTGCATTTTTCCAAAAAGGAAATTTTTCTCTCACTTCATTAAGATTTTCTTTTTGAAGGGTATAAGTAAAAATATCCTCTTCATTTTCTTTCTCATATAAAATATCCCCCAGCGGATCAATAATCATGCTACTCCCACTATAATTTATGCCATTACCATCTTCCCCCACCCGGTTTACCCCAACAACATAACATTGGTTTTCTATAGCACGTGCCTGCAGTAAAGTTTTCCAGGCATGATTTCTTTTTTGTGGCCAGTTGGCGACATAGATTAACAGATCGTATTCAGACCTCACCTCCGACGCCTCTCCATCCCGATAGCTATCGGAAGAGAGGGGAGATTGCCTTGACCACACAGGAAAACGAAGATCATAACAAACCAGCAGGTTTATTCTCCATCCTTTAACAGAAGCAATTAATCTTTTCTTGCCTGGCTGATAATGTAAGTGTTCATTTCCGTAAGCAAATAAATGTCTTTTATCATAATAGCCATAATCACCATTCGGTAACATCCAGATAAGCCGGTTAAAATATTTTTTTTCACCCGGAGTCCCGGTTTCGACAAGGACCGAAGGATCTTCGATAATTATACTTCCCGCAAGGATTATATTTTTTTTCCCCGCTATTTTCTTCATCCATTGTATTGTTTCACCATCCATGGCTTCGGAAAGCAATTCCGGGTTCATACTGAATCCTGTGCTGAACATTTCGGGAAGAACAATCACTTCTGTTTTTTCCTGAATGCTTTCAATTTTCTCAGACAGCATCCTAAGGTTTGCCTTTTTATCTTCCCAATGAAGATTGGGTTGAATAAGAGTGATTGTAAGTGTATTCATCAATTCTTTTTAGTGATCTCTTTTACCTCTTTGTCGATTAAATCCATTTCATATCCTTTTTGTAAAAGAAAATTTTGCAGCTTACTTTTTTTTACAAAAATATTCTTTTCCCTTTTGAGTGTTGCCAGTTTTTGTTCCGCTATTTTTTTAAAAGTTCTCAAATATTCCGCCTCATCAATCTCCATTAAAGCTTTTTTTATGCAATAATCGCTTACCTGTTTCAATTTAAGCCTCTGTTTTATTTTATTTTTACCCCAATGCTTCATCCTGAATTTGCCCCCTGCAAAATTTATCGCAAACCGCTCTTCATTAAGGTAGTTGTCTCCAATTAAAACAACAATAATCCCGTCCACATCTTTCCTGTGTAGTCCAAAAGAATATAACTTATCTCTTACTTCTGCATGGCATCTTTCCTGGTAAGCACAAAAATGTTTTATTTTTGGAGTTGCCTGTTCAGCTGTAAAATTTTGAACAATCATTTTTCAAAGTATCAATTTAGAAATTGTAAAACGGCAAACTTGTCCCGGCAAAAAAGCGCATCCCATTTAAGGATAGCGCTTCTTAAAACCGAAAAACTTTATCGTACAAGCTTCAACTCATCAATAATATTTTTAGCTCCTCCAAGTTTGTCAATGCACCATAGCACATAGCGTATATCTACACAAATGGTGCGGTTAAGATCTTTATCGAATTGAATTTGATGGCTGAGCGCCTCATAATTCCCGTCAAATGCAAGTCCGATAAGATTGCCATTTCCATCCATAACAGGGGAACCCGAATTGCCACCCGTAATATCATCGGTCGTAATAAACCCAATTATTAAATCTTTTTTGCCTTTATCGGCATATTGCCCGAAATCATGCTTTTTTAACAACTCTATTTCTTTTGCAGGAAGATCAAATTCATAATCGCCGGGAATATATTTTTCTAAAATGCCTTTGCTGGTAGTTACATAATCGTAGTGAACCCCATCGCGCGGATTATAGCTTTTTATTTTCCCATAACTCACTCTCATACTGAAATTGGCATCAGGATACATTTTTTTTACTGCCGCAGGATTCATTTCCATAATCCCTTTCAGATACAGTCTTCCCAGGTCATTATTTTTGTATATAAAATCGCTGTGATTTTTGCTGTATTTAAGCGTATAATTTTTTACGAAACCGGATGCATAAGCAAAAGCCGGATCGTTTTGCAAGGTGACGGCGTCTGGATTGGCAACGAATGCGGCCCATTTAACCGAATCAAGGATCATTGTAGTATTAAATACCGAGTTGGCCCATGACTTAAAAGTAGCCTCATCATCCAATGGACCAAACTTTTCCTTTATGCCCTGGTAGAAATTTATCGGTTGCTGGCTTTTATCGATATCAGTATAATACATCATAGCAGTTGCGGCCATAATTTTTCTGTCGCTGGGAAGGTCTTCATCTTTAATAAAAATATTCCGTTGTTTGGTGGCCGCGTCTAGCGCATTCTTTACATCCGCCTGTGTTTTTCCCAGCTCTGTTAAAGCCCTTTCCAGCAACATAAGCGACGATGCAAAAGCGGCTAACGGGGAACCCAAAATTCCTTCTATCATGTATACCCGCTCTTTTGCATATGGTGTCCATGCGGCGTAATTTTTTTCATAATCACCCAGCACATTTTGGAATTCAGGTTTGTTTTTTGCCCATTCTGCAAATTTTGCTTCATCTTTTTGTTTTGCTTCATAGACATGATATTTTTCAAGCTGCTTTGTCTCACCAGCATAAAATTTCCAATAGTTGGCAACATGAGCGTAATTATCTGCAAGCTTTAATTTTACCGCGGGATCCTTAATCATTTGTTCAAGCATATCCTTTAGGCGAACATCACGGAGATGCACAAGCGAAGGATTATCAATTTCATTTTTCAATTTTATGCCATATGAAATTTCATAACGATTGGTGCTACCAGGATACCCGAATATCATAGAAAAATCCCCGTCCTTATAGCCCTTTAAGGAAACCGGTAAAAACCATTTTGGCTTCATGGGAATGTTGTCAGCACTATATTTGGCAGGTTTTCCGTTTTTATCAGTGTATACCCTGAAGATTGAATAATCACCCGTATGCCGTGGCCATTCCCAGTTATCCGTATCACCACCGAACTTACCGACACTTTCCGGTGGAGCGCCAACAAGGCGAACGTCTTTATAAATTTTATAAACATACATGATGTATTGATTTCCCTTAAACATGCTGTAAACCTTACCACTTACAGAATTCGCGGAATCAGCAACTTTATCTGTAATTTGTTTATAAACATCAGCAGTCTTTTTAGCCCTGTCCGTATAGTTTAATCCTTTTAAAGCGCTCTCCACCTGGTCAGTAACATCCTCAATTCTTTCCAGGAAAGTTACGGTGAGATCGGATTTTATTTCCTTGTCTTTGGAATAGGCATAAAACCCATCTTTAAGATAATTGTGTTCAACAGTGCTTGCATCGGCAATAGCACCATAGCCGCAATGGTGGTTGGTAAATATCAGGCCCTGGCTGCTTACAATTTCTCCTGTGCAGCCGCTTCCAAAAATAACTACAGCATCTTTTAAAGAGGCTTTATTGATGCTGTATAGCTGGTCCCTAGTAAGCTTGAGTCCACGCTTCACCATATCATCATACACCTGCTGGCCCAGGAGCGTGGGTAGCCACATGCCTTCATCGGCGCTGGCTTTGAATAAGGTAAGGCCTAAAAAAATTACTATCAATAGTTTCTTCATCATAAAAAATTTAAAGAAAAAAGGATTAAAAAAGGGATGTTTTTATTCTCATTCAGAAGATCCCATTAAGGTTATGACCTTCCTTCTTACTTGAGCATTGAGTGTTGAGTGATGAATATTGAGTATTGAATTTTTGAATAACACTCAATAATCAATGATCAAGTTAAACCCCTTCAGGGGCCAGGGTTAATAATCTATCACCTGCTCTTCCATCAATTCGGGAATTTTCCTGAATTCATATTGCTGATTCCTTAGCTGAGGCTCAAAACCGGCCTCCCTGATAGCCTCCTGGATTCCCTTGCTGGTGAAACGGTGCGGAGCTCCCGCAGCGCTCACCACATTCTCTTCGATCATAATACTTCCGAAATCATTCGCCCCTGCATGAAGGCATAGTTGTGCCACCTGTTTTCCCACTGTAAGCCAGCTTGCCTGTATATTTTTAATATTGGGCAACATGATCCTGCTCATGGCAATCATCCTGATATATTCTTCGGGGGTTGTAAGATTATGCACCCCCCTTATTTTTGCGAGAAGGGTGTCTACATCCTGGAATGTCCATGGGATAAATGCTATAAAGCCTTTCGTCCCCTCAGGCTTCTTTGCCTGCACATCTCTTATTTTTACAAGGTGCTCAAATCTTTCCTGAACAGTTTCAACATGTCCAAACATCATTGTCGCTGATGTGGTAATGTTAAGTTTGTGTGCTTCGATCATGATATCCAGCCATTCCTGTGTTCCACATTTACCTTTACTTATCAGGCGCCTGACCCTGTCGGTTAAAATCTCAGCTCCGGGCCCGGGCAGTGAATCAAGCCCGGCGTTTCTCAATGCTACAAGAACATCGTGATGGGTTGATTTAGCAAGTTTGGTTATATGTGCAACCTCGGGCGGTCCAAGTGCGTGTAATTTTAGATTTGGATATAATTTTTTTAATTGCTTAAACAGATCAACATAATAGTCGAGACCCAGCCCGGGATGATGGCCTCCCTGCAACAGCAATTGCTCACCTCCATAGCGAAAGGTTTCATCTATTTTTCTTTTGTAAGTTTCGATATCGGTAATGTATGCCTCCTCATGACCGGGAATGCGATAAAAATTACAAAACTTGCAGTTGGCGATACATACGTTGGTTGTATTCACATTCCTGTCAATTATCCAGGTTACTTTACTATAGGGTACCTGTTTTTTACGCAGTTCGTTTGCGACAAGCATCAGTTCTGCCAAAGCAGCATTATTAAACAAAAAAGTGCCTTCTTCAACCGACAGATTTTCAAGTTGAAGAGCTTTTTGAAAAAGTAACGAGGTATTCATATTTTTTCTTTATTTACAGGAAAACCTGATTGCCGTTTGTAAAAACCTGTACAAAAGTACAGGCATATAACTTAATTTCAGTTTTGCTATGATAAGAGATTTGCTTTTTATAATATTTATATGTTTTGGAAACTTTTCTCAAGGGCAGGAATTGTATGAAAAGCCTGCAAAGCTTCTTACCAGGTTTCCATTTAAACAATTAAGTGGCGGCGTTGTTCTCCTGGAGGCAAAATTTAATAAAATTGCACAGCCATTGAATTTTATCCTGGATACAGGTAGCGGCGCTGTTTCCCTGGATTCTGCGACTACTGCCGAATTTAATATTCCGCATGTTCCATCCGGAAGGACCATTAATGGGATTGCGGGAGTAAGGGATGTAGATTTTTCAAAAAACAACAGCCTTAACTTTCCCGGCCTCGAGGTTGACAGCCTCGATTTTTATATCAATGATTATGAAATACTTAGCAGCGTATATGGACAAAAAATTGATGGAGTTATAGGATACAGCCTTTTTAGCAGGTATATTGTAAAAGTTGATTATGACAGTTTATATATTGAAATACATGAACCAGGCAATATTAAATACCCGTCAAATGGTTATTTACTTCACCCTTTATTTACGGCATTGCCCATTCAGCCATTAACTGTAAAAGATGCAAGAACTGTAACCGCAAATTTTTATTTTGATACGGGGGCGGGGCTTTCTTTCTTAATGAGCAAACAATTTGAAGACGATAGCGTTATCCTGAAAAGCCACAGAAAGCCGGTATCTATACAGGTCCAGGGATTTGGTGGTAAAAAGCAAATGTTATTAACTATTATGAAAGAAGTAAAAATAGGACCCTATAGATTTAGAAAAGTGCCCACAAATATCCTGGATGATGAGTTTAATGCCACATCATATCCTTTTTTAGGCGGCCTTATAGGAAGTGATATCTTGCGCCGGTTTAACCTCACGATTAATTATCCAAAAAGAGAAATCCATTTGTTACCAAACAGCCATTTCCGTGATGAATTCGACTACTCTTACACCGGGATGAATATGTTTTATGTTGATGGCAAAATTATTACGGATGATGTGATTAAGGGATCACCGGCATTCAATAGCGGCCTGAAACAAGGAGATGTCGTTCTTGCGGTGAATACCAATTTTAGTAATGATATATTAACCTATAAAAATCTTATGCAGGTTGTGGGAGAAAAAATCACATTAATTGTTTCCAGGGATGGCGCTCCATTGGTGTTATCATTCCGAGTGGGGCGCATATATTAGCATTACTTTCGAAATTCTTTTTGGGAAATTGAATTCCTTTGGCTCAAATTTGCTGCAATGATCAAATTTGAAAAATTTACGCTGGATAATGGACTTCGGGTAATCGTGCATGAAGATAAAAGTACTCCTATGGTTGTTCATGATGTTATGTACGATGTAGGTGCAAGGGATGAAGAGCCTGATCGCACCGGCTTCGCGCATCTGTTTGAGCACCTCATGTTTGGCGGCAGCATTCATATTCCATCTTATGACGAGCCCTTGCAAATGGCCGGGGGAGAAAACAATGCTTATACCACAAATGACCTCACCAATTATTACCTGCAGCTTCCCGCAGAAAACCTGGAAACAGCTTTCTGGCTGGAAAGTGACAGAATGATTTCGCTGGCTTTCGATGAGAATTCGTTGGAAGTTCAGAAGAAAGTTGTTGCAGAAGAGTTCAAAGAACATTATATTAATAAACCATATGGCGATGTGTGGCATAAAATGCGTGAGCTTGCTTATAAAGTGCATCCATATAAATGGATGACGATAGGTAAAGAATTAAGTCATGTTGAAAATGCGCAACTGCAGGATGTAAAGGACTTCTTTTTCAAGCACTATACGCCTGTCAATGCTATCCTGACGGTTGCAGGCAACGTGACGGTTGACAAAGTAAAAAAGCTGGCTGAAAAATGGTTTGGGGACATTCCTCCCGGAGAAAAATACCAACGAAATATTCCAGCTGAGCCCAGGCAAAACGTTGCAAGGTTTCTCGAAATAACTGCAGGCGTTCCGCTGGATGCCTTATATAAATGCTGGCACATGTCTTCAAGACTTGATAAAAGATATTATGCCGCCGATCTTATAACAGAAATTCTTGGTAATGGTGGCTCTTCAAGATTGTTTCAAAGCCTGGTTAAAGAACAACAGATTTTCAGCAATATTCAGTGTTCTCATTTGGGTAGTATTGATGAGGGGCTTCTTTATATTGAGGGGAAGCTTGTTAAAAATGTAACCATGGAGCAGGCAGAAGGCGCAATTGAAACGGAGCTAAATAAAATGAAAACCCAATTGATAACTGATAAAGAACTACAGAAAGTAAAAAATAAAACCGAGAGCCTCATAGCCTTTGAGGATATAAGCCTGATGAACCGGGCCAATAGCCTGGCCACATACGAACTGCTTGGAGATGCTGAGCTGATGAATAAGGAATTGTTGAATTACCAGGCGGTGAATACCGAAGAGATTTTGGAGGAGTGCTGCAATGTTTTTGTTGACACAAATTGCAGTACAGTATATTACAGGAGTGATAAGTAATTAGTGTTTTCCACCCTTTTAATAAATTGACTCAAATTAAAAAATGAATACAATTACAGAAAGAACTTCCCTGTTAAACAGAAGAATTTCTCCCCCCATAAAAGATGCGATAGAATTTAATATTGAACTTAAACCATACCAGCAATTTTTTCTCACAAACGGAGCCCCGGTATATTATATTAACGACGGTGCGGAGGAAGTGGTAATGATAGAATTGGTTTTTAATGCAGGCAACACACTTGAAAATAAAAACCTGGTTGCAGGGGCTGCTAACTATCTTATAAAAAACGGAACCAGTAAAAAAACGGCACTTGAAATAAACGAGCACTTTGAATATTACGGCGCTTACCTGAACCGGGGCTGCCAGAATGAAACATCAACCCTAACCCTGCACTGCCTTTCAAAACATTTAAAAGAAATCTTACCTGTAATCAGGGAGATTATAACTGATTCAGTTTTTCCTGAACAGGAGCTGGAAATCTTTAAACAAAACAGCATACAGCGGCTGGCGGTAAATATGCAAAAATGCGATTTTGTTGCAAACAGGCTTATTGATCAATATTTGTACGGCGCCAGCCATCCTTATGGAAGGGCAAGCAGTGTTGAGGATATCAGGGCTATTACACGGGAAGACCTCCTGAATTTTTTCGGGCAATGCTATATCAATGCAAAATGTAAAATCTTTGCAGCCGGGAAGCTTCCCCCGGATTTTGAGAATCTCCTGGACACCTATTTTGGAGATTTAAAGCTCAATGAAAACCTTCCTGTTGCAGTTCACAAAGCAGAAAGAGCAGCTGAAAAAAAGTCCCGGGTTATAAATGATCCTAAAGGGGTGCAGGGTGCCATACGAATTGCCCGACCTTTCCCAAACAGGCATCATCCTGATTTTAAAAAAGTAACCATACTTAATATTTTGTTTGGCGGTTTTTTCGGATCAAGGCTTATGAGCAACATAAGAGAAGAAAAAGGGTATACCTACGGAATTCACAGCTTCCTTGAAAACCATATACAGGAAAGTGCATGGGTGGTGAGTACTGAAGCCGGGAAAGATGTTTGCGAAGCAGCTGTTGGGGAAGTATATAAAGAAATGACAATCCTCAGGAATGAGGTAATTGATGAAGAAGAGTTGTTATTGGTAAAGAATTATATGATGGGTATTAACCTAAGTGACGTGGATGGCCCTTTTCATGTAATATCCAGGTGGAAAAGTTTGATTCTGAACGACCTTGATGTAAATTATTTTTATGATTATATCAGTACGATCAAAAGCATTTCTGCAAAAGAATTGCAAGGGATGGCTAATAAATATTTATTGCCCGAAGAGTTTTTTGAGTTGGTTGTAATTTGATTTAGCTTTCCTAAAAAATATATATGAAATTCATTATACGCCTCCTCATAACTGCTGCTGTTGCTTATGGATTATCATTAATATTAACTCCTCACGTCCGGATAGATTCTTATGTAACTGCATTACTCTTTTCTTTTGTGCTGGCATTTTTAAATGCGATAGTTAAACCGATTCTTGTACTTCTCACCTTGCCCATAACCATTCTTACATTAGGTATTTTCCTGCTGGTGATAAATGTTTTAATGGTTCTCCTGGCAGACAGGCTGGTAGAAGGTATCCACATCCAGGGCTTTTTGTGGGCATTTGTATTCGGACTATTATTGTCCATTCTCTCATCTGCATTTGGCAATATTGAAAAGAAGCTCGAGTAACAAGGCTTTTAAGTACCAAGGGTTTACTTTAGCAATATTAACTTTCCACTTCTTTTTTATTTACGGCTGAATACTTGAAATTTGCAAAATGCAATTCCAAAGAAACAATCTACCCGGGGAAACATTGACGGATCTTTATAAAAAGCTGCTCTTCCCTAGAATGATTGAAGAGAAGATTTGCTTTTGTTGCGGCAGGGAAAAATTTCCAAATGGTTCAGCGGCATCGGACAGGAGGCCATTTCCGCAGGGGCAACTTATGCTCTTCAGGCTGATGAATGGATAATGCCATTACATAGAAATCTCGGCGTTTTTACAGGGCGTAACATGCCTTTGCATAAATTATTTCAGCAATGGCAGGGCGCTGAAGATGGCTATAGCAAAGGCCGTGAACGTAGTTTTCATTTTGGAAGTAAAGAACATTTTATATGCGGGATGATATCACACCTCGGGCCTCAGCTGGCCATTGCAGATGGAGTTTCACTTGCATACAAATTAAAGAAGGCACAAAAAATTTCGCTTGCTTTTACCGGGGATGGCGGAACAAGCGAAGGCGATTTTCATGAAGCACTGAATGTAGCAGCCGTGTGGGATTTACCGGTGATATTTATAATTGAAAATAATGGCTATGGACTTAGTACCCCGGTTAATGAGCAATATCGTTGTAAAGATTTAGTGGATAAGGCACTGGGTTATGGAATGGAAGGAATGCAGATTGACGGTAATAATATATTGTCAGTTTATGAAACAGTGAAAGAAGTACGTGAGCATTGTATAAAAAATCAAAAGCCGTATTTAATTGAGTGTGTGACTTTCAGGATGAGGGGCCATGAAGAGTCGAGTGGTGTGAAGTATGTTCCCAGGGAAATGTTTGAACAATGGATTGAAAAGGATCCAATAAAAAATTATGAGCGTTTCCTTATTGAGGAAAATATTTTGACTAACCTAACTATCGCGGCTATACGAAATGAAATCAAGGAACATATTGAACAGGAATTAACAGGCCCGCTAACCCCTGCCCCCGCCGGAGGCGGGGGAAAGCACCATGTCTTTGCAAGTGGGAAAGAAATTATTCAAAGGGAATTGGAAGATGTTTATGTAAAGCATCCAAATGAAAATAAAAACTTTAATTCTAAACATACAGAAGCAAACGAAACTAATGTCGCCGGCCAGCCGGGAAAGAAAGTTCGATTCCCGCCTTCAGGAGATAGGCGGCTTAGGGAGCTTCGGTTCATTGATGCCATAAAAGAGGGCCTTCATCAATCAATGGTTCATCATTCAAACCTGGTTTTAATGGGGCAGGATATAGCAGAATATGGGGGCGCCTTCAAAATAACCGAAGGCTTTGTAAATGAATTTGGAAAAGAGAGGGTACGCAACACGCCATTATGTGAGAGTGCGATTGTTGGCGCAGCATTGGGTTTAAGCCTGGAAGGATTTAAAAGTGTTATGGAAATGCAATTCGCAGATTTCGTAACGGTTGGCTTCAACCAAATCATTAATAACCTGGCTAAAATTCATTACCGCTGGGGACAGAATGCAGACGTGGTTATTCGTATGCCCACCGGTGCGGGGGTTGGTGCGGGACCTTTTCACAGCCAGAGTAACGAAGCATGGTTTGTTCATACTCCGGGGTTAAAAGTCGTATATCCTTCCACACCTTACGATGCAAAAGGGTTAATGATTGCCGCTGTAAATGACCCTAACCCGATAATGTATTTTGAGCACAAAGCTTTATACCGGAGCATAACAGGACTATTGCCGGAAGAATATTATGAAGTTGAGATCGGGAAAGCACGGCAAGTGCGTACAGGCCATGACGTTAGTATAATTACCTATGGCATGGGTGTAATCTGGGCGACAGAATATGCCGATGCCCATCCTGAAGTTTCGATGGATATCCTGGACCTTAGAACTTTGCAGCCACTCGATTACAAGGCAATCAGGACTTCAGTCAATAATACCGGGAAGGTGCTCGTTTTGCATGAAGACACCTTTACGGGTGGGATCGGCGGAGAAGTGTCCGCATGGATAGTACAAAACTGTTTTGAATTTCTAGATGCGCCGGTAATGCGGTGCGCATCGCTGGACACACCGGTACCGTTTAATGTTGAACTGGAGAAAAATTTCCTGGCAAAATCAAGATTGGATGAAATGGTACAGAAATTAATTAATTATTAATGCCCACTATTCAAAATATGCCGCTCAGGTTAATGATTGGTACATTTATGATAATTCAGGGAAAGAGTATCTATTAAATGGAAGATCTCTTGGGAGGGCAAACGAAATATTTGACGTTGAAATATTCAATAAAATTTTCCGCAAATGAATCCTGATAAAAAGAGCGAAGATCTGAGCGATAAAACAAAAGTTGCCTTAGATAAAGCCATTCAGAAAATTATAGCTGAAGAAAGGCCAGGGATGGCTACCTGGTAATTTCAGATAAAAAGGGTGGGGTAATTAAAGGGCCAGCCAAAGATTTATAATAGCCAAAGTTGAGTATAAGTAATTGTTCTTGCTTATTGCCCATTGCTAATTCACCACCCGATAGCTATCGGGTCACCATTCACGAATTCTCAGCAGGTATAAACTTCATTGATATAGAATTTACACAATGCCTTGTATTTTTGGGCGTTAATTTTTCTCCTGTGAAAACATGACCAAGATGTGCATTACAATTGGCACATACAATCTCTGTCCTGCTTCCATCGGGAATTCGTTTTACCGCCCCGGGGATCTCATCATCAAAACTTGGCCATCCGCAACGGGAATCGAATTTATCTTTTGATTCATACAAAGGAGCGTTGCATCTCCGGCATACGTCAGCGTCGACACCGCAAGATGACGCGCGCGTGCGTGCTTGATGATGTTGGTCACTGCTTCGCGAACGACGCGGTAACAGGCCAGCTCCACATCGCGTGTCAGGCGCAACTCGTCGACGGGCGCGTCCACGAGCACGCGCAGACCGGCGCGCCGGCCTTCGGTGTGTGCCAGGGTGGCCAGC
>Ga0268264_10002888_pt1 | contig 14945 bp, 11 predicted proteins | sample KBSSwiS32_FD_190357 | JGI IMG/M metagenome (GOLD analysis project Ga0268264, IMG submission 190357) | Switchgrass rhizosphere microbial communities from Kellogg Biological Station, Michigan, USA - KBS Switchgrass S3-2 (SPAdes) (version 2) | ecosystem: Host-associated > Plants > Roots >...
TGTAGGGGGCATAAAACATATAATGCGGCATGCTCATCGTCACGATGTCCTTATTATCCGGCATTGCAGGATATACGCGCATTATTGGAGCCAGCATGTAAGAAATGCCGGTTCTTGATGGAGCTTTGTATATCCCCTTATTGATCCTCTCAACGATGGTATCTTTAATCTGTAAGGCTGTGAATTTTCCGGATGCTCTCATCGCCGCTACATCCAGGTAAACAGGAAAAATTGTTTTGGCACCTTCGGCATCATAGCTGATGGGAGCAGCAAGGTCTTTCCTGAATTCGGCCCATTCCCATTCGGTTCGGGCAATAAAGCATATAAACCCATTCGACCCCCGGCGGGCTATGTAATAACCTTTTTCAGGATCTAACAAATAAACAGTTGCGTCAGTACGCAGATGAGAAGGAAGGGCACTCAGTGCAAAATCAGTTTCCAGGTCAACCGGAATGGTTTCAAGTTTCCAACCTGAAGACCCGACAGCTACCGGGTTTTGAGCAAAACCTTGTATGGCGATCAGCAGAATGACAGGGAACATTAAAGCGCCCCGGCATTTTTTTACTAATTTGATGGTATGAATCATAATAAGGATTTTATTGTCAGACTTGAATGTTACCAGGAATTGATCGCTATAACTAAGAAGCAGTCTAAAAATGAAAAAAACATCTCCCGTTGCGATTGGTGAAAACCTGCCTACACGGACAGGAAGGCACCAACCGCGGCGGGCTACCGTTGCCGATGTTTTCACCGGCAAGTTTTCGCACTATAAAATGAAATCCGGTAACTCATTTTTAGACTGCTTCTAAGCCGGTTCTATAAATGGGTCATATACGCTGTAGTAAAGCTATAGTGTGGAATCAGATCTGACAGGGGGTGAAATTGACATTTTAAGGGGGCGACTGCGACAACCTGCACGGCGCGTCATCATTCATACAACAAACCTGTTTAAGAAACTGCATAAAAAAAGATGAAGCAAGTGCTTCATCTTTTGTACCGGTTATCTCAATTCTTTTATATCAATACCGCTTCACTATCTGGAACAGAAACCGTTTTGGCTCGCCTATCACTCCCGATGCTGCTCTTCTTTTTTTCAACGCATCTGATTTGTAGTAAGCAAAGGCTTTGGCGGTATCTGTTACGGCGGTCACCAGCGATACTTTTTTATTATCATCCACATCATGACCAATTACCCTTACAACTATGCCATTATCTATCCTTTCCTGCTTGCCCTCTTCAAATGATTTTTGCCAGGCGTCCCAGTCTTTAACCATAAACACGGTCCTGGACCGGATCTTTGAACTGATAGTAGCCGTATCCTGCCAGCTGGTGGTAATAAAAGAAATGTCTGGCTGGCCTGTTACACCACCTTTTTGCATCGCTTTTTTGAGGCTGGGGTCCTTAGCAAAAGCCTTAGCCTTCGCTATATCATCTGCTTTTACGGCAACTAATACCATGTTGGAATCGTTCAAACCGCGACCGATTACATAACTGTGTATGCCGCTAGCCAGCCGCATAGAGTCGTGCCCTTCGTATGAGACTTTCCACTTTGCAAAATCAGCCACCTTGTGTACTACTATCATCATAGTTTGCGGTGCAGTAACAATAGTATTTACTTCCGGTTTAACCGCTTTGGCTGTACTGTCAACAGCAGCTGCGGCAGTAGTGGAATCTGTGGTGCTTGTTTCTTTTTTACTTCCTTCTCCACCGCAGGAGGTTAAAAAGAATACCAGGGCTGCGCAAAATAGCAGGCCGGCAAATGTTGAGTTCTTCATTGATTTTTAGTTTAAGAATTAATAAATAGCAGGGCCGGGAAAAAGTGCTGCAAGAGGTATGGGTGTAATAAATGTACTTCATATTACATTGCCTGCCGAATTTTTCCCTTCTCGCCGGGTTTCCTTCCCGGGCGTGGCCTGTGCTATGCTGTACATGAATGGGAAATGAAATTATGCACGACCCGCCGTCATCAGGGGTCAAATCAGCTTCAAAATTCTTACTTAGGGTATAGCAGTGAGGGGCACTGCCAGATTGATTTGCCAAAAAAGAACCGCCGGGGCCCGTACAAAATCTGTGCAATAGTAAGATTGTGTTCGCGGAGACCTGGCGGGAGGGGGAATAATTGTTGTTTGATTTTTCAGTTACTGATAAGACGGCAGGAGTGTTTTAGTCAAAGGTTGACCCGTATTATTTTCGGCAAAATAAAAGTGAGAAAATACATCTTCGAATTCTTCAGGAACAGAAATTCTAAAATTATTGTAATCTGGTTCGCTTGAGCTCATTTGTCTATTGATAATCGTCGGTTCAGTTGGTTTCTAAGATTGCCGCTGCCGCTCTAATGTACGATAAACACCACAAAAGGACATGCAAGCCTCGGACGAACAGATATCGAACCACTTTCCGGCTGACCTGAAGCGGCTGGCAAGCGTTATGCGTTGATATCAGTTTTATTCTGTTACGTAGAACTCAATATTGTATTCGGTTTCACCCAGGTAACCGTATTTACCAAAAACTACTGTCTTATTTTCTTCGTTATTATCATCGATATGGCGGTTATTGAGCAATAATTTTTTACCGGCATATACAGCTTTGATGGTATATTTTCCAATGGGCAGATCTTTCACCATAAAGGTCCCGGCTACCTCCTCTACTGGTCTTTCAAATGAAGCGGCGGTGGTTCCATCAATAAAACTGGTTTCGCCAGGAAAAGGGGTAAATGATAATTTTACTTTTGACATATCCACATCTGCGCCAAACTGGTACAGGTCAACATGCGCACCATAGTAACCAGTACCACCCGGCCGCAGACCACTTAGCTTCCATTTAAAGTTCCGTACAGCGCCGCTTGCTTTATTAAAAGCATCTGTTTTATCTGGCTCCAGGTCAAACTTGTAGGTTTGTCCGTAAGCAGTTTTGATAAGCTGGGCCTTGGCCGTCCAATCACCTGCAGGATCATCGGGTAACGACACCTGGTATTTTCCCTCCATATCACTGGACGCGGAAAGATAACTGTTATACCATACGGTATGCTCGATAGTTATGCTGGCATCTTTCACCGGGAGGTTTTTGATATCGGAAACAACACCACTCACTATGCCATTTTTCGTTCCAGGCCCTTCGGATAAATCTTTGTCATTAAGCTTTTTGCTACAGGCTCCTAAAAAAGTGCTGCATATGAATGGCATAAGCACACTGTACACTGTACGTTTCATTTGTAATAATTTTTTATCTTTAATTCCACCAGGCGCTTTCAGGCAACTTTTGTGAATTGCGCTTTCTGTTCAGAAATAATATCAGACTCATAATCTTCGGGTATGATGATCTGGATCGTTAGAATGTACTTGAAGCAGTAAGCAACAACGAGCGCGGCAGGAATACTGATTGATAACCAGGTGGCCATATCCTTCGCAATTCCATGCAAGTTCTTATAGTAAAGCAAATAAGCGCCGAGTCCTACAACAATACCGGTTACTGCTGCGAGAAAATAGATCAGGATGCATTGCCATATCCATTTTGTTGGAAATTTAACCAGCGGTTTTAATTGCATGGCATTGATCACACCAATTGACAGGAACATAGACAATATGTCGAATGGGACGAATAGGGTATAATAACCGAGCCAGAACACCCAGGGCGTAAAGAATAAAAACGGCCAGATACCCGCCAGGGTTTTCCGTTTCCCTACAATTTGAAACGTTTTGTTCTGTGTTCTTACAAGAAAGAAAACAAAAACAAATAAAGACAATGTATGCATAATAAACTGCGGGGTTGTTAACAGTTTATCATGATCGCCGGTGAAACCGTGCGCAATAAGGGGGTGCAAAAAACCTAATGCACCGGAATAAACGGCCAGGTTGCCGGTTACCCACTTTTTTAAAAATATGTTTTTACTTGATTCCATATATTTTCGATTGACAATGCAAAGCACCTTCATTTTACAGGCAGGGAAAAGGGTATTTTCTGCCTGAAATGATATATTTTACGCCATGGCTTTACAGGGAACAGTCATTCGCACTATTTTTCAAACGGCTGCTTCATTTGGAGCAGCTTTCGATACGCTTTGCCAGATGTCGGGCATTAACCCCGAAGAAATTGGCGACTCAGAAAACATGGTTGAATGGGAGAAAGCGGCGCTCATTTGGGTGCCTCTTTTAAAGTTGTCGGGCGATCCATTGATTGGCCTGCATATAGGCATGGGCGTAAACAAACTGCTTCACGGAATGGTGGGCTTTTTGATCCAAAGCAGTAAAGACCTTGACCAGAGTCTTCAGATGTTATGCCGGTATGGCCATATGACATCGCCTATGGTTGAATACAGGTATACAGTCAATGATGTGGCTATTCTCGAGATGGCTCAGAATAAGATGTGGCTAATGAAATACCCGGAACCAGCAAGACATGCCAATGATTTTTTATTCGCAGCAATCGTTAATACATCCTATACGCTATCTGGAAAGCGCATTGTTCCTTTAAGGATTGAACTGGCTTACGAAATGCGGGAAATTTCAGAATACAGGAAGTTTTTTGGCTGCGAGGTGCTCTTCAATAGAAATGCCAACCGCATTGTTCTAAGTAAAGAAGACATATCGACGCCTTTACTCACCAGCGATCAATCCATGTATCAGCTATTCAACTCCATTTTGGCTGACAAGCTGGCGCTGTTGGAAACTAACAGTACAGTAGAAAATTTAAAACAGGTATTATTCATGCAGTTTAAGGGAAGGATACCTACAATTGAAGAAGCAGCTCTAGCATTGAATATAACAGCACGCAATTTGCAACGCAGGCTGCAGCAGGAACAAACCACCTTCCGCGCTATTGCAGCAGAAATAAGAAAAGAAATTGCCTTCCAGTTAATGCAAAACCCTGCCATAAAAATATCTGAGGTTTCCGACATCTTAGGTTATTCAGACCTCACCGCATTTAGAAAGGCCTTTAAATCGTGGACGAATTCAACGCCGAGGTCAATAAGGAAGGAACAGCAGCAAAAAGTGGTTTACTAAAACAGGCTTTGCTAAAGCCGCGGCAGTCGAGGTAGTGCAAACCGGACAATTACCTCACCTACTACTGACCGATTTCCGGGTATTTGTTATTTTATTTACTTGAAAATTAGGGGCCGCTACCGTAATATTATACCCCCAAAGCCCATTAAAAATGAAAAAAGAAACAATCAGCGCAGGTCAGCTTTCTATTGATTTCTTGCTTGACGCCACTGATACCAACGGATCGACGGCAGTGTTTGAATTTACCGTACCACCTGGAGCCAGGGTACCGGCGCCGCACTATCATGAACAGTTTGATGAAACCATTTATGGATTAGAAGGCATTATGACTTTTACGGTAGAAGACAAGACTGTTGATATTGCAGCGGGAGAAACATTGTTTATTCCCCGGGGTGTTGCTCATGGCTTCGATAATTTACAACAAGAGAAAGCCAAGGCATTAGCGGTAATTACACCTGCCTTATTGGGGCCGGATTATTTTCAAGAAATTGCCGCTATTCTAAATACTATCGGCCCCCCGGATATCGAAAAATTAAAAACAACTATGATAAGGCATGGCCTTATTCCTGTTAAGCCAAAGTCATAGAAAAAACGAAACCCACTAAGCAATAGCGGGTTAAAATGAGAGGTAGCCCCGGGGGTCTCAGACTCGAACCTTTTACTGAATGCCTTGAAGGAATTTGTAGGAAAATGACGCCATTTTCCTACATAATCCCACATAAAAAAGTTCGAGGTTTTCGGTATATACCTACTGTATAACCGAATAAAAGAAACGCAATCATTTAAAGGTTGCAGAAACTCCCAGATACGCACTGCGACCAACTGAAGGAATAATCCCTGGTCCAGGATATTCATCCGTACGACGGGTGAAATAGGTTTTATCAGCAATATTGTTTATACCAGCTTTTATGGCAAACTTTTTTATTTTGTAAGTGGCACTCAAATCTAAAACAGTGTACGCCGGAATATATCCTGCTACGGGGTCATTGCTCAGTTTTTCGTTAGTAGCATCGCCATAGGCATCTCCCACATTACTCACCTGGAAAGTGGCAGACAACCTCGTATCATAATATGTAATACCAACCCTGTTGATATATTTTGCCGCTGTTTCTACCCGCTTGCCATCAAATTCACCACTTGTATATTTTGCATCAGTAAGCGCAAAAGAATTAAAGATATTTAATCCCTTTTTAGACAAGGGATGCATGAACCTGAGAAAGTTGAACTCAATATAACTTTCTATTCCTTTATGAACACTGTTTGCAACATTTGTACGCAAGGTGTACTCATCAGGGGTCCCTGCATTTATTAAAACAGTTCCGATCCGTTTATTATAAGCGAGATAAAATAAGCCGATATCAAAGTTCAGGAAGTTTTTAACAGTACCACGATAGCCTAGATCAGAATTAAAACCGTTGGCATCTTTAAGATTGGGGTCAATTTTAGATGTTACTCCAAATGGTTCCAGTTGCGCATAATCAATGGGGCGATAAGCCTGGCTGATATTTGCATAAATATTTGTATTCACACCTGTTTTATATTCAATTCCCAATCCAAATAAAGGAATGTAACGGCTCCTGTTTTCATTAGCGGTCAGCTTATCAACATCTTCATATTTGTATCCTTTTGCAGTACTCTTTAAGTATTCAAAGCGGAAGCCGGGTGTAATGCTTAACCGGTCATTGATCCTGAGAATGTTTTCTACAAAAGGAGCGAAATTGGTAGTCTTGAAATCCAGATTGTATTCATAGTCTCCCGTAACAGTTAAATCAAAATCAGTTCCGGTAGTTCCTTCTCCGCCTCCTTGTCTTTTGAACCATGCATAAGCATAACGGATTCCGGTTGCCAATGTATTGCTCATTTTGCCCAACCTGTAATTGTGCAACAACCTGATTTCAGTTGTTGTATTATGCATGTCTTCATTTTCTACTTCTCTTGGCACATACTCCCCGGTAGATGGATCTATTTCATCCAACGCACCTGCACCTCCATCCTCATTCCGCCATACAAGGCCCCGGTTGCTAAACAATAATGATGTTTTTATACTAAGAGACGTTTGAGGCGAAAATTTATAATTGACAAAAGCAGAAACGATATTCCAGGGGCTTTTCAACCAGTTCCTGCTACGGAATGAAGAGCGGGAATTAGCATTGAACGTACTATCTGTGAGGCCGCCTGGCATCCTGATCCGGTTTCTCAATAAAGAGTATTCTACTCCGGCATTCAACTTATCAGAGGCATTATACTGCATCCGTCCAAATCCCGACAATTGCCACTGCTTACTATTCGGCCTCCAGCCATCCATTGTTCTATACTGAACAAATCCGTAATAGTTCCATTTCTTTATCGTGCCTCCAATAGAATTAAATACATTAAATAATCCATAGCTTCCTCCGGTAAGCGAGCTTGCTAATTGAAAGGGTTTGTCTTTGGGAGCTTCATTCAGCACATAATTTACCATGCCGCCAAATTGCGACCCAAACTGCAATGAAGAAGCACCTCTCATCATTTCAATACGGCTTACCGCTTCCATTGGTGGCAAATAATAGGCTTCGTTATACCCATAGACATCTGCACTAATATTGTAACCATTTTGCCGGGTATTCATTTCGATGCTTTGGGTAGGGTTAAGTCCACGGGTTGCAATACCATTAGCAGTAAAGCCACCTGTTTCTGATTCCACAATATTCAATCCTGGAATCCGTCCGAGAATCTGGCGAGTGTTATTGATGGCCTTATTGGCATCCAGGCTATCTACTACTATCACTTCATTTTTTTTGCCAGCATAGATAATCCCATCTCTGACCTCGGGCATGTGGCCAGTTCCCCGCACCGTTTTAATACCAGTTACGGTTACTTCTTTCAAATAAACCGATTTTATAGTGTCCTTTGATTGTTGAGCAAAAAGAATTGTGGGAAGTAAATACAAAAGAGTAAAGCAGAAAGTTTTCATTTCACATTTCAGTTTGAGCGCAAAATTGATTAAATCACTTTTTGCAACGCATCCAAAAAGGGAAAAAGTATTACGAAAAAGGGAAATAATTTTCAGGCATAGTCTTGAAAATGAGATTGTTGTTAACTCGATATAGGACAACAATCAATTTACCAGATGTAAACTAATACTTGTCAGCTTCAATATGTACCAATGTATGTTTACTCCTGGTTCAGCCTGAATAAGGCCGTGTGGCTAGATATATTTGTTATTTGCCTCGAAGCAAATTGAAGGAAAAACGATTCCTAAAAAGGAAAAAAAATGGATATTTCTACACAACCTTACATAATTCAGCAAAAACCTAGATAAGTAGCCCCGACAGGAATCGAACCTGTATCTAAAGTTTAGGAAACTTCTATTCTATCCATTGAACTACGGGGCCAGGAAAATGTGGAAATGTGTCAAATGTGATAATGCTTAGATCCAGGGATTGACGCATTCACGCAGATCTCAAAATCTCAAAATCTCAAAATCTCAAAATCTCAAAATCTCAAAATCTCAAAATCTCAAAATCTCAAAATCTCAAAATCTCAAAATAGTTTCCGTGGGCGGCAAAAATAAGCGATTCCGGCTAAAACGCATAGAGGAAATTAGAGCCGTTTAATCCTTATCTTCCCCGGCTCAAATATTATTGTACCATGAAAAAAGCCTTGTCTTTTTCAGCAATTGCTTTGTTAATAATGGGTTGTTTTGCAACCGCTCAACTGCAGGCGCAACCCTCCGGCGCCCGGCTTAACCATATTGCCCAGTATGTGCTGGATCTGAAGGTCAGCACCGATTTTTACCTGCACGTGGTAGGGCTCGATACCATCCCCGAACCTTTTCACGATGGACGGCACACCTGGTTCCTGATTGGCCCTAAGAGCCACCTGCATATTATTTCAGGCGTAAAAACGCCGCTTCCAAAAGAAAAAAATACGCATCTCTGCTTTACCGTTCCTTCCGTTGAAGCATTTATCCCCCGGCTTACACAGAATAAAATACCTTATGAAAATTGGGTGGGCGAAAAAATGGCGGTCACCAACCGGGTAGACGGCGTAAAACAAATTTATTTCCAGGACCCCGATGGTTACTGGATTGAGATCAATGACGCGAAAGAATAGTTCAAAGTTCTTTGTTCATAGTTCCTCTGCCGCGCTAACAAAGAACTGAGAACTTCGAACTTCCTATCTTTGCACTCCTTTTAACAGGCTACAAACATGAAATTTTATAATATTATAATTAAATACCGCTTGCAGATAGGTCTTGGGTTGATAGCACTCGGGCTGGTGGTTAATATTTGGGGCAACAGTTTTTGGGCTGCTTTTCCGGCTTATTTAATCGGTATTGTGCTCATCTTTGGCCATTTCTTTTTTGGTCCTTTGCGACTTATCCAGGAGTACATGGAAAGTGGGGATATGGAAGGTGCAGAAAAAGTGCTGAACTCTATTAAGTTTCCGGGTCTCATGTATAAACCCATCCGTTCAGTTTATTTTACCCTCAAGGGCAATATCGCTATGATGAAGCAGGACTTTGACGGTGCAGAAAAAAATATGCAGAAGGGGCTCGACCTGGGTATGCCTATGAAAGAAGCCGAAGGCGCCAGCCTGCTGCAGATGGGCATGCTTTCGATGCAAAAAAATGATATAAAAAAAGCTGAGGGCTTTATCCGTTCTGCCATTCGCAAGGGCCTGCCCGATAAAGAAAACCAGGCTGCCGCTTATTTGCAATTGTGCAGTATCATGATGACAAAAAGAGAATTCCGCGCCGCCAAGGAATTTTTCAGGAAAGCAAAAGGATTAAAACCCACCACGCCACAGATAGTGGATCAAATTAAACAAATAGAAAAATACATTAGCCGGATACCGGGTTAGGACGGAAGGTTGTTAGCTTTTAACCCTTAGCACAGGTACTAATTAGTTTTTTTGGCCAGGTAGCTTTTTAAGCCGGCTGTAGATTCGCTTTTCAACATTCTTGCGTCGCACACTTGTACAGCAAATCTATACCCATGGGTTGAGATTCCTGCCTCCGCAGAATGACGATCAATTGATAGAATGTGTTTTGCGTCAAAGACTATAGACTCCGAACTAAGAACTTTGTACTATTTCCCCGGCTTCATACCATCAAACAACTCCTTAAAAACAGCGCTGAATTTTGCTGGTATGTTTTGAATACTAACCGGCACGCGGCTATCCGTATCATCATCCTTCTGGATCGAATAATGGAATGCGTCCCTGGCCTTGGTTTGGCCTTCTGGTTTTGTAATAGCAGCCACCAGCTCGTGCCATTCAGCATCAGAGAAGCTCCACGCCGTGCTGGCCGACATTTTATTGCCAACAGGCCCCCCGGATTTTATCAGTTTTATATTCAAAGCGGTGGTTTAAAAGATCGATTAATCAAGTACAACTCTTATACCAATCACGAAGATTTTAATCTCTATACCCGTATCTAAACTGCTGTTCAAATAAAGATTTTATATCACCCCTGCTTCTTTCCATCCTTTTTCAATACCCTTTACTTCAATACTGTTTTTTCCGAACTGGGTGGTTGCTTTTTTTAAAGTGGCTGCCGCTGCATCTGCAAAGTTTGAAGTTTTGTTCATTAATTTTTTGTCAGTGAGCGCGGCATACCAGGCAACGCCGGCTTTTTCCCAGGCATTGCCATTGATTTCAAAACTGGCTACATAAAATGCAAAATTGGGTATGCCCGAATTAATGTGTACGCCGCCATAGTCACCATCTTCCGTATTGGGTAATTTCTGGAAGCCCTTCATGGTGGCCGGTTGCGGATCATCGCCAAAAATAGGGTCATTCAAAAAGGCAGTGCCGGGTGCTTTCATAGAACGCAATGAATTTTTCCCTTTCAGCACATTACTGCCAATCAGCCAATCGGCTTTACGCGCAGGCGTTTTGTGTACCCATTGCTTTACCAGGCTGCCGAATACATCGGCATAAGATTCGTTCAATGCCCCGCTTTGAAATTTATATTCCAGTTGGGCTTCAAAATCCACTACGCCATGGGTGAGCTCATGACCAATAATATCCAGGTCTTCGGTAAAACTATTGGTGAATTTCGGATCGCCGGTGCCATAAAACATTTGTTCACCGTCCCAGAATGCGTTATAAAAAGGTTCCTGCGGATTTTCGCGGTAACGAATGGTTTGTATGAGTGGTAGTCCGTGGTTATCGAGCGAATTGCGGTTAAAAAGTTTTTTGTAGAAACTCCATACGTTGCCTGCGCCGGTAATTACATTTTTCGCGTCCCTGTCGTTCCTGGGCATCGTCTTTTGTCCTTCCTTCCATATTAGTTTGCCAAGGGCGAGTGGCATTTGCCCGGCATCATATAACTCGCGGTATATTTTATTAGGAGGCTTTACACCAGCCGTTGCCATACTGGCTTTCTTTTTTGCAGGTGCAATGCTGGCCAGTACTTTTCTTTTATCCCTGAACTGGTTATCGGCTTTTGAGTCTTCCTGGCCTGTTTTTGCGCGCAGTTTATCGCTCATATACGGCGGTAAAATACAATGCAGCGGATTGCGGTGACGTGTACACATACAAATAATTTTAAAGGTGTAGAATGAGTAGCGGGGCCGGAGTGGGGATCAGAAAATCTCTACAAAAATTAATGAAGTTTGGGAAACGGGCAATACCCTTTTGTGGTAATAGGCGGAGCGTGTTTACAGATTGCCACGAACGCACGGCTTTTTGAAAGTCTGCTGTGCCGGTTGAACTGGGATTCTGTTGTTCCGTTGTAAGTAAGACAGCATTACCGAATGGCCAGTAAATCTGCGGATCAACAGCCAAAAAAATTAATTGCCAGGCATCTCCGAATGGGGAACATTGCTTACAGCACTTTCTTATGCCTTCGGGAATATAACTCCCATCGAGGTTTCCAATATCCTTGTGATGGAGTTCTTTAAGCGCGGCAGGGTAAAAATTGTTTTTTCAATATATTCTACCACGCCGAGTTTTAAAATGGAAGAGGTCACGGAAATTTCCAGGTTGCTGGAAAAGAATATTACCGGTGGGCTGCAGCTAAGTTTTTTCAACTCTTTTAAAACATCATAACCATTAATGATGCCATCCAGGTTATAATCCAAAATAATAAGATCGGGAGCGTGGTTTACTTCGGCAAGAAAATTTTCACCGGTGCTGAACACATGAACATCCTGGCTGATATTTTCCAGTTGCTTTAATACAAGCGTTTGGTAAACAGGATTGTCTTCTACTACAAATATTTTTGCCTGTTGTTGTTGCATGGGGTTCATCTTGTGCCAACAATGTTTCAACAATGCTGCCAAAGACAAATCGCCCGCAATTGCCTGGTTATCAACAACGGCCCTTAACTATTCTAATCCATTGCTTCCCAATGCCGGAATGCTTTTCCGGTGGGGGAATCTTAAAGAGCAAAATCGTGCTTCAACTGGCCAATGCATTTATTAATGACCGTGGTTACTTTGTCAACCAGTGGTGGCAGGCCATCGGTATCTTTTTCATGTTTGCCGCTGCTTTCAATGGCGCGGATGTCTGCGTGCAGCGAGGATATACCCACAGAATCGATGGTTGATTTTAGTTTGTGCGCAATCTTTCCAATCTTTTGCCATTCGGCGCCTGCCAATGCCTGCTGCAAATCAACCAGGCCGGGAGGCACTGTATCTATAAACAGCTGTACCATTTTTTTTATAAATGCTTCATCGCCGCCCGAGACAGATCGTACCATGGAAAGATCATATAGGCATGCATCATCAGCGACAGCGGCCGGTTCAGCTGCTGTGGCTGCCGCGCTTGCCGACATTTCCACGTCTGCCTGCGCGGGAAGGTTGCGCCGGATGACGTCGAACAGGAGCTCCTCGGTAAAAGGTTTTGAAAGATAATCGTTCATGCCTGCCTGTAAGTAAATATCACTATCGCCTTTCAATGCATTTGCGGTTAAGGCAATTACCGGAATGGTGGCTTTCTTACGGTCGGCCAGCTGCCGGATACATTGGGTAGCATGAATGCCATCCATTTCAGGCATTTGTATATCCATTAATACCAGGTCAAAGTCTTTTTCCTGCAATACTTCAACTGCTTTACGGCCATTTTCTGCTATCGTTACTTCAAAACCCCACGACTGCATAATATGTTTTGCCAGAAACTGGTTCAGTTCAACATCTTCTGCTACCAGTATACTTTTTTTGCCCAGCGCTTTATAGTTGGTCACTGGTGTTGGAACATTTGCCTGCATATGGGTCTCATGTTTTTGGTATGGTAAAATAAAACGAAAAGTAGATCCCTTGCCGAGTTTGCTTTCTACCCAAAGTTCTCCGCCCTGCATTTCTATCAGGTTTTTGCAGATAGACAGTCCCAGCCCGGTGCCACCATATTTGCGGGTAGTATTTGAACTGGCCTGGGTAAAAGGATTAAAAACGCTTTGTAGTTTATCATCGGGGATGCCGATGCCGGTATCTTCCACCACAAACTCTACTGCCATCCAGTCTTCTTTATTGAATTTAATGCTGGTAGTAAAGTTGATAGTACCCTGCTCTGTAAATTTGAGAGCATTGCTTAAAAAATTATTCAGCACCTGCACCAGCCGGTAAGGATCACCTTTTACGTAAAGGTTTTGATTCAATTGATCATTGTACTGCAGGGATAATTTTTTCTCTTCGGCTTTAAACCGGAAAGAACTTACCACCGTTGCTATTTTCTCTGTAATGTTAAAAGGGATTTCTTCCAGCTGCATTTTGCCGGCATCGATTTTTTCAAAATCAAGTATATCGTTTATTACCGCCAGCAGGTTGTTCGCCGCATCCTGTATAATACCCAGGAAGTTTTGCTGTTCTTTGTCGAGCTTTGTTTTAGCCATCAGCGCCGATACACCCAATATACCGTTCATGGGTGTACGTATTTCATGGCTCATATTGGCAAGAAAATTTTTCTTTGCGTTCATGGATTCCTCAGCAATTTTTTTGGCATGCACCAGTTCCTGCTCTGCCAGTATCCGTTGCGTTATATCCTGTGAAAACCCGATGATATAGGGCTCCTTTCCCGCTTCTTCTACCTTATAATTCTGGTATAGCACGTATAGTTTTTTGCCCGACTTGTTTACGATGCTGAATACGCCCTGTGACCGGCCGTTTTTATTGATAACATCCAGGTAATTCTTTTCAAACAGCGGCTGTTGTGAAAGCGGAATGAACTCTTTTATGCTTTTGCCTACCATTTCCGGCGCCGTGTACTGCAGCGCATGCAGAATGGTGGGGTTAACCGAAATAATCTTGCCATCGAGCTGGTGGGTGCAGATGAGTGCCTGGCTATAGTTAAATAAATCACGGTAACGCTTTTCACTTCTGACTACCTGCTCTTCAATTCTTTTTCTTTCCGTGATATTGATGCCATAGCCGATTATCATTTTTGTATTCCCTGCTTCATCGGGCACCGGGAACATTTTCCGCAGCAGTATCTCTTTTTCACCTTTGCCGTTGATCGTTTCTTCTTCCCATTCCACTTCCTGTTTTGTTTGCAGCAATTGCACAAACAAAGCCTTCCTGCTTCGGGCCAGCGCCATGTCTTCTCCGCGACTGGCAAAATACTCCTCGTCTGTTTTACCAATCATCCAGCTTCGCACAGCGGGATCTTTCATGGCCATGGGGTTAAGAAATAGGTAACGGCCCTCTGTATCAAGCACAACAATGTCTGAAGGAACATAACTAAGTATGTCCTCGTAAAAACTTTGTTGCCGCAAGGGTAATTCTGGGCCTGCTGTCATGAGCGATAGCGATGGTTCAATTGGGTTAATTAATTACCAGTTCTTTGCTTTGGATCATCCTGTAAATGGTTGACTTGCCAATATCAAGTAATTTAGCCACCAGTAATACATCGCCGTTATTATTGTCGAGGTAATGCTGAATGATAAAATTGGTATGCTCGCGCAGTGTTTTACCATGGGCAAACAGGTCGGTTACCTTTGTGGTGGTATTGAGCATAATATGT
>Ga0268264_10002891_pt1 | contig 14937 bp, 7 predicted proteins | sample KBSSwiS32_FD_190357 | JGI IMG/M metagenome (GOLD analysis project Ga0268264, IMG submission 190357) | Switchgrass rhizosphere microbial communities from Kellogg Biological Station, Michigan, USA - KBS Switchgrass S3-2 (SPAdes) (version 2) | ecosystem: Host-associated > Plants > Roots >...
TATTAAGAAAGTCGATATAGGCGGTGACGATGCGCTGGACCTTTTCCTCCACGGTGCTGGCATCGTTGAGGAGATGGATGGAAATGCCTCTGATGAACTGGCGGAAGTTGTCGATCATGACGATGTCGAACAGTTTCTCTTTACTCCGGAAATAGTAGTTGAGGAGGGCGAGGTTGATGCCTGCCTCTTTGGCGATGTCGCGGGTGCGGGTGGCTGCGAAGCCATTTTGGGTAAAGAGTTTTTTGGCCGCCTGCATGATCTTTTCTTCGGTGGAGAGATCATCGGGGGAGGTGGTATTCTTCCGGGGAGGTTTGGGGGCGGCTTTGGCGGAGCGGCGTTTTTCGGAGGGACGTGCCTGACGCTGCAGTGAGGCCGGGCGGGTGTGCTGGCCTGTCTTGCGGGTTGTGCGGTGTTCCGGAGAGCCGGAATTGGTGCGTGATGAACGGGATGCTTTTGCCACTGTATCGGTGTTTACAAATGTCCGAAAAACGAGCCTCTCGGGAAATGTAGCTCGTTTTCCGGAAAGATCTGATGATGTAGAGTCTTCGTCGGACCTGCTTCGACACGGTCCTCCTCGCTCGGAACCTTCGCAAGGCTCGGTTCCGGACAACGAGCCTTCGGCCCCTTCTGAATAGGGCAAAGCTATAACGGGTTTTTGATTTAAACAAATTTTTTAATCAAATGATTAAATTTTTAGATAAACCGTTAAAATACAAACAGTTTATTGCGATAGCAGCCATTTCATTACTGTCCCGGGGTCGGCGATACTCCAGGAATGGGGATGCCGGGCGTGGCCCGGCTCCCGGTAGCCCTTACCCGTGGTTGTCACCAAAATCGCCTTCTTATTTCCCAATCGCTGCAGCTCATCGATCATGGCCGCCTGGTCTTCGACATTGATAAAAGAATAGTCGTATCCTCTATTGCTCATCCACCATTGAATGTCCGGTTCACTGATCAGCATCAGGGGAGTGTTGATCAGGTTCCTGACCGCCCTTTGTGTCGTATCCGTAAATGAATAAGGCGAACGATCATAGTAGTTCTCAATGGCCTTTTGCGGGGTTCCCTCCATTTCTTTTTCGATGCGGCCGATCATGTAGGAAACTTCCGGATTGACCTTTCCGGGTTCCGAAAGCCGTACCACCCGCTTGGCGGCGTTGAAAAAGCGTTCCCAATCGAGCGGGGGATCAACAGCAAATACCGCTTTGGGTTTTATCCAATAGTTATCTCTAACGGATAGCTCGGTGTACTTCACAGCGCAGGTCCCTCCGATGGAGAATCCGCCGAGATAGAAGTCCTTTCCCTGCAAGTGATATTTGTCGGATACCATCCCGATCAAGCTTTTGAGGGACTCTTGGGAGGCGTCATCCGATCCGAAATACAGCGATCCGGTAGCTAAGATGGGGAGGATAACCAAGACACCTTGCTTTGCAGCCAAAATGGGGAGTTGGGTTTCAGCCAGGAGACCTTTGGGAGATGTGACGCCGAAACCATCCAATAAGAATAAGAACGCCTTAATAGGCCTGTCTTCGGGTATGACTGCTATGTACATGTTAGCCGTGGTGTCTTTTGGATTTAGATAGGTGGTTTCCATTTTTTGACCCAGTGAAACAATGGAAATAAGTACAGCAAGGGTGATAACTGTAATTTTTTTCATGACAGAAGGCTTTTGATGGTCTGTTGAGGGAAGATAGCTGATATTTTGGAAGTTGCGATATTGCCCGTAGTACATTTAATTTTATCCGATGACGCGGGAAGGACGGACTGGTGGGAAAGTGGAGAACATCAGGACTGACCGGAGAGGATAGGGAGTTCCGTATGGCCGTAGCTTAGCAGGACGGCGATCCTTTTGTACAGATCGGCAAATTCGAAGGGTTTTGTCATGTATTCATTCATACCGGACCGGAGGCATAGAAGATGCTCCCCTGCCATGGCGGTAGCGGTCATGGCGATGATGGGAGTGGACATCTGCAAGTCGTTCCGTATATATTCTGTCGTCTCATAACCATCCATTTCGGGCATCTGAAGGTCCATGATAATAAGATCGAAGGTCTTATCGTCTTTCAGATAGTCGATGGCCTGTACGCCATTATTGGCCAGCTGTACGGTGCCTCCCGCCCTGGTCAGCACATAATCGATGAGGCGCTGGTTGATCTCATTGTCCTCGGCGACGAGGAAGCGGCGGCCTGTCAGCAGATTGCTATAATCGTGTATAGGGGCGGCGACGGGGGCTGGCTCCAATGCGGGCTTGTCATTGTATGAATAAGGCAGGTGGAAGCTGAAGGTGGACCCGGCACCACGGGTACTGGCGGCTGTTATATCCCCTCCCTGCAGGTGTAATAGCTGTTTACAGATGGCGAGACCCAATCCTGTGCCTCCATAGCGATGATTGCCTCCTTCGCCTGCCTGGGAGAAGCTCTCGAAGATATGGGGAAGGCCGTCAGCGGAAATGCCTATGCCTGTATCCGTCACGGTGAAAAGTAACGTGACCTCCTGCTCTGTCCTCTTCTGCACGTCGACCCTGACCTGTATATGGCCCTGCTCAGTGAACTTTATTGCATTGCCGACAAGATTGATAAGCACCTGGTTGAGCCGGTAAGGGTCGCCGGTGAGGCGGCCGGGGATGTCGGCGGACAGCTCAATATCGAGGCGTAATCCTTTCTTCTTTACCCTGTGTTCGAAGATGGAGGAAATATTATTGAGGACCTCCTTGAGATTAAAATCTATCTTTTCAATGTTGAGCTTGCCCGCCTTTATTTTAGAGAAGTCGAGGATATCGTTGATGATGACGAGCAGATTGTTGGCGGAGCTCTTTATGGTGCCGGCGAGCTCCTGTTGCTTAGGCGACAAGGGAGTATCGAGGAGGAGGTCGGTCATGCCCTTGATGCCATTCATGGGGGTGCGTATCTCATGGCTCATGTTGGCAAGGAACTGCTCCTGCATTTGCCGGGCGGCCTGTGCTTCGAGGATGGCTTTTTCCAGGTGCTTCTGTATCTTTTTACGGCGGGTGATATCCTTATTCAGCTGCCAGAGAAAGAAGAGAACGAAGAGGCCGGCGGCGACCCTGCCTGCCACCATAGCGTACGCTGTCCACTGACGCACTTCCTGGTTCTGTCTGATCCGGATGTGAAGGAGTTTTTTTTCTTCCTGTAACATGGATGACAGCAGGGAAAGCATGGCGGGTCTGTCCAGGGCGGGCTGACTTAGATTGTGCCGGAGCGCCGCAATCCGGGATGGCTGGTCTTTGTTGTCAAGAGTAAGGAGTACCAGCGTGTCGGCCTGTTGCTGTAAGGATTGTACCGGTGCAGATAAAGAAACGGAGTAGCTGAGCTGTTGAAGGCAGGCAACTGTTTCGTGGGTGAGACTAAGCTTGTTGCCGGCCTGCTCGAGGGCATTTTTCCCATAGATAATTAGCCAGCTTGCCACTCCCAGGGAGAAGATGGAAAATAGCAATAGCCATGTTATCTTGCGGTGTATTACAATCATCAGCAGTTTGAAATAGGGGTCTGTACTTAATGAAACGTAAAAAGTTCAATTTGATTATGTAAGGGCTTCAAACTATGATTATATGTTGCAAATAAATTATATGTATGAAGCATATCAATAAAACAAATATCTGTTTTACTGCATTGTTGTTGGTGGGTCTGGCCGTTGTATCGGGATGTAATGAGCCGGCAGGAGCAAAAAATGAGAAGGAATTCGAGGGGGTGATCACATAGGAGATAATACGGTGCTGATCACCAGGACCTATACAGCGGTGGATATCCAGGAACAAAAAGTAGATAGCAGTATCTTTCATGTGGATACCGCTATCACAAAGCCATTGATACTGTAATACTACTTCATGAACTTCCTCACGAAGAAATTGGCGGCGGCGGCATATACGGTGACGGCATTGTCAAAGTTCATCCAATGATGGGTGTCGTCGACGATGACGAGGGTCTCGTAGAGGATGCCTTTACTTTCCAATCGCCGGACGAGGTCTACGCTTTGGCTAAAGCGAACGTTCCTGTCGTCATCTCCCTGGATGACCAGTACGGGGGACTTCCATGTATTCATGGAGGAGACGGGAGAGGATTGCCAGGCTGTCTTCAGGGCCTTGTCGTAATCGGGAGCTTTTTCATAATTATCTTTAAACATAGTGTAGAGGGATGTCTGGCCGAGCCAGTCATGTACTCCATGGAAATCGACGCCGGCGGAGAATAATTTGGAATCCCTCGCCAGAGCCAGGGCCGTCAGGTAGCCGCCATAGGAACCGCCGTAAATACCTATCTTATTCGTATCGACAAAAGTTTGTTTGCGGAGCCAGAGCCCCGCGGCCTTTATATCCCTGTATTCGGAAGCGCCTGCTGCGCCCGCCTCTTTGGGTTTATGGAATTCATAGCCATACCCGATGCCCAGTCGATAGTTTACGGCCAGCACTACAAATCCCAAACTTGCGAGGTATTGATTGGAGGCGTAGGCATTGGAGTAATAGTCGGAGTAATGCCAGCCCAGGAGCATTTGTCTTGGGGGACCGCCATGGACGTATACGATAGCGGGTTTGCGGGGAGCGCCTGACGGGGGAAGGAAGAGGTCGGCGTGTATGGTGAAGCCGTCGGGTGATCGAAAGGTAACGGGTGTGGGGGTGATCAATTTATTTTGGGGAAAATCAATAGGTATCCTATCGGTGGCGAGGGGCTTGAGGCTTTTGCTTTGATCATTCATCGGCATGATAGCCGGCAGGGGTGGGCGTTGGGGTGTTGCGCTGATAAAGGCCAGGGTATTGCCATCGCCTGTAATAGTGGGAGCCCATTCGAGGCCTGTTCCGGGTGTCATGACCTGCATGTCGGGTTTGTCGACACTGACCATGGCGGCGTGTCTTCGCTCAATGTCGTGCTGATCGGGGCCTGTGTTGGCGCTGAAGAGGAGTTTTTGTTTGTCGGGGCTTAGCTGAATGTGCTCGCACATAAAATTGCCCGGTGTAAGAAGGAAAGAAACTTTTGATGATAGATCAATTGAATAGAGGTGCGGCCATCCATCCTGGTAGGAAAGAAATACAATGCGATGACCGGCGGCCCAGTGCAGGTTGGCTCCCCCGTCTGTTGTAGGATACGACCCCCGCAAGGTGAGGGGACTTTTCCATAATAGGGTGGCGACGCCCGTGGCGGTGTCCGCGATATAGATGCTCCAGGGATCGGGTTTAGCGGTCAGGATGGAATCGGGTGCGCCTCCTGCTCCCGGCCTTCTGACAAAAGCAATATGGCTGTCGTCGTCCGACCATTGGGGGGATGCATCGCGACTAAAGGAAGGGGCTATCCATTTCAAGTTGGATGTTCCTTTTGTATAAATGCCGATGATGGCGTGGTCGGTCCGGGCGGATACGAACAGGAGCCGTTTACTATCTGCCGACCATTGTAATGAACTGACCCGTCCCCTGGCGGTAAACAAGCTTTTTGCGGCGGATGATCCATCTATGGGAGCAAGCCAGGCCTGTCCATTTTTTATAAATGCCACTTCTTTGCCGTCGGGTGAGATGACGGGGTCGTCCCCTTCGGAGAGGTATTTTACCTGTCCTCCGGCCAGGGGAATGCTGGCTACCTGTACTTTGAAGGGGTCGGTATCAAAAGCAGGATTGACCGGCATTTCGGAATCCCAGTTGGCGCCGTGATCGCCTCCACGGACGAATACGACCCATTGGTCGTCGCCCGAAATGGAAATGCTGGTAATCTCCTGTCCATCGTCCTTTGAAAAAGCGGTGATCTTTTGCGGCTGGAAGTCCGGCGCTTTGGCTATATAAATATTACGTTGTCCCTCTTCGTCCATTGTCCATGCGATGGCGGATCCTTTTGCGGAGGAGACCAGGCCGGTGGTGAAAGGATATTTCTTAAAAGCACGGAACGAATCGGATTGCGCCATGGTGTGCAGTGGCAGCAGTAGCAGCAGCAAGGATATTCTCATGTCGATGAAGTTTGGCCGGATAATTTACGTCCTTTTTGGATAATACCGGGATGGAAAAATGGACGGATACGTAACAAATGTCCATGAATGGAGCTACAGGAAGGATGAACAGCGTACTATCAATTGCGGAATAAAAGTATATATATGCAGCGTGAGGGATTACATTTTTATAAACACGGTATTTGGACGGGGTGTTCTATATTCGTGCTATGATCAACAAACGTCATTTATTGGAGCAGGTGCTGGATGGGCTGATGCGCAGATACCAGGAGCGGGTGCCGGATGTATCCGCCATTCTGGGGGCGATGGTGGCGGAGGGGCTTATCCAGTCCCCGGCAGATATTGAGAATGACCATATTGCCTTCCGCAGTCTGGGGGTTCCGCACCTGGGTATTGCCTCGCTGGAGAAGATATTTCTGCACCTGGGCTATACAAGGCGTGATCCTTATTCCTTTCCGGCGAAGAAGCTGAATGCCTGGTGGTATGCTCCCCCGGAGCCGCGTCTGCCCAGGATATTTCTCAGCGAGCTGCGTGTGCAGGATCTGGATGCTGCTTCACAGGAGATCATCCACGGATATACGGGAGCTATTACCAGCGACCCTGTGGATGCGCTGGACCTGGATAATGCGGCTGTTATCGACTTTTTTCTGCATAGCAGCAATTGGGCCGTTCCAAGCTGGGAGGACTATAATGCGCTGGCTGCTGTCAGTGAATATGCTGCCTGGGCAATTTATAACCGCTACTATCTGAATCATTTTACCATCAGTGTGCAGAATTTGCCGGAGGGTTATAATACGGTGGCGGCCTTCAATATTTTTTTAGAGAAGCACGGGTTTGTTCTCAATGATTCGGGTGGAAAGATCAAGACGAGCCCGGATGGATTGCTGTTGCAGAGCTCTACTGTAGCGCGTCTGGTGGAAGCTGAATTTGCCGGAGGCCATAAAGTGTTTATTCCGGGATCATATGTGGAGTTTGCTGAAAGAAGGGTATTACCTGCTTTTGCCCATCTGCCTGCTGCGGATATACTGCGGGAACATCGCAGGGAAGGGTTTGAGGCGGGCAATGCGGACAAGATATTCGAAAGTACTTTTACCAGCCAGACGGACAGACGTTCCTAGATACGTGTCGCGGCCGGAGAGATGGCCGGGTCGGGCGAGCTGGCGGGTCTTTATATTGTGCGTATGTCTTTTCGACTGATACTATCTACCTCACTTATCCTATTTAGCCTGTCCCTTCGGGCTCAACCTCGTACATCCTCCTCTCACTATATCCGTGGTACTGTGCGCGACAGCGCCAGCGGGACTGCGCTGGAAGAAGCCACTATATCCTGCTGGCCTGTTCCGGGGGACCAGCCTATTCATAGTCTGCGCAGCGGACGTAACGGCTTTGCCTTTCGTCTGTCCCAGGCCGGCAAATACCGCCTGATAGCCACCTACCTGGGGTATATGCCCGATACGGTTGCCCTTTCCATATCGGAAAATGATACGGCGGCTGTGTTTGCGAAATTCATTTTGCGGCCTTCCTCGAAGCCCCTTATGGAGGTTATTGTCAAGGCAAGCATTCCTCCTGTCATCGTGAGATCGGATACGATAGGTTTTAATGCTGCCGCCTTTCCCACACGGCCCTTTGCCAGTGTGGAAGATCTGTTGAAGAAGCTGCCTGGGATCATGGTGGATAAGGATGGTAATGTCACGCTACAGGGAAAGAAGATAGATAAGATACTCATCGATGGCAAGGAGTTCTTTCTCGGTGATGTCAAGACGGCTACTCAAAACCTGCCCGCAGAGATTGTTGCGCAGGTGGAGACGTATGACACACAGACAGAGAAGGGGAAGCTTATAGGCATCCGTGATCCTACGGGAGGGAAGACGCTCAATATTAAGCTGAAGAAGGATCGAAAGAAAGGCTATTTTGGGAATGCCTATGCGGGGGCCGGCAATGCCAGCGGCTACTCGGTGGGTGGTACGGCTGCCAGTCTGGATCCTACGCGCAATATTTTCTTCAACGGGAGCACCAATAATATCAGCAATCTATTTACGGGAAGGGAAAATAATTCAGGACCCATATCGGGCGGGCTGCAAACCCTTTCGAATGTTAATTTAAATTACAGGGACAACCTGGGTAAGAAGATCGTCGCTGTGTTCAACGGGGGCTATTCCCGCAATCAAAGCAGGATGGCGCAGTCGTCCAGCCGTCAGACTTTTCTTGGGGACTCTTCGCTGATCGAGGATCGTCTCAGTAATGCATCCAATACAAACAGCGCGGAACGACTCAATGCACGTATGGAATATAAAATAGACAGCTTGCGGACCATGACCCTGCAGTCGAGCTGGAACTCCCAATCAGGCGACAACCATTCATCGGATACGGTTGGTATCAATACACAGAAGGGGACAGGAGGGCAGGCGGAAACATGGAGGAACAGCCACGGGCTGACGGATAATACGAGCAACACGAACGGCAATTCCTTTTCCAATACCGTGGACTTCCGGCAGCTGTTCCTCAAACAGGGACGTACTTTTTATATAGGTTTGGGTCAGTCAAACAACCGGCAGCATGTGAATGCCGGTCTTTATTCCCTTGTCGATGCTTTTGACAGCCTGGGGAATAACATTCAACATACTTTGGAGGATCAGCGATCCACTCAGACATCGAGCAACGAGAGCTACAATATACAGATGGCCTATACGGAGCCGCTGGGTAAACACCAGGTGCTCGACTTTGGCTACCAGTTCAACGTGGCTACGAGCCATTCCGACAAGCAGAGTTTTGACTACGACAGCGTCACGGGAAGGTATGATCGCCCCGATACGCTGACCACGAACCAGTTCTACAATCGCAATACCAACCAGAACATCAATGCAGGTTTCAACTCGGATGGAACCAAGTGGCACTATCAGCTTGGACTGGCAATACAACTGACGAGCCTGTACAACAAGAATTATTCTATCAAGGACCCTATCCTGCAGCATTTTGCCAACTGGTATCCCAGGGCCAGCCTGATCTGGTCCATTTCTCAGAACCGAAGCGTCCGGATAGGGTATTCGGGAAGCAGCTCAGCCCCTTCCATCGACCAGCTGCAGCCTTTGCCGGATCTGACCAATCCTTTCCTGGTGCGAATAGGTAATCCAGATCTGAAGCAATCTTTTCAGCATAACATAGATATGGGGTTCAACAGCCTGAATGCAAAAAGTCTTCAGAACTGGCAGTTTTCCATACAGGGAGGGCTTACGGAACATGCTATTACTGCCTCTACAAAGCTGTTGGCGGGCGGTGTTCAGCAATTGCAATATGTAAATGTGGATGGCAATTATCAGATGTCCGCATTTCTTACCTATGGGTTCCCGTTGTGGTCACGTCATGGCAATGGCAATGTAAGTTTGCATGGCAATTATGCTCATCAGAATGATTTTCTCAACGGGCAGCCGAACAGTACAAATACGAGCGGGGTGGGTGGGGACTTCCAACTGAACTATCATCCTGCTGAAAAGATATTTTTCAATACCAGCGCTTCATTGAACTATAACGCCAACGGATATTCTCTAAACCCCGAGCAAAATTCAAATGTGTTTGTGCAGAACTATACCCTGGATCTTTCTTATGAGCTGCCCGGGGCGGTCACTCTATCCAGCTATTTTAACTGGCAGCAGACGGGCGACCAGGGATCGTTGCCGGCGCATGCTGTGAGCTACTGGAATGCGGCATGTTATAAAAGTATCTTCCGCAATCACAGCGGGCAGATACGGCTGTCGGTATTCAATCTTCTCAATGGCGCGAGCAATGTTTCCCAATCAGCCGGTCCGAACTTTATCTCCACCAGCCGATCAAATATTGTGGGGCGTCTGTGGTTGTTGAGTGTAGTATGGCATTTCCGAAAATTCCCCAGCGGGGGCAAATGAGTGTGCGAGGGGCCGATAGCCCATGATGGTGCAGGATGAAAGATAGAGAAAGGAGGTGTACATTGGGTAATGGATCAGATCACATTCAAACTACGCCTTGCCGGATTTTTCTTCTCTTTTTTGGTGATGCAGGCTGCATGGGGACAAAGCATGCTAACCGGATTCCAGTCACCACCGGACTCCATTCAAACAAGCGTATACTGGTATTGGGTATCGGGTAATATCTCCCGGGAGGGCGTTGTAAAGGACCTGGAAGCTATGAAGAGAGCGGGTATCAACCGGGCCTTTATCGGCAATGTGGGTATTGGGGGGACGCCTGAAGGGAAGATCCGCCTACTGTCACCTGAATGGTGGGACATTTTGCATGCTACCTTTCAAACGGCAACGCGGCTGCATATCGACATAGGGATGTTCAACAGTCCCGGATGGAGCGGGGCCGGCGGCCCCTGGGTAAGGCCCGATCAGGCTATGCGTTATCTTACTTCTTCAGAAACTGTGGTACACGGGCCGGGTGTTTTTCATGCCGCACTTCCTGTGCCTGCTGATAGTTTTCAGGATGTGCGGGTGATCGCGTATCCACGGCCTGGGCAATATGGGGAGAGTATTGCCGCTTTGCATCCGGCTGTGGCTGCCGTGCCTGATCTTTCTCCGGTGGATAGTTTGTCCAGCCTGATGGATGGCAGGGATGATACGGAGATGCGATTGCCGGATGGGCATGAGGGAGATCCGCTGATTGTCAGTATTTCCGTGTCTTCGTCCTATACGGTGCGGAGCCTGGTGTTATTGCCGGGGCGTCGTTCTATGCGTATAGAGGGGACGATAGAAGTGAAGGAGGCCGGCGGGTATCGGAAGATAGGTGATTTTGACATGGACAGGAGCAATGATGCTTTGAATGTCGGGTTCAATCCCTATGGGCCTTTGGCGGTGTCGCTGCCGGCGAGTTTGGGCAGGACTTTTCGTATCGTCTTCTATCGTTGGACAAAGGGGAGCGGTATCCGGGAGATGACGCTTTCCGCGGCGCCTGTAGTAGCCAGCTATACTGAAAAAACCCTTGGTAAGATGCATCCTACTCCTCATCCATTCTGGTCGGCCTATCAGTGGCCGGTGCAGCCCGAGGCGGGAGATACGGGGCTTGTCATCGATGCAGATAAAGTAGTGGATATTTCTTCTTCTATGGATAAGCAGGGCGTATTGCGTTGGAATGTCCCGGTGGGGGATTGGGTGATACTGCGTACGGGAATGACGCCGACGAAGGTGGTGAACAGCCCTGCGCCGCCGGAGGGGACGGGATTACAGGGGGATAAGATGAGCAAGGAGCGGGTGGCAGAGAATTTTGACGCCTTTATAGGAGAGGTGCTCCGGCGTATACCGGAGGAGGACAGGGCGAGTTTTAAAGTAGTGGTAGAGGATAGCTATGAGGTGGGAGGACAGAACTGGACGGATGGGATGATCGAGGCTTTTAAGCATCGTCATGGATATGATCCCACTCCATATATCCCTGTGATGATGGGGCATGTGGTGGGCAGCGAGGACAGGAGCGACAGATTCCTTTGGGATCTGCGGAGATTTATAGCGGACAAGGTGGCTTATAATTATGTGGGAGGTTTATGGGAGGCGAGTCATCGTCATGGGCTTACGACCTGGCTCGAGAACTATGGGCATTGGGGATTCCCCGGCGAATTTCTTCAATATGGCGGGCAGTCGGATGAGGTAGGAGGTGAGTTCTGGAGCGAGGGGGATTTGGGAGACATCGAGAACAGGGCGGCTTCATCCAGCGCGCATATCTATGGAAAGAACAAGGTGTCGGCGGAATCCTTTACTGCTGCGGGTTGGGCTTATGGGCGCTATCCGGCCATGCTGAAGCCAAGGGGGGATCGATTTTTTACGGAGGGGATCAACAATACACTACTGCATGTATTTATCTCGCAGCCAGACGAACGGATGCCGGGGATCAACACGTGGTTTGGAACGGAGTTCAACCGGCATAATACATGGTTCGATGAATTGGATGTTTTTACTACTTATCTGAAGCGATGCAATTTTATGTTGCGGCAGGGGCGGTACGTGGCGGATGTGGCTTATTTTATTGGGGAGGATGCGCCCAAGATGACGGGTGTGCGTGATCCGGAGCTGCCGAAGGGATATTCCTATGACTATATCAATGCGGAGGTAATTGAAAAGCTATTGTCCGTCAAAAATGGGCGATGGATGCTGCCGAATGGTTTGTCGTATAAGCTGCTGGTGCTGCCGAAGCTGAAGACGATGCGTCCGGAGTTGCTGCGACGTTTGGCCGAACTGGTGCAGCAAGGGGGTGTGTTGCTGGGGCCTCCGCCGGAGCGTTCACCCAGTCTGGAGGATTATGGCAAGGCGGATGAGGAGGTGCGGACGCTGGCGGGTCTGATGTGGGGAGATATGGATGGGAAGGGCGCCGGGGAAGGAGTGAGTGGGATCCGGCAGCTGGTGGGGAAAGGGAAGGTGATGTATGGGGTGGATATGCAGGCAGTGCTGGACAAGCTGAACCTATTGCCGGACTGTAAGATCACGGGGAGTGACAGTGTATTGTTCCTGCATCGTACTACAGTTACGGGCGATCGCACTTTAGGGGCGGCGGATCAAACCCTGGGGGCTGGCGACATTTATTTTATCAGCAATCAGTCGGCAGGTAAGGTTGTTGTGGAAGCGGCTTTTCGGGTGAAGGGGAAGGCGCCTGAGCTTTGGGATCCTTTGCTGGGGAAGGTTCGGGAATTGCCGGCCTATGTGCAGGAGGATGAGGTGACGAGGGTGCCGTTGCAGTTGGAGAGGTATGGGAGCTGTTTCATTGTCTTTAGGGGAGTGAAGGGGAAAGCTATTGCGAGGAGACCGGCGGCGACCAGGGGAACTGGCGCGGATGTGACGGAGAATTTCCCGGCGCCTAAGGTTGTTGCAGATGTGAAGGGACCCTGGACGGTGCGGTTTGATAAGGCATCGTGGGGGCCTGTGAAACCTGTGGTCTTTGATTCGTTGACAGACTGGGCGATGTGCAAGGATACTGCTATCAAATACTTTTCGGGCAAGGCGATTTATAAGAATACGTTCCGGATCGCTGAGACGGGTGTGCCTCTTTATCTCGATCTGGGGATGGTGCGGGCTATGGCGAAGGTGAAAGTGAATGGCGTGTATGTGGGAGGCGTATGGACGCCGCCGTATGTGGTGGATATCGGTGCGGCGGTGAAGAAGGGTGTCAATGTCGTGGAGGTGGAGGTGGTGAATACGTGGGTGAACCGGCTGATTGGGGACAGCCGGCTGCCGGAGAGAGAAAGGAAGACCTGGATGAATGTGAATCCGTATCGGCCGGATAGTAAGCTGGAGTCCTCGGGGCTGCTGGGGCCGGTGAGGATTGTTGCGGGGCCATGATGGTTAGCTTTTATTTTTCTGCACCCGGTAAGCGGAGGGGGCAACATCGAACTCCTGCTTGAACTGCTGGGCGAAATATTTGGGATTGTTGAAGCCCACGGTATAGGCAATCTCGGAAATATTCATCTGGCTTTTTTCCAGCAGCTCGGCTCCTCTTTTCAACCGGAAATAACGGATGAATTCAACAGGTGTTCTTCCTGTAATGAGCAGCAGGCGTTTGTAAAAAGTGCTGCGGCTGGTGTTGAGCAGGTGGCTCAATTCTTCCACAGAAAGATCGGGGTTGGTTATATTCTTTTCCAATTCACGTAATACGGACTGGAGGAATTCGTCATCGGCGGATCGGATCTCTATATGAGCGGGGCCGGCATCCACCTGACGCTGATAGATGTTCCTGATCGTCTCCTTGTATTCCAGCAGATTGCGGACGCGGGATTGCAGCACTTCGAAATTGAAGGGTTTGGCGATAAAGTCACTGGCGCCTGTCTCCAGACTTTTGAGCTGTGTGTCCTCTTCGGTGAGCGCGGTCAGCAGGATGACGGGTATCTGTTGGGTACGCGGGTCTGTCCTTATCTTTTTGCAAAGCTCGATGCCATTCATAACGGGCATGCTTATGTCGCTGACGACGAGGTCGGGGTGCAGGGAGAGGGCTTTTTTCCATCCGTCCCGTCCATCCGAGGCTTCGTGTATGGTGTAGTTGGACCGTAAGTTGTCCTTTAAATAGAATCGGAAATCCTCATTGTCTTCGACGATGAGGATAGTCTTTTTCTTGCCCGGAGTGTATTTTCTCCCATTGGGTGCGTCGTGCTGGTCGGGGGCTGCCGGGAGCGGTGTGGAAGGCTCGGAGATAGCGGACTGCCCGTTGCCTGTGGGGAGAAGAGGGATATCCTCGGCGGGTGCTGGGGCCATACTTTCGTCGATGGACAAACGCTTGCAGGGCAGCATGACGGTGAAGCAGCTGCCTTTATTGACCTCGCTCTCCACGGTGACGCGGCCGCGATGCATTTTTACGAATTCGAGTGTAATGGCCAGTCCGATGCCGCTGCCCTGGTTGAGGATGGAGTCTGGTATCTTGGTCTGGAAGAACCGGTCAAAAATCCTTTCCTGCTGGTCGGGGGCGATGCCGATGCCTGTATCGCGGACTTTTATATGAAGTTCCGCCTCCTCCTCATTGACATCGATGATGGAGGCGTCTACCCATACCTGTCCGTTCACGGGGGTGAACTTGAATGCATTGGACAGAAGGTTGAACAGTATCCGTTCGAGCTTGTCGTGATCGAAGGAGGTGTAGAGTGGAGATATGGAGGAGCTTATATAATTAAAGGAAATATGTTTTCTGTCTGCCAGATCCACAAAGGACATGGATACATCTTTTACGAACTGGAGGATATTGCCGGGGCGGGCGTTCAGCTTCAGCTCGTTGGCTTCCATCTTTCGAAAGTCGAGCAGCTGGTTGACGAGGTGCAGGAGACGTCTGGCATTGCGGCGGATCATTTCATACTGCGGCACGTGTGTCTGTCTGCCCGGCTGTTCGAGCAATTTCTCCACGGGGGCGAGGATCAGGGAAAGAGGTGTTCTCAGCTCGTGGCTCATGTTGGTGAGGAAGCGGATCTTCATCCTGTCAATCTCGTGCATGTTGCGGGCGTTCTCCCGTTCCTGTTCGAGGGAAAAGCGCATGCGTGCCCGGCGGAGGACCATTTTCCAGGCGAAG
>Ga0268264_10002893_pt1 | contig 14931 bp, 6 predicted proteins | sample KBSSwiS32_FD_190357 | JGI IMG/M metagenome (GOLD analysis project Ga0268264, IMG submission 190357) | Switchgrass rhizosphere microbial communities from Kellogg Biological Station, Michigan, USA - KBS Switchgrass S3-2 (SPAdes) (version 2) | ecosystem: Host-associated > Plants > Roots >...
CCTCCCCCTTCTCGACGGGAACGGAAAGTGCAGGGAGGAGGGGGACTTGGCAAGTGCCTGCCAAGCACGGTTGAGGCCCTGCCTGCCCCCCGCTACATGCCCGGCGCAATGACCAGGATGTTCAAGATCGCGCTTCCCGACGGATCGGTGAAGGAGATGCCCGAGGGCTCGACCCCGGCCGACGTCGCCGCAGCCATCGGGCCGGGCCTCGCCAAGGCCGCGCTGGCGGCAAAGGTGGATGGAGAGATCCGCGACATCACTCGCCCGTTCGAAGGCGACGTCAGCCTTGCGCTGATCACGTCTCGCGACGAGGCCGAAGCGCTCGAGCTCGTCCGGCACGATTACGCGCACGTGCTCGCCGAAGCGGTTCAGAACCTCTTTCCGGGCACCCAGATCACCTTCGGTCCGGCGACCGACGACGGCTTCTATTACGATTTCGCTCCGACCGCCGAGCGCGGACCCTTCACTGAGGAGGACCTGCCGGCGATTGAAGAGGAGATGCGGCGCATCATCGCCGCCGACAAGCCGCTGGTGCGCGAGGTTTGGACCCGAGACCGGGTGCGCGACTTCTTCGAAAAGTCGGGCGAGGCGTTCAAGGCGGAATGGGTGATGGAGCTGCCCGACGGCGAAACCATCACCATGTACCGGACCGGTGAGGGTGAGGAGGCGTGGGTCGACCTTTGCCGCGGCCCGCACCTCGCTTCCACCGGCAAGCTCGACCCCAATGCGTTCAAGCTGACCCGGGTGTCGGGCGCCTATTGGCGGGGCGATCCGAAAAATCCGATGCTTTCGCGCATTTACGGGACCGCCTGGCTCAACCGGAAGCAGCTCGACGAATATCTCCTGAGGCTCGAGGAAGCGGCCAAGCGCGACCACCGCAAGATCGGGCAGGAGATGGACCTCTTCCACCTCCAGGCCGAAGCCCATGGCAGCGTCTTTTGGCACCCCAAGGGCTGGGTCATCTGGCGCCAGCTGGAGGCATACATGCGGCGCCGGCTCGACGCCGCCGGCTACAATGAGATCAAGACTCCGCAGCTCATCGACTCGAAGCTGTGGGTTCAGTCGGGCCATTGGGGCAAGTTCCGCGAAAATATGTTCGTGGTCCCCGACGAAGTGCCGTCAACCGAGGAGGGCAAGCCGGTCCTCTCCGGCGATGCCGAGCTGATGGCGCTGAAGCCGATGAACTGCCCCGCGCATATCCAGGTCTTTAAACAGGGCATCACCAGCTACAAGGAACTGCCCTTGAGGCTCGCCGAATTCGGCTGCTGTCACCGCAACGAGCCGCACGGCGCGCTCCACGGGATCATGCGGGTCCGCCAGTTCACGCAGGACGATGCGCACATTTTCTGCACTCACGAGCAGATCGTCGATGAGACCAAGCGCTTCTGCGCGCTCCTCGACTCCGTGTACCGCGACCTCGGTTTTGCCGACTATAAGGTGAAGCTCGCGACCCGGCCCGACGAGCGCATCGGCAGCGACGAGGAATGGGACCGCGCCGAGGCCGACCTCGAGACGGCGCTCAAGGAAACCGGCCTCGAATATGAAATCCTCCCCGGCGAAGGCGCCTTCTACGGTCCCAAGCTAGAATTCCATTTGACCGACGCGATCGGGCGGACCTGGCAATGCGGGACTCACCAGCTCGACCCGCAAATGCCCAAGCGACTCGGCGCGGTCTATGTCGGCGAAGACGGCGAGAAGCACCATCCTTTGATGTTCCACCGCGCGATCCTCGGGACTTTCGAGCGCTTCATCGGCATCCTGATCGAACATTATGCGGGCAGGTTCCCGCTTTGGCTGGCGCCGGTGCAGGCGGTCGTCGCGACCATCGTTTCCGATGCTGACCGCTATGCCGGCGAGGTCTCGTCGAAACTCGCCGAGGCGGGCATCCGGTGCGAAACCGACCTGCGTAACGAGAAGATCAACTACAAGGTGCGCGAGCACAGCCTTGCCAAGGTTCCGCTGCTGCTGGTCGTCGGCAAGCGTGAAGCGGACGAAGGCACGATCGCGTTGCGCCGTCTTGGAAGCGATGATCGCCAGGTGATGATGGGCCTCGACGAAGCGGTCGCGATGATCCGCGACGAAGCGATCCCGCCGGATTTGCGCTGACGCGACTCCGCCACAGGTTGCGGCAAAAACGACTCACTTATGTTCGAGCGGACTTTCCTTCCCGCTTCGGAATGCCTAACTCCCATCCTCGTCAACAACGATAATGGAGTCTTCGCTATACCACCGCCCTATCCGCGCCGTTCGATGGCGCCGCCGCAGCCGATGTCCGGCCCCCGCTACAATGAGTTCATCCAGTCACAAAAAGTGCGGGTGATCGACGAGAACGGCGAAAATCTGGGCGTCATGTTTACGCGGGAGGCTTTCGAGCAGGCGCAGGAAGTTGGACTCGACCTCGTCGAGATTTCGCCCAACGCCGACCCGCCGGTCGCCAAGTTCCTCGACATCGGCCGCTACAAATATGAAGCGCAGAAGAAGGCGGCAGAGCAGCGCAAGCGCCAAAAGACGCAGGAAATCAAAGAGATCAAAATGCGTCCGAACATCGATGACCACGACTATGACACGAAGATGAAGAAGGTCTTCGAGTTCCTCGAGGAGGGGGACAAGGTCAAGGTCACGATGCGCTTCCGCGGCCGCGAAATGGCCCATGGCGAACTCGGCATGGCCGTGCTTCGCCGAGTGCAAGAGCAGACTGCCGACCTCGCCAAGATCGAAGCGCATCCGCGCATGGAAGGCCGCCAGATGCTGATGGTGCTCGCGCCGAAGTAAGCGATGGGAAACTGGGACAAATCGCTCGATTGCCCGCGCTGTTCGGGGAGCATGGAGCCCGGTTTCGTCGTCGATGAAGGCTACGGCAAGAAAGTCGTCGCGAAATGGGTTGCCGGCGAGCCTCAGAAGAGCTTCTGGATGGGACTGAAGCTCCGCGGAAGAGAACAGATCGAGGTTGCGACCTATCGCTGCCGCCGTTGCGGATACCTCGAAAGCTACGCTTAGGCTCGATCCCAACTCCCTACTTACACTGTTGCAATTATGCTGCATCGCTGCGGCGTTTGCGCTGCCGCGCGGTAACCGCCGCTTTTATTGTTTCGCGAACGGCATTAGCGTCCCTTGCTGGAGCGTAGCTCCAACAGGGGAGAGACATATGCGCAAGTCGGTGTGGCTGCTTTCGGCAGCGCTCGTCACAATTGCATCGCCGGCGATCGGCCAAGACACAACGCAGCCGGACCCAGGCAAGGCTGAGCCGGCCACCGGCGCGACCGCTGCGGCCCAGACGCAGCCAACTCCACCCGCGCAGCCGGACGAAATTGTCATCACCGCGCAGGGCCGTCGCCAATTGCTGCAGAACGTGCCGATTTCGGTGACCGCGGTTGGCGGCCAGCAAATGCAGCTCTCCGGCGCCACCGACATCCGCCAGTTGAATCAACTCGCGCCCTCGCTGCTGGTATCCTCGACCAGTACCGAGGCCAATGGTTCGGCCCGTATCCGCGGCATCGGAACGGTCGGCGACAATCCGGGTCTCGAAAGCTCGGTCGCGGTATTCGTCGATGGGGTTTACCGCTCCCGCTCCGGAATCGGCCTCAACGAGCTTGGCGAGATCGATCGGATCGAAGTCCTGCGCGGGCCCCAGGGAACGCTGTTCGGACGCAACGCATCGGCCGGCCTAATTCATATCTTTTCGAAAAAGCCGCAGTTCAATTGGAACGCCTTTGGCGAGGTGACGATCGGCAACTTCAACATGCGCCGACTCGAGGCCGGGATCACGGGCCCAATCGCTGATAATGTAGCATTTCGTCTCGAGGGGGTTTGGCTCAAGCGCGACGGTTTCTATCGCGACAGCAACAACGATACCGACGTCAACAATCGCAATCGCTACTTCACCCGCGGACAATTGCTGTTCGAGCCGAACTCTAATCTGAGCATCCGCTTGATCGGCGACTACACCCACCGGACCGAAAAATGTTGCGGCGCAATCTACGTCAACAACACGATCAACAGCAGAATTGGCGACCTGACCCAGCCGGCACAGCCGCCGCTCAACAATGACCCGGACGGCAACAATATCATCAACGTGCTGCGCGACCTCGGGCAGGACCTCTCCGCATTTGACGACGGCTGGCATCGCCACATCTCGGTAACGCCTGGCCGCAGCTACAAGGGCACTACCACTGACGGTGGCGTGTCGCTTCAGATTGATAATGACTTCGGGTTTGCGAACCTGACGTCGATCACCGCCTATCGCGGCTATAAATCGGAACAGAATGGCGACTTCGACTACAGCACCGTCGACATCCTCTATCGCAAGGATCAGGATCCGAACTTCCGCAAGTTCCGCACCTTCAGCCAGGAGCTGAGGCTGCAGGGCTCGGCTTTCTCAGACAAGCTCGACTGGCTGGTCGGCGGCTATTTCGCGGACGAGCATCTGACCCTCGCGGATTCGCTTCGGTTTGGTAACGACTATGGCCGGTTCGCGACTTGCCGCCTTGTGTCCGGAAGCGCGCTTGCCGGCCTCTACAGCCCGGCTTCCGCTGGCTGTCTTGCGGCGCGCCCAGCTGCGTTCGGGGCAGCATCGCCGGCGATTTACGCCGCCATCGACCGGCTCGACGGGATGCGCGACGTCGGCAGCACCGGCGACATCTACAAGCAGAAAAGCAACAACTGGGCGCTGTTCACGCACAACATCTTCCACGTCACCAATCGCTTCGATGTGACGGTCGGGCTCCGTTACACTCACGAGAAGAAGGATTTTGACGCGGCCTTCCACAATGACAATGTTGCCTGCGTCCAGAATCAGGCGGCGCTCGGGCCGTTTCTGGCTGTCCCGGCACTGGCGGCGGTTGCCGGTGGCATCATCGGACTGAGCTGCCAGGGCAACAGCACCGCGGAGCTCAACGGCGTCGAGATCAGTGACAAGCGCAAGGAGCATAAGCTCACCGGCACCGGTGTGCTGTCATACAAGGCAACCGACAATCTGCTCCTCTACGGAAGCTTCTCGCGCGGTTATAAAGCGGGTGGGTTCAACCTCGACCGGTCGGCGCTCAAGTCTCCGATTTTCCCGTTCGCCTCGACGCCGGGAGGAGCACAAGCGCTGGTCAGCCGGCTACAGTTCGACCCCGAGGTCGTCGACGCCTTCGAACTGGGGGGCAAGTTCACCGCCCGCGGCGTGACTTTCAACGTCTCGGCATTCCGCCAGGACTTCAAGAACTTCCAGCTCAATACCTTCGACGGAACTGTCTTCATCGTTCAGAACATCAATGGCTGTGACAGCGATCTGGGTGCGACGGACGAAGATCAGTCGAAATTCTCGACGGCACCGAATTTCAACGCGGCGGCAGCGACGACCGGAGCTTGCTCCAGCGGCGATGTCGGCTATGGCGTGCGCTCGCAGGGGGTCGAGATCGAAGCGTCCGCCCGGGTTCGGCCGGACCTGCGGCTGAATGCCGGCTTCACCTACGCGAGCACAAAATATCGCGGGGACCTCGTCGGACGGGATGACGGGTCGCCGCTCAACCAGGCACTCCGCCGCCTCCCCGGCCAGCAGGTTTCGAATGCGCCGAAAGTGGTCGCGACCGGATCGGCTTCCTACACACCGAGGATCGGCGACTCGGGCCTGACGGGCCTGTTCTACGTGGATGCCCGGTATAGCGGCAGCTACAACACGGGTTCCGACCTGTTCCCCCAGAAGCGCCAGCAAGGCTTCGCTTTGGTCAACGCGCGCGTCGGAGTCCGCGGGCGCGATCAACTTTGGTCTGTGGAGTTTTGGGCGCAGAACCTATTCAATAAGAACTATCAGCAGGTCGCGTTCAATTCGCCATTCCAGGAGGGCGCGGTAGGCGCGCCATTCACTGATCCCGCCTATCCAGGCGGACGTCAGATCTTCTCGACCTTCCTTGCCGAGCCGCGCACCTTTGGGGTTACACTACGGGCAGAATGGTCACCGCGGCCAGCTACGCCGGTATCCGAGCCAGCTCCGCCGCCGCCACCTCCGCCGCCACCGGCAACGCAGACTTGTCCGAACGGCTCGGTGATGCTGGCAACGGACACTTGCCCAGCTCCGCCGCCGCCGCCACCGCCACCGCCGGCGCCGCAGGGCGAGCGCGGCAACTAGGCTGACGGAATTGATCTAACCTGAGGGCCCCGTCGTCCGCGGCGGGGCCCTTTTCTTCAGGCGGCCTTGGCACGCGGCACGTCCCGGGCAGCGTCGAGGAGTGCGGATCGCAACGGCTCGATGTCGTCGGTCTCGAGCTTTTTCCCGTCCGCACGAGTCAAATAGAAGACGTCGACCGCCCGCTCGCCGTAGGTGGCAATGTGCGCCGAGTGGATCTGGTGCCCCTCAGCATGGATGGCGGAAGCGAGCGCGGCGAGCAGCGCGGGGCGGTCCAGCGCGTTCACTTCCACGACCGTGGTGCGGCTCGAAGCTTTGTCCGCAACCGCGACCGAAGGCGCGACCCGGAACGCGGCGCTCCGCGGCCGGCCGCGATCCGGCGCTGGAAGCGCGGGCGCCTCGGCGCTGGTCAGCGCGCCTTCAACCGATCGGGCGAGGCGCGAGCGAAGGCGGCGGTCGGAGTAAGCCTGTCCCCGCGCATCGAGCACGAGCAAGTTGTCGAGCGCCATTCCATCGCGCGTGGTGTGGATCCGCGCATCGATAATGTTGGCGCCTGCCGCGGCGAGGCCGGCGCAGATCCGGTAGAATAGCCCCTCGCGGTCAGGGGTGAACACGCTGATCCGGGTCGCCCCGCTCTCACGGTCTTCTTCGGCAACGACATTAGGCTGCGCCTCGCCGATATGCGCTTCCGCGGCGGCAACTTGCCTGGCGTTGGCCACCTGCCAGGCGAGCGGCTCGGCGAGCCAGTAGCTGTCGGGCAGCCGTCTCGAATGCGCTCGGATCGCGCTCGCCTTCCATCCAAGCTTCGCAGCGAGCTCCTCCCGCCGGGCCTCGACCAGCTCGCTTCGGCCGTGCTGCTTGTGGCCGAGCCGAAGCCGTTCCTCCGCCGCTTCGAACAGGGTTCGAAGCAAGGTTCGCTTCCACTCGTTCCAGACGCCGGGCCCGACCGCGCGAATATCGACGACGGTCAGGATCAGCAGCAAGCGCAGCCGCTCCGGGCTCTGCACCTGGCGGACGAAATCCTCGATCGTCTTCGGGTCGGCGAGGTCGCGCTTGAACGCCGTCGACGACAGCAGGAGATGGTAGCGAACCAGCCATGCCACAGTCTCGGTCTCGGCGGCATCGAGCCCGAGCCGGGGACACAGCTTGAGCGCGATCTCGGCGCCGATCACGCTGTGGTCGCCGCCGCGTCCCTTGGCGATGTCGTGCAGAAGCACAGCGACGTAAAGCAGTCGCCGCGATGCGAGCTGCTTGATGATTGCCGTCGATAGCGGATGGTCGTCCTTCAATTCGCCGCGCTCGATTGCGGCCAGAAGTCCGATCGCGCGGATCGAATGCTCGTCGACCGTATAGTGGTGGTACATGTCGAATTGCATCTGGGCGACGACTCGTCCGAAGTCCGGGACGAAGCGGCCGAACACGCCGGCTTCGTTCATCCAGCGAAGCACCAGCTCTGGATGATTGAGCGAGGTCAGCACCTCGAGGAACAAGGCGTTTGCGCGCTCGTCCTCGCGGACCTTGCGATCGATCAGCGCCGAATCGCGGGTCGCTGAGCGCATCGCATTGGGATGGATTTCGAGCTTTTCGCGGGCCGCGACGGCGAACAATTCGAGCAGCCTTGCCGGATCTGCGCGGAAAAAATCGTCCGCGGGAATCGAAATCCGCCCGCGATCGAGGATGAAGCCCGAAAGTCGCTTTGGACGCCGGCGAATGGTCGGCAGCGCGAAACGGAAGCCTTTCTTGGCCAATTGTTCGTCGAGCTGCGCCAGGAAGACTCCGGTTAGGTCGCCCACGGCCTTGGCGTTGATGAAGTAGAATTGCATGAAGCGCTCGACCGAGGATTTTCCCGGCCGGTCGGCATAATGCATGATTTCCGCGATGCGCTTTTGGTAATCGAAGCTCAGCCGCTCCTCGGCGCGGCCGGCGAGCAAATGCAAATGGCTTCGGACCGACCAAAAGAATCGCTCGGCACGATCGAAGCGGCGGAATTCGGCCGCCGTGAACAGGCCGGCGCCGGCCAGCTCGGCCGGCGTTTCGACACCATGAACATATTTGCCGATCCAGTAGAGCGTGTGCAGGTCGCGTAGCCCGCCTTTGCCGTCCTTGACGTTGGGTTCGACGACATAGCGGCTGTCGCCCATCCTGATGTGGCGCTCGTCGCGCTCGGCGAGCTTGGCCGCAACGAACTCAGCCGCGGTTCCGGCGACCACGTCCTTGCGGAACCGCAACATCGCTGAATCGAACAATTTATCGTCGCCCCACAGCCAGCGCGCTTCGAGCACAGCCGTGCGGATTGTCATATCCTTCCTGGCGAGAGCGATGAGCTGCGGAACCGAGCGGACCGAATGGCCGACCTTCAGCTTCAGGTCCCACAGCAAGTGAAGCATCGCCTCCGCTGCTTGCTCCTGCTCCGCCGACGGAACCTTCGCGGTCAGGAACATCAGGTCTAGGTCGCTGTAGGGCGCCATTTCACCGCGGCCCGTGCCGCCAAGGCCGACGAGCGCAAAGTCTTCGCCCAAGGGCTCGTCGAGCATGCGCTCGTTTACGAAGTCGTGGACGAGGCGGACGAGCTGGTCGTGGAGGAAGGCCGTGGCTTGCGCGGCCGATCGCCCATCACCGGGCTCCTCGGTCAGGCGTTTGGCGATTTCCGCCCTGCCATGTTCAAGGGCATCGCGCAGGATCGCCGCCGCTCCGGCCGAGAGCTTCTTGCCGGAACGCTGCTGGGCAAGCCGCTCGGTTACGGTTCGGCGGTCGATGATCGCGCGGCGATTCTCGACATCGAGAAAGTTCATCACTCTCGCTCGGACGCCAAACGCTTGAGCCGATAAAGTTCCTCCAGCGCCTCACGCGGCGTGAGGCTGTCGGGGTCGAGATCGTCGAGCGCCGACAGGAGCGGATCGGGCGCATGCTCGGGCTCGGCCGCCGCGAACAGAGGCAAATCGTCCAGCCCGGCAGCGATTCCACCGGTGGCGTCGCGGCCCGCCTCGAGCTTGGCGAGGACCGAGCGCGCCCGGGCGACCACGGCCGGCGGAAGCCCCGCGAGCTTTGCGACGGCAATTCCGTAGCTGCGGTCGGCCGCCCCGTCGGCGACTTCGTGGAGCAGGACCAGATCGCCCTTCCATTCCCGTGCCCGGACGTGATGCAGCGACAGGCAGTCGAGCCGCCCCGCAAGCCGCGTCAGCTCATGATAATGGGTCGCGAACAAGGTGCGGCACTTCACCTGGTTGTGCATTGCCTCGACCACCGCCCAGGCGATCGCAAGGCCGTCATAGGTCGAGGTTCCGCGTCCGATCTCATCGAGGATGACGAGGCTCCGCTCGGTCGCCTGCGAGAGAATCGCGGCGGTTTCCACCATCTCGACCATGAAGGTCGATCGGCCGCGCGCCAGATTGTCCGCGGCTCCGACCCGGCTGAACAGCCGGTCGACGACGCCGACTCTGGCGCGCTCGGCGGGCACGAAGCTTCCCGCCTGCGCGAGCACGGCGCTCAGTGCCGATTGCCTGAGGAAGGTCGACTTCCCGCCCATGTTCGGGCCGGTGATCAGCCACAGCCGGTCATTGGGCCCGAGCGAGAGGTCGTTGGCGACAAATTGCTCACCGCCGTCGCGGACCGCGCTCTCGACGACCGGATGCCGCCCAGCGTCGATGTCGAGGCAAGGCTGCTCGGTAAGCTCGGGCCGCGCCCAGCCGCCCTCGGCGGCGCGATGCGCGTGGCTTGCGGCGACGTCGATCCGCGCAACCGCGTCGGCGGTCGTGGTGATGCCGGGCGCTGCCGCAACGGCAAGCTGGGTGAGTTCCTCGGCATGGGCGGCTTCGGCGGCGAGCGCGTGGGAGCCCGCCTCGACGACTCGCGAAGCTTCTTCGTGCAGTTCGGGGGAGTTGAAGCGCACGACCCCAGCGAGCGTCTGGCGGTGGGTGAAGCCGCTGTCCGGCGCCATCAATTTGTCGGCATGCCGCGCGGCGACCTCGACATGATAGCCGAGCACGGCATTGTGCCGGATCTTCAGCGAGCTGATGCCGGTCGAATCGCGGTACCGGCTTTCGAGCGTCGCGATCGCCCGTCGGCCGTTGGACGCGGCTTCGCGAAGCGCGTCGAGCGCGGGGTCATAGCCTTCGGCGATATAGCCGCCCTTCGACGCATCGATCGGCGGCGAGGCGACGAGCGCGCTGGCCAGCCGGTCGATCAGTTCCGAATGCCCGCCCAACCTTGGAAGCAAGGCGTCGAGCAAGGCCGGCCGGTCGGGTTCATCCTCCAGTTCGTGTTTGAGCTCGACGGCCGCAGAGAGGCCGTCGCGCAGCAAGGCGAGGTCGCGCGGGCTTCCGCGCCCCGCTGCGAGCCTCGCCAGGGCCCGCGAAAAATCGGGCATCGCCCTCAACCGGCCGCGCGCCCGCTCGCGACGGATCGCGTCCTCGTTAAGCCAGCCGACGAGGCCCAGGCGCAGGTCGATCCCGGCTTTGTCGGTCAGCGGCGCGCTGATGTCCTCATGGAGGAGCCGGCGCCCGCTTGCGGTCTGGCAGCGGTCGATCTCGCCGAGCAGGCTTCCGGCGATGCCGCCCGAAACCGATCGGGTGAGCTCGAGGCTGTCGCGGGTGGCAGCGTCGATCCCCATGTAGCTTGAGCGGGCGATCCGGCGCGGCGCGTCGAGCAGGATGCCGGCGCCCTTCTGGGTCGCGTCGAGATAGGCGAGGAGTCCGCCCGCCGCCGCCAGCTCTGCGCGCGACGGGGACCCCAATCCATCGAGCGTGGCGAGCCCGAACCGGCTCTTCAACGCGCGCTCGCCGGCAAGGCTGTCGAAGCTTCCTTTGCCCGCCGACGTCCGGACCCCCGGAACGGGCGAATCCGCGATCGTTTCGGCGGGCGCCAGCCGCGCCAGCTCGGCGGCAAGCTCGCCGGGGTTGCAGGCGACCAGCTCGAACCGGCCGGTAGAAATATCCGCCGCGGCAACCGCCCAGTCGTCCCCGGCGCGGCCGACCGCCGCGAGCCAGTTGGCCGACGCGGATTCGAGCAAGGTCTCTTCGGTCAACGTGCCCGGAGTGACCAGGCGGATGATGGCCCGATCGACGAGGGCCTTCGATCCGCGCGCCTTGCGCGCTTCGGCCGGGCTCTCGGTCTGTTCGGCGATCGCGACTCGATGCCCCGCCTTGATCAGCCGCGCTAGATAGGATTCCGCCGAATGGGCCGGGACCCCGCACATGGGGATGGGTTCGCCCGCATCCTCGCCGCGCTTGGTGAGCGCGATGTCGAGGCTGGCCGAGGCAAGCTTGGCGTCGTCGAAGAACAATTCGAAGAAATCGCCCATTCGGTAGAAGAGCAAGGCGTCGCCTGCCTCTTCCTTGAGGCGGCGATACTGGGCCATCATCGGGGTCGGGGCGTCGGCTCGGGCCATGTGTCTGACTACCCCCGTTCGTCATTCCCGCGAAAGCGGGAATCCCGCTTTTTCCACGACTTTGGAATGATGGAAGCGGGACCCCCGCTTTTGCGGGGGCGACGGATTAGGCTAAGCGATCGTCCCATGTCGGAATCCAACATCAAATATACCGAAGCCGAAGCGCTCGAATTCCATTCGCGCGGACGGCCGGGGAAGATCGAGGTCATCGCGACCAAGCCGATGGCGACACAGCGCGACCTCGCGCTTGCCTATTCGCCGGGCGTTGCGGTTCCGGTGCGCGCCATCGCCGAGGATCCGGGATGCGCCTACGATTTTACCGCGAAGGGCAATCTCGTCGCGGTGATCTCCAACGGCACCGCAATCCTCGGTCTCGGCAATCTTGGGGCGCTGGCGTCCAAGCCGGTGATGGAAGGCAAGGCGGTGCTGTTCAAGCGCTTCGCCGACGTCGACGCCATCGACATCGAAGTAAATACGACCGACGCGACGCGTTTCATCGACGCGGTCGAGCTGCTCGAGCCGACCTTCGGCGGGATCAATCTCGAGGATATCGCCGCTCCCGACTGCTTCATCATCGAACAGACCTTGCGCGAGCGGATGAACATTCCCGTCTTCCACGACGACCAGCACGGAACCGCGATCATCAGCGCGGCGGGGCTCATCAACGCCTGCCATCTCACCAACCGCAAGCTTTCCGACGTTCGGGTGGTGGTCAACGGAGCCGGCGCCGCTGCCATTGCCTGCACCGAACTGATCAAGGCGATGGGGGTTCGCGGTGACAACGTCATCATGTGCGACCGCAAGGGCGTGATCTACAAGGGCCGCACCGACATCGATCAGTGGAAGTCGGCGCACGCCGTGGACACCGACAAGCGCACTCTCGCCGAGGCGATAGAAGGCGCCGACGTCTTCCTCGGCCTTTCCGCCGCGGACGTCGTGTCGAAGGACATGGTGAAGTCCATGGCCCGCGATCCGATCATCTTCGCAATGGCCAATCCCGACCCGGAAATCTCTCCCGAGGATGCGATGGCCGTTCGGCCGGACTCGATCATCGCCACCGGCCGGTCCGACTATCCCAACCAGGTCAACAACGTGCTCGGCTTCCCATTCATCTTCCGCGGCGCGCTCGACGTCCGGGCGACCGCCATCAATGACGAGATGAAGATTGCCGCCGCCGAGGCGCTGGCCGAGCTCGCCCGCGAACCGGTCCCGGAAGAGGTCGCCGCTGCGTACGGCGGCCGGTCGCACAGTTTCGGGCGCGACTACATCATTCCAGCACCGTTCGATCCGCGACTTATGGAAGTGGTCGCCTCGGCGGTTGCGGAGGCCGCGGTTCGATCGGGTGTCGCGCAAAAGCCGATCGCCAACATGGAGGCCTACCGCCAGGAGCTTCGCGGGCGCCTCAATCCCACCGTCGCGGTGATGAGCCTGGCCTATGAGAATGCCCGCGCCAATCCGAAGCGGGTCCTCTTCGCGGAAGGCGAGGAGCCGAATGTCCTTCGCGCCGCGATCGCTTTCAAGGAGGGCGGTTACGGGACTCCGGTCCTGGTCGGGCGCGAGGAAGTCTACGACCTCCTGAAAGAATTGGGGGTCGATGAGCCGCTGGATTATCAGGTCCTCAATAGCCGCAATTCGCCACTGGTCGGGCGAGCGGTCGACTTCATCTATGAAAAGCATCAACGCCACGGCCTGCTGCGCCGCGAAATCGAGCGGATGGTGAACCAGGATCGCAACTACTTCACCGCGGCCATGCTCGCGCTTGGCGAAGCCGATGCGATGATCACCGGAACGACTCGGCCTTTCAGCCAGTCGCTGAAGCAAGTCCGCTCGGTCATCGACGACGAACCGGATGCGACGCCGTTTGGCGTGAATGTAATCGTCGGCCGCTCGCACACCATTCTGATCGCCGACACGGCGGTGACGGAGCGTCCGACCGCCGAGCAATATGCGGCGATCGCGATGCGATCTTCGGCATTCGCCCGGCGGATGGGGATCGAGCCGCGCGTCGCCTTCATCAGCTACACGACCTTCGGCAACCCTCCGGGGGTCCATATCGAGGAGCTGCGGGGCGCGGTGAAGCTGCTCGACGGCTTCAAGTGCGACTTCGAATATGAAGGCGAGATGGCGCCCGACGTAGCGCTCAATTACGACATGCGGCGGCGTTTTTATCCCTTCAGCCGCTTGTCCGGACCGGCGAACATCCTGGTGATGCCGGGACTCCAGTCCGCCAATATTTCGGCCAAGCTGTTGAAAGAACTTGGTGGTGAGAGCGTGCTTGGGCCCTACATCCTGGGGCTCGAACTGCCCGTCCAAATCGCTCCGATGACCGCGACGGCGTCCGACCTCGTAATGCTGGCGGTACTCGCCGGCGGCGACGCTCACGCCCGCCAGAAGCGGCAGGCGGGCAGGGCCGCGGGCGCCGCGAAGGCGAGCGCCCCTAAATCCGCTCGACGCTAGAAATCGGATCGGCCTCGCGCAGCGCTGCGATGATCGCGTGAAGGTGCGCGAGGTCGTGCACCTCGATGTCGAGGTGGAATGTCTGGAAACTGCCGTCGCGGTGGACGAGCTGCAAGTTGATGATGTTGGCGTGCTTGGCCCCGAGGATGCTCGACATCGTTCCGAGCGCTCCGGGGATATCGCGCAGGATCACGGCGAGGCGGGCCGCGCCGCCGTCCGAACCCTCGCCCCAGGCGAGGTCGAGCCAGTCGGCATCGACCCCGCTGGCGAGCGTGTCGCAGCCGATTACATGGACCTCGATTTCCTCGTCCTCGCGCCTCAGGCCGACGATTCGGTCGCCCGGAATGGGGTGGCAGCATTGGGCGAGATGATAGGCGACTCCGGCGGTCAGGCCCTTGATCGAGATCGCCTTGCGCTGCCCGAGTGGCCGCTGAGAGACATCGCCGCCGGCTGATCCGGGCATCAGCGCTTCCATCAGCGCCTCGTCGCTCACGCGCTTGCGGGCGATCGCGATCATCAATTCGTCGTCATTCTCGATCTTGAGTTTTTTCAGCGCCCGCTTGAGCGCATCCTTGTCGAGCTCGGCCGGCAGGCGGGCGACGATCTCGTCGTAGATCTTGCGCCCAAGCTCGACCGTTTCCTCGCGCTCCTTGTGGCGGACGAACCGGCGCACCCCGGAGCGTGCCTTTCCGGTCGTGACGAAGCGAAGCCATGACGGTTGCGGGTGCTGGGCCTCCGACGTCAGGATTTCGACCTGGTCACCGTTCTCGAGCATCGTCCTCAGGGGCACCACCCGGCCGTTGACCTTGGCACCCACGGTTCGGTCGCCAAGCCCGGTGTGGACCGCGTAAGCGAAATCGACCGGGGTCGCGCCCTTGGGCAGCTGGATCAGCTCGCCCTTGGGAGTGAAGGCGAAGATCCGGTCCTGGTACATCGCCATGCGGGTGTGTTCGAGCAGCTCCTCGGCGTTATCGGCATGGTC
>Ga0268264_10002894_pt1 | contig 14927 bp, 8 predicted proteins | sample KBSSwiS32_FD_190357 | JGI IMG/M metagenome (GOLD analysis project Ga0268264, IMG submission 190357) | Switchgrass rhizosphere microbial communities from Kellogg Biological Station, Michigan, USA - KBS Switchgrass S3-2 (SPAdes) (version 2) | ecosystem: Host-associated > Plants > Roots >...
GTTCGATGCGGACGGCGACAAGGTGACGGCGGACGAGCCTGAGGCCGATGCGGCGATCACGCGCGAGCCAGGTGTTGTTCTCGCGATCCTCACTGCCGACTGCCTGCCGGTTCTGCTGTGCGCCGACGACGGCAGCGAAGTCGCTGCCGCGCATGCCGGTTGGCGCGGTTTGTCCGGAGGGGTCATCGAGGCCTGCGTGTACAAGATGCGCACGCCGCCGGAGCGCGTGCTCGCATGGCTCGGCCCGGCGATCGGTTCGATGTCGTACGAGGTCGGCGACGAGGTCCGCGAAGCGTTCCTCGGTCAAGACGTCGGCGCCGGCGCGGCGTTTCAGCCGGCCCGGCCGGGCCACTGGCTCTGCGATTTGTATACATTGGCTCGGCTCCGGCTGCGTGCCGTGGGCGTGACGCGCATCGGCGGCGGTGGCTTCGACGCGTTCAGCGATCCGCGCTTCTATTCATACCGGCGCGACGGCGCACGCAGCGGGCGTTTCGCGAGCCTGATCTGGATCGCGGCGTGACTTGCCGTTCGGGCTGATCGGCAGCGAGCGCTCCCGCGAGCGTCGCCGCGTCGTTGCGGCGCCGGTTGCAACGGCGGTCTTCGGCAACCTGTTCATCTCTCCCGCTGGCGGGAGAGGTCGGCGCGCGCAGCGCGCCGGGTGAGGGTGGCGCCGGGTCCGGCGACGCGTTCGGACGTCTCTCCTGCTCGCTTGACCCAGATCACCGGCACGCGCGAAACGGCTTGAAACAATCGGCTGCAGACCGCATAAGACGGTCATCTCGCGGCTGCGGCCGCTACCGATTATCGAGAATTCCCGATGCGCATGGACAAACTGACTTCGCGTTTCCAGCAGGCACTGGCCGATGCCCAGTCGCTGGCGGTCGGGCGCGACCACAACCTGCTCGAACCGGTCCACCTGATGGCGGCGCTGCTCGACCAGCAGAGCGGCTCGACCACGCCGATGCTGGCCCAGGCCGGCGTCAACGTCGCCGCGCTGCGCACGCGCATCGGCCAGGCGCTGGACAAGCTGCCGGCGGTCAAGGGCCAGGAAGGCAACATCAATGTCTCGAACGACCTGACCCGGCTGCTCAACCTGACCGACAAGCTCGCCCAACAACGCGGCGATGCGTTCGTGGCCAGTGAATTGTTCGTGCTCGCGGCGCTCGACGACAAAGGCGAAGTCGGTCAGGCGCTCAAGGCGGCCGGCGCGAACAAGACGAACCTCGAGGCGGTGATCGAACGCGTTCGCGGCGGCGAGAAAGTGCAGAGCGAAAACGCCGAAGACCAGCGCCAGGCGCTCGAGAAGTACACGATCGACCTGACCGCGCGCGCCGAGAAGTCCAAACTCGACCCGGTCATCGGCCGCGACGAGGAAATCCGCCGCGTCATCCAGGTCCTGCAGCGGCGCACGAAGAACAACCCGGTGCTGATCGGCGAACCCGGCGTCGGCAAGACTGCGATCGTCGAGGGCCTGGCCCAGCGCATCGTCAATCACGAAGTGCCGGAGGGCCTGCGCGACCGCCGCGTGCTGTCGCTCGACATGGGCGCGCTGATTGCCGGCGCGAAGTTCCGCGGCGAGTTCGAAGAGCGGCTCAAGGCCGTGCTCAAGGACCTCGCGAAGGAAGAAGGCAACGTCATCCTGTTCATCGACGAACTCCACACGATGGTCGGCGCCGGCAAGGCCGAAGGATCGATGGACGCCGGCAACATGCTCAAGCCGGCGCTCGCGCGCGGCGAGCTGCACTGCATCGGCGCGACGACGCTCGACGAATATCGCAAGTACGTCGAGAAGGACGCCGCGCTCGAGCGGCGCTTCCAGAAGGTGTTCGTCGGCGAGCCGAGCGTCGAGGACACGATCGCGATCCTGCGCGGCCTGAAGGAGCGCTACGCCGTGCATCACGGCGTCGAGATCACCGACCCGGCCATCGTGGCCGCGGCGACCCTGTCGAACCGCTATATCGCCGACCGCCAGCTGCCGGACAAGGCCATCGACCTGATGGACGAGGCGGCGTCGCGCATCCGCATGGAGATCGACTCGAAGCCCGAGGAACTCGACCGCAAGGAACGCCGCCTGATCCAGCTGAAGATCCAGCGCGAAGCGCTGAAGAAGGAGAAGGACAAGGAGTCCAAACAGCGTCTGGCTGATCTGGAAACCGATATCGCGAAGCTCGAGCGCGAGTTCTCCGATTTGAACGAGGTCTGGAAAGCCGAGAAAGCCGCCGTGCAGGGCACGACGAAGATCAAGGAGCAGATCGAGCAGGCGCGCGCCGAGATCGAATCGGCGCAGCGCCATGGCGACCTGGCCAAGGTCGCGGAAATCCAGTATGGGAAAATTCCACAACTGGAAAAGCAGCTGCACGCGGCGCAGGAAACCGAGGCCAAGGGTTTCACCCTGCTGCAGCAGCGCGTGACCGCCGAGGAAATCGCCGAGGTCGTCAGCCGCTGGACCGGCATTCCGGTGTCGAAGATGCTCGAGGGCGAGCGCGACAAGCTGCTGCGCATGGAAGATGCGCTGCATCAGCGCGTCGTCGGCCAGGATGAGGCGGTGCGCGCGGTCGCCGACGCGATCCGGCGGTCGCGCGCCGGCCTGTCGGACCCGAACCGGCCGAACGGCTCGTTCCTGTTCCTCGGCCCGACCGGCGTCGGCAAGACCGAACTGTGCAAGGCGCTGGCCGAATTCCTGTTCGACTCGACGGAAGCGATGGTGCGCATCGACATGAGCGAGTTCATGGAGAAGCATTCCGTGAGCCGCCTGATCGGCGCGCCGCCGGGCTACGTCGGTTACGAGGAGGGTGGCTATCTGACCGAGGCCGTGCGGCGCCGGCCATACAGCGTGATCCTGCTCGACGAGGTCGAGAAGGCGCACCACGACGTGTTCAACGTGCTGCTGCAGGTGCTCGACGACGGCCGCCTGACCGACGGCCAGGGGCGCACGGTCGATTTCCGCAACACGGTGATCGTGATGACCTCGAATCTCGGCTCGCAGTTCATCCAGGAACTTGGCGGCGGCGACAGCGAAGAGCAGTACACGCAGATGAAGGCGTCGGTCATGGGCGTCGTGCAGGCGCACTTCCGGCCCGAGTTCATCAACCGACTCGACGAGATCGTCGTGTTCCGTGCGCTCGACAAGACGCAGATCCGGCAGATCGCGCGGATCCAGATCGACTACCTCGCCAAGCGTCTGGTCGAACGGCAGTTGTCGCTGAAGCTGTCGGACAAGGCGCTCGACCTGCTCGGCAACGTCGGCTTCGATCCGGTCTACGGCGCGCGGCCGCTCAAGCGCGCGATCCAGCAGGAACTGGAAAATCCGCTGGCCCGGGAGATTCTCGAGGGCCGTTTCCAGCCCGGCGATACCGTCGCCGTGGACGCGCAGGGCGGGCATCTGGTTTTCGCTAAGGCCTGAGTAATTCGGGCGCGAAGGGCGCTCGGACTTCCGTTCCGTCGTCACCCCTTGCCAACCGCTCCCCCATCAAGGGGGAGGGGCTCAGCGATTGGCGTGCCGGCAAGTTCACGGAAACGCCGGACTTTTCGTATTCGCAAAGCCGAGCACGTTCGCAATGCGTACAACGCGTTCGCATTTCCGTCCCCGTACAACGCGCCAGAAGCCGGCGGTTTGCCCCGCTGCAACGCGGTTTGCGGCGCTGCTCTGCGAGCCAGAGCCAAGGTCACACGACTAACGCGCTGAGGCGTGTTGCGACCAAGGAGGCTAGCGCCTATGCTGGCGGCGGTGGGCGTGTGTGGGAAGGCCGCATGACAGTTGCCGTTGGGGATGTTCGTTCGCTCGATGCTGCGCTCGGCGCCTTGCGCCGCGCGACGGCGGCGAATCCGCGACAACCCCAGGTCTGGCGTCTGCTCGCCGATCATCTGGACATGTCCGGCGACCGGGCTGGCGCTGCAGCCGCCTACCAGGAGCATGTCCGCTACGCGATCCACGATCCGGTGCTGCTCGCCGCGGGATCGGCGCTGCATGCGAACCAGATCCCCGAAGCCGAGGCGCGACTGCGCCGGCACCTCATGGAGGCGCCGACCGACGTCGCCGCGATCCGCATGCTGGCCGAGGTTGCCGCGAGGCTCGACCGCGGCGAAGACGCGGCGCTGCTGCTGGAACGCTGTCTGGAACTGGCCCCCGATTTCCGCGAGGCGCGGCACAACTATGCAATCGTCCTGAATCGTTCGAATCGCGCGGCCGACGCGATTGTCCAGCTCGATCTGCTGCTGCGTGCGGACCCGGCCAATCCGGCGTATCGCAACCTGAAAGCGGTCTCGCTTTGCCACACCGGCAGCTACGACACGGCGATCGGCATCTACGAGTCGCTGGTACGCGAATACCCGGATCACGCCCAGAGCTGGCTCAGCCTCGGCCACGCGTCGAAGACGGCCGGACAGACCGAGCGGGCGATCGAGGCCTACCAGCGCTGCATCGCACTCAATCCGGCCTTCGGCGACGCGTACTGGAGCCTGGCCAATCTCAAGACGTTTCGTTTCAGCGACGGCCAGGTCGACACGATGCGGCGCATGCTGGCCCGCGGCGACCTGCAAGCCGAGCATCGCGTCAATTTCGAATTCGCGCTCGGCAAGGCGCTCGAGGACCGCGCCGACTACGCGCCGTCGTTCCAGCACTATGCGAACGGCAACACGCTGCGCCTGACCAAGGTGCCTTACGACGCGAACGATACGTCACTGCGGCTCGGCCGAGCGAAAGAGATATACACCCGAGAGTTCTTCGCGGCGCGGGCCGGCGCCGGCTGTCCGGCAGCCGACCCGATCTTCATCGTCGGCTTGCCGCGCGCCGGATCGACGCTGCTCGAGCAGATCCTGGCCAGCCATCCGGCGGTCGAAGGCACGATGGAATTGCCGGAGCTGACCTCGATCACCCGCAGCCTGCGCCGCGCCGCGGCGGACGCCCGGCCCGGCGCCTATCACGACGCGCTGGCCCAGATGGGGCCGGCGGAGTTGCGTGACCTCGGCGAGAAATACCTTGCGCGCACGCGCATCCACCGCAAGCTCGGCCGGGCGTTCTTCATCGACAAGATGCCGAACAACTTCGCCCATGTCGGCCTGATCCATCTGGCCCTGCCGAATGCGCGGATCGTCGACGCGCGCCGGCATCCGCTGGCCTGTTGCTTCTCCTGTTTCAAGCAGCACTTCGCCCACGGTCAGAACTTCACCTATGGCCAGGAAAACATCGGCCGCTACTACCGTGACTACATCGAACTGATGGCGCACTTCGACACGGTGCTGCCGGGCCGCGTGCATCGCGTGATCTACGAGGATCTGGTCGAGGACACCGAAGCCCAGGTGCGCCGGCTGCTCGACTACTGCGGTTTGCCGTTCGATGACGCCTGCCTGCGCTTCTTCGAGAACGAGCGGCCGGTGCGCACGGCCAGTTCGGAACAGGTGCGCCAGCCGATCTTCAAGGGCGGCGTCGACCAGTGGCGCCATTACGAGCCGTGGCTGGCGCCGCTGAAGACGGCGCTCGGACCGGCACTCGACGGCTGGCGGAAGTTGCCGGACGGATGACCAGCCGTATCGTCCGCGCCAGGCGGCGCGGTTGAGCTTGATTGTGGAAATGTTGCTTTTTTACTGCCCGGGGAACGATAGCCATGAAAAAACCGACGAGCACCACGTTTCGCCGTTTCGGCCGCACCGCGCTGACGCGCCTGCCGCTGGCGACGGCTATCCATCTTGCCTGCTTTGCGCCGGCCTTCGCCGACGCGGACCCGCAGCAGCCGGCCACACCGGCCGGTGATACGACCGAGCAAAAGGCGCAAGGCCTGGATACGATCACGGTGACCGCGCAGAAACGCACCGAAAGCGCGCAGGACGTGCCGATCAGCCTGGACGTGATCAGCACCGACAAGCTGACCGAGTTGAACGTCGCCAACTTCACCGACTACGTCAAGGCGCTGCCGAGCGTGTCGATCCAGAGCGCAGGACCGGGCTTCAACCAGGTCTACATGCGCGGCGTCGCCAGCGGCAGCAACGGCAATCATTCCGGTCCGCTGCCGAGCGTCGGCATCTACCTCGACGAAGAGCCGATCACGACGATCCAGGGTGCGTTCGACATGCACATCTACGACATCCAGCGCGTCGAGGCGCTGGCCGGTCCGCAGGGCACGCTGTACGGCGCCAGCTCGCAGTCCGGCACGATCCGCGTGATCACGAACAAGCCCGATCCGACCGCGTTCTCGGCCCAGGTCGCCGCCGAAGTCAACGCGGTCGACCACGGCGGCACCGGCTTCGTCACCGAGGGCTACATCAACCTGCCGCTGCGCGACAACATCGCGCTGCGCGTCGTCGGCTGGGACAAGCAGGAATCCGGCTATATCGACAACGTGCCGGGCACGCGCACCTACCCGACCTCGGGCATCACGATCAACAACGACGCCGAGGCGCGCAAGGACTACAACCTGGCGACGACCAAGGGCGGCCGCGCCGCGCTGAAGATCGACCTCAACGACAGCTGGTCGATCACGCCGAGCATCGCCGGCCAGAGCCAGTACACGCACGGCATCTGGGCCTTCGATCCGCACGTCGGCGATCTGAAAGTGACGCATTTCTTCCCGGAGAAGTCCGAAGACCGCTTTACCCAGAGCGCGCTGACCGTGCAGGGCAAGATCGGCAATTTCGACGTGACCTACGCGTTCGCCCATCTTAACCGCAGCGACCACGTCGACTCGGACTACACCGACTATTCGTTCTGGTACGACACGCTTTACGGCTACGGTTCGTACATCTACGACGCGAACGGCAACCTGATCGACCCGAGCCAGTACATCCACGGCACCGACAGGTACAAGAAGACCAGCAACGAGCTGCGCCTGGCATCGCCGCGCGACTGGCGCTTCCGTTTCGTGGTCGGCGCGTTTGCCGAGCACCAGACCCACAATATCCAGCAGGAATACATCATCAACAACCTGAGCCCGGACCTGTCCGTGCCCGGCTGGCCGGACACGCTGTGGCTGACCAAGCAGCTGCGCACCGACAACGATTCGGCGTTGTTCGGCGAGATGTACTACGACATCACCGACCAGTTGACCGCCACGCTCGGCGGGCGCTGGTTCCATACCAAGGACTCGCTGAAGGGCTTCTTCGGTTTCGGCACCGGCTACAGCAGTGGTACCGGCGTCGGCGCCTGCTTCGACCCGGTCGGTTTCGAGGGTGCGCCGTGCACGAACCTCGACAAGGAGACCAAGCAGAACGATTCGATCGGCAAGGCCAACCTGACCTACAAGATCAGTTCCGATGCAATGATCTACGGTACCTGGTCGGAGGGCTTCCGTCCGGGCGGCATCAATCGGCGCGGCTCGCTGCCGCCGTACACGGCGGACTTCCTGACCAACTGGGAATTCGGCTGGAAGACCGAATGGTTCGACCACCACCTGCGCTGGAACGGCGCCGTGTTCCAGGAAAAGTGGAAGGACTTCCAGTTCGCGATCCTCGGCGCCAACGGCCTGACCGAAATCAAGAACGCGAACCAGGCGCGGATCCGCGGTTTCGAGTCGAACCTGACCTGGGCGGCGACCTACAACCTGACCCTGTCCGGCGGCATTGCGCTGTACAAGTCGGAGTTGACCGCGAACTACTGCGGCTTCACCGAAGAAGACGGAACGCCGGTGTCGGTGTGCCCGCCGGGCACGATCAATCCGATCACCGGCGATCCGGTCGACGGTCCGGAAGCACCGAAGGGTACCGAGCTGCCGATCACGGCGAAGGTCAAGGGCAACCTGATTGCGCGCTACAACTTCACCCTGGGCGACAAAGAAAGCTACGTCCAGGCCGCAAGCTACTTCGAAGGGCGCCGCCGCTCCGACTTGCGCATCATCGAGAACGACATTGTCGGCGACCTGCCGGGCTACGGCACGGTCGATTTCTCGGCCGGCACGAAGTGGGACAAGTGGGCGATCGACTTCTATCTGAAGAACGCGTTCGACAACCGTGGCGAAATCAACCGCTACGCCGAGTGCGCCGAGACGGTGTGCGGCACGCAGTATTACGTGGTGCCGGTGCAGCCGCGGACGTTCGGCGTGCGTCTGACCCGCGATTTCTGATCGGCGACTGCGGGACTGCAAGAGATGCTGCCGGCGCACGCCGGCAGCGTCGTTTCCGGCGTTCGCGAAGAGCAAGTTCAAGCGATCGACGACGCGGGAACGAAGAACACCACGACCGGAAGAACCGCGACGAAGGGCAAATGCTTCGGCCCATCGCGCGACAGCGGGAACCCATCTCGATCCCGCTCCGGTTGCCACCCGCCGAGCCAGTGCTGTGCACGAAAGGGCGCGAACGCGTTTCCCGCCGAGCCAGTACGGCTTGCTTCGTGCTTTCGTGGTGAGTCTCCTGCTTGCGGCAGTTGCCGCGTCCGCTGCGCAGATCGCGGCAGCGCAGGTTGCATTGGCTGCGGCACAGGCGTAGCTTGGCTTCGGCGGTGCCCGCCTGACGGTCGAGGGCTGTTCGGCGCAACGGCACGCAAGCTACCGGGGTAGCGGCCGACGGCCGCGGTTGCATGGGGAGGGGATGCAATGTCCTCGCGCAGTGTCATCTGGAGCCGGATCTCGTCCGCACCGCGGGCGTGGACCGATCGATGCCGAGCCGGGGGAGGGTCGTGCGGCCCGGCGGGGGTATTCGTCGCGATCGTTTGCCTGTTGTCGGCGATGTTGTCGCGCGATGTATCAGCACAGAGCCCGATCGACGGCTTCGATCCGGATGCCGGGGGAACCGTGTTCGCGTTGGCCATCCAGGCCGATGGCAAGATCCTGGTCGGCGGCGATTTCACGACGATCGCAGGAGCCACACGCAATCACCTGGCGCGCCTGAATGCCGACGGCAGCGTGGACGCCAGCTTTGCGGTCACCGATGTCGCGAGCAGGGTCCGCGCGATCGTCGTGCAGGCAGACGGACGCATCGTCATCGGCGGCGAGTTCGATCACGTCGGCGTCTTCGCGCGCAACCGCATTGCGCGGCTCGATGCCGACGGCAGCGTCGATGCGTCGTACGATCCGAATGCGAGCGGCATCGTGCGTTCGCTGGCGGTGCAGCCCGATGGCAAGCTGCTGGTTGGCGGCGACTTCACCAGCCTGACGCCGAATGGCGGAGCGACGATTGCCCGCAATCGCATGGCCCGGCTGAACGCCGACGGCAGCATCGACGCACCGTTCGATCCGAACGCATTCGGCTCGGTCTTCACGATCGTGACGCAGGCCGACGGCAAAGTGCTCATCGGCGGCGGTTTCACGAGCCTGGCGCCGAACGGCGGCGCATCGATTCCGCGCAGCAAGCTCGCGCGGCTGAATCCGGACGGCAACGTCGACTTCTCGTACGATCCGAGCCCGAATGGCGCCGTCGAGGCCCTGGCACTGCAAGCGGACGGCCAATTGTTGGTCGGCGGCATCTTCAGCACGTTCACGCCGAATGGTGGAACGACCGTCGCGCGAAACCGCATCGCGCGTCTCGCCCTCGACGGCACCGTCGATGCCTCGTTCGATCCGGATGCGAGCAGCACCGTCCGCGCGCTCGCGCTGCAGCCCGACGGCAAGGTCGTGCTGGCCGGTGACTTCGTCAGTCTGACGCCAAACGGCGGTGCACTCGCGGCGCGCAATCGCGTAGCACGCGTGAATGCCGACGGAACCGTCGACCCTGCATTCGATCCTGAGGCGAGCGCCACTGTCGACGCGCTCGCGATTCAAGCCGACGGCAAGGTGCTCATGAGCGGCAGTTTCGTCAGCCTTGCACCGAACGGCGGTGCGACGGTCACTCGCAATCACATTGCGCGCGTGCATGACGATGGCAGCCTGGACAAGTCGTTCGAACCGAACGCGGACAGCACCGTTCATGCGTTTGCGCAACAGCCCGATGGCAAGCTCATCGTAGGCGGCGGATTCAGCAGCCTGCATCCGGCAGGAGGGCCGTCCACCAGCCGCCATCGCATCGCCCGGGTGAATCCCGACGGCAGCGTCGATCCGGCTTTCGATCCGGATGTGAGCGGCGGCAGTGTCTATGCCATCGTGGTGCAGCCGGACGGCAGGATCGTCATCGGCGGCGATTTCACGAGCCTTTCGCCGAACGGCGGGCCGAGCGTCGCGCGCGGGAGTCTGGCCCGGCTCGATGCGGACGGCAACCTGGACCTGTCCTTCGATCCGAGGCCGAACGGCGACGTGCACGCGCTCGCACTGCAGCCGGATGGCAAGCTGCTGGTCGGTGGCCAGTTCACGACGTTCACGCCGTACGGCGCGCTGAAATTCACGCGTAATCACATCGCGCGGCTGAACGCCGACGGCAGCATCGATCCTTCGTTCGATCCGAATGCGGATGGAATGGTCGAAGTCGTGGCCGTGCAACCGGACGGCAAAGTCCTGGTCGGCGGAAATTTCCTTCACCTGGCGCCGAATGGCGGCCCGTCGGTAACACGCCATTACATTGCCCGGCTCGACGCGGACGACGGCGGCGTTGACGCTGCGTTCGACCCGAATCCGAATTCAAACGGCTCCGTGCGCGCGCTGGTACTGCAACCCGATGGCCGGATTGTGGCGGGCGGCTCATTCTCGAGCTTCGCACCGAATGGCGGCGCAACAGTCGCGCGCAGCCGCCTTGCGCGCTTGAATGCCGACGGCAGCGTCGACATGAATTTCGATGCGGGTGCGAATGCCAACATGGTCCTGCATGCGCTGGCGTTGCAGGCCGACGGCCGCATCCTCGTCGGTGGCGACTTCGGTGCCTCGACGACTGCCCCCTCGCGGACCGTGCGACTCGAGCCTTACGGCGCCCTCGACGCCTCGTTCGAAATCAGCCCGAGCGACACGGTGTATTCAGTGGGGCTGCAAGCCGATGGCAAAGCGCTCGTGGGAGGCGTTTTTCAAAGCGTCTTCTTCAGCAGCCTCGGAGACGTGCCGCGCAGCCGCATCGCGCGTATTGGCACACCGCAGGGGGCGCCGCAGTCGTTGAGCTTCATCGGTTATCCGAACGGCATCAGCACGGTCACCTGGATGCGCTCGGGAACCGGGCCGGAGTTGGCGTTGCCGCCCGAGCTGCTGTTTGAAGTGGCCGAGGATGTGTTCGTGCCGATCGAGACGATGCAGCGCATCGATGGCGGCTGGCGCTTTCATGGTTATTTTCTGCCGCCGCAGCACGAGAGTTTCGCGTTGCGCGTGCGCGGACAATTCAGCGCCGGCCGATACAGCGCCTCGAGCAGCGTGATCGAAACGACGCGCCCGTTCTATCTCGATGGCAACGACGGCATATTCACCGATAGTTTCGAGTAAGTTTCCGGCGTTGCCGTTGCTTCGGGCTGACGCTCGATTGACTGCCCGCGTTCGCTACGGCCCGCCGCTCTTGCGCGCTGCGGTGACTTCGATCTCGACGAGCCAGCCCGGATTCGCGAGGCCGGCGACTTTCATGGCCGAGCGGGCCGGCAGGTTCGGCTGCTCGGCTGTGCCGAAATACCGGCGATAGCTTTCCATCATGCCGGCGAAGTCGAGGTTGCCGCCCTTGGACGGATCGCCGACCAGGAACACCTGCATCTTGACGACGTCCTTCATGCCGAGGCCCATCGACTTCAACGTCGCCTCGATTTTCTTCAACGTGCTCGCGGTCTGCGTCTTCGTGTCGCCATAGGCGGCCGGGCTCTCCTTCGGCGCGGACGCATCGGCGACGTCGGGACCGGCGCCGCTGACGAACACGAGGCTGTGTCCGGACGGGACCTCGACGGCTTGGGCGATCGGGAAATCGGAGTCCGGCAGTTTGTGGCGGATAACGTCCGCCGCGAATGCGCTCGGCACGACGGACGCTGCGGCAAGGATGATCGAGCACGACAGATGTTTCATGGCGAGGCTCCTGGTGCCGGCGGCGGGCGCAGTTTCGCCACGTCGGCAGTGGTCACGACGTCGGTGTACGAATTGCCGAAGTGACTGCGCACGTAGTTGACGACTTCGGCGACTTGCGTGTCCGAAAGATAGATGCCGAGTTCAGGCATGCCGCGGCGGCCCCTCAGCACGGTCAGCACCGGATACGGCGCACTGGCGAGTTTCGGATTGGCGGCCAGGGCCGGATAGTGCCCGGCGCCCTCGGCACCGCGCGCGTCCGCCATGTGGCAGCCCTGGCAGATCCCGCGATACACCGTCGCGCCATCGGCATAGGCGAACCGGCCCGGCGAAAACAACGGCCCCGGCGGCGACAACGGCGGCTCATCGGTCTCTGCGGCTGCCGGCATCGAACCGGCCAGGCAGCACAGCGCCGATGCGATGGCGAAAAGCGATGGCAGTCGAAGTCGATGCTGCATGATCAACCTCCCGGCTGAGCCGCGATCGCGCGCTGGTGCACGCGGCCGATCGTGTCGAGCGCGGACAGCACGGCGCCTTCCTGCCATGCCGGCAGACGCGAAGCGTGCTCGCCGGCGAGTGCGATGCGCCCGTCGATCTGGCACAGGTTTTCGTAGTGCTGCTCGCGTGCGGCATCGGACCAGTTGGCGAAGCAGCCGTTCGTGAACGGCACGCGATGCCAGGCGACGGCCATGCCGTTCTCGAATTCCGCCGGATACTGCGGGTGGATTTGCGCGCCGAGTTCGACCGCCTTGCGCACGCGCTGCTCCGGTGTCATCGCCGTGAATTCGTACGCGTTGACGCCCCAGATGTAGGCGCCGAGCACGACGCCCTTGCCGCCCTGATTCTGTCCGGCCATCGGGTAGCCGATCATCTGGATCGGCAGGTCGGTGTACGTGATACCGCCGTAGATGCGCTCGTCGTCTTCCCAGAAGCGGCGCTTGAACTGCAGGCCGACCTTGACCACGGCTTCGTAGGCAACGGCCTGGATCGCTGCCGTCATCGCGGCGCCGACCTTGATCTCGATCTGGCTGAGAATCGACAGGGGAATCGTGCAGATGCACCAGTCGGCGCGCGCACGCTGCGGTGCGCCGCCGCGCTGCGCATCGACGTAGTACACCTCGACGCCGCGTTCGTTCTGGTCGATCTTCACGACCTTCGCGCCGAGCTTCACGAGCGGCGCGACATCGCGATAGATCGCCTGGGCAATCCGGTCCATGCCGCCGACCGGCTGGAACAGCGATGGATCGAGTTCGTAATCGAAGGGACTCGCAAGGTATCCCCACAGACCCGAGCGCAGCAGCTCGTCGAACTTCAGCGGTTCCGACGGCACCTGCTTCGGCGCGAGCCCGCCGCCGGGATCGAGTTCGAAGCCGCGGCTGGTGCTGGTGAACTCGGATTTGACGTAGCGGCCGTCGCGATCGAGAAAGCCCCATGAAGCCAGCGCTTCGCGCAGCTTGTCCCGGTCTTCGACGCTGACGTCGGCGTCGAGCGCGCCCTTGTGCACAGCCTTGTTGAGCAGTTCCGTCACGTGGCCGCGGAAATCCGCATGGACGTGGCGGTAGCGCTGCGGCTTGCCGCCGAACGCGGTCGACGAATGCAGGTAAGCGTTGTAGTTGGTCTCGGTGAACGGTTCGAGCGGCACATTGAAACGCCGCGCGTAGTCGAGCATTGCGTAATGGTGGTAGGCGAGCCGCCACGGGCCGGGATTCATGTAAAGCCCCGGGTCGAAACGGCAGCGCTGGCGGGCGCCGCCGAGCTCGGTGTAGTCGTCACCGCCGCGCAGCGTCCACGAACGGCCGCCGGCGCGACGGTTGTATTCGAGGACCTTGACCTCGTAGCCGGCGCGGCGCAGCTCGTAAGCGGCGACGAGGCCGGCCATGCCGGCGCCGAGGATCAGCACCGAGGCGCCGCGCGGCGCGCCGCTGAGCTCGATCGGCCCCGTGTAACCCGATTCGCGGGTCAGGCCCAGCGCCGACATCGAGCGGTACATCATCGCTGCGCCCGCGGTCTGGCCGAGGCGCCGCAGCAGTTCGCGCCGGCTCAACGACGGTTCCGATTGGCTCATCGCTCACCCCTTCCGCGATGCGCCCAGTATGCACAAAATCGCCCTGGCATGGGCTTCGTTTCGATGGATCGCGGCCCCGGAATAGCGGTTCTGCGCCAGGCGTCGGACAACGAGGCAGGTTGAATTCGGTGCTGAAATACCCCACCGTGGAAGTCCCATGGCGCGCGCCGCCGTCGAGCGGACTTTTTTCCGATGCCGATCTACGAATTCGAATGTCCGAGCTGCAGCGAACGCTTCGACCGCCTGCAGAAGTTGAGCGACCCGGATCCCGACAGCTGCCCGAACTGCGGAGCGACCGGCGTGCGCCGCAGGATCAGCGCGCCGGCGTTCCGACTGGCCGGCAGCGGCTGGTACGAAACCGATTTCAAGAAGGACGGCGACAAGAAACGCAACCTGGCCGAAAAATCCGATGGTGCCACGGCCGAAAGCAAACCCGCCGACTCCAGGAGTGGCGACGCCAAGAGCAGCGACGGCAAGGGCAGTGACGGCAAGAGCAGCGACGGCAAGAGCGGCGACGTCAAGCCCGCCGACGCCAAGCCGGCCGCGCCGGCATCGAAAGCGGAGCCGGGCGGAAAGGCCACGAATCCCAAGTCCGCGGACGCGGCAAAACCGCCTCCATCAGGCAAGGCGCCGCGCTCCGGCGACGCGTCCTGAACGCAAGCCAAGTGACCGAAAATCATACAGTTGGCAGTCATGCAATCGCTAGCTGAATAGGATTACACTCCGCTCGGGTTGTCCGCCTCAACACGCAAGGAGTGGAGCTATGACGTTACGTTTGCTCGGTGCACTCGCACTACTGCTTTCCTGCTGGATCCTTCCCCCATCCGTCGCGCGGGCGCAAGGCTATGGCGACGCGATCGATTGCGAAAGTCGCAATTATGGGTACAACCGCTGCGAAGTACCGTGGCGCGATGCCCGTCTGGTCCGCCAGATTTCCGATACGGGCTGCATCCGCGGCCGCAACTGGGGCGTCGATCGTCGCGGTATCTGGGTCGACCGCGGCTGCGGCGGCCGTTTCGTCGAAGCGGGGCGCCATCATGGCGGCGGCG
>Ga0268264_10002896_pt1 | contig 14922 bp, 13 predicted proteins | sample KBSSwiS32_FD_190357 | JGI IMG/M metagenome (GOLD analysis project Ga0268264, IMG submission 190357) | Switchgrass rhizosphere microbial communities from Kellogg Biological Station, Michigan, USA - KBS Switchgrass S3-2 (SPAdes) (version 2) | ecosystem: Host-associated > Plants > Roots >...
GCAGGCCGGCGGCAATCGCAATGCGGACGCGTGCCTCAATCACGACCGATTCCGCCCGGCTGCCAGATGATGCCGATTTCGTCTCGCTGTCGCCCGTCAACGCCTGTGTTCGCCGGCATCGACGCAACGCGCGAAACGCATTGGGATCTCGGGCTGACATGTGTTTCCGTTGGCCTGACTGCTGGCGGTCACCGTGCGGCAATATCCAGATCGCCGTGACCGGGTCCAAGATGGACAACATACTAGGCAGATGCAGGCAGCCGGAAAATCCGTGCAACTACCTACGAAGCTCGTTCCCCACGGATTGATGGATTTTTCGCAGTCCCAGGCCAACGTGCCCAACTGCAACTACTCGTCACCGGATACGGGAGCTCATTGGCAGCACGGACGGTGGTCTCGGCTCATACCTCGACGGGGCAGAACGCTGGCGAGCGATCCATTGGCAACGGCGAAGGCGGAAACCGTGGTCGGCGAATCGGTGTGTCCACTGACTCCATGGAGCGTGGCTTCCGCGCCCGGCTGGACGGCATGCACAGGGTCTTCTCCAGAGTGGCCCCTGTTCCACTTGTGGCCATCTCGGCTGCGGCCACGGCCACCTTCGGCGCGAAGCAGACAACACCTCGCGGCGAAAACCTTCGATTGCAGGCAAACGCGTCTCCTCCCTATCGAACCTTGATGACGACTTTCCCCTTTGCACGACCCGTTTCGACAAAGGCCATTGCGTCTTTGGTCGATTCGAATGGGAAGACCCGGTCCACGACCGGACGAATGGCGCCCGCGTCGATGAGGGAACCGATCTGCCGCAGCTGGTCCCCGCTTGCTTTCATGAAGAGGAACGAATAGTCGACCTGATGACGCCTGGCGTGCCTTCTGATACGGAAGCTCAACAGACCCATCACGAGTCCAAGTATCCGGCTGAATCCAAGTTCCTTCGCAAACTCGGGATCCGGCGGGCCGGAGATCGAGATGAGCTTTCCACCGGGCTTGAGCACACGGACGGATTTCTCGAGCGTTCCTGCGTCCAGACTGTTCAGAGCCACATCGCAATCGCGCAGGACTTCTTCGAACGAGTCCTTCTTGTAGTCGATCACGATATCCGCACCGAGGCGCTTCACCAAATCGACGTTTGCCGTGCTCGTTGTCGTAGCGACGGTTGCACCGAGGTGCTTCGCAAGTTGAATTGCGAAGGTTCCCACGCCTCCCGCGCCGGCGTGGATCAACACTTTTTGACCCTTCTTCAACCTTGCCCTTTCGACGAGCGCCTGCCAGGCGGTCAGTCCGACCAACGGGATCGAAGCGGCTTCCTCCATCGTCAGGCTCGTGGGCTTTATCGCCAAGTCACCTTCGCGCACGGCGATGAACTGCGCGAATGTCCCGATTCGGTCCTTGCCGGGCCGTCCATAAACCTCGTCGCCGGGTTTGAATCGGCGGACGCGAGATCCGACTCGGATCACCACGCCCGCCAACTCGTTGCCGAGAATGAGCGGCAACCGATAAGGCAGGATCAGTTTGAATTCTCCGTTTCTGATCTTCGAATCCAGCGGGTTCACACCGGCTGCGTGGATCTCGATCAGGACGTCATCCTCCCGCATTTCCGGGTCGGGGACGTCGCCGTACCGCACGCGGTCGGCGTTTCCGTAGCGATCGACGAAGACTGCTTTCACGTTGCTCTCCTGGTGCGCTGCACTGGTTCGCTCGACTGCTCATGCTCATCGCCGCGGATCGGCGCCCTGGCGGCCAGCGTCACACGGAACACTTTGAATGTCACTCTGTTCTCCCGGATCGCTTACTTTTCCAGGACCACGTTGCGCGGTGGCGACGCGGTCGGCGCATCGAGCCGCAGATCCTTTCGAATGCCGCCGTCGACCAATGCAGCCGGCGCAAATCTGCGCAGCAACCGCAGGCGCTTGGCGAGTTTGCCCGCCGCGTAGCGAAGTTTTGGCCGCTCGGCGATGGCTGCTTCGAGCACGACGTCGGCTACGACGGTCGGCTCGTCGGCGGTTGCCATCACCTTCTCGAGGACCCTGTCCAGCAGCGCGCGAACGTCGCGATATTCGTCCAGCTTCGAATCGGGGGCCAGAAAATTCGCGTCGAATTTCGTCCTCGTGTAGGCGGGCTCGATGACGCTGACGCGGATGCCTCGCGTACGCAATTCGTGATCGAGCGACTCCGAATAGCCTTCGACCGCATGCTTGGTTGCGGAGTAAAGCGCTCCGTACGGCATCGGAAGAAAGCCGAGCACCGACCCGATGTTGATGATGCGGCCGCTCCCCTGGCGCCGCATGTGCGGGACGACGGCCCGGGTCATGCGGATGAGCCCGAAGAAGTTGGTCTCGAAGATCGCCTTGGCCTGGTCGATCGAGCTCTCTTCCGCCCCGCCCGGCGCAACGCCGAAGCCGGCGTTGTTCACGAGCAAGTCGATGCGGCCCTCCAGGCGAATGATCTCGCTCACGGCGGCTTCGACTGACTCGTCGCTCGTCACGTCCAGGGGCAGCATCTGGAAATTGCGCTGGCCCGGCTGCGCGCCACGCCTGCTGGTGCCGTAGACCTTGTAGCCGGCCGTTGCGAGCCGCTTCGCGACGGCTTCGCCGATGCCGGATGAGGCGCCCGTAACGAGCGCGGTGGATTGTTGTGAATTCATGGGAATGCCTCCAGGTTGGTGTGATCGAATATGATGCTTATCATATTTCATAGCATGGGTTGACCGGGGCTAGGTCAGGTCAACCGCCGTTATGGGACGAGGTTTTTCAGCGCCGCACTACGCAACGCGTCGGAAAGCCGAGGGTCGTCGACGGCACGCGCCAGCACCAGTGCGCCGACCATCGCCGCGACGGTGAAGAGGGCGCGCTCGTGCGCATCCGGCTGCCCCCAATCGGGCGACTCGCGGGCGACCAGGTCGATCATCTCCTTGATGCGGCGGGTGGCGGCGCGCCGTACTTCGGGCGCCTGCCGCGGCATCTCGGAACCAAGCGCAGCAACGGCGCAGCCCATCTCGACGCCTTCAACGTGCTCCTTCGAGAGATAGGCGCGCAGCATGGTCTCGAGCGTTTTCTTCGGCGGCGACGCGGCGGCGATGCGCTCCATGATTGCCACGCTTTCACTGCCGGCACGGTCGGCCGCTTCGGCAAGCATCGCTTCGCGCGACGGGAAGTGTGCGTAGAAGCCGCCATGCGTCAGGCCCGCATCTTTCATGATGTCGGCGACACCCGTGCCGTCGTAGCCGCTGCGCCGGATAGCGCGTGCGGCGGCGCCGACGATGCGGTCATGCGTTGCTTCCTTGGATCGGGTCGGGGCGCGTTTCATATTACGGTCATCATATCCGATTTGCACGCGAAGCGCAAGTGGCTTTTCCGCCGCTCGCTGGCGCCTCAGGGTCATATGCCAAGCAAGGCTCCACGATCGGAGCCGCGGGCCTTACGACAGAACCCGCAGAAGCTCATCCAGCGGACACGGGAACCGACGCCGCGATGTGGCTCTGGCTGCCGCTGAACCGGCCGTCCAGCTCAGAACTTGCCGAACTTCCCGGTGACCTCCCAGTGGACGGTCACGGGAACCTTCAGTTTTTCGACCGCGGCGGCCACGCGGCCGCGCAATTCAGCCGAATCGTCCTCGAGATAGATCGTCAGGCCGCGCGCCGGCATGCCGACGCCGGAAACACCCGGCAGCTTCAGTACCGCTGCTGAAACCTTATCCTTGATGGCGCGGTGGTCGTCGGAGGACGGACTCATTCGTCACCTACGGAACCAGTGTGACCCCAAGCGCGGCCAGCACTTTGTCGATGTGGTTGCCGATAGTGTAGGTGGACGAGCCGGCGAACAACAGTCCGGTGGCGCGCTTGGATGGCCGGGCCACGATCAGCGATCCCGAATCTCCCTGAGCCGAGAACGGGTCCGGCGACGACTTGATCAGCATCTGGTCGTTGAAACTGGCGACGAATGCGTTCCCGTTCTTGTCCTCGTACTCGATGTTGACGTCGGCAGCGATGTCGAAAACGGTCCCGCGCGTGTAGCCGGTCGTCCGGCCGGTCTTCTCGACCTTCATCCCGACCACCGCCGCAATCGGCGTTTTCGAGCTGAGCGCGCCGACCTTGGGCATCGGGTGCGAATTGACGCCGGTCGTCGGCAGGAACTGCGCGATCGCGCAATCGACCTTGTTGAAGCCGGTCGGCTTGATCGGGATGAAGCGGGTCAGTTTCGCGATCTTGTCGTTCGCCGTGCCGCCATCCAGCAGTCCCGGCTGGAAGATCGGCGAGCCGATGGCAATCAGGCCGTTCTCGGCGAGCACGTGGTTGTTGCTGAGGATGTAGCGCTTGCCGGATCGCGTGACGACCGCACCGAACGTGCCGGCCATCACCCAATTGTCCTTCGGCGGCGGAAACTGGAAGCCTATGGACGTGCCGGGGCGAACCGGCCGGCGGTGCTTCTTGTTCTCAGCGGCGGTATCGAGCATCTTGAACTTGCCAGTCACGATCACATCGGTCGGAATGCCGTCGATATGCGTAGGGAGCAGTTCGTCCGCGGACAACGCATTCTTGCCGATCTTCTCGATGACGTAGAAGCGCACGCATTTCGTGGCGGTCTCGACGCCCTCGGTGAACTTCGTGCCGACGCCGACGCCGACGACATTCAGCGTCGGCCTCCGCGGCGCCGCCAGGGCGAAGGTCGCAACGCCGGTGGGGACCGCCCTGGCGAGGTAGCGGCGGCTCATGACGGATTTTGCCTGGAGCAGATCGGAACGGGACGTGGCCATGACGGACTCCTCGTATAAGCCGCAGCGGAGCGGCAGCCGCCTGGCCGCCGCGAACGCAATCGAAGGCTCATCCCCGCGCGGCGCGCGAATCTTCGTTGCGTCCGTGCACTAAACGTGTCGCTACCGGCCGATTCGTCTCACCTCCGAACCCAATAAGTGAGGGTATTTCCCTTCTCCCGGGGATCGGCAGTTCGCTGAGACACGACGCTATCGGAGACCTGTTTGCCATTCGCCATGGTTTACGACAACCACGGCCAATGCTATTGCAGGGCTTCGGTGAGCTCGTCGCGAGTCTCTTCGATATGCGCTCGCACGAGGCACTCGGCGTCCTTGCCCTTTTTTGCAGCCCAGGAGTCATACAGCGCAGTGTGTTCCTTGTTCGCCCGCTTGGTTCGCCCCGAATCCTGCAGGTGCAGGCGAACATAACGCTGCGAGAGCGTGTGCAGCCGATAGAGAACGTCGTTGGTCACGGGATGCAGGCGCGGCACAATCAGCGCCAGATGGAACGCGCAATTGAGATCGCCAGAGTGCTTAAGCTCGCTGGTCGCGAGCGCACCGTTGAGCGCCGTCAAGGCATCTTTTGCGGCGGCACGATCTTCCGCCGATGCCGTTCGCGCGCCTTGCGCAACGGCGCCGGGTTCGATGTCGAGGCGCAGACGGAACACTTCCGCGACTTCCTGCGCCGATAGCGGCCGTACCTGGAAGCCACGGTGTGCGTAGATGTCGAGCAGGCCCTCCGAGCGCAGCTGCACCAATGCTTCGCGGACCGGAATCTTGCTCGTGCCGAACTCCGTGGCGATCGCGTCCTGCAATAGCGCCGACCCTGGCGCGTACGCGCCGGATAGAATTTTTTCGCGGATTCGAGCGGTGATCTGCCCGCTCATTGTCCGCGTGAGAGGCTCTTCCATACGCTCATGACCTCATGTCGAATTTCATGCGGCAGGCCTCTGCCAGGCGACCGGCCGCACGAAGCGGTAGATCGAACGCGTACCGACCGATGTAAAACGACTGTCCGTCGTGGCCGGAAAAGGTCCGCCGTGCATCATCGCAGAGCCGACTTCGACGCCGGTGGGGAAGCCATTGAATACGATGCGTCCGGCCTTTTGCTCGAGAGCCCAAAGGAGATCGGAATTGTCGCACATCCCGTCTTCGGCCCAGATCGTGGCCGTCAGCTGTCCTTGCAGGGATTCCGCGCAACGCACGTAGTCCGCTGTCGACCTGCACAGAACGAGCAGGCTCGACGGACCGAAGACTTCCTGCGCCAGCCCGCTGTGAGAGATGAATGTGGACGCATCCGTCACGAACAGCACCGCACCCGCTCGGCGACCGGCGTTTCCGGAATTGTGACTTGCGGACTCGCCGCTCGCCAAGATCCGCACGCCTTGCATCTTTCCGCGTTCCTCGATTGCGCTTGCGTAGCTCTCGCAAATGCTCGCGGAGAGCATATCGCCTGCGGGCGTCGCGGACACGAGCGCGGCAAGCCTGTCGAGCAGAGCACGGCTTGCGTCGTCCTCGACAAGGAAGATCACGCCGGGCTGCGTACAAAACTGCCCGACACCCAGGGTCATGGATGCGTGGAGCCCGGTTGCAATGAGTTCTGCGTTGCGCGCGAGTGTTTCCGGGAAGATGAAAAGCGGATTGATGCTGCCCATCTCGGCGAAAAATGGAATCGGCTCGTCGCGCTGTTGAGCCGCGCGCCACAGCGCCAGACCGCCTCGCTGCGAACCGGTAAACGCGCCGACCTTGATCAAGGGATGCTGAACAATGGCGAGTCCGGTCTCGTGTGTGCCATCGGTCAGCAGGGAAAACACGCCGTTAGGCAAGCCGCACTTGGCCGCGGCCTCGCCGATAACCTTGCCGATGAGCGCGGACGTTTCCGGGTGCGCGGGATGCGCCTTGACGATCACCGGGCAGCCGACGGCAAGCGCCGCCGCGGTGTCGCCGCCGGCGACGGAAAATGCGAGCGGAAAATTGCTTGCCGCAAATATGACGGCCGGACCCAGCGGACGCAGGCACGAGCGAACGTTCGGTTTCGGCGGATTCCTGCCGGCATCGGCCAGGTCGTTGCGCTCGCCCGTCCATGCGCCCTGCTCGGCAATGCCGGCAAACAGGCGCAACTGCATGCAGGTCCGTGCCCGCTCGTTCGCGACTCGGACGGCTGGCAATGCAGTCTCTCGATTGACGCACTCGATCAACGTGTCGCCGAGTTGCTCGATGCCGTCGGCAATCTCGCGAAGGAACTGCGCACGCTTGCTGCCCGGGCTGGTGGCGTATTGACGAAACGCGGCGGCTGCCGCATTCGCCGCGAGATTCACTTCTTCATTCATTGGCGGATGCCCCAGCAAAAAGGATCGTTTGGGTCGAGCCGCAGCGTGGCTTCTGCGGTGACATAGGCGCTGCCTGTGATGGACGGCGCAATTTCACCTTTGTCGCGATCGAGCCAGCGATAACGGCCGACGAAAGTGCTGCCGATGATGCTTTCCTGTACCCAGGCTTCGCCTTCCGCGAGCTTGCCGTCCGCCGCCAGGCAAGCAAGCTTCGCGCTCGTGCCGGTCCCGCAAGGAGATCGATCGTAAGCCTTGCCGGGGCACAGAACAAAGTTGCGACTGTGCGCCCCGAGCGAGGGCGTGAAGAGCTCGATGTGATCCACTTCGGGAAAGCCTTGCGCATTCACGGCTTGCCTTATTTGCCAACTGAGTTGGGTCAGATTCTCCACGTCGCCCGATTCGAGCGATTGGCGGCCATGCTCCTCGGTGAGGAAGAACCAGTTTCCGCCCCACGCAATATCGCCCTGCACAGAACCGACGCCGGGCACGTCGACCGCAACCGATGCTTTGCGGAAACTCGGCACATTGTCGATGGTGACTTCGCCGTCTTCGTGGAGTTCGGCGTGCACCGCGCCGACCGGCGTGTCGATTCGCAACGCACCCGGCTCCAATTCTCCCAAGTGCGCGAGCGAGGCGACGAGGCCGATCGTACCGTGACCGCACATACCGAGCAGCCCGACGTTGTTGAAGAAAATGACACCGAGGCGGCAATCCGCTCGTGATGGCTTGCATAAGAGCGCCCCGACCATCGCGTCGCTACCACGAGGTTCGTTGACGATCGCGGAGCGCCAAGGATCGAAATGCGTCAGGAACCGTTGCGCCCGGTCGGCAAGAGACCCATCGCCGAGATCAGGGCAGCCTGCAAGGACGAGCCGCGTAGGCTCGCCGCCGGTATGGGAATCAATGACACGGATCTCACGCATGCTTTTCGTCAGCCTGCCGGGGACGAGTGTCTCGTGCTTGTTCGACCATCCGGGTCACGGCGTCGCGACGCGTGCCGGCGAGAACGAGGCGCGGCGGGCGCACCCGCTCGGAGCCGCGACCCATGATTTGCTCGGCGAGCTTGATCGATTGCACGAGGTCGTGCTCGGAGTCCAGATGCAACAGCGGCATGAACCAGCGGTAGATGCGACGCGCGCGATCGAGATCGCCCGCCTGAATTGCGCTGTAGAACGCCAGCGACTCGCCGGGGAATGCATTCGTAAGACCGGAGACCCAACCCTTCGCGCCGAGCAAGAGGCCTTCGAAAGCGACGTCGTCGAGCCCGGCGAACAGCGTGAAGCGGTCACCGAAGGCATTGATCAGATCGGTGAATCGGCGTGAATCGGCAGCAGACTCCTTGAGCGCAACGATATTCTGCACATCGGCCAGGCGCGCGAGTGTTTCCAGATCGATATTCACGCGATAGGAAGGCGGGTTGTTGTAGAGCATGACCGGCAATGCCGTCGCCGTCGCCACCGCGCGGAAGTGGTATTCGAGCTCGCGTGGCGTCGGAACATAGACCATGCCCGGCAGCACCATGAATCCCGATGCGCCGATACGTTCGGCATCGCGCACGAAGGTCACGGCCGTTGCGGTGGTGAATTCCGAGACGCCGACGATCACGGGCACTCTAGCGCCGACCGCCTCGACGGCACCGGCGAGGACGTTTCGCTTTTCTTCGGCGCTCAGCGAATTGCCTTCGCCCACGGTGCCCATCAGCACGAGCCCGTGCACGCCATCGCGGACCAGTGCCGCCTGTACTCGTTGGGTCGCATCGAGATCGACCTGCAGTGCAGTATCGAACTGGGTCGTCGCCGCCGGAAAGACGCCGGACCACGTGCAAGACACGGGTTTGCTCATAGGTACTCCAGGGTAAGCAGCATATTGTTCATCGATAGTAGATCGTATACGATATACGAATGAAAGAGAAGATCGCGGTCGTCGGCGCCGGCGTGATCGGTTGCGCCATCGCTCATGCGCTGGCCAGGGAGGGGCGCGACATCCTATTGCTCGATCGAGCCGAGCCGGGTTTGGGCGGCGCGAGCTTCGGCAATGCCGGACATATCGCGGCCGAGCTGGTGCAGCCCCTGCCCTCGCGGCAGTTGCTGTTCGGATTCTGGCGGGAACTGTTTGCGCTCGACGGCCCGCTGGACATTCCTCTGCGGCGATTCGGCACGTTCGCGCCGTGGGCATGGCGCTTTGCCGGAGCTGCCTTTCGACGCGAAGCCAACACTCGTTTTCTCGCACCGCTGGTCAAATCGGCAACGCGTGAATTCGAGCATCTGTGCCACAAGCTCGGGCGCTCGGATCTGATGCGCCGCCACGGACATATCCAGGTGTGGTTCGGCAGGCACGCCGCCAAAAAATCCGCCGCGGAAGCTTCCGAAATGGATCGGCTCGACATCCCTACGATTCCCGCGTCACGTGGATTGCTCGAGTCGATTGCGGCCGCGGCCGGTGCGCAATTGATCGCGGGTCTCGAATTTCCCGACAGCGGACATGTGCTGGACCCGCTCGAGGTTGTCCGCGCGCTGACCCGCGGGGCAATGCAGTGCGGTGCTGAACTCGAACGTGCCGAGGTGCGGGCGCTGCGCCCGATGGGCGACCGGATCGCGCTGACGACGGAATCGGGAGATCGAATGTTCGATGCCGCCGTGGTGTGCGCGGGACCGTGGTCTGCCCCGTTGCTTGCTCCGTTCGGACTGCGTGCGCCGCTGGAAGCGGCACATGGATATCACGTCGAGCTTGCCGGACACCAGCCGCATGCCGATGCGCCGCTGATCTACATGGACCAAAAGGTGCTGGTCACGCCGATGGCGGGCCGTCTGCGCGCATCGAGCTACATGGAATTCTCCGGCCTGGAATCGCTTCCAGATCCGCGCAAACCCCGGCAACTGCGCCGCAAACTGAAGGATCTCGGGTATCGCTGTGAGAGCGAAGGTCCGAGCTGGCGCGGGGCGCGTCCGGTGTTGCCCGATTACCTGCCGGGGATCGGACGCGCGCCGGGATCGCATCGGCTGTTCTACGCCATCGGACACCAGCATCTCGGCCTTACCTTGGCGCCGGTGACTTCAGAGCTTGTCGCAGACCTGGTCGCTGGTCGCCAGCCGCGGCACGAGCTGGCCTCGTTCGACCTTCAGCGCTTCGGCAAACCGGCACGGAAAACCACATCGCCGTGAACAGCGACGCCCTGTTTCTCCTGTCGGCTCTGTCGGTACTGTCCATCTGGTACGCATGCCGCTGGTTTCTGCTGGAACGCAAGCGCGGGCAAACTCGCGGACGTCGTTTGCCGAGCGTCGGCGACGCGGCGATCGGGTTTGTTGCAAACTTCTTCGACACTCTCGGAATCGGCTCATTCGCGCCCACGACGGCCATCTTCAAGTTCCAGCGTCGGATTCCCGATGAAAACATTCCCGGTACGCTCAATGTCGGCCATGCGTTGCCGACGCTCGCCGAAGCGCTGATATTTATCGCGGCAGTCACCGTCGACCGGTGGACGCTGGTCGGCATGATCGCCGCAGCGGTACTCGGCGCGTGGCTTGGGGTCGGAGTTGTCTCGCGCTTGCCGCGCCGCTCGATCCAAGTCGGGATGGGAGTGGCGCTGCTCTTTGCCGCACTGCTGTTCCTCGCCAAGAATCTGAACTGGCTACCAGGCGGCGGCGATGCGCTGGGGCTTGACGGCATGCGTCTGGCGTTTGCCGTCGGTGTCAGTTTCGTCCTCGGAGCACTGATGATGCTCGGTGTCGGCTTGTACGCGCCATGCCTGATCCTGGTCAGCCTGCTCGGGATGAACCCATTGGCTGCATTTCCGATCATGATGGGCTCGTGCGCATTCCTGATGCCCGTGGGCGGTGCGCGCTTCGTGCAAACGGGGCGCTACGACCTGCGTGGCGCGCTCGGCCTGACCCTGGGCGGCATCCCCGGTGTGCTGGTCGCCGCATTCATCGTCAAATCGCTGCCGATCACCTGGCTTCGCTGGCTGGTGACGGTGGTAGCGACTTACGCAGCAGTACAAATGCTGTCTTCGGCAGTTCGCGATCGAGCCGCCGCGCGCGCCGACATTCAAACGACGGCTCGCTGATTCCCGCATCAGAGATGCCTGTGGCCAATCCGGCGAGCAGAGCCACCCCTCGTCGTCGAAAGAGCCGCGCTCGAGCGCCGTCAAGATCCCTCACCGCAGCGGCATTCGGTCCGCACCGCCGAGGCCAAGCGCCTATAGTGCGGCGAGTTTCAAGCCAATGTGACAGCGCTGCTCAACAGAACGCTACTCGGAATCAACAAGCGCAAGTGAACCTGCCACCGTTTCTGTGCGCTGTCCGCTCCGCGTCGTTTGCCGAAGCGGCAATGTGACGCGAAACGTCGAGCCGCGGTCGACTTCGCTGAGCACATCAATGCGCCCGCGATGCTTGTGCACGATGCCGTAAGAAAGTGACAGCCCGAGCCCGGTGCCGGCGCCCACGGGTTTGGTGGTGAAGAACGGATCAAAAATGCGCGGCAGATCCGCCTCGGCAATGCCGCAGCCGGTGTCGGCGACCTCGAACCAGACTTCTTCGCCGTCGTTGCCGGTGCGGAAGGTAATCGTGCCGCGCGCTCCGGGTTTCGTGCCGCAGGCGTAGGCGGCATTCATCGCCAGGTTCATGACCACCTGATTCAATTGCGACGGCAGGCACTCGATCTGCGGAATGTGGCCGTATTTCTTGCAGACCTCCGCGCGATGCCTGATCTCGGCGTCGACGATGTTGAGAGTCGAGTCGATACCTTGATGCAGATGGGCCAGTTGCCAGTCCTCGTTGGTCGCGTCGCGTGAAAAGTCGCGCAAATCCCGCACGATCTTCCGCACCCGGACGAGACCTTCGCTGGTTTCCTTCAGCAGGCTGGGAATATCCCTTCTGACGTTGTCGAGATCCAGGTCGCGGCGTATCCGGTCCAGCTTCGCGAGCACGGCATAGGACTCGATGGAGGCATGCGCATCTTCGTATGCGCGAATGACCTGCAACAGCGCTTCGACGTATGCCGTCAAGCTGCTCACGTTCGAGTATACAAACGCGACCGGATTGTTGATCTCGTGCGCGACACCGGCCGCAAGCTGGCCTACCGATGCCAGTTTCCCCGCCTGCACGAGCTGGCTTTCCAGGCGCTTGCGATCGTTGATTTCGGTCGTCAACGCGTCGTTGGCACGGCGCAGTTCCGCGGTTCGCTCGTGAATGATCGATTCGAGGTCGGCCGTCTTCAACGTCGCCAGCCGTGTCTGTTCCCATTTCGCCGTCAGGGTGCTGGCAAGTTGATGGGCTTCGATCGGATCGAACGGCTTCTTCAGCACGAGCAGGCGGTCGCCGACGTCCAGTCGCGCGAATACCTCGTCCCACGAGTAATCTGAATACGCCGTGCAGATCACGATCTGCAGCAGCGGGTCCTCCTGCCAGAGCCGTTCGATCGTCTCCACCCCGTCCCACCCGGGCGGCATGCGCATGTCGACGAACGCCAGCGCATACGGCCGGCCGGCCAGCAGCGAGGCGCGAACGCGATCGAGCGCTTCTTTTCCCTGGTAGGCCGAATCCATTTCGAATCCGGCAGTGGCTGCGCCGCTCGGCGCGCCGAACAGCAACGCCTCATCGTCGGCCAGTTGCGATGCCGCCGCAGTGACGGCGAGGATCTTGCGGAAATCCTCGTGGATCGCAGGCGTGTCGTCGACGACCAGGATGCGCCGGTTTTGCAGTTCGTTCATGGCGTTTGCTTCGGAGCAAGTATGGGAAGTTCGAGCGTGAACGCTGCGCCTTTGCCGACGCCGTCGCTGCGCGCCGTCAGCGTACCGCCCATCTGCTTGGCTGCCAGCGCGCAACTGTGCAAGCCGAAGCCGTGGCCGTTCTTGCGCGTGGTAAAACCGTGCGTAAACAAGCGTGGCATGTCTTCCGGCCGGATGCCTTCGCCGTTGTCCTCGATCTCGATGCGCAGCCGGTGGCTCTCGCCGAAGCCGACTTCCTGGACCCGCAAGGTCATTTGATGCGATGTCTCGGGGCCTCCGTACATCGCATGTTTGGCGTTGGAGATCAGATTCACGAGGACCTGCAATACCAGATGCTTGTCCAGCAGCATCACCGGGACCGCGGCGATTTCCCTGACCACGTTCACCTGATGCCTGGCCATCGAGTCGGCGCTCATGCTCAGGGCATCGTCGAGCAGGTCGCGTATCTGCGTTGCTTCCACGAGGCAGGAAGTGCCGGCGTAGGATTGTTGGGTGGCGATGATTTCCTTGATGTGATCGATGCTGTTTGTCAGCGAACCGAGTTCCGCAACGATGCTTTCGTGCTCCTCGTCGAGCGCGACAACCAGATTGTTAAGATAGACGAGCAGCAACTTGCCTTTCTCATCGTGCACCAGGAAGTCGCCGAGATCGGCCGCGCGCTCGTTCATCAGGGCAACCGCCTGGGCAAGGCGCTTGGACTTCGAGGCGCGCACGCTGCTGCTGACCACTCCGGCCGCGACGTTCACGCTGTTCAGCACATTGCCGACGTTGTGCAGCACGTTGTTGGCGACTTCGGCCATGCCCGCTTTGCGCGCGGTGGCGAACAATTCGCTTTGCGACTCGTGCAGCGCACGCGTGATCTGCTCGTTCTCGCGCAGCGCGGCTTCCAGACCCTCGGTTCGCTGCCGCACCTGATTGCCGAGCATGATCGTGGTCTGGAACAGGCTGAAGTCCGAACTCTGCCCATCGGTGCTGCGATCCGCCCGTTTCACCAGGGCTGCGATGATCTTTTTCTGCCGGGCGATCTCGGCGTGCAGATTCGCAACGCCGGCGTCGATCGTCGATGAGGCTTGCTCACCCATGGGATGCTTCCGCAACGGCGGCGCCGATCGCGATGCCGGTCAGAGTCTGGTTGATGTGAATGCCGCGGTACTGTTCGCCGTAGGTGCTGAAACCGATCGCGTTGTTGCTCTCGAACACGCCGGAGACCCGCTCGTTGATCCCGGTTTGACCGATCTCGACCTTGCGCAGGATGCAATCGTAGCCAATGACCAGCTTCGGCGGCCCAATTTCCGCACGGATTGCCGCGAACGACTGCTCCATGTTCGCGACCAGGTCTTCACCGCGCGCCAGCCGCAAGACCAGACCTTCGTCGATCGCGCAGAAAAACGTCAGGCCACCGTCGGCATTGGCCTTCTGGATCGAGCGCACGTAATTCGTGCCATCGATGAGCACTACGACCGGCGACGCGGCGAAGCGGGACGGGTCCAGCTCGTCGACGCCGACGCCGATCAGGCGCGCGTATTCTTCGGCAGCGGGCAACCCGTTGATCTCGCGGACGATGCGCTGCGCCGTATCGGCCTCGGTCACGACCATCGTTTTCTCGGTCGGGACGAAGTGCTGAATCTTGAATGCGCGGAACGGCAACGGCGTCTCGAACAGGATCATCGCCGCGCTGTCCGCATGGAAGCGTCCGCGAAGGTATATGTAGGTACCACCGAATCTCAAGCCGTCGGCTGCGGAACCGCCGATCAGCGGCACGCGATCCAGCATCGCCTGCAACGTTAGCGTTACCGGCTCTTCGCGCACCGACATGCCGTCGATCAGCAGCATTGCGAAGCTGTTGTGCGGTCCTGCGCCCGGCGCAAGACTCTGCAGCGTTTGCAATTGCGCCTGCACGAAGGCTTGGCCATCGGCGACGTCGAACCGTTGCAGGTGCTCGATATGGCCGACGATGGCGGTGAAATCGGCGGCGCCAAAACTCGCGCCGGTGATGCTGTGCTCGCGGTAGCCGGCCGGCCCGATTTCGCCGGCCGTCGTGCAGCCGACGACCTGGACACCGGCAAACAGGCGATCCATTTCCGCAGCGATCACGTCCAGCTCGTATTCGCTGGAACAGAA
>Ga0268264_10002901_pt1 | contig 14892 bp, 11 predicted proteins | sample KBSSwiS32_FD_190357 | JGI IMG/M metagenome (GOLD analysis project Ga0268264, IMG submission 190357) | Switchgrass rhizosphere microbial communities from Kellogg Biological Station, Michigan, USA - KBS Switchgrass S3-2 (SPAdes) (version 2) | ecosystem: Host-associated > Plants > Roots >...
GCAGTGCGTGCACTCCAACTCGTCCATCTCACCTACACCTTGATCGACCTCGGATCCGGCGTCAAAAAATTGGACGACCTGTAGCGACGCCTTTCGGAGTAGAACCGTCAGGCCGTGCTCACCGCGCTCCTGGCCCTTTCGCTCGCGGCGGCAACACCGCCCAAGCCGCCCCCCGCCAGCCTCGGATCTCCGAAGCAGGAGGATCCCGCCGCGCCCAAGAACTGCCCGGCGCCGCCGGCCGCGCCCCGCTGCCCCGACGCGGACACGGCGCTGGCGCGCGCGCTGGCCTGGGTGGCGGAACCGGCGCCGGAGGAGATCCGCGCCATCGCGGTGGAGGACCTGGGCCTCTTGGGCGACGCGCGGGTGCTCAACACGCTGGCGCTGCTCATCCTCGACCCCAGCCCCACCGTGCAGCTCGCCTCGGTGCGGGCGGTGCGGACGTACCCGGTGGCGCGCGCCGAGGAGATCCTCGCCAACGTGGTGCGCCACCCCTACCCCGGCGAACCGGTGAAGCTGCTGGCGCTGGAGTCGCTGGCCTTCCAGCGCACCCGGAGCGCCAAGGCGTTCCTGGAGCACGTCGCCGGCGGGACCCAGTTCACCCCGCGGCTGCAGGCGGCGGCCAAGGCCGCGCTCCAGCGGGGATGGTCCGTCGCCACCCCGGCCCCGACGCCGGCCCCGGCGCCCGCTCCACCGAAGGCCCCCGCGCCGTCCCCCGCCAAGCCCTAGACCCAGAACATGGCCGCTCCCGCTCCCACGAAGCCCCGCCCCATCCAGGGCGGCATCGCCTTTCTCGGCACCGGCAACATGGCCGAAGCGCTGATCAAGGGCCTGCTGCGCTCCGGCACCGCCGCGCCCGAGCAGATCACCGCCAGCTTCCGCCGCCCCGAGCGGATGGAGGAGTTCCAGAAGACGTACCCGGTGAAGGTGACCACCGACAACGCGGCCGCGGCGCGCGACGCGGACATCATCGTCCTCTCGGTGAAGCCGCAGGCCATGGGCAAGCTGCTCTCGCAGATCGCCCCCCAGGTGGACCACCGCAAGCTGGTCATCTCCATCGCCGCGGGCGTCCCCATCGCCGCGCTGGAGCGGAAGCTGGGCGCGGGCGCGCGCATCGTCCGGACCATGCCCAACACCCCGTCGCTGGTGGGGATGGGCGCCTGCGCGCTGGCGGCGGGCGAGCACGCCACCCCCGAGGACCTGGAGATCGCCGCCGGCATCTTCCAGGCGGTGGGCATCACCACCGTGGTGGAGGAGTCGCTGATGGACGCGGTGACCGGGCTGTCCGGCAGCGGCCCGGCGTACATCTTCCTGGTCATCGAGGCCCTCTCGGACGCGGGGGTGAAGGTCGGCCTGCCGCGCTACACGGCGGTGAAGCTGGCCGCGCAGACGGTGCTGGGGTCCGCGCACTTGCTGATCGAGACCAACGCCCACCCCGGCCACCTCAAGGACCAGGTGACCTCGCCGGGCGGGACGGCGATCGCCGGGCTGGCCACGCTGGAGGCGGGCGGGCTGCGCACGTGCCTGATCAACGCGGTGGAGGCGGCCACCCGCCGCGCGAAGGAGCTGGGGGACCAGTTCCTGGAGAAGAGCTGAGCAGGCGCCTAGACTGCAGGGACGCATGAAGATCACGCCCCTGGACATCCGCCAGAAGCGCTTCGAGACCGCCTTCCGCGGCTTCTCGGTGCGCGAGGTGGAGGCGTTCCTCGAGCTGCTCGCCGGCGAGTTCGAGGAGGTGGTGAAGGAGAACATCGCGCTCAAGGACTCCTCCAAGCGCCTGCAGCTGGAGCTGGACCAGCACAAGGAGCGCGAGCGCACGCTGCAGGAGACCATGGTCACCGCGCAGCGGATCAGCGAGGACCTGCGGCAGGCCGCCAAGAAGGAGGCGGACATCATCCTCGCGGACGCCGAGCACCAGGCGGAGAAGATCGTCCAGGACGCGCACCAGAAGCTGGTGCAGGTGGTGGCGGACATCAACGAGCTCAAGCGCCAGCGCCTCCAGTTCGAGTCGCAGGTGCGCTCCGTCGTGGACGCGCACGTGAAGCTGCTGGAGGCGTTCTCCGCCTCCACCGACGCCGAGCGCGACGACAACCTCAGCTTCCTCACCCGGAAGGCGCAGGGGAACGAGTAGCGCCGCCGTGCCCCCGCCCTGGCTCTCCGCCGTCGAAGGCGGCGTGCGCCTCCAGGTCCTGGTGCAGCCGCGCGCGTCGCGCAGCCGCGTCCTCGGCGAGCACGGCGGGGCCCTGAAGATCGCCCTCGCCGCGCCACCGGTGGACGGGGCCGCCAACGAGGCGCTCGTGGAGCTGCTGGCGGACCTCCTGGGTGTACCCCGGCGCCAGGTGTCGCTGGTGTCGGGCCAGGCCTCCCGGCGGAAGACCCTCCAGGTCACCGGGGTGGATGCGGCCAGGGCGGAGGCCGTTATCAAATAGGCCCGCGTGCTCGCCACCTCCCTCCTCCTCGCCGTGCTGGCGGCCGCCCCGGCGACCGGGGAGCTGAAGGCGGGGGACGTGACCGTCCAGTTCACCGAGCGCGCCGCCGGCGCCGCACCCTCCGCCCTGAAGCTGGTGCAGGCCGAGAAGGCCGGCGTGCAGTCGCAGCTGGAGCGGGTGCTGGGACAGCGCTGGCCCAGGCCAATCGCCGTCCGCCTGGGCTCCGGGCGCGCCGAGCTGGAGGGGCTGGCGGAGACCTGGGGCAAGCCGCCGCGGTGGTCGGTGGCGCTGGCGTACCCGGAGCGGGACACGATGCTGCTGGACGCGCTCCAGCTCACCACGCCGCAGGGCCCCACCACCGTCCGGCACGAGCTGGTGCACCTGGCGCTGGGCCAGCTGGGGAGCTTCCCGCGCTGGTTCCACGAGGGCTTCGCGGACCTGCTCTCCGGCGAGGCGTTCAACGTGACCTACTACGCGGCGATGTACCGGGGCGTGCACACCGGCGCGCTCCCCCACTTCGCCAACCTGGCCGAGGCGTGGCCCGAGCACCGGGACGAGGCGGAGCTGGCCTACGCCCAGAGCATCTCCTTCGCCTCCTTCCTCGCCGACCGCCACGGGGCGCCCGCCTTCGACGAGCTGTTCCAGCGCGTGCGCCAGGGCGAACCGTTCGAGGCCGCCTTCGCCAAGGCCTTCCACGCCACCGTCGACTTCGAGGAGGGCGCGTGGCGCAAGACGCTGGAGCGGCGCTACGGGACCATCCCGTTGGCGACGGCGATCTCCCTGCTCTGGTCCTGCACGGCCTTGCTGTGCGTGCTGGCGTTCTTCAGGAGACGGTCGGAGAAGGAGAAGAACCTCCGGCGGATGGACGAGGAGGCGGCGCTGGAGGCCTTGCTGCTCACCGCCTCCGAGCCCGCCGAGCCCGAGCCCCCGGAGAGCGAGCAGCCGCCCGAGCCGCCCGTCGTGCATTGAGCTTTTCAGGAACGGTTACCGGGCAGTGGCGATCTGTTCGTCGCCGACCTCCGAACCCGCGGATCTGACGTGCCCGCGCGCCCCGTGCGCCTGGCCCCGTGCTTGCTCTACGGGAGGGCCACGGACTCTTCAGGGGAGCGGCGATGGCGGTGCAAACGAGTCGACATTCAGGATCCATAGCGAGGGTCTTCGCGCAGCAGCCGGACCGCGTGGCGGCGGCGTGGCGGCGGCTCCGCTATGCGGCGGTGCCCGACGGGCTGCAGCGGAACAACCTGCTGGACGACGTGGCGGAGCCGTTCGTCCGGGAGATCGGCGCGGCGCTGGAGGGCGCGCCGGGCTCTCCGTGGGGCCGGACCCAGGCGGTGCTGCGCATCTCCCGCGCGCGCGGGGCGGTGGCGCTGTGGGAAGAGCTGACCGCGCTGCAGCGGTGCCTGCTGGACGCCTGCGACGCGCTGGGCGGCAGCGACCTGGAGCGGCAGCTGATCATGGTGGCGGTGGAGGAGGCGGTGGGGTCCGCCCACGCGCACTACCGCCACCTGTTCGAGGGCGCCCCGCCGCCGGGGCTGGTGTTCGGCGGCCTGGTGGTGGAGCAGTACGAGCACCTGCCGAGGATCGCCGTCTCCCCGGCGACCACGGCCATCCACTGAGCGTGGGGCTTCAGCTCGGCGTGCCGGCGGGGACGCGGACCTCGAAGGTGGTCCCCTCCCCGCGCGCGGTCTTGTAGGTGACGCTGCCGCCGTGCTCCTCGGCGATCTTCTTCACGATCGCCAGGCCCAGGCCGGTGCCCTGCTTCTTCCCGGCGGTGACGAAGGACTGGAAGAGCCGGGCCTCGATCTCCGGCGGGATGCCGGGCCCGTCGTCGGTGAAGCGCATCACCAGGTGGTCCGCCTCGCGGTCCACCTGCATGGTGAAGGTGCCGCCGCCCGGCATCGCCTGAACCGCGTTGCGGGCGATGTTGTAGACGACGCGCTTCATCTTGTTCTCGTCCACCCGCACCGCGCCGGTGTAGTTGGGCAGGACCTTCAGCTCCACGCCGGTCTTCTCGAAGTCCTTGCTCAGGAACTCCTGCACCTCCTTGATGAAGCTCTGGAGGTAGACCTTGCGCAGGAGGATCTCGCGCTCGCCGCGGGCGAAGGCCAGGGTCTCGCGGGTCATGGAGTTGATGTGCTCCACCTGCTTCTCGATCACCTGGGCGATGGAGGCGCGCTCGGAGGGCTTGTCCTCCCCGGTCAGCAGCTGCGCGTAGCCGGAGATCACCGTCATCGGCGTGCGCAGGTCGTGGAGCATGCCGGACAGCGTCTGGCCAATGGCCTCCAGCCGGCCCTTGCGCTCGCCCGCCTCGCGCGCGGCGCGGAGCAGGATGGCGCGGCCGGTCTGCCCGGCCAGGAGCGCCGCCATCCGTTCGTCCTGGGCGGTGAACCCGTCCGGCTTGTTGAGCAGCTCCAGCGCGCCCAGGTTCCGCTTCTCGCCCGGGATGGGCACCGCCAGCAGCGCCTTGACGGTGATCCCCAGCTTGTCGGCGATGGACGCCTCGTGCACGTCGCTCCGCGACGCGTCCGGCAGGTTCACCGTCTGGCCGGTCTCCGCCACCTTCCCGGCCACGCCCTGGCCGGAGGGCAGCGACATCGACACCAGCGCCTCGCTCCTCTCCCCGCGCACCGCCTTGAAGAAGAGCGCGTTCTGCTCCTCCTCCAGCAGCAGGACGGACCCGGCCTGCGCGCCGATCACCTCCACGCCCTTGCGCAGGATGGTGTCCAGAAGCTCCGCCTGGTCCAGCGAGGAGGACACCGCCTGCTCCACCTCGTACAGCAGCGACAGCTCCGCCTGGGCCTTGCGCAGCTCGTCGTTCTGGGTGCGCAGCGACTCCAGGAGGAAGACGTTGTCCAGCACCGCGGCGATCTGCGCGGCCACCGTCTCCACCAGGGAGACGTCCTCGGGGGAGAAGGCGTTGATCTTCCGGTCCAGCACCTCCACCACGCCCAGCATCCGGCCGCTCACGTGCTGCAGCGGCGCGGCGATGACGGACCGGGTCTTGAAGCCGGAGAGCCGGTCCACCTCCGGGTTGAAGCGCGCGTCGTCGTAGGCGTCGGCCAGGACCAGCGTCTTGCCGTCCTTCATCACCGACCCGACCAGGCCGCTGCCGGCGGGGACGCGGATCTCCTTGAGGCTGGAGCCCTTGAGCACCCGGCTCCACAATTCGTCCTTGGCCTGGTCGAACATGAACAGCGTGGAGGCCTCCGCCGCCAGGAGCGCGGTGAGCCGGTCCATGACCGTCCGGAGCAGGTCGTCCACGTCGCGGGCGGAGGACACGGACGTGCCCATCTCCAGCACCGCCTGGAAGCGCTCCGCTTGCCGGGAGACGGCGTGCTCCAGCTCCGCCAGCTTGACGTTGAGGCCGCCCAACAGGCCGGACGAGGAGTCCCGCGCCGACTTGACCGCGTTGCGCTCCCCTGAGGGGCGATCACCCGTCATTCAGGGCCGCACGATAGCGTCTTTTCAGTGCGCGTCCGCCCACGAACGCCCCTGGCCGACGTCCACCTTCAGCGGAACGCGCAGGGTCGCGACCTGGGACATCAGCCCCTGTACCAGGGCGGACACCTCGCCTGCCTCCCCCTCGGGCGCCTCGAGGAGGAGCTCGTCGTGGACCTGGAGCAGCATGGCGGCCCTGGGGAAGCGGGCCGCCAGCTCGGCGTCCACCTTGAGCATGGCGCGCTTGATCAGGTCCGCGGCCGTGCCCTGGATGGGCATGTTGATGGCGGCGCGCTCGGCCGCCTGGGCCACGTTCCGGTTCCGGGAGGCCAGGTCCGGCATGTAGCGGCGCCGGCCGAAGAGCGTCTCCACGTACCCCTTCTGGTGGGCGAAGGTCAGCGTCTCGTCCAGCCAGCGCTTGATGCCCGCGTAGCGCGCGAAGTAGCGCTCGATGACGGACCGCGCCTCCTCCACCGGGATGTCCAGGCGGGTGGACAGGCCGTGCGCCGACAGCCCGTAGGAGATGGCGTAGTTCACCATCTTGGCGGTGCGCCGCATGGTGTCCGTCACCTCGCCCTGCGGCACCCCGAACACCTCGGAGGCGGTGCGGGTGTGGACGTCCTCGTCCTTGGAGAACGCCTCCACCAGGGCCGGGTCCTGGGCCACGTGGGCCAGGATGCGCAGCTCGATCTGGCTGTAGTCGGCGGAGATCAGCACCGACCCGTCGTCCGCCACGAAGGCGCGGCGGATCTCCTTGCCCAGGTCCGTCCGGATGGGGATGTTCTGCAGGTTGGGGTCGGTGGAGGAGAGCCGGCCGGTGGCGGCCGCCGCCTGGTGGAAGGTGGTGTGCAGCCGCCCGTCGTGGGCCACCAGCTCCGGCAGCGTGTCCAGGTAGGTGCTCTTGAGCTTGGAGAGCATCCGGTACTCGATCACCGCCCTGGGCAGCGGGTGCTGCTGGGCCAGCTTCTCCAGCACCTCGTGGTCGGTGGAGGGGCCGGTCTTCCCGCGCTTGAGCACCGGCAGCTTCAGCTCGTCGTAGAGCACCGTGGCCAGCTGCTGGTTGGAGCCGACCATGAGCTCGTGGCCCGCGTGCCGGAAGATCTCCTTGAGCTGGACCTGGCACTGCGCCTCCACCGTCTCGTTGATCCGCCGCAGCGCGTCCCGGTCCAGCCGCACCCCGCGCCGCTCCATCCGGGCCAGCACCGGCAACAGCGGCACCTCCAGCTCGCGCGCCAGCGTCCCCAGCTGCACCCGGTCCAGCTCCGGCCCCAGCTCGATGGCCAGCCGCCGGGCCGCCTCCGCCCAGCTTCCGTAGATGGGCGCCACCTCCTCCACCGACAGGTCGGGCAGCGGCGCGCCGCGCTTGCCCTGCGCGGAGGACGGCAGCGCGGGCAGCTCCAGGCGGAGCCTTTCGCGCGCCAGGTCCTGCAGCGCGTGCTCCTTCCGGGACGGGTTGAGCAGGTACGAGACCAGCTCCACGTCCTCCTCCGCGCGCTCCAGCTCCAGGCCCAGCGAGGAGAGCAGGAGCGAGAGCGACTTCAGCCCGTGCCCCACCTTCCGGATCTCCTTCGACCTCAGGACCGGGCCCAGCTTGTCCTTGAACAGGGCCAGGGGGAGCTGGGCGCCCACGAAGAGCGCCGAGTGCTGGAGCGGCAGGTAGAACGTCCGCCCGCTCCTGGTCGCCACCCCCAGGCCGACCAGCGGCGCCGCGTACGGCAGCCCCTCGTAGGCCGGGTACAGGCTCACCTCGCCGCCCTGCTGGACCAGGGCCACCAGCTCGTCCAGCCCGGCGGCGTCCAGCACCACCGTGGTCTTCTCCGGCAGCGGGGTGGGCGCCGGGGCGGGCATCTCCTGCAGGAGCTTGAAGAACTCCAGCTCCGAGAAGAGGTCGCGCGCCTGGGCGTCGCGGATGGGCCGGCGCTTCAGGTCCGCGATCTTCACCTCCAGCGGCAGGTCGGTCTTGAACTGCACCAGCTGCCGCGCCCTGAGCACCTGCTCCTTGTGCGCGACCAGCGCCTCCCGGACCTTGGGCTTCTTCACCTCCTCGAGGCGGGCGTAGAGCTGCTCCAGGTCGCCGAACTGGTTGATCAGGTCGGAGGCGGTCTTGGGGCCGATGCCGGGGACGCCGGGGATGTTGTCGATCGAGTCGCCGATCAGCGACTGGTAGTCGCGCATCTGGCCGGGGACGATGTTCAGCCGCTCCTTCACGTCCTGGGGCCGGGTGTGCTTCTCGTGCATCGGGTCGTACAGCTCCACGTCGCCGTCGACGATCTGGATGAAGTCCTTGTCGCCGGTGACCACCAGGACCTTGAAGCCCTCCGCCTTGGCCCTCAGCGCCAGCGTGCCGATGACGTCGTCCGCCTCCCAGCCGGACAGCTCCAGCACCGGGATGTCCAGCGCCTCCACCACCTTGCGGATCAGCGCGAACTGCGGCACCAGGTCCGGCGGCGGGCCCTCGCGGTTGGCCTTGTAGGTGGGGTCGATGGCCTGGCGCGAGGCGCGGCTCTCCTTGTCGAAGGCGAGCGCGATGTGGCTGGGGTTCAGCTCCCGCAGCGCCATCAGCACCATGCGGGTGAAGCCGTAGACCGCGTTGGTGGCCACCCCGCGGGACGTCGAGAGGTGCGGGAGCGCGTGGTAGGCGCGGAAGATGAAGTTGGACGCGTCGATCAGCGTGAGGACCGGGCGCTCGCCCGGCGCCACCTCCACCGGGGTGGGCGGCTTGAACGACAGCGCGAGGATGCTCTGCTGCTGGGACTTCTGAGCCATGGGCCACCAGGTATCACGGGCCGGTGGCCGGCGCCTGGCAACCCCACTCCTTCCGCTTCTCCTCGACCTTCTGGCGGATGTCGTCGCCCTCGATGGCGAGGGTCATCACGGCGTCCAGGTCCGCGCAGCTCCTGGACGCGGCGAGCATCTTCCCCGCCTCGATGGAGCACTGCAGCCCCACCGCGCGGTTGAGCTCCACGTTCCCCTTGGTGAACTCGAAGCCCATCCGCCAGTACTTGCACGCCGTCTTGCGGTCGTTGCGCGTCCCCATGAAGGTGCGGCCGGCCTGGAGCGTCGCCTCGGCGATGTCGCGGAGCATCGCCTCCCGCCACCAGGACGGGTAGTCCTGGATGCCGTCGCCCATCAGCTTCTTGTCGGTGGTCAGCGCCTCGCGGAACCGCTCCGCCGCCTTGTCCACCTCGCCGCCCTGGATGAACGTCTGGCCCGTCTTGTAGAGCGACGCCACCGCGTTCATGTCCAGCATCAGGTCCTCGGCCTGGGCGTGCAGCTCGGAGCGCTTGAGGTCCTGGCGGATCTTCTGCAGCTGCTGCACCGCGGGCTCGTTCTTCCCCCACCAGTAGTCCATCACGATGGAGGCGAGGGTCCGGTCCGGGTACTTCTTGGCCACCAGGCGGGCGACGGCCTTGTCGGGCTTCTCGTCCTTGGGGCCCATGACCAGGATCTCCATCCGCTCGCACTTGAAGGCCCCCAGCGTGGGGTCGACCTTCTCGCGCACTTCGTAGACCTTCTGCACCGCCGGGTTGGGCGACATCCACTCGCGGTCGCCCAGCTTCCCCCTCTTCGGCAGCGAGGTGCGGACGGCGAAGCCGGGCGGCGGCGTCACGTCGTCCTTGTCCAGCTCCTGGCAGGCCAGCTTCAGCCAGCCCTCGCACCGCGGGAGCGCCGTCTTGTAGTCGCGCTGCTTGACGTAGAGCTGGCAGTCGTCCCAGGTCTTCTTGAGCGCCTTGTTGAGCGCGTCGGCGATCTTCGACTTCACCTTGGTGTAGTAGTAGCTCTCCTTGGGGATGGCGCCGTACTCGGTCAGCGCCTCCTCCTCGTGCAGCCGCAGGGTGAGGTTGTCCGCCTTCTCGAAGTGGCCCTTGGCCTCCTGCTCCGCCTTGATCCGCCGGAGCAGCGCGGTGGCCTCGTCCTGGATGGGCTCCACCTCCAGGACCTTGTTGCACGCCGTCGCGCCCTTGGCCCAGTCCGGCTCGCCGTGCTCCGGGTTGATGTACGAGCGGCAGGCGGCGAGCAGCTCCTGGACGGCGGCGCTGTTGTCCACCGGCTTGATGATGGGCTGCTTGGGCGCCAGCCCCAGCAGCTCCTTGAGGGTGGTCGCCAGGCCCGGCGGGCCCGCGGGGGCTCCGGGAGCGCCCGGCTTGGTGAGCAGCTTGGCCGCCGCCGCGCCCGCCAGGATCATCACCGTCAGCGCCGCCACCACCACCACGCCTCGCCGCCGTGGGCGCCCGGCGCTGGACCCGTCCAGCGAGTCCTCCGCGTCGTACTCGTAGGACAGCTCCACCACGCCGAACTGGATGACGTCCCCGTGCTGCAGGGTGATGGTGCCCTCCACCGGCATCCCGTTCACCGCGGTGCCGTTGGCGCTGTTGAGGTCCTTGAGGCGGACGCCGCGCGGGGTGAGCTCCAGCTCCGCGTGGCGGCGGCTCACCGAGTCGTCGTCCAGCTGCACGTCCACGCCGGGCAGGCGGCCGACGACGATCTTCCCGGCGACCAGCCAGCGCTTGTTCTTCCACAGCCCGGAGGTGCCCAAAAGCGACGGGCCCTCGGGGAGATCGCGCACCACCCGCGGGCCGGCGGGCGCGCGCGCCGGCCGGGGCCCCGGCGCCCGGGGCGCCCGCTGCTCCGCGATGGGGGCGCCGCTCCCCACGCGCTTGGGCAGGGCGCGCGTGGAGGGCGCCGGCCCGTCGCCCAGCGCCACCCGGCCGCCGGTGCGCGGGCGCTTGATGATCGACAGGCCCGGGCCGCCGCCGGCCTTCACCCGCAGCTCGTAGTCGCCCACCTGCACCACCTTGCCGGGCGGGACGATGGTGGGCGCGCCGATGCGCTGGCCCTCGATGTACGTGCCGTTGGCGGAGCCGGTGTCCTCGATGACGACGGACTCCCCCTTCACCGTCATCTTGGCGTGCTGCCGGGAGACGCCGCCTTCGGCCAGGACCAGGTCGCACCCCTCCGCCCGGCCGATGGACATGTCCCCGGCCAGGGTGACCTCGCGCTCCTTTCCATCTGGGCTGCGGACGACCACGGTCGGCATGGGGGTCTTGGACCTACTCCTCCCGGAAGATGCCCATGTTCACCGGGATACCCCGGCGCTGGAGCTCATCATAGAACCGCGGCACGAAGCCGGAGGCCACGAAGCGGCCCCGGATCCGCCCGTCGTCCGTGAAGCCCTCCTGCTTGAAGTAGAAGATGTCCTGGAGGGTGACGATGTCCACCTCCATCCCGGACAGCTCGGTGATGAAGCTCACCTTCCGGGTGCCGTCCGAGAACCGCATCTGCTGGACGATCATTTGCACCGCGGAGGCGATCTGCTCGCGGATGGCCTTGATGGGCAGGTCCATCCCCGCCATCAGCACCATGGTCTCCAGCCGGGCGATGGCGTCGCGCGGGGTGTTGGCGTGGAGCGTGGTGAGCGACCCGTCGTGACCGGTGTTCATGGCCTGGAGCATGTCCAGCGTCTCGCCGCTTCGACATTCGCCGACCACGATCCGGTCCGGCCGCATGCGCAGGCAGTTCTTCACCAGGTCCCGGATGGTGATGGCGCCCTTCCCCTCCAGGTTGGGCGGCCGGGCCTCCAGGGAGACCCAGTGGTCCTGCGGCAGCTGGAGCTCCGCCGCGTCCTCCACGGTGATGATCCGCTCCCCGTCCGGGATGAAGGAGCTGATGATGTTCAAGGTGGTGGTCTTCCCGGAGCCGGTGCCGCCGGAGATGATGATGTTCCGGCGCGACTTGACGCAGACCTCCAGGAACTCCGCCATCTGGGCGGTGATGGTCTTGTAGCGGACCAGGTCGTCGATCTTCAGCGTGTCGCGCTTGAACTTGCGGATGGTGATGCACGGCCCCTTGAGCGCCAGGGGCGGGATGATGGCGTTGACGCGGCTGCCGTCCTTCAACCGCGCGTCCACCAGCGGCGAGGACTCGTCGATGCGGCGGCCCACCGGGGCCACGATGCGCTCGATGACGCCCAGCACCGCGGAGTTGGAGGAGAAGATCTTGTCGGAGAGGGTGAGCTTGCCCTTGCGCTCGATGTAGATCTGGTTGGCGTGGTTCACCATGATCTCGGTGACCTCGTCGTTGGCGATGAACGCCTCCAGCGGCCCCAGGCCCAGGGCCTCGTTGAGCACGTCGGTGAGCAGCTCCTCCCGGTCCACGTCCTCCGGCAGCTCGGAGTCCGCGTCCATCTGCTCGATGATGTCCCGGATCGCCTTCTCCGTCCGGCGCCACAGCTCCTCGTCCCCCAGCCGGTCCATGTCCATCCGGCGGAGGTCCAGGTACTCGATCAGCCGGTCGTGGATGTCCTTCTGCAGCTTGGCGTAGCGCTCCACCCGCGGGTCGACGCGGCGGCGGTTGCGCTCCAGCGCCTTCTGCATGGAGGCGGGCATCCGCCCCTGCGGGGACTTGGTGCCGGTGACGGCCGGCTCGAAGCGCTCGCGCGAGCGCGAGGGGCGGCGCTCCACCTCGTCCTCGTCCTCTTCCCCGGCCGGCTCCTCCTCCTCGCCGGCCTCCTCCTCGTAGCCCTCCTCGTCCCCGTGCTCCGGGGCCTCGTCCTCGTACGGCTCCTCCTCGCCGTCCCCGCCGCCACCCTGGTAGTCCTCCTCGTCCGGAGGCTCCATCTCGCGGGTGGGCGAGTGCTTGCCCTGCGGCGGCGCGCGGGTCACCTCCGGGCCGTCGTCCACCGGGTGGAGCTTGGGCGGCGGCGCCTTGGTGCTGGCCGGCGCCTGCCAGGGCTGGACGCGGATCACGTAGTCGCCGATGGCGATCTCGTCCGACGGCCGCACCACCTGCTTGACCGCGATGCGCTTCTTGTTGACGAAGGTGCCGTTGGTGGACTTCAGGTCCTCGATGACGATCTTCCCCTCGTGGGCCACCAGCCGCGAGTGGTACTTGGACACGTTCCCCTTGGAGAGGACGAGGTCGTTCCCCTCCAGGCGGCCGATGGTCACCTGGGCCTTCTCGAACTGGATCTGCTGGCTGGAGCCGCCCTTCTCGGCGATCGTGACCAGAAACATGGGGCGGATGCTAGCGCGTCAGTCGAAGATCCCGAAGTTGACCTCGCCCCGCGCCTGCTTGTACCGGTTCTTCACGTCGTCGATGATCTGGCGGATCTTGTCCGAGTCCGGGTTGACGATGCGCGGCGTGACGAAGATCACCAATTCACGCTTGGTCTGGTCGAACCCGCGCTGCTTGAACAGCTCGCCCACGATGGGGATGCTGCCGATGCCCGGCAGCTTGCTCACCGACTTCTGCTCGTCGTGGCTGAACACCCCGGACAGCACGATGGTCTCCCCGTGCCGGACGGTGACGTTGGTGATCACCTTGCGGGTGCGGAAGCCGGGCACCGCGGTGGAGCCGCCGAAGGACACCGCCACGGACGTGTCCAGCTCCGAGGCCTCGGCGTCGATCTCGGTCTGGATGTTGCCGTTGCGGTCCGCGGTGGGGCGGATCCGCATGATGATGCCGTAGGGCTTGTACTCCACCGTGAACTGGTTGTTGGTGATGAGCGGGATGGGCACCTCGCCGCCGGCGATGAACTCCGCCTTCTCCCCCGACGCGCAGACCAGCTTGGGCTGGGCGAGCAGCCGGCCGTAGCCGTCGTTGGACTGGAAGCCGACGGCGTACTCCGCCCCGGAGCTGCCCGCCCCCTTGGTGGTGGCCTCCAGGAAGTTGCCGGGGAACAGGTCGCGCGAGAAGTTGGTGACGACGGAGAGCGACCCGTTGATGTCGGTGGGGTACTTGATGCCGTAGCGGTCGCGCGAGTTGCGGCGGATCTCCACGAACTGCACCTCGGAGAGGATCATCCGCTTGATCCCCACCACCAGCAGGTTCTCCACCTTCTCGCCGAAGGCCTTGGTGATCAGCTCCGCCTTCTGCAGGTCCTGCTGGCTCTCCACGGACCCCTCCAGGAAGACGGTGGAGCCCACCACGTTGGCCTGGACGTTCCGCAGGCCCGCCTTCTGGAACTGGGCGTTGAGGTTCTGCGCCACCAGCTTCTTGGCGTTGGGGGCGATCTTCACGAACGACTTCACGTTCGGGTACAGCCCCACCACCTGGTCGATGCGCTCCGCGTCCTGCGCGGTGTAGGCCTGGCCGTCGAGGAAGATCCGGTCCCCCACCATCCGGATGTTCACGCCTTCGATCTCACCCAGCAGGCGCCGCATCTCCCCGGCCACCTCGTTGGGGTCCTGCTTGCGGACGGAGACCGTGTAGGTCACGCGCTGGCCGTTGCTCTTCCAGACGATGACCGAGGTGCGGCCCTCGCCGGCGCCGATGACCAGCAGCTGGCCGCCCACGCTGCGCACGTCCGCCACCGACGGGTCCGCCACCGCGATGCGGGAGACGCCGGAGACGCTGAGCACGCGCTGGCTGCCCACGCCGAGGCTGATGGTCTCCTCCGCCCGCGCGCTCCTGGCGACGAGGAACGCCAGCAAGACGGCGGTAGAGAGGGCGCGAATGACGGCTGGGAGACGCTCCATTGCCCGATCTGACCAGGGCGAACGGAGAGGTCAACTCCTGAGCTACCGCATCACCAGCTTAATCTTCTCGCTGCAGATGTAGTATTCGTCGCCGTCCTCGACCTTGCGGCGCTTGATGCGCTGCTTGTTGAACCAGGTCCCGTTCGACGAACCGAGGTCTTCGATGTAGTACTCGGACCCGTCGCGCAGGATGACGGCGTGCTCGCGGGAGACCTTCCCGGAGTTGATCACGAAGTCGCAGTGCTTGCCGCGGCCGATCACGAAGCGGTCCTTGGTGATCTTGTCCATCTCGCCGCCCTCGGCCATGAGGTAGAGGCTGGCGCCCTCTTCCGACGAGGCGGGCTCCTCCCCCGCGTCGCCGCCGCCCACGTCGTCCACCTCGGGGACCGAGCTGTCCGCGGGCTCCTCGTCGTCGCCGCGGTTCTCGTTCTTCCCCTTGATCAGCCGCTCCAGCTCCGCCGCGGTCTCCAGCACGCGTTCGGCGACCTCGCGGCGCACCGGGTCGTCCTCCAGCTTCGAGGACGCGCGCGAGTCGTCGCGCTTGCCGCCGG
>Ga0268264_10002902_pt1 | contig 14890 bp, 18 predicted proteins | sample KBSSwiS32_FD_190357 | JGI IMG/M metagenome (GOLD analysis project Ga0268264, IMG submission 190357) | Switchgrass rhizosphere microbial communities from Kellogg Biological Station, Michigan, USA - KBS Switchgrass S3-2 (SPAdes) (version 2) | ecosystem: Host-associated > Plants > Roots >...
CATCGCTTCTTCGCACAATTGCGGCCGCATCCAGTCGTCGCCGGCCGTCGCCGTATAGCCTTCGTTGAAGACCAGGTAGATGACTTCGAGCACCGAGGCCAGGCGCTCGTCGAGTTCGGCGCCGCGTGGCACCTCGAACGGCACCTGCGCGTCGGCCAGCGTGCGCTTGGCGCGCACGATGCGCTGGGCGATGGTCGGCTCGGGCACGAGGAACGCGCGCGCGATCTCGTCGGTGGTCAGGCCGCCGAGCATGCGCAGGGTCAGCGCTACGCGCGCCTCGGTCGACAGCACCGGATGGCAGGCCGTGAAGATCAGCCGCAGCAGGTCGTCGCCGATCGGATCATCGAGCGCTTCGGCCGCGGCCACGGTCGCGTCTTCCTGCACGGATTCGAGCTCGTGCGCGATGCCCACATGCTTGCGTTCGATCAGATCCTCGCGCCGCAGCCGGTCGATCGCGCGGCGCTTTGCCGTCGTCATCAACCAGGCGGCCGGGTTGTCGGGGACGCCGGATTGCGGCCATTGCTCCATCGCCGCGACCAGCGCGTCCTGGGCCAGTTCTTCCGCCGTGCCGACGTCGCGGACCATGCGCGCGAGCCCGGCGATCAGCCGGCCGGACTCGATGCGCCAGACCGCGGTTATCGTGCGATGGATATCGGATGCCGTCATGGCGGCCGATCAGACCATCTTCACCCCGGTCGTGCAAGTCAGCCGCCCGGTCGCGCACGCCTGAGCTCCGCTCAGGACGCTTTTTCGCAATTGACCATCCACGGCACGCCGAACCGGTCCACGGCAATGCCGTAACGATGCGCCCAGAACGTCTGCTGCAGCGGCATCTCGACCTTGCCGCCGTCGGCCAGCGCGTTGAACACGCGCTCGGCCTTGTCCGCATCGGTGAGGTTGATCACGACATACGCGCATTTGATCGGCTGATATTCGCCATCCGCCGTGCAGTCGGTGCCCATCAGCGCGCAACCATCGACCTCGTAGCGCGCGTGCATGATCTTGTCGTGCGCCTGCGCCGGCGTGCGAGAGGCCATCGGCCCGTCGCCGAATTTCATCAGCGCGACGATCTTGCCGCCGAGATGCGTCGCGTAGTGGTTGAAGGCGGCTTCGCAGTCGCCGTTGAAGTTGAGATACGTATTGAGTTGCATCGGTTTCTCCGTGGATTCGCGCAGGCTGGCGGCGCTTACGCGTGGCCTTCGGGGCCTTCCATGATCTGGTAGGTGATGCATTCGCCGTCGCCGGCAACCTGCAGGAAGTCGCGCGCACCCTCGATCGCCGCTTCACGCGACGGGTATTCGAGCATGGCGAATCCGCCGAGCAGTTCCTTCGACTCGGCATATGGCCCGTCGATCACGCTGGTCTGGCCGTTGGTCCGGCGCAAGACGGCGCCGTTCTTCGTAACCGACAGGAAACCGCCGCCCATCAGCAGCGTGCCGTTGCTCAGGCTTTCGCCGATGAACCGGTCCATCTGTTCCTTGCGCGCGCCGGTCGGCGCTCCGGCGTTGGTCTTCGGATCGGGAATGTAGATGCTGAAATATTTCATGATTGTTTCCTCGCGTGGCTGTGATCAGTTCGTGCTGCGGCGGTTCAGTTCGGCGCGCTGGCGTTCTTCCTGCTCGCGCAGTTCCGGCGTGAACTCGGCGCCGAAATCTTCGGCTTCGAACACGCGCCGGATCTCGATCTCGCAGTCACCCTGCTCGAACGGGCGTGGGCAGCGTTTGACCCACTCGATCGCCTCGTCCATGTCTTTGCACTGCCAGAGCCAGAAGCCCGCGACCAATTCCTTGGTCTCGGCAAACGGGCCGTCGATGACCCGGCGCTGGTTGCCGGTGAACAGCACGCGCGCGCCTTTCGAGCTCGGCTGCAGGCCTTCGCCGGCGAGCATGACACCGGCCTTGATCAGGTCCTCGTTGAACCGGCCCATGTCGGCCAGCAGCTTTTCGCTGGGCATCGTGCCGGCTTCGCTATCTTTGGTCGCCTTGACCATCACGCAGAATCGCATTGCAGTTCTCCTCGAGTTGGATCGGGGGAGCCGTCGCGAACGGTATGTCGTGGGGCTCTTGTTGATTACGTCGAACGAGAGCGGGCGAAATCGACACGTTTTGAAAATTTTTTTCCGGACATGCCGGCTGATCTCGCGTTCTCCATGAGTACGTCGAGCAAAGGCGCAGCAAATCGACGGCGCCCGGCGATGACCGCCGGGCGGGATCCAAAATGTCTCAGGCGGCCGAAACGGCGCGCAGGCAGTCGCCGAAGATGCGCATTGCCGCGTCGAGGTCGGCCGGCGGCAGGTCGGCATAGCCGAGCAGCAGGCCGGCTCGCTGCTGCGGCCTGAGGTAATACGGTGCGATGGGGTACAGGCCGAGGCCGCGCTCGCTCGCGCGCTCGATCAGGTCGCGCACCTGTGCCGGGCGCAATTTCGGCAACCAGGCGAGCACATGCATGCCGGCACTCGAATCGGCGACCTGGACCGCGTCGCCGGCGTGCTTGTGCAGCGCCCCGAGCAGCGCGGCACGGCGCGTCTTCAACGCCTTCGAGGTCGCGCGCAGATGGCGCTCGAACGCGCCGCTCGCCATCAGCCGGGCCAGCGCCGCCTGCTCGATCGCCGGACAGCCGCGATCGGTCAGCCACTTCGCAGCGACGAACGTCGAGCGCAGTTGCTGCGGCAGCACCATGTAGCCGAGGCGCAGCGCCGGGAACAACACCTTCGAAAACGTACCGATGTAGATGACCTGCCCGGCCCGATCCAGCGACTTGAGCGCCGCCAGCGGCCGCGCGTCGTAGCGGAATTCGCCGTCGTAGTCGTCCTCGATCAGCCAGCAGCCGGCCTGCTCGGCCCAGGCCAGCAGCTCCATGCGCCGCGACAGACTCAGCACCGCGCCGGTCGGAAACTGATGCGACGGCGTGACCAGCGCCAGGCGCACGGCGCTGCGCTCCGGCAATTCGCCGACGACCATGCCGTCCGCATCGACGGGGCAGCCGACCAGTTCGGCACCGGCTGCCTGCAGGATCTGCCGCGCACCCTGGTAGTGCGGATCTTCGATGACGACGCGATCGCCTTCGTCGAGCAGCGCTTCGGCGGCCAGCGCAAACGCCTGCTGCGTGCCGCTGACGATCAGGATGTCGTCGGGCGCCGCGACGATGCCACGCCGGCGCGCGAGGTAGTCGCAAACCTGCTCGCGCAGCGCCGGCAGGCCCTGCGGATCCGGATAGTCGGTGGCGGCATGCGCGGCGGCATGGCCGAGTTCGCGCCGCCAGGCGCTGGCCAGCTGCGGATTGGTCATCGGCATGCCGTACTGCAGGTTGTAGCGCAGGCCGCGATGCTGGCGACCGGGAATCTTGACCTCGTACAGCTCGCGCATGCGCTGGCCGCGCCGCGCGATGCGCGGCTCGCGCCGCGCCGGCTTGCGCGCGACGACGTCGCTCGGTACCGGCGGACGGAACGAGATTGCGCCGCTTGCGGTCGCAACGGGCGCGGCGAACGTGCTGACATAGCAGCCGGACCCGACCCGCCCCTCGATGAATCCCTCTGCGGCGAGTTGCTCATAGGCGGCGAGCACCGTATTGCGCGACAGGTCGAGGTCGCGCGCCAGCGTCCGCGTCGCCGGCAGGCGTGTCGCCGGGGCGCAGCGGCCGCTGAGGATCGCCTGCTTCAGCGCGCGCGTCAGTTGCGCGTAGCGCGGCCCCTGGTTGTCGAGTTGCAGAAACATTTTGGCTCCATCAAATCCGAAATCAGGGGACCTTGTTGAGGCCAATTTGCAGCCTTATGCTGCCTCCGTCAAGTGAACGTTTTGCACACCATGTACATGGTTTCTTTCATCTTCGAACCGGGCGACTACGATGCGCGCTTTCACGAGCTCAACGCGCTGATCGACGCGGCCGCCCGCGCGACGCCGGGCTATCTCGGCGTCGAGTCGTGGCGCTCGGCCGACGGCAGGCGCGCCAATGCGACGTACTACTGGAGTTCGCTCGAAACGCTGCGCGAATTTTCCGCGCATCCGAGCCACATCGAAGCCAAGCGCCAGTACCGCAACTGGTACCTCGGCTATCACATCGTGATCGCCGAGGTCGTGCGTTCGTACGGCGACGCCGGCTTCGAGCACGTCACGCCAAACGCACGCGCCTCGCGCATTGCGCCGCCCTCTGCACCGATCACCGATGCCACCGAGCCGACCCCATGACCATCCTCGTTCGCCAGGCCACGGTCCACGACCTCGACACGGTCGCGCCGCTGTTCGATGCCTACCGGCAGTTCTACCGGCAGCCGCCGGACCTGGAACGCGCCCGCGAATTCCTCGCCGAGCGCTTCCGCCATCACGAGTCGGTCGTCTTCCTCGCGTTCGACCGGACCGGCGTCGCCATTGGATTCACCCAGCTCTATCCGCTGTTCTCGTCGGTCAGCGCGAACCGCAAATACCTGCTGAACGACCTCTACGTCGTCGCCACCGCGCGGCGCAGCGGTGCGGCGCGCCAGTTGATCGAAACGGCCACGGCATTCGCGCGCGCCAACGGCGCCGCATCGATGTCGTTGTCGACGGCGGTCGACAATGCGCCGGCACAGCGGCTGTACGAGTCGCTGGGCTGGGCACGCGACACCGGCTTCTACGAATACAACCTTGCCCTGTAACGGAGTTTCGACGAATGTCCTGGCCAGCACCCGTCACCCTGCGTGGCGCGAACGTCACGGTCGAACCGCTGCGTATCGACCACCACGACGGCCTCGTCGGCGTGGTCGAAGACGGCGAGCTGTGGAACCTGTGGTATACGAAGATCCCCCGGCCCGATGGCGTACGCGCCGACATCGAGCGCCGCCTTGGGCTGCAGGCCAAAGGCAGCATGCTGCCGTTCGTCGTGATCGACAATGCGCGCGGCCGCGTCGCCGGTGCGACGAGCTACATGAACATCGATGCCGACAACCGCCGCGTCGAGATCGGCAGCACCTGGTACGCCGCCAGCGCGCAGCGCACGCCGATCAACACCGAATGCAAGCATCTGCTGCTCGCCCACGCGTTCGAGACGCTCGGCTGTCTCGCCGTGGAATTCCGCACGCACGTCGTCAACCAGCAGAGCCGCCGCGCGATCGAGCGGCTCGGCGCGAAGCTCGACGGCATCCTGCGCAACCACATGATCCAGCCGAACGGCACGCTGCGCGACACCTGCGTCTACAGCATCATTGCCAGCGAGTGGCCGACCGTCCGCGCGCACCTCGACTGGCAGATGCGCAAGCCGCGCGCCTGAACGCGACGGCCCCGGCAATTGTGGGGCGAAGGCACGCTGGCGTGCACGACGCCGCTTGCGTAGCATTCACAGCTTCGCCACTCCACGCCGCATGATGACGCAAGCAGCGCGCAGCTCCAGGCTCGGCCGATGGATCGGCGGCGCGACCGCATTGATGTCGTCGCTGGCCGCCGGCGCGGTCTGGAGCGTGCTCGTGCTGCGCACCGGCAACGATCTGACGTTCCTCGCCTTCATCATCGCCATCGGCATCGCCTGGATCCTGCGCGTCAACGGTCATGCGGGCACCGGGCTCGGCGTGACTCTCGCCGTCATCTTCACGGCGCTCGCCTGCGTCTATGCGCAGTGTCTGCTCGCCGTCGGCGACGTGGCGCAGGCCATGGGATTTTCTTTGCGCGATACGATCGTGCGCATCGGCGCGGACTTCGTGGTCGCGGTCGTGCGCGGCCGGATCAGCCCGTGGCAATCCGGCAGCTACGTGCTGGCGATGATTCTTTCGGGATGGCTCGTCTGGCGGCGAAGCGCCGCGCCGCCGACTCGATTGCAGGACGGTTGAACGCAGCGCTGCCGATCGCCCGCACGACGATCGCAGCGCTTGGATGGGTATTCGCTGCGCTCAACCCGTACTGCAGAAGCGCCGCTCTCGCAACACGCAGGCTGGGTCCCGACCCGGCATTCCAGTCGGCGAATCGTCAGTGCCCGCCGCCGCTGTCGACGGCCTTCAATCCTGCGATCAGCTTGTTTGCGGCTTCCTGGCCATCGGCGTAGAGCATCTTGCAGTTGTCCTGGTAGAACAGCGCATTTTCGATGCCGGCGAAGCCGGTACCCTTGCCGCGCTTGATCACGATGACCTGCTTGGCATTGGCGACGTCGAGGATCGGCATGCCGTAGATCGGCGATGACTTGTCGGTCTTGGCGACCGGGTTCACGACGTCGTTCGCGCCGATCACGATCGCGACATCGCAGTTCGGGAATTCCGGATTGATGTCATCCATGTCGGCGATCAGGTCGTACGGCACGCCGGCTTCGGCGAGCAGCACGTTCATGTGGCCCGGCATGCGGCCGGCCACCGGATGGATCGCGAATTTCACGTCCTTGTCGCGCTTGATCAACTGCTGGCTCAGTTCCCAGATCTTGTGCTGTGCCTGGGCCACTGCCATGCCGTAACCGGGCACGATGATGACCTTCTCGGCCAGATACAGCAGCGACGCCGCGTCGTCGGCCTCGATCGGCTTCATCGAACCCTTGATCTCGGCCGCAGCCTGGCCGCCGCCGCCGAAGTTCGAGAACAGCACGTTGCTGATCGAACGATTCATCGCCTTGGCCATCAGCCGCGTCAGCAACGTACCGGCCGCGCCGACCACGGTACCGGCGATGATCAACGCGACGTTCTGCTGCACGAAACCTTCGAAACCGACGGCAAGGCCGGTGAACGCGTTGTACAGCGAGATCACGACCGGCATGTCTGCACCGCCGATCGGCAGCGTCATCAGGATGCCGAACAACAGCGCCATGACGAAAAACAGCACGATGAACTGCGGCTGCATCTGGTAGACGACAAAACCACCGAGGACGACCGCGGCGAGAAAACACAAGCCGTTGACCGCCTGCTGGCCATTGAAGCGGAACGTCTTGTCCATCCACCCCTGCAGCTTGGCGAATGCGATCAGCGAGCCGGTGAACGATACCGCGCCGATCAGCGCGCCGACGACCGCGAGCACCTTCTGGGTCAGCGTCAACGCGTGCTCCGGCGACGCGGACAGCGCCGCGCCGAGCAGCGCGCTGGCGCCAATCGCGGCGGCGGAACCGCCGCCCATGCCGTTGTACAGCGCGACCATCTGCGGCATGTCGGTCATCGCGACCTTCTTGCCGCTGTACCAGGCCATCGCCGTGCTCAGCGCGATCGCGACGAAGATCAGCGCTGCGTTCTCGATCAGGATGCGACCGGGTCCGCCGTGATGGAAGAACGTGACGACCACGGCGACGAGCACGCCGACGCCGGCCCACTGGATGCCGCTGCGCGCCGTGACCGGCGACGACATGCGTTTGATGCCAAGGATCAGCAGTACCGCGGCGACGAAATAGCTCGCCTGGATCAGCAGCGAAATGATCTGGGAGGCATCCATCACTTAGCTCCTCCCGCGGCCGGTTTCTTCGACGACTTGAACATCTCGAGCATGCGTTCGGTCACGACGTAGCCGCCGGCCGCGTTGCCGGCGCCGAGGAACACGCCGATGAAGCCGATGACCTGCTGCAGCGGCGTCGTCGCCTCGCCGAGCGCGACCATCGCGCCGACCAGCACGATGCCGTGGACGAAGTTCGAGCCCGACATCAGCGGCGTATGCAGGATCACCGGCACCCGCGAGATGATCTCGTGGCCGGTGAATGCGGCGAGCATGAACAGGTAGAGCGCCAGGAATCCGTCGATCATGTCAGTTCCCCACAAGTTGCTCTGTCGTCTTCCCGAAGATCAAATGATCCACCACGAAGACACGAAGGACACGAAGAAGAGCTACAAAACTAGTCGTTTGAGGCCATTCCTGATTGAGTGGCAATCGAAATTTATCAGCAGGCCAATCTTGCATTGAGTCAGCTTCATGTAAGTCAACAGTTGTGCTTCATGAACCGGGAGGAGCCTTTCCACCACCTTCAGCTCGATCAACAAGATGCCGCCAACGATCAAGTCGACGCGCAGATTCGGGCAATCGAGCTTGCTGCCCTTGTACCAGACCTCTACCGACTTTTCGGACTCGAATTGCAGGCCGCAGACAGTCAGCTCATGCTCCATGCATCGCTTATAAACCGACTCCAGAAGTCCAGGCCCGAGCGTTCTGTGGACTTCAATGGCGCAACCGATAACCCTCCCGGAAAGTTCGTCGAATTCCATTCGCTCGTCTTCGTGTCCTTCGTGCCTTCGTGGTGGATCTCTTGATCCTACGCACTGCCCTCGACCAGCGCCTTTGTTGCCTCGTGCTTGATCTCGCCGGCGTGGGTCACGCAGGTCTTGGCGATCAGTTCGTCGGTCCAGTCCAGGGTCAGCGCGCCGTCCTTGACGCTCAATTCGAGGAAGTTGTACAGATTCTTTGCGTACAGCTCGCTGGCATGAATCGGCGCGGTCGCGGCCAGGTTGACCGGACCGATGATCGTCACGCCGTTGGACGAAACGATGGTCTTGCCGGCTTCGGTCAACTCGCAGTTGCCGCCGGTTTCGGCGGCGATGTCGACGATCACGCTGCCCGCCTTCATGCCGGCGACCATCGCCGCGGTGATGATGCGCGGCGCCTTGCGTCCGGGCACGGCCGCGGTAGTGACGATCACGTCGACGCCCTTGATGTGTTCGGCCAGCGCGGCCTGCTGCTGCGCGCGCTCCTCGGCAGTCAGCTCGCGCGCGTAGCCGCCGGCACCGGCAGCGCTGACGCCGAGCTCGACGTATTTCGCGCCGAGCGACTGGATCTGCTCTTTGGTCTCCGGCCGTACGTCGAAGCCCTCGACCTGCGCACCGAGCCGGCGCGCGGTCGCGATCGCCTGCAGTCCGGCCACGCCGGCGCCGACGATCAGCACTTTCGACGGCCGCACCGTTCCGGCCGCGGTCGTCAGCATTGGAAAGAATTTCGGACTTGCCTCGGCGGCGATCAGCACCGCCTTGTAGCCGGCGATGTTGGCCTGCGAGGACAGCACGTCCATCGCCTGCGCCCGCGTCGTGCGCGGCAGCAGTTCCATCGCGAAACTCGTGATCCTGCGGTCGCGCAGTGCCTTGATCCGTTCGGGCGCGAGATGCGGTTGCAGGTAGCCGATCGTGACCGAGCCTTCCTTCAGCGCGGCGATCTCGTCGAGGCTCGGCGGCTGCACGGTCAACAGAACGTCGGCGCGGCCGAGCGCGCCGCGCGCGTCGGCCGCGACCTCGGTGTCCTTGTAGGCAGCGTCGGGAAAGCTCGCGGCAGTGCCGGAGCCGGCCTCGATAAGCAGATTGGCGCCCCTGGCCTTGAGTTTCTTGGCCACATCCGGTGTCAGCGCCACCCTGCGTTCCCCCGGTACGGTTTCCCGCACCACGCTGATCGTAATCGCCATGAAACCCTCCCCGCTCATGCGACAGGCAGACGGCGATGCTAACCGAGGTTCGCGACAAGCGCCAACTGCTATCATTCGGTCGTGGAACGGGCAAGCAGCGGCGATCGCTGCGGCTTTCGGCCCGGCGCCGTTACGTCCACAACCTCACCGACATCCTGCGCTTCCGACGACCGGCTTGCAGGCAGGCGAACGGGACGACGCCGGAAGTGGGTGCCCCCTTGACTGAAATGCGGCAGTTCGCCCGATGACACCATTTGATCTACTGAGCGGACGGCGCTCGGTTCCGTCCCGCCAGCTCGGCGAACCGGGGCCGTCGCCGGAACAGCTCGAGCGCCTGCTCGCCGCAGCGATCCGCGTGCCCGACCACGGCAAGCTGACGCCGTGGCGCCTGTTGCTGGTCCGCGGCGCCGAACGCCAGCGGCTCGGCGCGGCGCTGGCCGACATCCACCGGCGCGTCGAGCCGACGGTGCCCGATGCGGTAATCGCCAAAGACCTCGAACGGTTCAATTTCGCGCCGCTGATCGTCGCTGTGATCGCGCGGATTACACCGGACCACAAGGTGCCCCAACAGGAGCAGATCCTGTCGGCGGGTTGCGTCGCCTACAACCTGCTGCTCGGCGCGCAGGCGCTCGGCTTCGGCGCGCAGTGGTTGACGGGCTGGGCCGCCTACGACCGCGACGTCGCGACTTTGCTCGGCCTCGCCGACCACGAGCGCGTCATCAGCTTCGTGCACATCGGCACCGCGCGCGAACCGGCACCCGAACGATTGCGACCGGATGTTTCGACATTGGTCAAAGAATGGAAAGCTGAGAGCCAGGGCTAAAGATCGGCACAGCGAACCTCGCTCCTCCGACTCCCGACTCCAATTCCCGATTCGCGATTCCCACTCACGCTGCACGCCTCACGGCTTACAATCATCCACTTCATGCGCACCCTGCACCTCATCGACGCGAGCCTCTACATCTTTCGCGCCTGGCATTCGATGCCGGCATCGGCGTTCACCGATCGCGACGGCGCGCCGGTCAACGCCGTGCACGGCTTCACCCGTTTCCTCTGCGATTTTCTCGAGCGCACGCTGCCGACCCACGCCTTGACTGCGTTCGACGAGTCGCTGACCAGTTCGTTCCGCAATGCGATCTATCCGGCCTACAAGGCACATCGCGAGCTGCCGCCGGCCGAATTGCTGGTGCAGTTCAACTACTGCAAGCAGATCGCAGCCGCCCTCGGCATGTGCGTATTGACCGACCTGCAGTACGAGGCCGACGACCTGATCGGCAGCGTCGTCACGCGCGTTCGCGCCGAGGGATTTCGCAATGTGATCATTTCGGCCGACAAGGATTTCGGCCAGCTGATCGTGGACGGCGACGAGCAATGGGATTTTTCCCGCAACGAGCGCTGGGACGGGGCCGGCGTCAAGCGCCGGCTCGGCGTGCGGCCGGACCAGGTGGTCGACTATCTCGCGCTGACCGGCGACGCGGTCGACAACATTCCCGGGGTCCCGGGCATCGGACCGAAGACCGCCGCCAGCCTGCTCGCGCACTTCGGCTCGCTCGACGTGCTGTTCGCGCGGATCGAGGAGATTCCCTACCTGCGCCTGCGCGGTGCCGGCCAGGCCTACGCGCGGATCAAGGAACACCGCGAACAGGCGCTGTTGTCGCGCGCGCTCAGCGCGATCGCACTCGATGCGCCGATACCGCAGCACACCGAGCAGTTGCGCTGGCGCCGCCCGGACGCGAGCGCGCTCGCGCCGTTGTTCGACCAGCTCAAGTTCGGGCCGCTGACGCGCAAGCGCTGTCTGGCGCTCGGCACGCCGGTGCCGCTGCCGGCCGCGGGCTAGGTGTCAACCCGCGCGCCGCAGCGGCAGCGGCGCTGCGGCAATCAGTGCTTGCCGTCCTTGTCGTCCGACTTCTTGTCGTCGGCCGGCGCCGGTTGCGGGTTCCCCGGCGGAGCGTTGTAGCCCTTGCGCGGCGCGCCCTTCGGCAATTCGGACACGCCGGTCTGGATGCCGCCCTGGTTCCAGGCGAAGCGCAGGTTCGAGCGGAAAATCCGGGTCGGCTGCAGCTTGGTCGGCTCCTTCAACACGCCGTACTTGTCGTAGAACGCTTTCTGGCTGTTGGCGATGAAGTACAACTGGTCGCCATCGATCGCCCCCAGGGTCGGCGTATCGAACGCCGGCTGGGCGACATCGAGCGGCATGACGCCGGCAACGGAACGGCCATCGTCGGACAGCTTCAGCCGCATCACGCGCTGCGGCACCATGCCGCTTTCGATGACGACCAGGCAGCCGTCGTAGTAATACAGGCCGACGATGCCGCCGAGCACGAGCTTCTCCGGATTGCGGCCGAGGCCGAACGGCGTGCTCTTTGCCAGGTCGATGCCGAAGATCCCCATCGCATAATCGGCGAAGTACAGCGTGCGGCCGTCGTCCGAGACGGCCATGCCGCGGATCCGGGTCAGCTTCGGGTTCTCGGCCAGGCTGGTCAGCCCGCCGCCGTCGAGGCTGAAGATCTGCCCGCGCTCGCCGTCTGCGACGTAGACGCGTCCGTCCTTCGCGACGGTCATGCTGGTCGGCAGGCGATCGGCGTAATTGGTCGGAAACGTATACTTCTTGATAAATTTGCCGGTCGACAGCTGGAACTCGACGATGCCCGACTTGCCGAACGATTCCGCCGTGAAGCCCTTGTAATACGGCACGCCGGCGCTGGCGACGTAAAGCTTGTCGTGGCCTGCGTCGACAGCCAGGTCGAACACCGCGTACACGCCGTTCTCGGCCGTCGGCTTGATGAACTCGCTGATCTTGCCGTTCGCGTCGGCCAGATAGACCTTGCCCTCGCGCGCGCTGCCGACCAGGAATTGCTTGCGCTTCGGATCGAAGGCGATCGACTCGAACAGGTAGTCGCCCTTCGGCAGTTCGAACGCCAGCTTGCCCTCGCCGAATTGCTTGGCGTTCACCTGCAGGTTCGTGACGATGTAGTCCCACACCTTGGTACCGTGGATCTTGTCGAAGCGCGTGTCCGTGGCGACGTCATAGCCGAAGCCCTGGCCCTGCATGCGCACCAGCACGTCGTAGGCATTGGTCTTGTCGTCGAGTTCGGCATAGGCCAGCGCCAACTGCAGGCGCAACTGCCCCGAATCGGGCATCAGTTCGGTCAGGCGGCGCAGCGTCCAGGCGAAGCGCTTGATGTCGCCGATCGAGTTGTAGACGCCGGCGAGCTTCGACAGCGAGGCGATATCGCGCGACTCCTTGATCTGGTCCTGGGTCAACGCCTGGGCGCGCTGGACGAGGGTCGCGTCGGCCCCGGTCGCCGGCGCCGCAGGCGCTGGCGCGGCAGTCGCCTTTTGCGCCGCCGCCGGATTGTCCTTGGCGGAAGCAAGGATGCACGCAGCCGCGAGCAGGACTGCAGCGATGCGCCGCGAATAGATTTTCATGGATACAACCTTGATCATAGGGGACTGGCGTTGGAAACCGCGGGTTCGCCCAAGTTCCCGCACAGCGGACGTTTTTTGACGCAGTCAGGGCCATTCGGCACTGCATCGCGGCGGCGTTGACGGCTGTGCAGGCCGGGCCGGAAGGCCGCGGTGCCAATGATTCCAAACGGTCGGACCGACCGACGGCTTCTCAACGAGGGCGCGCACAATGACGGAAACGCAAACGCTTTGCAACGGCCGGTGGCTGCGGCTGATGCGCCGCGGCCGCTGGGAATACGCGGAACGCACCAATCCCGGCGGCGGGGTCATCATCATTGCGGTCACGCCCGAGGATCGGATCGTCTTCGTCGAGCAATGGCGCGAGGCCATCCGCAGCCGGACCATCGAGATGCCCGCCGGGCTGGTCGGCGACCTCGCGGAAGGTGCCGGCGAGAGCGCCGTTGCCGCTGCCGAACGCGAGATCCTCGAGGAGACCGGCTATCGCGCCGGGCGCATCGACTTCCTCATGAGCGGCCCGTCATCGGCCGGCATGAGCAACGAGATGATCGCCTTCGTCCGCGCCCACGACCTGGTCCGCGAGCACGCCGGCGGCGGCGACCATAGTGAAGACATCCAGGTCCACGAGGTGCCGCGCGCCCAGGCTGCGCGCTGGCTGCTCGAGCGCATGCACGAAGGATTCTCGATCGACCCGAAGCTGTTCGCGGGACTGTATTTCCTCGATCACGCAGCCGAGCTGTTCGCGCCGGCCTAGCACCGAACGCGCTCCGATTGGAGCGGGCGCTAGTGCAGCACGGCGAATTGCCAGATCAGCCGCAGCGCGATTGCCAACATCACGGTGAAGGTCGGCACCCCTTTTCTGCTACGGCAACGTCAGTCCGCCGCCGCGCTGGACGCCGTCGAGATCGACATTGCCTGCCGGCACGATGCGGTAGCTGACGCGCACTTCTCCGACTTGCGGGTGCGTTGCGTCGCCGCCGGCGTAAAGCGCGCCATCCGCATCGCCGAAACTGGCGGCGAGATTGGCCGGAAGGTCCGCCGCGTGAACCTTGAAGTCATTCGCCGCAGCTTGCGCGGCGACCAGATCGGCCGACACGGCGAGCGTGCCGACGCGAAGTCCCGGCCCCGAGAAAATGGCATCCCTGAGCCGTGGCGGCGGATTGTCGTGACCTTCGGGATGGCGGAAGCGGCGCGCGTCGATCGGCTGCTGCGACCACGCCGTGGCGTAGCTGCAGTCAGCGCCATTGCAGTGCTCGTGCCACTGGAACATTTCGACCTTGCGGATCAGCACGGCGGCGTTCGCGCTGACGCCCAGCTCGGCGTCGCGCGCCGGTCCCGACGCTTCGAGCTTTCCGGAAACATGCACGCGCTTGCCGTCGGTGCCCGCCTCAGTCGCGTTGTGTGCCGGTGCCGCACCGGAGCTGCGCGCGTGAAACATATCCTCGACGCGCTGACGATTGGTCCACAAGCCGACGGCGATGATCGCGGCCGCGCCGAGCGGCAGCAGCCAGCGCAATGGCGATTTTCGGCGACGCCGCGCCATCATGGTCCCGCCTTTTCGTTGTTGCAGGCCATCAGGCCACCATGCCGGTCAATTCGGCAAGTTCGCCTGTCGTGCCGAACCGGCCTTTATCGTCGCGCGTGATGCGCGCCAGAGCGCAGCCGGTGTCATGGGTGAAGAACAGGCGCACCCCGCGCGAAAGCTTGTCCTCGAGAAACGCGCGTTTTTCGTCGATCAGCAGTTCAGGCGCGCGGTCGTAGCCCATCGTCACCGGCAGATGCACCCAGGGCCGACCTGGGATCAGGTCGGCGCAGAACGCCACGCCGCCATTCGGCGGGCCCTCTCGACCTTCAATGGTCTCCGGGGGCCCCTCTTGGCCATCCCTGGCCTCCGGGGTACTTGGGCTCCTGGCCGGCGGCCCCTCTCGGCCATCCTTGGCCTCCGGGGCACTTGGGCTCCTGCCCGGCGCACTTGGGCTCCTGCCCGGCGGCCCCTCTCGGCCTTCTATGAACTCCGGGGGCGGGGGCCCCTCTCGGCCATCCTTGGCCTCCGGGGCACTTGGGCTCCTGCCCGGCGGCCCCTCTCGGCCATCCATGGCCTCCGGGGCACTTGGGCTCCTGCCCGGCGGCCCCTCTCGGCCATCCATGGCCTCCGGGG